>Ga0070714_100003584_pt1 | contig 11614 bp, 10 predicted proteins | sample LARL83metaG_FD_65450 | JGI IMG/M metagenome (GOLD analysis project Ga0070714, IMG submission 65450) | Corn, switchgrass and miscanthus rhizosphere microbial communities from Kellogg Biological Station, Michigan, USA - LAR L8-3 metaG | ecosystem: Host-associated > Plants > Roots > Rhizosphere ... | reverse complement strand
TCACGGGTTGACGTCGAACACCCGCCGGACCTCGTCGGCCCGCCGCCCGTGCTTGATGAAGTGCTCCATCTCGACGGTGATGAACATCGCCTTGGCCCGCACCGCGATCGGCCCGTCCGGCGCGTCGAGCCGGCCGACCGCGCTCTCGTAGATCTTGCGGCCCTTCCGGCCGTCCACGGTCGCCGTGATGTGCAGCGTCGTGCCCACCGGCACCGGCCGCCGGAACTCGGTCTCGAGTTTTCCGGTCACCGCGGGAATCCGGAACAGCGCGGCCAGGCTGCCCAGCGCCTCGTCGAACGCCGCCGTCAGCAGGCCGCCGTGCGCCAGTCCCGGCGCGCCCTGGTGGACCTCGGCCACGTGGAACAGCGCGTCGATGGTCAGGCCGTCACCCGCGGTGCACACCATCCGCAGGCCGCCCGGGGTGGTCGGGCCGCAGCCGAAACAGTGCCGGTAGTGCGGCGGCAGCACGGTTCCGGGCGCCGGGGCGTCCGGATGCCGGACTGCCGGCTCGGTGGCCTCCGGCGGCCACGGCGGGCTGATCGTACTCACGCGACGACTCTAACCCGCACATCACGTGGCGCCGGTGTCCGGATGCCGGACGACCGGGCCGTGACGTCCTGTGATTTTCGCGGCCATTGTCAACCGTGAAACACCCCGAACGACCACCGGAAATCGATTCTCGCGCGCATTCCGCGTCAACGGTCAACAACCGAAAGTAGGTGCCGTCTCACTTGGCGTACTGGGCATGGTGGCGCCCTGCCAACGGCATACAACCGCCAACTGAAGTGGAGGCCCACGTGCGCATTCCCGCACTCGCCATGGCCGCGCTGGGGGGCGCCGCCCTGGTCACCGGCTTGATCAGCACGCCGGCGCACGCGTCGCTCGCATTCGGCATCGATTCGCACCATCACCACCGGAACGTCGGTGGCACGTTCAACCAGAATGGCGGCAACTGGTCCGGATATGTCGCCACCGGGAACAGTTTCACGTCGGTGAGCGCGTCCTGGACCGAACCGTCGGTCACCTGCAACTCGAGCAACGACCTGTACGCGCCGTGGGTCGGCATCGACGGGTACGGCAGCGACTCGGTGGAACAGACCGGCGTGGCCACCGACTGCTCGTCCGGATCGCCGGCTTTCCAGGCGTGGTACGAGATGTACCCGCAGAGCCCGGTGTACTACAACGACCCGGTCAGCGCCGGTGACTCGTTCACCGCGTCGGTCACCACGGACGGCAACGGCAACTACACGATGACCATCACCGACAACTCCCAGGGCTGGACCGAGACCACGCCGGGCTCGTTCCAGGGACAGAACGCGTCCGCCGAGGCGATTCTCGAATCCCCGTCGGCCGCGTACCCGAACTTCGGCGAGGTCGACTTCAGCAACTTCACGATCAACGGCCAGCCCGCCGACAGCTTCGGTCCGACGGCGTTGGATGCCAGCAACAACAACGGTTTCGAGGACCACACCGGTGCACTCTCCGGTGGTTCCTTCGCGGTCACGTACTCCCAGGAATAGCCCGTCCCCGACGGCGCCCGTGTCCGGCAACCGGACACGGGCGTTTCCGCGTTCTCCGCATTTTCGGATGGCCGAAATAACCATCAATCACACGATTCGGCAACGGCGCTGGTCAACGGGCGTGTGAATTGTTCGGGTCGGCCGTAGGTGCCGGCGCCGGCCTGTCCCGGTGCACCGTGATGACGCCTGCCAGGCGTTCGCAAGCGAGGGCGACTCCTCGCCCGGGTGCGTGCCCGGGCGAGGGGTCCTCGTCAGAACAGTTGCGACAGCGTGTAGATCAGCAGGCCGGCGAGTGCGCCGATGACCGTGCCGTTGATCCGGATGAACTGGAGGTCGCGGCCGACCTGGAGCTCGATCTTCCGCGAGGTTTCCTGCGCGTCCCACCTGGCCACCGTGTCCGTGATCAGCGTGGTGATCTCGGCCGAGTAGTTGCGCACCACGTAGCCGGCGGCGTCCTCGACCCACGTGTTCACCTTGTCCCGCAACGGGTCCTCGTCCACCAGCCGCTTGCCCAGGGTCACCAGCCCGGTGCGTACCCGCGTCCGCAGCTCGCTGGAGGGATCCTCGGCCGCGTCCAGCAGCATCCGTTTCGCCGTGCCCCACGCCGAGCTGATCAGGGTCTTGACCTCGGGGTGTTCCAACACCTGGTGCTTGACCTGTTCGGCCCGTTTCATCGTGTCCGGGTCGGTCTGGAGGTCCTGCGAGAACTCGATCAGGAACGTGTCGATCGCCAGGCGCATCGGGTGGTTCACGTCCGTCTTCACGGCCCACGCGAACGACAGCACCTCGCCGTACACCTTGTCCGCCAGCAGCGAGTCCACGAACCGTGGCGACCAGGTCGGCGCCCGGTCCGACACCACGCGCAACACGGTCGAATGGTTGTCCCGCACCCACTCGTACGCCCGGTCGCACAATAGGTCCACCAGCTTGTGGTGCGTCCCGTCGGCGAACACTCGCCCCAACAGCTTTCCCAGCGGTGGCCCCCACGGCACCGCCATCACGCGGGCCACCACCGCCTGCTCGACCACCGCCTGCACGTCCTCGTCCCGCAGCACGGCGACCGCGCCCCGCGCCATCGTCGCGATCTCGGCCGTCACGCGTTCCGCGTGCTCCGGCACGGCCAGCCACGTGCCGAACCGCGCGCCGATGCCGACCCGCCGCAGGCGGTCGCGGACCACGTTCTCGGCCAGGAAGTTCGTGCCGACGAAGTCGCCGAGGCTGGTACCGAGCGCGTCCTTGCGGCTCGGGATGATCGCGGTGTGCGGGATCGGCAGGCCCAACGGCCGGCGGAACAGCGCCGTCACCGCGAACCAGTCCGCGAGCGCGCCGACCATGCTCGCCTCGGCCGTCGCCCGCACGTACCCGACCCAGCCGTGGCCACCGAAGATCGTGGTCACGATGTACACGACAGCGGCGCCCAGCAGCAGTCCGCCGGCCACCAGCTTCATCCGCCGCAGCTGCCGCCGCTTGACCAGCTGCGCCGGGGTGAGTTGCTCCACACCTCCATTGTTACCGCCATGTGCCCGGGTCGGCCCCGATGTGGCAGGGTCGGATGTGTGCGTGAGCCTGCCCTCGTGTCGCGGATGCGGCCCTTCACCTCGACGATCTTCGCGGAGATGACGGCGCTGGCCCAGCGGACCGGCGCGGTCAACCTCGGCCAGGGCTTCCCGGACACCGACGGCCCACCCGGCATGCTCGCCACCGCCCGCAAGGCGATCGCTGAGGGCGTAAACCAGTACCCGCCCGGCCCCGGCCAGCCGGAACTGCGCGCGGCCGTCGCCGAACACCGTCGCCGGTACGGCACGGAGTACGACCCGGACCGCGAGGTGTTGATCACGGTAGGTGCCACCGAGGCCATCGCGGCCACGCTGCTGGCCCTGGTCGGCCCGGGTGACGAGGTGATCGTGATCGAGCCGTACTACGACTCGTACGCGGCCGCCGTCGCCCTCGCCGGCGCGTCCCGGCGCGTCGTCGGCCTGCGCGAATCCCCGGACGGCCGATTCGCCCTGGACATCCCCGCGTTGCGGGCCGCCGTCACGCCCACGACCCGCGCGATCCTGATCAACTCGCCGCACAATCCCACCGGCACCGTCTTCGACCGTGCCGAGCTCACCGCGATCGCCGACCTGTGCGTCGCCCACGACCTGATCGCGATCACCGACGAGGTCTACGAACACCTCGTCTACGACGGCGAACACATCCCGCTGGCCACGCTGCCCGGCATGGCCGAACGCACGGTGACGATCTCCAGCGCCGGCAAGACGTTCAACTGCACCGGATGGAAGATCGGCTGGGCGTGTGGTCCGGCCGAGCTGATCGCGGCGGTGCGCGCCACCAAGCAGTTCATCACGTTCGTCGGCGGTGCCCCGTTCCAGCCAGCGGTCGCGTACGCGTTGCGCTCGGAGATGGCGTGGGTCGACGAGTTGCGCGACTCGCTGCGGGCCAAGCGGGACCGGTTGTCGGCGGGCCTGGCCGCGGCCGGCTTCGCGGTCCGTCCGGCGGCCGGCACGTACTTCGTGTGCGCCGACGTGCGTCCGCTCGGGTTCAGCGACGGCTCGGAACTGTGTTTCGCGCTACCGGAACGCATCGGCGTGGCCGCCGTACCCGTCCAGGTGTTCACCGATCACCCGGACGAATGGCGCCACGTGGTCCGTTTCGCCTTCTGCAAGAAGGACCCCGTCCTCGACGAAGCTATCCACAGGTTGTCCACACTGCGCACGTAGTCGGTGCACAACCTGTGGACTACTCGGCTCCGAAACACACAAACCCCAGGTCCCCGTGCCCGACCTGCGCCGCCGCCAACGCGGCCGCCGGCCCCAGCCCGTCCCGCAACCCGGCATGCAGGGACGTGACCAATCCCACCGCCCGCCGGTCCGGCACCGGCAACACACTCGCGATCACGGTCGACGTCCCGGCCCGCAACAAGGCCGTCGCCAGGCCCATCACGTCCCCGCCCGGCCGCACCACCGACCGCCCGGCATCACACGCCGACAACACCACAAGCCGCGGCGCCCGCCGCAACCGCTGTACGTCGTAGGCGTACAACGGCCCGTCGGCCAACTCGACGGCCGAGAACAACGGCTGATCGTCCCGAAACCGCCCGTGCGCCGCAATGTGCACCAACCCGGCCCCGTCCATCGCCGCGAGCGTGGCCGCCACCGTGGCCCGCCGCCCGCGCAAAACCTGTCCGCCGTGCGCCGTGTGCAGCGCCCGAACCTCCCGCCCCGCGTACCGCAACCGAGGCCCGGCCACCCAGACGGCATCACCCACCGGGGCTGATCTCGGCCGCAACAACACACCGATCGAGGGCACGACAGAAACCGACCGCCCCACACACGACGGCAACGCACCCCAGGGCACCGAATGTCCGACCCCCGCCGGCATCACAACCAGCTCCCGATCGCGCCGCACCGCGCCCAACAGCAGCGAGTCCACCTCCCGCGCCGACCGGACCACCGCCGCCGAGGCCCGCCCCACCGCGACCGCGGCCGCGCACCGCAACGACCGCACAGCCGAGTCGATCACGGCCGCCCGCCCCAACCGATGCAACCGACACCGACCATCCACAACGGACACTGCGATGCAGTGCCCGTCAACACACCCAAAACTCACCAACGCAGCGTTTTCCAACCGCGCTGTGAGCTCGTCGAAACCCCACGCCACCGCATCAGCCGAACCCCCGGTGGCCAGCCAATCCCGAGCCCGAACCCGCTGCTCCAACCGCTTGACCGTGGCAACAGACGCCCCGTCCGTCACCGCCGCCCGCAACGCCACCAACCGCCGCGCCAACTCGTCATCGACCGGCGGAAGCACAGCAGGTCCGGCCAAGTCCCGGCACTCGTCCACCCACCGCAGCACGGTCCTCGCCTGGCCACCAGCCAGCGCCGCCCGAAGCCCGCACTCGGCCAACGCGGCGGTGTGGCTGGTAACGCCGGCCCGCAGCTCCCAGGCCGCCATCGTGGCCGCGTCCCGCCGCACCACCCGCAACCCGGCCCGACACGCGGCCAACACACCGCGTCGATCCGTGGCCAACCGAGCCCGCGCCAACCACCCCAACGCACGTAGTGCCGCCGGCCCACCATGCCGCCGATCCGCGACATCGGCCAGTCCCACCCCCGCGACCAGCCGCAACTCGGCCGCCGCCAACCACCACCCATGCCGATCACAATCAGCCGCGACCCGCCGTACCGCGGCTACGCCCCAGCCGTGCCGATCGCCGACCTGCCGTACAGCGACCGACCCCCAGTCGTGCCGGTCGCTGTCCGTGCCGATCGGCTGTGCCGCTGCTGGCGCCGAGTCGTGCCGGTCGCCGTTGGCGCCGGCCTGCTCTACCGCGGCTGGCTCCCAGTCGTGCTGATCGCCGTCAGCGCCGACTCGCCATGCCGCGATCTGCCCTGAGTCGTGCCGGTCGCCGTCGGCACTGACCCGCCATGCTGCGATTGGCTCCCGACTGTGCTGATCGCCGTCGGCGCCGACTCGCTGCACCGCGACTGGCGCCGAGCCGTGTTGATATCCGTCGCCGACCCGCTGTGCCGCGGCTGGCCCCCAGCCACGCTGATCGCGGCCGGCGCCGGCCCGCCCCACCGCAACCGGATCGGCGTGCAACGCCATCAGTTCCACCGCCCGCGCCGCCGGCCGCCACGACGTCCGCCCCTGCCGCCCGAACATCTCCACCGCGCGCCGCGCCACCTCCGCCGCGACCATCGGCTGCCCGGCCCGCCACGCGCACTGCGCCACCGACAACGTCGCCTCGGCCAGCTTCGTACCGCGCCCGGCCGCCGCCAGCAGCGCGGCCGCCCGCGCGACCACCGGCCGCGCCGCACGGGCCATCCCGGCCGCCACCAACACCTGCGCCCGGTCGATCAACACCTCCGGATGCCGCTCGACCGGTAGCCCACCCGCCTCCGCGTCGTCGAAACACCGCAGCGCCAACGGCAGATCGCCGGCCTGCGCCGCCACGAACCCCCGGTTGTGCACGCACGCCGCCGCCCTCGCCCGCTCGCCCAGCGCCGCATACAACTCGCCCGCCGCCGCGAAGTCCGCGTCGGCCTCCCGTAGCCGATGCAGATACCCGTTCGCCGTACCACGCCCGACCAGCGCGTTCGCCGTCCACCGCCGCTCACCCAGCCGCCGCAGCGCCACGATCGCCGGCGTCAACGCGTCCACCGCCGCCAGATGATCCCCGGCCGCACACCGCGCCAACGCCGCCAAACACGCACCCCGAGCCCGATCGACCGCGTACGGCGACGAACCCGCCAACGCCAACTGCCGCCCACACGCCGCCAACCGCCCGCGATCCAACTCGATCCACGCCATCGTCAACCGAAACCGCGGCACCAGGTCCCCGCACCCCACCCGCTCGGCCCGCCGAACCAGCGCCGGCAAGGCCCGCGCCGCGACCCCGAGCCGCCCGGCCTCCACGTCCGCCAACACGGCCGCGTGCCGCGCCAGCAACGACTCCCCGGCGCTCATCCGACGAACCACGGCCCGACAGTGACGGCATCGCCACACACCACCAGGCTCAACGGCCCCGCCGGCAGCTCGGAAACGACGAACCGCCCCCAGTCGTCCACGTCGACCCGCCGCGCCCCACCCGGCCACCGCACCCACAACTCACCGACAACCGAAGCCACCCCGGTCAACTCGACGGCGACCCCGTCCCCGTCAATCTCCAGATCAACCCGCCCGCACGCCCCCGCGAACCCCACCACGTGCTCACCACCACGAACCCCACCCGTCACGACCAATGCCAACGCCCCCGAATCCCGCCCCGCCAACGCCCCGGCACCCACCGCCGCTCGCCCGATCCCGACCGGCACCGGATCGAACCGCGCGAACAACGCGGCCAACCGCGCCAACAACTCCGCATCAGTCACCGAGGTCCTCCACCCTGATCACCGGAACCAGCCGAATCCGGTCCAACACCTCGACCACCCGATCGATCGCCGGCGCCGCATCGAACCGGTCGAGCGCCTCACCCAGCCGCGCCACCAGTTCCTCGTCAGTCATCGCAGCCCTCACCAACAGCCGGCAACGGATCGAAACCAACAGCCGGCAACGGATCGAACCGATCGCCCACCTCGCCGAGCCGATCGATCGCCGGCGCCGCATCGAACCGGTCCAGCACCTCACCCAGTCGCGCGAGCAATTCCGCGTCCGTCACCGGACCACCCCCGCCGCCACCAACCGCTGCCGCAACACCGCCAGGCACCGGCTGCGCAGCGGACCCACGCTCCCGGCCCGCACCCCCACGGCCCGCGCCGCCTGCGCATACGTCAGGTCTGGCGCGTGCGCGATCAGCCGCAACAGCGACCGGCACCGCTCCGGCAACCCGTGCAGACACCGCCACAACACGCCATCCCGATCCCCGGCCACCACCCCGGCCTCCGGACCATCCACAATGGACGACGCATCGGCCCATTCCAACGGCGCCTCACGCCGTCGCACGGCCAGGATGCGCAACGACTCCCGCCGTGCCGTCGTCGCCAGCCACCCGGCCAGCCGGTCCGGATCACGCAGCCGTGTCAGGTGTTCGGCCAGGTTCAGCCAGGTCGCCTGCGACACGTCCGCCGCGTCGTACGGGCCGAGCCGGTGTTCCCGCGCGACCGACCACACCACCGACGTGTACCGCCGGACCAACTCGTGCCAGGCCGCCTGATCGCCGTCGGCCGCCCGTCGCACCAACGCACCCACGTTCTCGGACACCGCACACCTCGCAGATGATCACCATTGGGACCACCCTCCGATGGGCGCGCGCCGCGAACGGCTCCGCCAAGATCAGGTATTCGCACGAACGAGTGGTCGTCGCACCAGCGCCCGCGCGTCGACCGCCGACACGCCGTCGTGGCGCAACCGGGCCACGTCCGCCGCGATCCGCGGTGCCGCGAACGATGTCCCGCTCCACCGCGCCGTCCCGTACACCCGGGTCGTCGTGCCCGGCGCGACACCGTCCGCCCCCGGTTCGATCCGTACGTAACTGCTGACCACGCCCACTCCGGGCGCCACCGCGTCCACCCAGTCGCCGCGATTCGAGAACGCGGCCAGTGACCCGTCCGGTCCGGTCGCGGCCACCGCGATCACCGACGGCAACGCGGCCGGCCAGAACGGCCGCGTACCACCGTTGTTCCCGGCCGACGCGACGACGACCGGATCCGGCCACCCCTCGATCGCCCGCCGCAGCACCGGCGGACACCGGTCATCGACCGTCTGGCACCCCGCCGTCAGCACGACGACGTCGATCGGGCTCCCGTGCGCCACGGCCTGCCGCCGCACGTCCCGCAGCGCGGCGGCCACCGTCAGGTCGTCGGTCACTCCCAGCGACGACAGGCTGCGGTGGTGCCGGATCGTCACACCGGGCGCGTGGCGCAGCAGCACGCCCGCCACGAACGTCCCGTGTCCGGCCTGCCGGTGCCGGTCCCGCACGCACTCCGCGTCCAGCACCTCCGGCGACAGACCCCAGTCGGACAGCCACGGCCGCCCGGCGAACCACGGGTGCGGATCCAGCCCGGTGTCCAGCAGCGCCACCGTCACCGCCGGTGTCCAGAGCTCGACCGGTGGCGGCACAACGTGATCGGGTCCGGTCGACGCACACAGCTCCGGTGTGCCGAACATCACGGGAGCGCCCAGATGTACATGGTGCGGCGCCACGTCGAGCCCGTCCGGCAGGTCCAGCGCCAGTTCGACACACCGGCGCCGCACATCCGGCCGTAGCATCAGCCGCACGACATCGCCGGGCAGCACCCTGTCCACACGGGATCCGAGCCGCTCGACCGCGACGTCGACGGCGTCCGGCAGCGCCACCAGTTCCCCGGCCCGCACCAGGGATTCCCGTGGCCCGTCCGGATCGTGCAACACGAGACCGTGGGAGTACGGACGCATCCGGTCGAGTACTTCGGCCAACCGCTGCATGACCCCACGGTCCCGCTCGGCCGGTGCGCTTGCCGGACCGATTCGGTAAATCACCCGTTGTGGTGGATTAGCGCGTATTCGGGTGACACGAGTTGGCAACGGTATCCGCCAGATGGACGCCGTCGAACGTCCTTCCGGGTGGATCAGCACACTTACCGGCGAAAATGCCTCTCGCGGTGCTACATATACGACGGTATCGTCGGTCCCGCTCGATGAGTTGGGTGGAGGTTTTGGTGGTCGGAACGGCGGTGACGCCTGGCCTCGGTGCCCGGTTGCGTCACGTCGTGCTCCGGCTGCTGGCTGTGGGCGGTTTGGCCCTCCTGGCCTGGTTACTCGGCGTCCTCCTCAATTCCGGAACCGCATCGGCCGCGCAGAATTCGACTGTTAGTCCCGGCACGCCCCATTCGACGGACGGCACGGATTCCGGAACGGGCGGCGGCCTGTTGGGCGGACTGCTCGGTGGCCTGGGTAACACAGTCGGTAATGTGACCGGAACGGTATCCGGGATCACGACGACCGTGACCAATGTGACCACGGGACTGGTCAGTGGCGTGACCACGACGCTCGGCACGACAGTACAGACGGTCACCGGAATCATCGCACCCACGACCCTGGTGGTCACCGGCGTCACCACCAGTATCACGCACCCCGGCGGCTCCGCGTCCGGCAGCACGACGCAGACCGTCCCGGTCGCCGCCAAACCGGTGGAACACCAGACCAACTCGGCGATACCAGCCGTAACCCCCGCGGCGCCTCAGTCGCCGGCCGTCCCCGCACTCGCGCCGCCGGCCACCCCCACCAGTCACAAGGCGATTTCCGTTGCCGTACAACGGATCGCCAAGTCAATGCCACACGTACTGCCGATCAGGCTGACGAGATTGCCCGACCAGCCGGCGCCGCAACCCGCGCCGGCGCCCACCATCCCGCTCAGCGTCGTCAGCGCCGGCCACGGTTTCCAGGGCCCGATCCGCCACGCCCTGGGCACGCCCGTCACGCATCACACCGCGCCGTCCCTCACCGCGTTCGGCGTCCACGCACCCGATCCGGCCGCCCAGGCCGCTCGGGACCAGGGCCTGCCGCCCACGACACCGGACTGAACCCGATTCCACGGGTGAGGTCTGCCCTTTTCCGTCCCATACACGGCTGATTCCACGCTGACACGCACATTTCGCGTGACCGCACACCTACCGAAGCCTCCCGGCCTGTCACCGCGCCCGGTCAGGTCGGGCCCTGGCCCCGGTGTCGTGTGCCCCCACGGCACCGGGGCCCCTAAACGTCCCTACGGTCACGCCGAAATCAGGCGATCGGCACGCGGCCACCATCGGCCGCGTGCCCGCCGCCCACCGCGTGCGCGAGATTGCCCAACCGCGCGACGGCGTCGGTCAGCACGTGCGGCGGGAGCGTGAACGGCACCCGAAGCCACCGTTCCCACCCACCGTCCACACCGAACCGCGAGCCCGGCACGATCCGCAGCCCGTACGACTCGCCGGCCACCGCGAGCCGCGTGGCGACCGGTTCGTCCAGTTCGCACCACGTCACGAGCCCACCGGCCGGCCGGCGCACGATCCACTGTGGACAATGTGTCGCCAGCGCGGCCAACAGCAGGTCGCGCCTGCGTGCCAACTCAGCGCGTCGTTGCCGCAGCACGGGCTCCGGGTCGGCGAGGAGTTCGGCGAGCACGAGCTGCTCGAACACCGGCGCGCCGAGATCCATCGTGGCGCGCACGCCGATGATCCGGTTCACCATGTCCATCGGCGCCCGCACCCAGCCGATCCGCAGGCCGCCCCAGTGTGACTTGCTCGCCGACCCGATCGTGACCACCTGGTCCGGCGCGCAGCCGGCCAGCGGCGCCGGCCCGGCCAGCGGGTCACCGTCGAGATCGAGCTCGAACAGCGTCTCGTCGGCGACGCTCATCGTGCGCGTGCGGCGGAGCAGTGCGCCGAGCCGCGCCCGGTCGTCGTCGGTCATCCGGTGGCCGGTCGGATTGTGGAATTCCGGCACGAAATAGGCGAGTTTCGGCGCGGACTGCCGCAGCGCCGCCTCGATACCGTCCAGCGACCAGCCGTTCTCGGTCATCGGGACGCCGACCGCGAGCGCGCTCGACGCCCGGATCGCGTCCAGCGCGTTCGGGTACGTCGGCTGCTCCACCAACACCCGGTCACCGGGATGCACGAACAGCCGCAGCA
>Ga0070714_100003581_pt1 | contig 11617 bp, 10 predicted proteins | sample LARL83metaG_FD_65450 | JGI IMG/M metagenome (GOLD analysis project Ga0070714, IMG submission 65450) | Corn, switchgrass and miscanthus rhizosphere microbial communities from Kellogg Biological Station, Michigan, USA - LAR L8-3 metaG | ecosystem: Host-associated > Plants > Roots > Rhizosphere ... | reverse complement strand
CACAGGCCTGCGGCGCTGCCGGAACCATCGCACCTGCTGGCGCCGCTGGTCCCGATGCTCAATGGCGCCGGCGCCGATCTCGTGCTCGTGAATCTGGAAGGCGCGATCGGCGACAGCGTGGTGGGCGCCGACACGACCGCCAAGTGCACGGGTGGCACCGCGCGCTGCTATGCGCTCCGGATGCCTACATCGGCAGCGTCAGCGCTTCGTCATTTGCGCGACAGCGGAGAAGTGGTGGCCAACGTAGCCAACAATCACTCGCGCGACGCCGGCGTCGCCGGCCTGACTCACACGCTCGCTGCGTTGCAACGAGCAGGCGTGCACGTGACCGGCGCGGACACCATCGCGACGCCGGTGGTGACGGCACGCGGCGATACGGTTGCGTTCCTTGGCTTCGGCAGCTCGGGCGAGCCCGATGCGCGGAATCTCGCCGCGGTGCGACGGCACGTGTCACGCGCGGCTGCGCTGTATCCGCGGCTCGTCGTCACGATGCACATGGGCGCGGAGGGCGCGAAGGCCCAGCGAACGCGCGACACGATGGAGACGTATCTGGAGGAACGTCGCGGGAATCCCGTCGCGTTCGCGCACGCGGCGGTCGATGCGGGCGCAACGCTCGTCGTTGGGCATGGGCCGCACGTGGTGCGCGCGATCGAGTGGCGCAACGGCGCGCTCATCGCCTATTCGTTAGGCAATCTGGTGACATACGGACCGTTCGCGCTCGACAATCCGCTGGACCGCGGCGCGCTGCTCTGCGCGACCATGGACCATCGCGGCGCCGTGAGCGGCGTGCGCTTGATCTCGACGCGTCAGCGTGCACCCGGCCTCGTGCGCGCCGATCCGCGCGCCCGCGCCGCGGTGTTGGCCGATTCGTTGTCGAAGCTGGATTTTCCGAAGACGGGTGCGCGTCTGGTCGTCGAAGCAACCGTGCGCGAGCCCTGACGCGGCGTTAGTGCAACGGTGCGTCGGCTGTCGACAGCGTGTCGACGTCGGCCAGGGCAATTCGACGCACACCCTGCCACGGTTTGATGCCGCGCGCCGGCGGCCGGATGAGCGCCGTCTCGATGACGCGGCCGGCCTTGGTGCTTGCGTGGATGAAACGGCCGTTGCCGACGTAGATCCCGATGTGCGTGATGCGCGAGCCACGGCCGAAGGTGACGAGGTCACCCGGCAGAAGCTGAGCGGTGTCCTTTGCGACCGCCTCGCCGGCGCGCGCTTGCAGGCGCGCGGTGCGCGGGATGGCGATGTGCAGCATGGTCGCGATGTACTGTACCAAACCGCTGCAGTCGAAGCCGCGCCGCGGCGACGCGCCGCCGAACACGTAGCGCCTGCCCAATTGGTCGCGCGCCAGCTCGACAATCGAATCGCCGAGTGCGACGGCCGACCGGCGGAAGGCCGTGAGAGCATGCGGTTCTTCGACGGGAGGCGTGGTGCGCACACCATCTTGCGCGCGGAGCGTCGCGGGGCTCATCACGAGAATGGCCGCGAGCGTACCGACGACAGCAAGATGGAAGAATGAGCGACGCGGCATCTCGTGCGAGAAAGCGGTGTAAGAGATTCGGTGTGTGCTCGAACAGACGAGTGCGCGCATGTCCGAGCAACCCGCGCGGCGGTGCGCATCGTAACCCGCACCCGCACGTGCGTCAACCATAGTGCGAGCTCCGTGCCAGTTTCGACGACGCGCTCGTGATGAGAATGGCGGAGACCTTTCGCTCCGTCGCACGATGACCGAATTTGGCTCTGCACGATTTCCGCACATTTCGACTCGGCGAGGCCTATGCACATCGACTGCCTGCTCCGTCCGCTCCGTCGCGCCATTGTGGCAACCGCAGTCCTTTCCGTTGGGCTTCCGTTGACGTCGTCGGCGCAGGTCACGACTCGCAGGCCGCCGACACGTGTGCCAAAGGAACCGGCCAAGTTGCCGGTGCCGCTCGGTCCGGCGAAGTATGTAAAAGAAGCAGGCACGATGTGGACGTTCGATGCACCGCCGCTCGAGTACTGGAAGCAGACGTACGGATTCACGCCGGACTCCACGTGGCTCAACCACGTGCGCCTCGCCTCGGTGCGCCTGCCCGGGTGCTCGGCGTCGTTCGTTTCCGCGCGCGGGTTGGTGCTCACGAACCATCACTGCGCGCGCGCGTGTGTCGCATCGGCATCGCCCGCGGACACCAACTACAACACCACGGGCTTCGTGGCCGCGACGTTGGCCGACGAGCGCAAGTGCTCGACGCTGTACGTCGACCAACTGCAGTCGATCGCAGATGTGACGCAGCAAATTCGGGGCGCCGTCACCGCCAAGACGGCGGACGCGCAGGTGCAGCAGCGTGATTCCGCGATCAACCAGGTGCAGAACGCCTGTCAGGCGTCGACCCATCTACGCTGCGAAGTGGTGACGCTGTATCAGGGCGGGATGTATTCGCTGTATCGCTATCAGCGATACACCGACGTTAGGCTGGTGATGGTGCCAGAGGAGGAAGCGGCATTTTTCGGAGGCGATCCGGACAACTTCACGTATCCGCGATACGACCTCGACATGGCGCTGCTGCGCGTCTACCAGAACGACTCGCCGATGGTCGTGACGGACTACCTCAAGTGGAGCAAGTCCGGCGCGCGCGAGGGAGACCTGGTGTTCGTGACCGGCAATCCGGGATCAACGGGCCGTCTCCTCACGCTCGCGCAGATGGAATATCTGCGCGACGTGCAGTATCCGTTCACGCTCGCGGCGTTCGACCGCACGATCGCCATGCTCAACACGTTGAGCGCGCAGAGCGCGGAGAACAAGCGCAAATACGAGAACCTGATCTTCAACATCGAGAACTCGAAGAAGGCGATCACCGGATACCGCGCGGGCCTGCTCGACACGACCATCATGGCGCGCAAGGCAGCGTTCGAACGCGACCTTCGCGCGCGAGTCGAGGCCGATCCGGCGCTGCGTCCCAAGTACAGCAGCGCGTGGACCGAGATCGCGAACGCGGAGAAGCAACTGACGGCGACCGCGGCGCAGGGGAACTATTACGGCTTCAGCTTCAACCCGCCGTTCGGCTCGCAGTTGTTGAACTGGGCCGGCGCGCTCGTGCGTTTACCCGCGGAGAGCGCGCTCGCCGACGCGAAGCGTCTGCCTCAATATCGCGCCGATGGGCTCTCGCGCATCCGCCAGTCGGTGCTGGCAGACCAACCGATCGACTCGACCACGGAGCGGATGGAGCTGACATCGTTCCTCAAGGCGGTGCAGCAGGGGCTCCCGCCTAACGATCCGTACCGCACGATCGTGTTGGGCGTGCGCGCGCCGGAAGACGTGGCGGCGTCGCTGTTGACGGGCACCAAGCTCGCGTCGCTCACCGCGCGCCAGGCGCTGTTGGATGGCGGCAAAGCGGCGGTGGACACCTCCACGGATCCGATGGTCGTGTTGGCGCGCAAGATCGCTCCGTTAGCCGATCAAGCGCAGATGGCGCAGGCGCGCCTCAACGACATCGTTTCGGCGAACACGGACAGGGTGGGGCAGGCGCTCTTCGCCGTGTACAACACCAAGCTGCCGCCTGACGCGACGTTCACGCTGCGCATCACCGATGGCGTCGTGAAAGGCTATCCGTACAATGGAACGATTGCGCCGTACAAGACCACGTTCTACGGCATGTTCGGGCACGCGACGGCGTTCGACGACAAACCGCCGTTCCATTTGCCGGATCGCTGGATGCAGCAGCGCGCGAAGATGGATCTCACGACGCCGCTCGATTTCGTGTCCACCAACGACATCATCGGCGGCAACTCGGGCAGTCCGGTGATCAACCGCGACGGCGAGCTCGTGGGGCTCATCTTCGATGGCAACATCGAGTCCCTGCCTAACCGATTCATTTTCACCGACGACGTGGCGCGATCGGTGAGCGTGTCGTCCCGCGCCATCATCGAGGCGCTGCGAAACGTGTACGAGTCGACGCGATTGGCGGACGAGTTGGAAGGCAAGTAGCCAGCTGCGCCGTATCGGGGGCCCGGCGCGGACGGTTCGCGGCGGGCCCCTTCCGTCTTTGGGCTGCGCCGTTTTTCTTCCTCGTCTCCCAAGCCTCGACCCCGCATGGCGCAGCCGATCGCACCCGTCGTTACAGAGGGCCGCGCGCCCACGGCGCCGGTTGTCACGACGCCCGCGCCGCGGTGGGTGGAGTTCGTCCTCCTGTGCGCCGTGGCGGCCGTCACGTTCGGCGTCATGCGCGCGGCTGCCGAATGGCGCGCGCCGCTATCGCCCGGATTCAGCATCTCGCTGTCGCCACTCAAGCTGCCGTACTACGCGGCGCTGTCCACACTGCGGATGCTGCTCGCGTACATCGTGTCGCTCGTGTTCTCGATTGCGTACGCGCGTTTCGCCGCGTCGAGCAAAGCGGCCGAACGCGTGATGCTGCCCTTGCTCGACATCTTGCAGAGCATTCCGATTCTGTCGTTCATGCCCGGCGTCGTCCTTGGCCTCGTGGCGTTGTTCCCCGGGCGTACGTTCGGCCTCGAGCTCGCCGCCGTCATCCTCATCTTCACGAGCCAGGCGTGGAACCTCGCGTTCAGCTTCCATCAGTCGCTCATCACGATTCCGAGCGAGCTCACCGAGGCAGCTCGGATCTATCGCCTCGGCTTTTGGCGAAAGTTCACGCGCCTCGAGCTACCGTTCGGCGTGATCTCGTTGATCGCGAACAGCATGATGAGTTGGGCGGGCGGATGGTTTTTTCTCATGGCCAGCGAGCAGTTCGCCGTCGGCGATGGGCGACTGCGACTTCCGGGTTTGGGATCGTACCTCGCGGCGGCGGCCGATGCGGGGAACACGCGCGCACTGGTGTACGGACTGCTCACGCTTGTCGTCGTGATCGTGCTGCTCGACCAGATCGTGTGGCGTCCGTTGCTGGCGTGGTCGGACCGGTTCAAGTTCGAGAGCGCAGGCAGCGGTTCGCCCTCGTCGCGGGTGTTGGACGCGCTCCGCGGCTCTCGCTTGATCGATGTGTTGCGCTCACGGGTGTTGCGGCCGGCCGGCCGGCGGATCGACCGTGCGTTGGGCGCGTCACAGAACGGTGACGGACCAGATACGGTCGATGGCGACGTGCCTCCTGCTCGGCGGCGCCGGCGTCGTGTAGTCGGCATCGCGGCGCTGGTGCTCGCCGCGGCGGCCGTCGTGTGGGGCGTGGCCCTCGCGGCGGACGCGCTCGGCGGCCTAACGCGGGGGGACTGGGGACGGGTGGGCGTGAGCGCGGCGGCGACACTGGCGCGCACGACGATCGCACTCGTCATCGCGGCTGCGTGGACCATTCCCGCTGGCGTCGCGATCGGCACGAATCCGCGTTTGGCGAGACGTCTACAGCCAATCGTGCAGATCACCGCGTCGATCCCCGCCACGGCGGTGTTCCCGGTGCTGCTGCTGGCGCTGCTCACGATTCCGGGCGGGCTCAACGTGGCGGCGGTCGCGCTCATGCTGCTCGGCACGCAGTGGTACGTGCTGTTCAACGTGATCGCCGGCGCGATGGCGATTCCGTCCGATCTCAAAGAGGCGGCCGCGATGTATCACGTCGCCGGCTGGCGCCGCTGGAAGACGCTCATCCTTCCTGCCATCTTCCCCTATCTCGTGACGGGCATGATCACCGCCACGGGCGGCGCCTGGAACGCGAGCATCGTCGCCGAGTACGTGACGTTCGCGGGACATACCACGAGCACGACAGGTTTGGGGGCGCTGATCGCCGGTGCGGCGGAGCGTGGCGACTTCCCGATCCTGCTCGCCGGTACGCTCGTCATGGCGGGCATCGTGATCGTGATCAACCGTCTGCTCTGGCGCCGACTGTACGGCTACGCGGAAACGCGTTTCCGGCTCGGCTGATTCGCCTGGACGAGGGCCATCGATGGCAACCACGACGCGCGCACTCGCTCCAAAACCGCCGGGCACGGTGCTGCTCGCGGCCGAGGGCGTGCGCAAGTTCTTCAGCGACGACACGGCGCCGGTGCTGGAACGCATCGACCTCGAGCTGCGCGAGAACGAATTCGTGGCGCTGCTCGGCCCGTCTGGCTCCGGGAAGTCGACGCTGTTGCGCATCCTTGCCGGGCTGTTGCAGCCGTCGGAAGGCCGTGTACTCGCGCGCGGCGCGCCGCTGCACGGGCCTAACCGACAGGTCGCGATCGTCTTTCAGGGATTCGCGCTCTTCCCGTGGCTCACGGTCTATCAAAACGTGGAGCTCGGCTTGTTGGCCACGGAGGTGCCGGAAGCCGAGCGCCGCGAGCGCACGCTCAGGGCCATCGACCTCATCGGTCTGGACGGATTCGAGGAGGCGTTTCCGAAGGAGCTTTCCGGGGGCATGAAGCAGCGCGTCGGGTTTGCGCGGGCGCTGGTGGTGCAGCCCGAAATCCTCTTCATGGACGAGCCATTTTCGGCGCTCGACGTACTGACCGCGGAGACGCTGCGCGGCGAGCTGCGCGATCTCTGGTCGGACAGCGCGATGCCGACGAAATCGGTGTTGATGGTGACGCACAACATCGATGAGGCCGTGTCGATGGCCGATCGGATTCTCGTGTTCGGCGCGAATCCGGGCCGCGTGCGCGTGGAGCTCAAGGGGTTGCGCCCAACGGAGCGCCGCGAGAAGAGTCCCACGCGCACGCGGCTGGTCGATGCGATCTACCAGGTGATCACGAATCCCGAAGAGGACGCGGAGCAGCTGGTGGAGCAGTACATCACGCGGACGCCGTCGCGCCAGCGGCGCAGGCCGGAGCCCGCGCGTCCGCGGCGCTACCAGGCGCTGCCCGACGTGAGCATCGACGACCTGACGGGTTTCGTGCAGTATCTCTCGGGCATCGGGAACTCCGGCACGCTGAGCGACCTCGCGCGCGATCTGCAGATGCGCGGCGAGAATCTCATCCGCATCGCCGAGGCAACCGATCTGCTCGGGTTCGCGGACATCCAGGAGCGCAGCGTGTATCTCACTCCGTTAGGCCAACGCTTCGCGCCGCTGGAGCTCGATGCGCAGAAGACGTTGTTCCGGCACGCCGTGCTCGACCACCTGTCGCTCATGCGCGAAGTCGTGCACCGGTTGGAGGCGAGTCCGTCGCGGGTTCTGCAGGCCGAAGAACTGCTCGCCGAGCTCGAGACGTCGTTCACGCGCGCGGAAGCACGACGGCAATTCGAGACGCTCATCGACTGGGGCCGATACGCGGAGCTGTTCAGCTACGACGACGTAGAAGGCGAGCTGCGCCTGGATGCGGAGCACTACAATGCCTGAGAGCGGCGGCGCACCCACGATGCACGGCTTCAAGGGCGAGCGCGTGCTCATGCGCATCCACATCGGGGAGCGCGACAAGCACAACGGCAAGCCGCTCTACCGCGAGATCGTCGAGCTGCTTCGCCGCCGGCACTGCGCGGGCGCGACGGTGCTGCGCGCGATCATGGGATTCGGCGCCAGCTCGCGCATCAAGAGCGACCGCATCGAAGTGCTGTCGCTCGATCTGCCGATCGTGATCGAAGTGGTGGATACGGAGGAGCAGATCCAGGCGCTGTTGCCCGAGCTGGATGGTATGATCGGCGGCGGCCTCATCACGCTGGAGCGGGCGAAGGTGATCATGTATCGCCCGCATCTGCCGGAGGAAGAGCGGCCGGCGAGCTGGCCGATCGACATCACGGGCAGCTGGCGCGCGGTGGATGACGATCGGACATCGACCGATGCCTAACGAGACGGCGGGGTGGCCGGCGTCGCGCCGGCTGTTGCTGTTGAGCAACTCGCGCGACGCGGACGGACGGGTGCTCGTGTACGCGCGCGCGGCGCTCGAAGACGCACTGGCCGGCGTAGGGCGCGCGGTGTTCATCCCGTTCGCGGCCGTATCGTTTTCGATGGACGTGTACGCTGAGCGCGTGCACGAGATTTTCACTCCGTTAGGCGTGGAGGTCGAGTCGGTGCACCATGCGCCGGACCCGGTCCGCGCGATGCGCGACGCGGGCGCCATCATCATCGGCGGCGGCAACACGTTCCAGCTGCTGCGCCAGCTCGCGGTGTCCGGGCTTCTGGGCGTGATTCGCGAGCGGGTGCGCGCGGGCGTACCGTACGTCGGCTGGAGCGCCGGGTCGGTGGTGGCGTGCCCCACGATCGCGACCACCAACGATATGCCGATCGCCGAACCGCCCGGATTCGCCGCGCTCGGACTGGTGCCATTCCAGATCAACGCCCACTACACGGATTTTCATCCGCCCGGCCACCAGGGCGAAACGCGCGCCGAGCGCATCGCGGAGTTTTTGGTGCTGCACCCACGGGTGCCGGTGGTCGGGTTGCGCGAAGGGAGTGCGCTGCGCGTCACGGGCGGCCTCGTGGAATTGACCGGACGCCCCGGGGGCGCCGCAGGTGCGCGCGTGTTCATCGCCGGACGCGAGGCGGTCGACTTCCCGCCCGGTTCCGACCTCTCGTTTCTGCTGGCGTCGCCCGACGCCGCGGTGGAGGCGGTCGCGGCGTGGCGATGATCCTCGCCGTTGCGTTAGGCAGCGCGATCGGCGGCGTGGCCCGCCTGCTGCTCGGCGCCGCGGTGCAGCAGCGGTTCGGTCCCGGGTTTCCGGTCGGTACCCTGCTCATCAACATCACCGGGTCGCTCCTGCTCGGATTCCTGATGCGGTTCGCGATGGCGACGCCCGCCATCTCGCCCGAGATGCGCGGCTTTTTCACGACCGGGCTGTGCGGCGGATACACGACCTTCTCGACGTTCACGTTCGAGACGATGGCGCTCTTGAACGACGGCGAAGTGGGCCGGGCGAGTGCCTACGTCGCGGCCAGCGTGGCGCTGTCGCTGCTCGGCGTCTACCTTGGCGCAGCAGCGGCGGGCGGCCTCATCGCGCTTCGCCAGCGATGACCAGGCGGTTCTTCACGAGGAGACCGATGCTGCCACGCGGGATACGAGTGTGGGCGTGCGTCACGGCCGGCGTGCTCATGGCCGCGCACGACGGACGCGCACAGAGCGACAGCAGCGTCGCACAGTTAGGCCTGGACCGTGTGGGCTCCTACCTGAGCTACACGACCGTCGAGCACGCCCGGCACGGCTGGGAGCTCGGCGGTGACGTCGACATGGGCTCGGTGTTCACGCCCAAGCTGCACGTGCTGGCCGAGGTCAACTATCTGCACGCCGACATCCATCGCTTCGACGCCGGCGACGTGCCGATTCCAGGCTCGTTCTTCGACTTCAGTCTCGGCCTTGCGGCGCGGTACTCGGTGGCCCACGTGAAACGGTTCGAACCTTACGTCGGCGCGGGCCTCGGCGTGCACTTTCTCGGCACCGACATTGCACGGTCGCAGCCCATACACAATGACTACACGGGCGCGAAGCTGGGTGGCGAGTATTTCCTCGGCGTTTCGTACGATCTCACCAAGCGGTGGGCGCTGTACGGGGAGGTGCGTCGGATGGAAGTGCCGCCCGCCTCACGCGTCACGTATCGCCTGGGCTTTTTCGTGCGGCTGTAGCCTCGCACGCTAGGGGGCCATCCCATGGACCGCTCGGCGGTCATGCGCACGGATGTCGTCGTCGATCTCGAGGACGCCCACTTGGACGCGTTGTTGAGCGTTCCGGTTGCGTCGCGCGGCGTCGTGTTGTTCGCGCACGGAAGCGGCAGCGGTCGCGCGAGCCCGCGGAACACGATGGTGGCCCATGCGCTCGAGAACGCGGGGCTCGCCACGCTGCTCATCGACCTGCTGACCGTGGACGAGCAACGAGAGGATGCCCGCACGGGTCTCTTGCGGTTCGACATCGACCTGCTCGGCGCGCGCGTGTTAGGCGCATCGAAATGGCTGCGCGAGCGTCCTGTGTCATCGGCGATGGCGCTGGGCTATTTCGGCGCCAGCACCGGAGCCGCGGCGGCGTTGCACGCGGCGTCGAAACTGCACGACGTGTTCGCCGTGGTGTCGCGGGGCGGGCGTCCCGACCTGGCGCGCGACTGCCTGAAGGGCGTGCGGGCGCCGTCGCTGCTCATCGTGGGCGGCGACGATGTGCCGATCATTCCGCTCAACGAAGAGGCGTGTGAGCTGCTCGGGTCCATCGCGCAGCTCGTGGTGATCCCGGGTGCCACGCACCTGTTCGAGGAACCGGGCGCGCTCGAGGAGGTGGCGCGCCTGTCGTGCGACTGGTTCGTCGACCACCTGCCACCGCCCGCGCGCGGAGCATGAGATGTTGTTCGCGGACCGCGCCGACGCCGGCCGGCAGTTGGCCGAGACGCTCCTGGCGCGCCTGCCGGGACTCGCGGACCAGCGTCCCATCGTGCTCGGCGTCCCGCGCGGCGGGGTGATCATCGGCCGCGAAGTCGCGCGTGCGTTAGGCGCTCCGTTGGACGTGATCGTGGCGCGCAAGTTGGGCGCGCCGGGGCACGAGGAGCTCGGCATCGGCGCCGTGGCGCCGGACGGCACGCGCGTGCTCGACCAGGAGATCGTGGCGGCGCTCGGCGTGAGCGAGGCGTACATCGAGAAGATCACGAGGCGGGAGCGCGCGGAGCTCGACCGGCGGATGCAACGCTTTCGCGACGGGCGTCCGGTTCCCGATCTGTCTGGCCGTGCTGTGGTTTTGGCGGACGACGGGCTGGCCACCGGCGTGACCGCCCGGGCGGCGCTCGCGTCGGTGCGCCACGCAAAGCCGGCGACGCTCGTCTTCGCGGCGCCCGTGTGCTCGGAAGACGGGTGCCGCACGCTCGGGGCGGAAGGATACACGGTGGTGTGCGTGTATACGCCGCCTGACTTTCGGGGTGTGGGCGAGTGGTACGCCGACTTCGAGCAGGTGACGGACGAGACGGTGATCGCGGTGCTGCGGCAGGCGGCGACCGGTCCACCGTGATCGGTGCTCAGCCGGCGGCGGGCTCCTGCTGCGTTAGGCAGTGCAGGGTGCCGAGTCCCCACACCAGGTCGACGGCGTGGATACCGATCACCTCGCGGGCGGGGAAGAGACCGGCAAGGATGTCGAGCGCGTCGCGGTCGCGCCGGTCGTTGAACGTGGGTACGAGCACCACATCGTTGGCGACGTAGAAGTTGGCGTAGCTGGCCGGGAGCCGCTCGCCGTCCATCATCACGGGCCGCGGAAACGGCAATTTCACCACACGCAGGCCGCCGGGGACATCGCGCGCGGCGAGCTCGAGCCGGCGGAGATTGTCCACCGAGGGTTCGTGATTGGCGTCTGCCGGGTCGGGTTCATGGGCGAGGACGACGGTGTTCGGATCCGTGAAGCGTGCGACGTCATCGATGTGGCCGTGGGTATCGTCGCCGACGCAGCTTCTGCCTAACCAGATGGTTTGATCGATGCCGAGGTACTGGGCGAAGGCGCGCTCGTAGCCCGCCTTGCCCAAGCCCGGATTGCGGACTTGCTCCGGTGACAGCAGCCATTCCTCGGTGACGAGCAGCACGCCGCCGCCGTTGGTTTCGATGCCGCCGCCTTCGAGCACGAGCGGCTCGCCGGTGTCCGGACGCACCGCGCGTCGAACCGGCAAACGGCTCAGCTGCGCGATGCGATCGGCGACGCACGCGTCGCGCGCGTAGTTGTCGTACTTGGCCCAGGCGTTGAATGCCCACGCCACCCACTCGATGCGCCCGTCCGCGTGCCTAACGGCGGTCGGTCCCGAGTCGCGGGTCCACACGCGGTCCGTCGGAACGAGGTGCAGCCG
>Ga0070714_100003580_pt1 | contig 11618 bp, 10 predicted proteins | sample LARL83metaG_FD_65450 | JGI IMG/M metagenome (GOLD analysis project Ga0070714, IMG submission 65450) | Corn, switchgrass and miscanthus rhizosphere microbial communities from Kellogg Biological Station, Michigan, USA - LAR L8-3 metaG | ecosystem: Host-associated > Plants > Roots > Rhizosphere ... | reverse complement strand
GACGCGTAGGGTCGATCGAGTCCTCACTGGAGCCCGGTCATGCGCAAGTTCGTGAAGGTCCTGCTCATCTCGGCACTGGTCCTCTTCGTGGGGGTGCCGGTGGCGTTCCTCTGCTTCGTGCTTGCCATGGCGGCGCTCGGCGTGACGCTCGGGATCGCGGGGGCGATCATCGGCATGCTGTTCGCCGTGCTGAAGATCGCGCTCATGATCATCCTGCCCATCGCGCTCGTCTGGTGGGTGGTGAAGCGGCTGATGGCACCGGAGCGGACCTACTGACCATCCCGGTTGCCCGGGATCGGGTCGGTCGTATTCGGGGAGGCCGGCAGGCGACATGACGGGTCGCCTGCCGGCCTTCCAGCCGCCAGCAGTGTACGGCGGGGACGTGGCCGACTACGATTCGTTTATATGGATATCAATACAAAGAGCCCGGATGGACGGCTCCCCGTCTCTCCGGGCCTCGTCGAAGAGGAAACCTACCTCACCGATCTCGAGACCCCGCCCGAGATCGCGCCCGTGGACAGCCGCACGGCGCTCATGGCGGGGCTCGCCATCATCGTCGCCATCGGCGCCGGCCTCGTGGCGCAGCTCCTCACGGCGCTGATCGCCGTCATCACCAACATCTCCTACTACCACACGGTCTCCTTCACGCTCCGCTCCCCGGGTGGCGCGAACGCGGGCTGGTGGATCATCCTCATTCCCGTCGTCGGCGCGCTCGTCGTCGGCATCATGGCGCGCTACGGCTCCCCCGCCATCCGTGGCCACGGCATCCCCGAGGTCATGGAGCGCGTGCTCTACGGCGAGAGCCGCATCCCGGCGCGCGTGATGATCCTCAAGCCGCTCTCGGCAGCGGTCGCCATCGGTACCGGCGGTCCGTTCGGCGCGGAGGGCCCGATCATCGCCACGGGTGGCGCGCTCGGCTCCCTCGTCGGCCAGGTCGTGAAGATGAGCGCCGACGAGCGGAAGACGCTCCTCGCCGCCGGCGCCGCGGCCGGCATGTGCGCCACCTTCGGCAGCCCCATCGCCGCGGTGCTGCTCGCCGTGGAGCTGCTGCTGTTCGAATACCGCGCGCGCTCGCTCATCCCCGTCGCCCTCGCCTCGGCGGCGGCGATGGCCGTCCGCATCATCTTCGTCGGCACGGGCACGGCGTTCGAGATCGGCACCATCGGCCAGGTGCATTACGAGGCGCTGGCGTTCTACACCCTCATCGGCGCCATCGTCGGCGTGGCGGCCGCGTGGGTGACCAAGGCGACGTACGGCATCGAGGACCTGTTCGAGAAGCTGCCCGTGCACTGGGCATGGTGGCCGGCCATCGGCGCCGTGTTCGTCGGCGTGATCGGCTACTTCCAGCCCAAGACGCTCGGCATCGGCTACGAGAACATCACGGCCATCATCAACGGCCAGATCGTCGGCACGGCGCTCGTCGTGTTCGTCATCGCCAAGTTCCTCTCGTGGGCCATCTACCTCGGGAGCGGCACGTCGGGCGGTACGCTGGCGCCGTTGTTCACCATCGGCGGAGGCCTCGGCGCCATGCTCGGCGTCGGTGCGGCGGCCATCTATCCCGCGGCGAACGTGAACCCCAAGGTGGCGGCGCTCGTCGGCATGACGGCTATCTTCGCCGGCGCGTCGCACGCGCTGCTCGCCGCCATCATCTTCACCTTCGAGATCACGCGGCAGCCGTTCGGGCTGTTGCCGCTCCTCGCCGGCGGCACGGCAGCGTACTTCGTCGCGCTCCTCCTGAGCCACAACTCCATCATGACGGAGAAGCTGGCGCGGCGCGGGGCATCGGTGCGCGTGGAGTACACCGCCGACTACCTCGCGCAGAAGCTCGTGCGCGAGACGAGCCTCCGCGAAGTGGTGGCCCTTCGCGCGAGCGACACGCTGGGGCAGGTGCGGCGCTGGCTCGAGTCGCGCGCGCCCGGCAGCTCGCACCAGGGTTACCCGCTCGTTGATGATTCGGGACAGCTCGTCGGGGTGCTCACCCGACGCGACCTGATCGGGAGCGAGGAGAACGAGTCGGTACAGCTGTCGGCGCTCGTGCGTCGCGCGCCGGTAGTGGTGTTTACGGACAACACGCTGCGGGATGCCGCCGACCAGATGGTGCGCGCCGGCGTGGGCCGGCTCCCCGTGGTCGAGCGGGGCACGCCGCGAAAGGTGGTGGGGATGATCTCGCGTTCCGACCTGCTCACGGCGCACGCCGGTCGCCTCAACGCCGGCAAGCGGCGCCGCTCGCGCGTGAAGCTGTAGCGAGAGGGACGAAATGCGTGACGTGGCGGGGCGCTCGGCTGTCCTGCGAGTGACTCCCGCCACGCCGCACTCCTCCGCAGTTTGCGTCTCCTCACGCCTCGGCAGCTCGACCAGCGATCCCGTATCGCGGTGCTCGTCGTCATCCTGCTGGCGATGGCGATGCTGGGCGTGCTCCTCGTCCTGACGCCGCGCCACGGGAACGACATCCCGCTCGCCAATGCGGCGGGTCATGAGCGGTACTTCAGCAGCGAAGTGGTGAGCGAGGCGCTCGCCGTGCGCGCGGCCTTGCCGGCGGAACGTTCGGCGCGGCGGCGGCACCTCGACTCGACGATCAGCGAGTGGATCAGCGCCGCGGCGCGCCTCCGCGAGGGCGCCTCGTCCGATGCGCTCTTTGCCGACGACATGCAGACCCTCCCGGGCTTCGCCGGCCTGGTGAAGCTGCAACGCGAGGTGATGGTGGCAGCGAGGACGGCCGCTGCCGATGGCGCCACCGCGGCGGACCAGGCGGCGCTCGATGCGGCACAGCGACGCTACCTCGCCGCCATCGACGGCGTCGTCGCATCGCTGGAATCGGACGCCACCCATCGCCTCGACGTGCTGGTGCTCACCGAGACGGCGTGCGTGCTGCTCCTCCTCACCGCGCTCGGCCTCGGCGTCCGCCTCGCGCTGCAGCCCACGCAGGAGCGGCTGCTCGCCACGGTGGAGCAGCTCGCGGAGAGCGAGTCCCGCACACGCGCCGTGCTCGACTCCATGCAGGAAGGGATGATCCTCGTGGACCAGCAGCGACGCATCGTGCGCGCGAACCCGAGCGCCCTCCACATCCTCGGGGTGGAGGACGGCGACGACGCCAGCCTGCAGGAGGTGGCCCGGCGCATGGTGAACGAAGGGGGCAGGCCGCGCCTCGAGTCGCAGCTTCCCAGCCGAATCACCCTCGACACCGGCCACGCGCTCATGAACGAGGTGATGGGCGTGCGGCTGCCCGGCGGGGAGACGCGCTGGCTCTCCGTGAATACGCATCCCCTCTGTCGGCGTGCCGGCGAGAAGCCGTACGCCGTGGTGTCCATCTTCCGCGACATCACGGTGGATCGCCGCGCGCATGAAGAGCGCGCGGCGCAGGCCCGGGCGCTGGAGCTGCAGAACCACGAGCTGATGCTCCAGGCAGAAGCACTGGAGCGTGGCGAGGCGCTCTTCCGCTCCGTGGTGGAGACGGCCGGCAGCGCCATCGTCGGCCTCGACCGCGAAGGCCGCGTCTTCGAGTGGAACCGCGAGGCCGAAACACTCTATGGCGTATCGCGCGACGAGGCGATGGGCCAGCCGTACGTACAGGCATTCGTCACCGACCGCCATCGCGGAGAGATGCAGAGCGGGATCAGGGAGATCCTCGCCGGCCGCCCGCTGCGCAACTTCGTCGGCACGGTGAAGTCAGGCAGCGGGGAGCGGAGCACGGTGCTCTGGAACATCACGCCGCTGCGCGACGGCGACGGGACGCCCGTGCACGGGCTCATCGCCGCCGGCACCGACATCACCGAGCGCGAGGCGTCGGACGAGCGCTTTCGCGTGCTGTTCGAGCGGTCGAGCGATGCGCACCTGCTCTATGACGACAAGGGCGTGATCGACTGCAACGACGCCACGCTGCGGATGCTGCGCTACTCCAGCAAGGAAGCGGTGCTCGGGCGCTCGCCCGTGGATCTCTCGCCGCGGCGCCAGCCAGATGGCCGCCTCTCAATCGTGGTGGGCGAGCAGATGCGCCGACGCGCGCGGGTGCAGGGATTCCATCGCTTCGAGTGGGTGCACCAGCGGGCGGACGGCACCGGCTTCCCCGTGGAGATCACGCTCACCCCCATCCGCCTGCACGGCCGCGAGGTCATCCTGGCCGTGTGGCACGACATCGCCGAACGGAAGGCGGTGGAGGACGCGCTGCGCGCGGCCAAGGACGCCGCGGAGTCGGCGAACCGCACGAAGAGCGAGTTCATGACGCGCATGAACCACGAGCTGCGCACGCCGCTCACCGCCATCATCGGCTTTTCGCGCGTGCTGCTCCAGGGCAAGGAGGGCGTGCTCTCTCCTGGCGCACAGCGGTATGCCGAGCGCATTCGCGCCAACGGTATGCACCTGCTCTCGCTCATCAACCAGATCCTCGATGTGGCCAAGGTGGAATCGGGACGCATGGAGCTGGAACTGGAGACGGTACCGCTCGACGCGATGGTGAAGGAGACGCTGGCGATGCTTGAGAGCACCGCCGAGGCGAAGGGGATCGCGCTCAGGCGCGACCTGCCGGCCGAGCTGAAGCCGCTCATCACCGATGCGGGCAAGCTCCGGCAGATCCTCATCAACCTCGTCGGCAATGCGATCAAGTTCACGCCGGCGGGCGAGGTCTGCGTGCGCGTCACCGCCGACCCCGTCTCCGGTCGTCCGCTGTCCATCCAGGTACGCGACACGGGCATCGGCATCCCGCCCGACCGGCAGCGCAAGGTATTCGAGCCGTTCGAGCAGGGGGACGCCTCGACGCGGCGCGAGTTCGGCGGCACGGGGCTCGGGCTTTCGATCGTGCGCACCTTCTCGGGACTCATCGGCGCGCGGATCACCGTGGAGAGCGAGGTGGGGAAGGGCACGACCTTCACCCTCTGGCTCCCCATCGCGCCGACTCTACCCACCTCCATCCCCACGCCACGGTCGGTGACGGCGGTCTGAGGCCGCGATGCCGGAAGGTCGATGGCCGCGGAAGGATGTCGCGGCCAGCGGATTGCCTGTCTGTGACGCACCTCGCTGGCGCGGCCGTGTGACGCCGCGGCAGATTCAGCGAACCCAGCGAGCCAGACCACCCTCCGCACCGACCGATGCGCGCATCCGCCGTCTCCCTGTCCCTTGCCGCGATGGCGCTTGCCGCCGCGTGCAGCTCCAACCCGTCGCCAGGCTCGTCTCCTCGCCCGAGGCAGGGCAGCCGCGGCCAGTCCGACACCATGCCGGGCAACGTCGTGATCGAGAACAATCGACCCGACGTCTCGGCGCGCGCCGGCCTCGTCATCGTCGCCAACCAGCAGGGGGCCAGCGCGACGGTCCTCGACGCGGCCAGCCTCAAGACGCTCGCCACCCTCCCCGTGGGTGTCGGTCCGCACGAGGTGGCGGTGTCGTACGACGGTCGCTGGGCGGTCGTGAGCAACTATGGCGACCGCACCACGCAGGGCAACACGCTCAGCGTCATCGACCTCACCGCCGCGGGCGCGCCCACGGTGTCACGCACGATCGACCTCGGCCAGTATCATCGCCCGCACGGCGTGGCGTTCGTCGGGAGCGGGAACAAGCTCGCCGTGACGAGCGAGACGTCGCAGGCGTTGCTCATCGTGGATTTCGCCACTGGCCGCGTGGATACGGCGCTCGCCACCAACGGGCGCGGCTCGCACATGGTGGCGGCGCAGCGCGATGGCCGCCGCGCCTGGACCGCCAACATCCAGGACGGCACCGTGACCGAGTACGACATCGATCGGCGCAGCACCGGCCGTACCTACGCCGCCGCGCCGATGGACGAAGGGATCGCCGTCACGCCGGGCGGCATGGAGGTGTGGGTGGGGAGCAACTCGGCGCACACCGTGACCGTGCTCAGCTCGGCCCGCGGCACCCCGATGGATACCATCACCGGCTTCGGCTCGGCGTACCGCGTCGGCATCTCGCGCTCGGGCCTGATCGGCGTCATCAGCGATCCGGCGAGCAACCGCGTCTGGCTGTACGATGTCGGCACGCGCAGGCGGCGGGCGGAGATCGACCTGGCCAAGGTGGATGGCGTGCGCGGACCTGCCGGTGACGCATCCAGGGCAGGTCCGGAAGGGATCGCGTTCGATCCCATCGCCGACGTGGCCTACGTTACCCTCAACGGCACCAACCAGGTGATCGCGGTGGATCTGCATCAGCGGAAGGTGATCGGTTTCGGGCAGGTGGGCGCCGGCCCGGACGGGGTCGCGTACTCGCCCTACGTGCGCTAGCTCGAGCATCGCCGCACCCGGGGCGGCATGCCGGTTGCTTCTGCTTGAAGGACCGCGCGATACCACGTCGCGCGGTCCTTTTTTCGGGCCATGTTCGTCTTCATCTCCCACCTCGACGTTCCCGAGCCGGACCGGCCGGCGCTCGAGCGGCACTTCCGCGACCGCTCGCGGCTGGTGGACGGATTCCCGGGCTTCCTCTACCTCCAGCTGCTCGCGCCGCAAGGCGGCTCCGCGAGTCATGCCTTCCTCACCGCGTGGGAATCCCGCGCGGCATTCAGCGAGTACATGCGCAGCGAGGAACACCGCGTGTCGCACTCCCGTGAGCCGGCGGAGATCATGGCGCGCACTACGGTGCGCCACGAGGCGTTCGAGGTCCTGATGGACTCGCGGCAGCCCGTCGAGTGGCTGGCGCTGTCGCCGGAGCAGGCGCATGAGTGAAGGGGTGGAGAGGGGGACTCACGCTGCTCGGCTCCTCATGCGGGACCGCGAGTCGCTGGCGCGCGCCGTCACCGATGCGCTGTACGAGGAGGCGGGGGACCGGCTCGCGCGACACGGCCCCAACGGACGCGTGCGCTGCCTCGAGGACATGCACTTCAACGTGGAGCACCTGGTGCCCGCGGTAGACCTCGGAGATCCCGACCTGTTCGTGCGTTACGTGCAATGGCTGCACGGGTTGCTGCAGGCGCGCGGCGTGGATTCACGCGACGTGACGCGCTGCCTCGAGCTGCTCCAGGGCGAGGTGGTCCGGCGCTACACCCCCGCCGAGGCGCAGCCGATCACCGCCATCCTCGACGCGGGCCTCCGCTCGGTGTCGCCCGCATGACGCCCACGGCTGAGGCCTACCTGACGGCCCTGCGCGCCGGCGACAAGCGTGCGGCGTTCCGTGTGCTCGACGACGCACTGGACCAGGGCGCCGGCCTCTCCGAGCTGTACCTCGAGGTGGTGCAGCCGGCGATGCGCGAGATCGGGCGGCTCTGGCAGGACAACGTGCTCACCGTGGCCGAAGAGCATCTCGCCACCGTGATCACCGAGTCGGCGATGAACCGGATGTTCGAGCGCGTCTTCGTCTGGCGCGACGTACGGACGCCCAAGCTGCTTGCGGCCTGCGCGTCGGAAGAGCGCCACCAGCTCGGGCTCCGCATGCTGTGCGACCTGCTCGAGATGGAAGGGTGGGAGACCACCTACCTGGGAGCGTCGGTGCCGATCGAGAGCCTGGTGGCGCTCGTCCAGACTCGCGAGCCCGACGCGGTGGCCATCTCCGCTACCATTGCGCCGCACCTGCCGCGGGTGCGTGATGCCATCCGCGCCATTCGCGCCGCACCACTGACGCGACAGCCATTGATCGTGGTGGGGGGCCGGGCCTTCCATGGCGATCTCGGGCTGGCCCACCGCATCGGCGCGGACCTCACGGCCATGGATGCTGCGAGCGCGGTCCGGAGCCTCGACCAGCGCCTGCGCCCCGGACCGCGTGCGGCATGATGGCGGCAACGGCGCTCCCCGTCAGCTTCGATCTCGCCGACTGGCCATGCGTGGCGCTGCGAGTTCGTCACGATGGCGTCATACTGGCATCCAACGGCCACCTCGAGGAGCTGCTTGGCGTGCCGGTGGTTGGTGAGCAGGTGGAGCACTTCCTGGACGAAGAGGCGTCGCGCACCAAGTGGCAGCGGCTCGCGACGGACGGCAGCGCGGGGCCATGGGAGCTCATCTTCTGCACCGGCGAGCGCATGCTCGCGACGGGGCGCTACTCCGTGCTGCGTGAGGCCGGCGACTCCGCCGGCGCTCGGTTGCTCCTCGAGCACCCGCCGACGCCGCGCCTCGCCGAGCTCGCCACGCAGGTGGCTCGAATCGACACGGAGCTGAGCACGGCCCAGCGGGCGCTCGTCATCGAGCGCGCGCGCCTTGCCAGCGCGCTCGGCGAAGCGGAGCGGAGCAACGTCACCCTCGACGAGTTCGCGCACGCGGTATCGCACGATCTCAAGGCGCCCGTGCGCGCCATCCGGGAGTACGCGGAGCTGCTGCTCGATCCCGGGCTCGGGACGCCGGCCGATGCTGGGGAGGCGTACCTGCGCCGCATCCTCGACCTGACGGGCCGCATGCGCCAGATGATCGACGCCGCGCTGGAGTATGCGCGGGCCGGCCGGACGACGTCGCGTGTCGAGCGACTCGACACCCGCGAAGTGCTGGAAGACCTCATCCAGTTTCTCGCGCCTCCCGCTGACGTCACCATCCGGCTCGCACCCGGCCTGCCCGTGATCGAGTCGGAGCGCGTGCCGTTCGAGCAGGTCTTTCGCAACCTGCTGTCCAATGCCATCACCTATCGACGCCGCGAAGCAGCGCACGTGGACGTCTCCGCGTCCGATCGAGGCGCCTGCTGGGAGTTCGTCGTCGCCGACGACGGTCCGGGCATCACGCCGAACCAGCAGGAACGCATCTGGAAGCTCTTCCAGACCACGCGCCCGGGCGAAGGAACCGGCCTCGGTCTCGCCCTCGTGAAGCGTCTCGTGGAAGCGCGGCAGGGCAAGGTCTTCGTGCGGTCGACGCCGGGCGAGGGCGCGGCCTTCCACGTGCAATGGCCAAAGCATTCCGTGCAACCGACCACAGCTCGAGCGAGCAATGGCTGAAGCGCCCCAGGCCCGACGGATCCTCCTCGTGGAGGACAACCCGGATGATCGCGCCCGCGTGCAGCGGATGCTGCGCGGGCACCGGCGCGAGTACCGCGTCGAGTCGAGCACCAGCGGAGAGGACGGACTCGCGAAGATCGCGGCGGGCGCGCGCTACGACTGTGTCCTGCTCGACTATCGCCTTCCCGACATGGACGGCACGGAGTTCCTGCGCCGCCTGCGCAGCGCGGCCGGACTGCCGGTGGCCGTGTGCATGATCACGGGTCACGAGGACGACGAGGCTGCCGCCGAGGTGCTGGGGCTGGGCGCCGAGGACTACCTCCTCAAGGACGCGCTCACGCCGTACGCACTCGTGCGGGCGATCGAGAACGTCGTGGAGAAGTTCGAGATCCGCCGGCAGCTCGAGTCGCAGCGCGCCGCGCTCGACCTGCGCAATGAGCGCCTGGAGTCCATGCGCCAGGAGCTCGAGACCCGCCTGACCGAGCTCTCCACCGCCACCCAGGCGCGCGACCGCTTCGTCGCCATGATGTCGCACGAGATGCGCACGCCGCTCAACGCCATCCTGGGCTACGCCGAGCTGCTGGAGCTGGAGATCGAGGGCTCCATCAACGACCACCAGCGTCGAAATCTCGATCGCATCCGCGTGGGCAGCCGGCACCTGCTCGACCTGATCAACGACGTGCTCGACCTCGCGCGCGCCGACGCGCGGAAGCTGGAGCTCGACCTGCGGCCCGTGGATCCCGGCGCCGTGATCGAGGAGGTCTGCGCCCTGCTGGAGAACGAAGCCGCGAACAAGGGGCTGACGATCACGCACGAATCGGAGCCGCGACTGCCGCTCGTGCTGGCCGACCTGCAGCGCCTGCGACAGATCCTCACCAACCTCGTGGGCAACGCCATCAAGTTCACCGAGGATGGCGGGATCGACGTGCGCGCGTCGCGCACCCCGTCCGGGAGCGTAGCGATCACGGTGACCGACACCGGCATCGGCATCCCGCCCGACAGCATGGAGCTCGTCTTCAGCGAGTTCTACCAGGCGGACAACACGTTCACGCGCAGTCGCGGCGGCAGCGGTCTCGGGCTCGCGATCTCGCAGCGACTCGCCCGCGCGATGGGCGGTGACATCGAGGTGGAGAGCACGCTCGGCGAGGGATCGCGGTTCACCATCGTCCTGCCGCCAGCCGAGGCGGGAAGCGAAGTGCGCCCGCAGGACACGGCGCTCCACGACGCACGGATGGCGCAGCACGCCAGCCGGCCGCAGGACGCGGAAGGCGAGGCGGTGCCGGTGGTGGCGTTCAGCGACGATCCCGCTACGCTCGCCGCGCTCCAGGCTCGCGTTGCGCCGGCGGTGCGACTCGTCTGGACGATCGATCCCGACGAGGTGGCTGCCCTCGCCGAGCGCGAGAATGCCTCGCTCGTGATCCTCGACATCGGCAGCAAGCAGGGCGCCACGTGGCGAGTGGCGCACGCGGTGGCCGAAGCGCCCCTCAGCGTGCCGCCCGCGATCCTGCTCCTTCCCGTGCTCGTCGCCAGCCGTGCTGCTGCGGGCGGCGCAGCGAGCGTGGATCTCGGTTGGGTGGCGCTCGTGCCCAAGCCGTTCACTGCAGACCAGCTCACGAACGCGGTCTCCACCGCGGCTGGCCGGTTCTCTCAGCGTGCGAGACGTGGCGCGACGACGGAGGGCCGGACCGCCTACGACGTGCTCGTCATCGACGACGATGCCGATTCGCGCCGCGTGGCGAGCCGCTTCCTCACCGACCAGGGGATGAGCGTTCGCGAGAGCGTGGACGGCGAAAGTGGCCTCGTCGAGATGCGCCTCCGGCCACCCGACGTCGCAGTGCTCGACCTCATGATGCCCGTGCTCGACGGCTTCGGCGTGCTCGCCGCCATGCGCGCCGATCCGCTGCTGGCCTCCATTCCCGTGGTGGTGCTCACCGCCAAGACGCTCACCGAAGCCGAGCGTCAGTTCCTCACGCGCACGGCCGTGCGCGTGCTGCAGAAGGGCGAGCATCGCCTGGCGGACATCGCGTCGCTCGTGCTCCGCGCCGCCGAACGCGCGCATGCCGCGACGCAGGAGCCGTCGACGGGCGAGCCCGTGATATAATTCCCTCCATGCCCACACTCGTCCTTCGTCCCGCCCTCGCCGCGCTGGCCGCGGCCCCCGCATCCACCACCATCCGCAAGCTATGGAAGGCGCTCACGCCGGAGGAGCGCGCCCTCGGCATCACCGCCGCCCTCGACGACGACGAGAGCGGCTGGGTGAAGACCACCACGCGCGGCGCCGTGGCAGGCGCGCTGCGCTTCCGCCCGCAGACGGTGGGCACGTGGCCGCGCGCCAAGCTGGTGAGCGAGGCAGCGCGCCTTCCGCTCGACAACGTGCAGCTCCTCAGCGCGTTCCTCGTCGACCTCCACCTCGGCCATCGCCGCCCGATGATGGCGTCCTTCCTCGACTCGCTCGGCATCCCCAACGAGGGAGGGCGCATCGATTCCGAGACGACGGAAGTGCAGCCGCAGGACGAGACGAAGGTCGTCGCCGCGGCGAACGATCTCGTGACGAAGTTCCCGCCCGACGAAGTCGTGACCTACTTCCTGACCCTGCTCCTCCAGGACGGGGAAGTGTGGAAGGGACTGGTGGGGTGGCTGGAGGGGCTCGTGATACGTGAGACGTGAGAGGTGAGGCGTCACTGCCAACGCAGTCACGTCTCACGCTTCCCGTCTCACGCCTCCCGTCTCACGCTTCACGCCTCACGCTTCACGCCTCACGCTTCACGTCTCACGC
>Ga0070714_100003579_pt1 | contig 11622 bp, 8 predicted proteins | sample LARL83metaG_FD_65450 | JGI IMG/M metagenome (GOLD analysis project Ga0070714, IMG submission 65450) | Corn, switchgrass and miscanthus rhizosphere microbial communities from Kellogg Biological Station, Michigan, USA - LAR L8-3 metaG | ecosystem: Host-associated > Plants > Roots > Rhizosphere ... | reverse complement strand
TCCCTGCAGGCGACTTCTGTAATCGACGAATGTGGCGGCCGCAACCCCCTTAGGTTAAGTATCTGTATTTACAAAGGGATGACGGGGGGGCCGTCGGCTCGGCTGCCCCGGGCGTCCACACGATCCGTCGCGTGGGCCGCCCGGAAGTTACACTCATGTCACTGCGGTAGATCGATCCGCCCGTAGAGACCGTTGGCCTCGTCGTTGGGGCCGGCCGCGAAGAACAGCGTGTTGTGCGGCTGGCTATGTGCATCGTTGCCGAAGGCGATGCCCCAAAGTCCCGGCTCGGCGAAAGCGCCGTCCGCGGTCTGCAGCGTGCCGAGGAACGATCCGCTGTTAGGGTCGTAGCCGTCGATCTTGCCGTCACCGAAATTACCGATGAGCAGCGCCTTGCTGAGGGTGCCGAAGTCTGATGGCGCAAGTGCGATGCCCCAGGGTGCGTTCAGTGCCCCTCCCGTGCCGACGAGTGTCTTCACGAACTTCCCGTTTGCATCATAGATGTCCACGATGCCGAGGCCCGCCCCGTTGGCATTGTCGTGATTGTCGGGTCCCTGCTGCTTGGCATAAGTCACGTAAATCTGCACGGTGCCGCCCGCGCCGGTGTTGAGCGCTTGGATGCCGAACGGTGCGTAGCCGGCCGGGAGTGCCGGGTCCTGGAAGGTGAACTTCGTCGCGCTCGGCGTCTGCCGGGTAAAGGCGGCGTCGAACACGTCCACCTTATTGTTATGGAAGTCGGTCGCGTACAGGAAGTTGCCGCTGCCGTTGTTGGCGATCGCGAGGCCCTTGTAGACCGCACCGCCGGCATCGGTGTACATCACGATGGCGTTCTGAACGTCCACGTCCTTCGACCAGCCGGCGATCATGCCGCCCTCGCCGGAGAAGATGAACAGCGCGGCGCCGGACTTGCCTGCGGCGCTGACCACGAAATCCGTCGTGGTATTGCCGACGATCCCTGTCGGGTCGAAGGTTGCGCCGCCGCTCGAGGCGGGCAGGTGGACCACCAGCGCGCTCCCGGCCGGTTGCGGCACGCCATTGCCGTCATACAGCGTGGATGTCTCGCTGTGGTTGTTGGCCACCCAGACCGGCGCGCTGGGCAGGAACACGATTCCCCAGGGGTTCACCAGCTGGGTATCGACTGTGGCGCTGCCATTGGCGGTATCCGCGACCAGGTTTTTGGCGGCGAATGCCGTAGCGGGATTGACCGTCAGCGACGCCGACATCATGAAACTGCTGGCGCCGCCGCCGCCATACCCTCCCGTATTGCTGTCGACGCAGGTGAGCGTATAGGTGGTGGTGCCCGTAGTCGTGGGAGTCACCACCATGCTGCCGCTGGTCGGCTCGTTGCCACTCCAGGCGCCGCTCGCCGTGCAGGAACTGGCGTTGGTGCTCGACCAGGTGAGAGTCGCGCTCTGTCCGGCGACGATGGTCGTGGGCTCGACGCCCAGGGTAATCGTGGGCGTGGGTGGCGGCATCGAAGAGCTGCCGCCGCCGTAGCCCCCGCACGAGGATAACAAGACGGCGGCTGCAATATGAATGAAACGTGTCACTCGCGCGTTCCGCGATACAACACCGGCTTGACGCATTGCGAATCTCCCTACAGTCCGTGAGGCGCGGTCAGCGCGCTGAGCGTGATGATGAGCTTGACTGTCAGTGGGCCGGTGTAGGCCCTGCGTTCTAACAATCAGCGTTCCGGAACATGAAGAGTGCGGGCATCCAGGCGGATGCGCTCGTGCGTTCCCGGATGAGCAGGTGCCGGTCCTGCAATCCCTCCAAAGATGGAGGTCGCTGACCCGACTAATCCCCACCCCCGGTCCCCCCACCGGGCGCTGTCCCGGCGTGTGCAGGTGCCTAAGCTATCCCCGCTTCGAGTGACAGGACCGATTCGCCATGCGTTTGCTGTCGACAATGCATCAGCAGACCATAGAGCCCACCAACCCGGTGGCCGAGCGGGAAACGCGCGACCGCGTCCCGGCTGGCCTGCTGAGCATCGCCTTCGTATTGCTCTGGAGCTCAGGTTATCCGGCAGCCCGCATTGCACTCGATCACAGTGGCCCGTTCACCTTGCTCATGTTGCGGTTCGGCGGCGCAGGATTGATTCTCGCGGTGATCGCCGCGTTCAGCCGGGTCTCGTGGCCACGTGGGCGCGCGGCGTTGCACAGCGGTCTGGTCGGGTCCCTGCAGCTGGGAGTTCAATTCGGAGCGCTCTACTGGGCCGCCTCCCATGGTGTGAACATTGGGTTGATCGCGCTCGTGATCGGCACCATGCCGATTGTCACTGCGCTACTCGGGCGTGCCCTGTTTGGCGACGTGGTACGCCCACTTCAATGGATCGGGTTCGCACTCGGTTTCGCGGGGGTCACACTGGCCGTGGCGGAGAGTGTCACGCCCGGCCGCGGCGCCGGGCCAGGCGCCTATCTTGCGGTCCTTGCCGGCTTGCTCGCCCTCAGCTTCGGTACCTTGTATCAGAAGCGTCACGCTGCGAACGTCGATCCGCGCAGCGGGCTGGCATTGCAGCATCTGGCGGCGGCCGTCCTGGTGCTACCGTTCGCGATACATGAGGGCTTCCGCGCCGACGGTTCGGCTCCTTTCTTCGCGAGCCTCGGCTGGGTGATCGGCATCAATTCGATGAGCACCTTCGCACTCTTGTTCGTGCTGCTGAGGCGTGGGGCGGTCAACCAGGTGGCTACGTTGTTCTTCCTGATGCCGCCGGTGACGGCCGTGATCGATTACCTGGTCTTGGGAGATGCACTGACGGCGTTAAAAGTGGCCGGGCTTGCGCTCGCGGCGCTCGGGGTTTATCTCGCGACGAACCCACGGCTCGAGTCGGCCGTACCGCTGAAGCGTGCGCTCCGATGGGGCCGCTTGCTCCAGGGTGCTCGCACGACCGCGACCCGTCTGCGACTCAGGGACGGCAGAGAGGTGTTGATTCGGCCAATCAAGCCGACAGATCGCGCTGCACTCAAGCGCTTCTTCGCCGCCCTGTCACCGGCGAGCAGCAGGCTGCGGTTCCACGCCTCGATCAAGGAGGTGCCGGAGCGGTTGCTGCGCCAGTTCACGAAGACCGACCAGCTTCAGCACGTCGGGTACGTCGCCGAAACCGACGGGCAAGCCGCGAATGAAGCCCCACTGCTCGTGGCCGAAGCGCGCTTCGTTCGCTCCGCGGGTTCGGATGCGGCTGAGTTCGCTCTCGTAGTCGCGGACGGTTGGCGCCGGGTCGGCCTCGGCTCCACACTCACGCGAACTTTGCTGCAGCAAGCCCGCCTGACCGGGGTTCGGCGTCTGTGCGGCGATGGACTGGCTGACAACGAGGCCTTTCATCGGTTCATGCGCTCACTCGGCGCGAGCCGACCGGGGAAGATCGAAAGAGCAGACACTGTTCGGCTGTGCCTCGATGCCGCACGCGAGCGGCAGAGCTAGCTCAAGGTCTTTGCAGTGCGCGGCGCCTCGGGGGCGAGGCTGATGGTGGGCGTAGGCGCAGCAGACGTCCCGACGTATGATGCGCGGCTGAAGAGGTTCGAACTGAAGCGCACGGACTGGTCGTTTGCTCACTCTCTACTCCTATCCTGCTCTCTTCGGCGTCGCCGACAACAACGGCTACGGCCTCAAGGTATTTGCGTTCCTCAAGTTGACCAGCGTGCCGTTCGTGCATCGCCATACCTTTGACGCTTCACAAGCGCCGCGGCAGCAGCTTCCTTACATCGTCGACGAGGGCGCAGCGATCGGGGACAGCGACACGATCATCGCGCACCTCATCCGCCGGAACGGTCTGAGCATCGATGCCGGCCTCAGCGCGGCCCAGCGAGACACGGCGCATCTCGTCGGCCGCATGCTCGATGACCTCTATTGGGTGATGTCCTACTCCCGTTGGAAGGATGAGGAATTCTGGCCCGGCTTTCGGGACGCGCTTCGCAGGGAGCATCCGAGTGTCACCGATGAGGCACTCGATAAGGCTCGAGCCTACAATTCGCAGCGCTACTACTACCAGGGGATCGGTCGCTTTACGCCTGCGGGAGCCTACGCGCGTGGACTGGCCGACCTTCAGGTGCTTGCGGATCTCATTCCGGCGGCCGGCTACACGTTTGGTCGCGAGCCGACCAGCATCGACGCCGGCATTTACGGCTTCATCGCCAACATCTATTTCTACTCGATCGAGACGCCGCTGAAGAAGTTCGTCACCTCGCACGCTAACCTGGTGCGCCACTGCACAGCGATCCACCAGCGGGTCGCTTCGGATGAGCCACCCAGCTCGGGAACCGATCCCCGCGCGAGCGGTTGAATCGTTGAAGTCGCAGCCAAGCGGTTTGACCGAAGCCTCGTCCACGCCCAAGCAGCAGCTCAATGCTTTGATTTCCGAAAGGACCCTGGCAACGAAAGGAACGTCACTTCCTGGCATGGACGTTGCGGCACTACAATCGGTTGCGATTCCTGTCCTCGAAGGGAGAAGCCCATGCGTCACGCTCGTTCGCTCACGATGCTTTCCCTGGGCTGCCTGGTGGTGACGACAGCCGCCGGCGCGGAGCTCTACAACAACCTGACGCCAAACAACTCGATGGCAGTTGCCACTCGTCCCGATTCCGCGGGCGCGTTCGAGATTGAAGCGGGGGATGATTTCATCCTCGGCACTCAAACCTCGCTCACTTCGGCCTCATTCATTGGTTTGATCGTGAATTCCAGCGGCGGAGCCACGACGATCAGCGACGTGACGACTGAGATCTATCGGGTATTTCCGTTGGATTCCAACGTCGGCCGTACTTCCGGACCCCCGAACTTTTCGACGCCACAAGTACCTACACGCGTTAACTCACCGTCCGACGTGGCGTTCGACAGTCGAGACTCTGCCATGACAGGGCAGCTGAGCTTTACCTCCACGGTTTTGAGCAGCACCTTCACGGCATTGAATTCCATTCAGCCCGGCGGCGTTCATGCCTTCCCTGACCAGACAACGGGCGGTAATGGGCCGCTCACAGGCGAGGAAGTAGAGATTGATGTGAACTTCACGAGTCCGATCGATCTCGCTACCGGTCACTACTTCTTGGTACCCCAGGTTCTCCTGTCCAACGGCGCGCAGTTCGAGTGGCTGTCCGCCTCGCGCCCAATCAGCGGCGCGGGCACAACGCCGATCATGCCCGATCTGCAGGCATGGACGCGTGACGCGAAGCTGGACCCTGACTGGCTGCGCGTCGGCGCGGACATCGTCGGCGGCACAACTCCTCCGACGTTCAACCTTGCCTTTGAGCTCAGTGGCACATCATCGGTCCCCGAGCCAGGTCCGCTCGGGCTCCTTGCGATTGGAATGTTAGGCCTCATCACGGTGCGGCGGCCTCGGCGAACCTAATTGGAATCTGCGCTCGAGCTTTCATCGGCCGCTGGTGACGCGCGCTACAAGTCAGCCGCCAAGGTCAGCGTGTAGTTTCGTCCCAGCTGTGGCGTGGCCAGGTAGAGGGAGGAAAGCGTAAGAGCCGTGGCGTTCGCCACATTGCCTACATCGAGGCGCGCGGAGAATTGATGCGTCGATAGTTTCAGCAAATAGCGTATCCCAACGTTCAGCGCCCCGAACGGTGGCAGGCGGTAACGATCGTCACTGGTCTCGACACGTGCCGACAACCACGTCCATTGCACCGATGTTCCCCATCCCCGCCAGGCGGCGGGTGCGTAATCCAGGTTGAGGTTGATTGTTCCCGGTACCGGCCCAATGGGGATATTGCCCGTCGCTGCGACCTGTGCGACCTGTGCGGCCTGTCGCGTCACTTCAGGCCACAGCCAAACGGCACCCGCGACGAACGTTAATCCCTCTGCATCGGTCCAGGTGGCAGAGCTTTCGACACCTTTGCTGCTGATCTCCCCGACGTTGGCGTAAATGCGGCTAGTGTCGACACCGAAGTAGCTCTTTTGCACCTCGAATGCGCCGAGGAGCAGTTGCAGATGCGGCTGTACTACCGCGCGCACGCCAGCATCGATTTGCCAGGTGGGTGTAGCCGGCGGCGGCTCGCCGCGATTCACAGCCGAGGCCGGCGCGATCGGCGAATCCTCGAGCCCGCGCGTATAGCTGCCATAGAGGGTAAGCGCGCTCGCGGGCTTCAGGGTGAAACTGATAGTCGGCAGCGCCACGGTCGTGTGCTGGGTATTCCCTGGAGCACCTGGCACGGTCACGCTACGCGTGTAATTGGTCAGCAGAACTCCAAGACTGAGCGATGCACGATCTTTCCAGCGCTCGATATCATTGATACCGACGCCGCTCTGCTGCACCTTGTCGAGGCTCGATGCCGAGAACACCAGCGGCGGCTCCGGGATACTGACACTCTGGAACATGTTGATCGGCCCCAAATCCGTCACCGAGTCTCCACCGAAGTTGCGCTCGATGTGCCGACCACGCACCGCGAACGTGAGCTCGCGCCGGTGATTTCCACTCGTCCTCGTCCGCGTGATGCGCAGGTCGCCGGAGTAGGAGGTCGCGATGCGACCGGGCGCGACGTCCATGACCTGATCGGCTATGCCGTTGAGCATCGGCTCCAGAAACAGGGGATTGAAGTTGCGGTAATTTTCATCCGTCGAGCGGAACAGTCCTGCACGCAGGCTCCAGTCATTGCCCAGGGCGACCCACGCAATCACCCCAGCAGTGAGCTGATTCCAGCGCCAGTCGGTCCAGTTCTGTACCGGCAGGTGCTGCTCATCGAACTGGGGAAGCGGATGCACGCCGTCCGCGAACACTAACGGTTCCTCTTGCCACTCGGTGTTATGAATGTATCCAACGAACGGCATCACCTCGGTTCCGGGACCCAGTCTGAATCGCAGCAGGAGTGAGAGCGCGCGGCGATTGCTTATGAGGGCGTAGTTGTAATCGAAGCCGCGCTGCGCCGCGGCGATGAGGCCAATACTCAGGACATTGGTAACGGGCAACTGCGCATCGATCTCTGCAGATGCGACGTCGAGTGGACCACGAATGAGTACCGCGCTGGCAAGCAAACTTTCGCCCGGCGCGCGAAGTTTGTAGTCAGCTATACCGCTCGGTGAGGGAAACGCATACGACTGGGCAGCAATTCCAACCCGCATGTCATAGCCGCTGAACAGGTAGGGATTGCTTTGCTGAGATTGCTGGTCAAAGTAAAGCCCATCGATCCGGAGATTCCCAGCCTGTGTCGGACTGAACCCGCGCGCACTCGTCGGGCTGTAGAGGCCAACGGTTTGAGTGCCGACCACCGTCCCAAAAGCATCGCTCGCGGCCGTCACAGCGTTCTCGTTGGCGCGCTGTGCCCGCACGGCTACGGGAGCCACGATCATCGACACAGCCAGCACGAAGATCCCGAGCGACTTGCCACGTAAACGGCGGAAACCCCCTGGAGTCACACGCGTGCTAATTGACTTGCACGGTAGATCGCGCTCGCGTGGAAGCTCACCGAACAGCACGAATTCACACCCACTGTGCCGGTTTGCGCGCGCGAGCAGATTCAGCATTCCGGGGTGTCATGATCCGCTCCAGGGTGCTCTCGGTCGACGCATCCGAATGCATTATGCCGTGCGGTGCGGCGCCGGCAGCAATCGAGCCGTTGGGTTAAGCTGTTGGGTGCGGATGCTGTGGTGGAGACCTCCGGGGAGATCAGGGGGTTCCAGCGTGACCGAGAAAGTGCGCTGCACCTGTGTGACCCCCGCCTATCGCTCCTAAGACCGATCCCCTAATAGATCCGCTACGCAAGGAGCCGCGTTACCGGGCGGTCGAGCGGCAACTGAATTTTCCGGAGTGAGCAGAGCACCCGCTTCGGCGGGAACAGTCGCCTCGCACCTGCCTGATGGTTGTGCCCGGATTTGTGTTCCTGACGCACCGGAACACGTAGTAGAATATATTTAGCGTGTAGGAGGCAGACCCCGAAGAGGTGCGCATGGCTCGTTTGCAGCGCGCAACTGGCATGCCCGCGGCGGCTACGTCAGAGGTTATGAGACGGCGCTGGTCGATCTCTAAAGCTCGACTGGCAGCGCCAGGGGCACCGGCGTTCGTCGCCATTGCCCTGACTTGTCTGATGTTGTGGATTCCGAGCCGAGCGACCGGGGCGGCAGGCGACGAGATATACACTCAACCCGGGCGACTCGTTGCCATCGATGGAACACGGCTGAATATCTACTGCATGGGAAGCGGTTCGCCCACAGTCGTTTTCGATTCGGGCTGGGAGGACTGGGCGCCCGTGTGGGCGATCGTACAGCCGCGTGTTGCGCAGTGGACGCGTGCTTGCAGCTATGACCGCGCTGGGGCGGGTTTCAGCGATGCAGGCCCGATGCCGCGCACCAGTGTCCGAATCGCTGATGAACTCCACAGCACACTTCATGCCGCCGGTCTCAACGGACCATACATCCTCGTCGGTCACGCCTTTGGCGGCGATAACGTGCGCACGTTTGCCGTGCGCTACATGGCAGAAGTTGCCGGCATGGTGCTGGTAGAGGCCGATGTTGGTGGCCTGGACGAGCATCGAAGTGACGACCCGCTCATTGCGTCGCTCAAGGAATGTCGCCGTGCAATCGCCGAGGGCAAGCCACTGCCACTCTTGCCCACCCGGCCCGGCGCTCCGGCCCGCAACTGTGCGCAGCAGTTCTTTCGTGGATTGCCCGAGCAGATGTGGTCGCCGGAGCTGAATGCGAAGTTACTGGATCTCGCGCAAACGAAGGTGGCGATGTACGACGCCTTCATCTCAGAAATGGAGCAAATGTCGACGGACGAGTTCTACCTGAAACAGCACCTGCGCTCGTTCGGCGCGCGGCCGATACGGGTGTTGTCGACGGGCTATCACGGGATCCACGCTATCGATCCGACCCAACCGAAGACTGCTGAGCAGCAGAGGTACGAGGATGATGTTGCGCGGGCACAAGCCAGGTGGCTGGCGCTCTCCTCGAATGCCAAGCAGCTGTTCATTACCAATAGCTCGGAATACATTCCTTTCGATCAACCGGACTTCGTCGTCGATGCCATTCATCAGGTATACGCGCAGACCGTGGCGGCGAGCGTGGCGAGAGAAGAGCGATAACGCTCTAACCAGTTGAATCCTATATCGCAACGCGCGCGATGACCCGTGTCGAAGGGCGCAGGGGCCGCCGTATACGAGGCAATGCCAGCGCTCGTTGGCAATCTGCGACATATCGAGCCGCGGGCCGTGCTGTGTGAGGATTCGCCGTGGACGTGAAGGCGTGCGATGCGTTCACCGTCGCATTTGCTTCGCAGGGCTCACCAATCAGCATCAGGGAGATTCCGGGATGGCTCAAGGCGTACGTGGGCGCGGATACACACGCGACAAAGTGCTGCTCAGCGGGTGCACCTCGCTGCTGATACCGGTCCTTTGCGCTTCGAGTCCACCCGCCATCTGCCCGACGCCTTTCACGGCAGACACCAGACCTACGACCGTGACGGTCGGTACCGGCACTGCCGCGAGCTGTACGGAGACCGCGCTCGCCAATGCGCTGGCAAAGGGAGGCGTCATTCGCTTCAATTGCGGCGGCGCCGCGACGATAACGCTGACCTCCGAGAAGCACTTGCGGACGGATGTCGGCACCACCTTGGATGGTCAGGGCAAGATCACTTTGGACGGACGGGGTGCCACGCGTCTGTTGTACTACTCCTCGCCGAACTTCCAGGCGACGAAGACAACGGTCACCCTGCAGAACCTCACGTTACAGAATGGCACCGCAACCGGCACGGCGATCCCCCCGGCACCGCCTCCGTGCTCCTCCGGTACGAACATCGACGGCGGCGGCGGCGCGATTTACCTGCGGGATGGGATACTCCACGTCTGGAATACGACCTTTAAGAACAATGAGGGAGCGACCCTCGGGCCTGATGTCGCAGGCGGGGCGATCTACACCGTGGGGTCACTGGGCACAACGATCGTCGGCAGCACATTCCAATCCAATCGCGCTTCGAATGGCGGTGCCGTGGGAGCCCTGTGGGGCGATCTGAGCATCTACAACAGCCAGTTTTCGTCCAACGAGGCGACAGGCAACGGCGCAAATTCGGTCAGCCCATCCTGCAAGGTGAAAGGCGGTCAGATCGGCAATGGTGGCAATGGTGGCGCGGTCGTCATGGATGGGGCCGAAGCCTTTGCAGTGACGATTTGCGGCTCGACTTTTACCAAAAACGCCGGCGGTGCAAAGGCGTTCGGTGGCGCGATTTTCCGCACGCCCGATGGAGCCATGCAGAAAACAACGATCGATCGGAGCACACTGACAGGAAACACCGCCCCCAGCGGCGGCGCCTTGTATTTCCACAACTCGAAACTGATCCTCACCGCCTCGACCATCTCGGGCAATACCGCGACAACGAGCGGCGGTGGCCTTTTCGCTGATGGCTCGAGCCTCGCGTTCACCAACGACACCTTCGCTGACAACATTGCCGAGCACGGGTTGGGGGGAGCGATCGTGCTCTTCGGGAATGGCGGGTCATTGCAGAATCTGACCTTCACCGGCAACCAATCTTCCGGCGGATCAGGTTATTTCGCGGCAGCAATCGGAGGCAACACCGCCCTCACGATCAACAACACGCTGTTCGAGGCAAATACCAGCAAGGATTGTTATTCGCCCATGGCGTGCGCTGCGGGTGCGAGCAGTGGCTCCCACAATCTCCAATGGCCTGCCACGCATCAAATCTGCTCGACGGCCGACCGGGCTTGTACGTCCGGCACGGTATTCAGCAACCCGGAGCTCGGCGAGCTGCAGAATAACGGGGGACCCACGCAAACCGCTGCACCCCTTTCCGGAAGCCCCGCGCTGGGGATTGGACACAACTGTCCGGCCACTGATCAGCGCGGCAAGGCGAGACCGCTGAATGGGTGTAGCGCCGGGGCGGTCGAAGGATCGAACTGATCCTGAGAGCAGGCCCGATCGGATAGCGGTAAGACCTTGACCGGCGCTGTCGCCGTCCTCAAGCTCGCGCTTGCACATCCTGGAGTGGATCGTAGTGTGCGGGGTCCTGCATGGAGCACGATACTCATGGTCCTGGTAAAGCACGTGTTGGAGACTGCTCGAAAACGGCTCGCGGTGCTGAGTCTGGAGGCGTCCATTTTCGATGTCGCCAGGATTCTGACGAACCGGGAGACGCCCTTGATCGTGGTGTGCGATAGCGACGGCGTCGCGGTTGGGGTGATCGCGAGCAGCCACGTCCTCAATGCACTCGCCACTGCAGGGACTGATGCCGCGCGATTCAATGCGGGCATGATAATGACCAAGCCCTTACTTTCTTGTCACAGTGACGAGTATCTGCAACAGGTATGGACGGTCATGACCTCGCTGACCCTGCCATGTGCTCCGATTTTGGATGACAAAGGGCGAGCCCAAGGCATCCTGCACGCACGCGATGTTGCGCTCGCGCTCATCGAGGAGGTCAATTCGGAGGAGGTATTGCTGCGCGACTATGTGATGGGCGTTGGCTATCAATAATGCTTAGTCGATCGCGTTACTTCTAAACGCAGCACTGCACTCCCCGACTGCTAGCTTTTTCACGCTCGCGCCGGTCCCCGCCCGCATGGCGACCTGGGCTCTGGCGTTGCCGCCGTTGGCACTAATCGCACGCGCTGCAGAAACGCCACGCACCAGACAGGAGATCCACATGGACTACCAGCAGCTTGGGTCCCACGGTCCGCAGGTATCAGC
>Ga0070714_100003578_pt1 | contig 11624 bp, 10 predicted proteins | sample LARL83metaG_FD_65450 | JGI IMG/M metagenome (GOLD analysis project Ga0070714, IMG submission 65450) | Corn, switchgrass and miscanthus rhizosphere microbial communities from Kellogg Biological Station, Michigan, USA - LAR L8-3 metaG | ecosystem: Host-associated > Plants > Roots > Rhizosphere ... | reverse complement strand
TTCCGCAGGTAGCTCTGCAACTCGCCGCGTTCGGTCGGAGTCAGGTGCAAGACTTCCATCTTCGCCATAAATATATGACGAAGAAATCTCGCTACCTGTTACTCGGGGACAGCCTACTAGCGACGTTTCGTGATGAATCTGGCGCGGATTTCCATTCTGGTAGCGGTCAAACCGGCGCTGTGACATTTCTGGCAGTTTCCGGGTGTGTGCTCTGCTGGCCTCCGTTAGTGCTCCTTCATCAAGGCCACATGACAAAATCCCGACTTCCCAAGCCATGGCCCATAGGGCTGCCCAAACAGAGCTGCGACAGGTAGGATCTATCAATGACCTGCTCCACATGTCAACAATGGGCGTTCCCCCGTCAACTTGCCAACACGACCACGAATCGCGTTTGTGACCGTGACGATGCCTTACGTCCATGGCCGCCTTACGCTCTTAATGCCAGTCCAGTTTCAACACGGTTGTTTTGTGGCCGGGCGGCAACTGAGCGTATAGTTCTTCGAATGCGGCATTGGTCCAGCCGAAACCGATCTCATTGGACCGATAGCCGAAGCCGATGCTGGCGCTGACATCCAACGAGCGGCGGACCCGTAGTATTTTTCGACGATGGTGTGGTGCTCTATGAACTGCTCCAGCACCATGGACAAAAATCGGCCGGTGATTCCATCGGCGTCCCGCTCAAACGCGTGGGTGGCGGGCGATCATGAATAGATGCACCAGTTCGTCCCGATCGAGGATCTGTTCAAAGGACGTCGCTTCGACCGACAGATTATCGTTTTGTGCGTGAGCTGGTACACGCGCTTCAAACTGAGTTTGCGAGATCTGGTGATCATGATGGCGGATCGAAGGATCTCGGTGGCCCACACAACGATCCTGCGGTGGGTTCAGCGCTACCTTCCAGAATTCGAAAAGCGTTGGCGGCGCTATGCTCGGTCCGTCGGCGGATCGTGGAGGATGGACGAGACATATATAAAGGTTCACTGAACGCTCTCGGCGATAACCCGTACTCGGCCAAGTTGCACTAATGCGGTTCGGATGAGGATCCTCAAGCCGAGCATGGAGCACTAGAGCGGGAGGATGTTCTCCATATCCTGCGTTGGCTCCGTCTCGAATTCTACAGGTGCATCATCGACTCACGACACCTGATTTGTTAACCGCGAGAGTTTATCAAGAGGTTGGCTCGCCGATTACGACTCGAACATACGACCCGCTGGTTAACAATCGGCCATCGACGCACCTGCTTCTATGCATCGATTTCGAAACAGAGACTTGTTCGTCCTCTTTCTGTTAACCACAGTCAGATTTCGTTCCGGGGGGCCAAACCTTGTGAAAGACTGTCGCGGTTAACACCAAGATCCAGGCGCCATCCGAGACCCAGAAACTATCTGTTTACTCTCACTTCTCAAAAACACCCAATATTCCGGAGGATACGCTATTAACCAAAGGGGCGTAAGTTCGAGTCCTGACCGTAGAGCCAAACTCTTGAGAAACTCTCGCGTTTAACTCGGCACTCAGTTTCGGACAGTTCGCCTTTGACCCTGCGATTGTGTGAACCTGGAATGTCCAGTTCCTCCTGGCAACGATTTCCAAGAATCGCAAGTCACACTAAGACGACTTCCAGAGCTACTGTCTTGCCGACTCTTCTCTCGCCTGCCTAAGGACGGGAATATCCGGATCGGCATCCTTCCACGTGGTCCAAAAATCTCGATAGGCGATTCGCGCCTTGTCCGGCGAGCCCGCCATCGTGTAGCCGCGAGCAACTCCCAATTTCGCCAGGAATACTAGAGGACCACTCAACATCGAATCACCTACCCTGGCGAATTTCTCGAACTCCTCGACCGCTTCTCTTCCCTGATGCAATCGCAAATAAATCTCTCCGCGCAAATACGCTGGGTACAGTGGCGATAAATCCCCAACGCCCGTTACAACACGGATGGGCATTGCTGTGGCAACAAGGAGCGGAGGATTCGTTTCCGTTCGATGAGCGAGTGGCCGTCTCACCGCAAGGCATCGCAGGCGATGTGTAGATGGAGCGAGTATGACTCAGCCAAGTGGAGAGACCGCCGACATAGCTCAAGTTCGTGAGCCTTACTGCAATAAGCTTGTCATTGACAATGTGAATTCTATCGGCAACGCGGCGAAACTACCATTCCGCGACCGATCCGTCCTCGTGAAAGACACGGGCCATCGGCCTGGTACCTCCAAACGGAAACTTCTGCAGGCTGGCTTCAAAGAGCTCAAAACCGAGGCCGGGCCGGTTAGATAACGGGAACCGGCCATCAACCATGCGCATGGCCGGGAAGCCTAGCCATTCTTCCCAGATCTCACGTTCCTGGCATTATCCCGGTCAACCCCCAAGGCGGCAAGCTCTCGCGCGCACGAGCGGACTGTTCCTGGCCTGCGGTTGAGCGTGGCGATTCGCACAGCGCGCAACCTACTACAGGGCTATTGCGTGCCAGTGGACGACGTGGTTAGTTTTAGCTTATCCCGCCATTCTGCCGCCTTCTCAAGCATTCCCCAGTCCTGGTAAAGTTCAACGATCTGTTCTCCGGCTTCGTTCAGCTTGAATCGGCTGGCCGTCGGGATAGTTGATTTCCGATTTAGCAGTCCATCATAACCGGATAGCAGCAGCGTCTCTGCCTCCGCGTACCTCTTCTGAGCAGCGAGACTAGCGCCCAGCATACTCTGGCTGTCGAATCGCCTCCAACTCTCGGGGGCTGCCTTGTCGAATCTGTTGAGTGCCTCACGGAGCAGGGCTTCGGCTGGCGCATACTTGCGTTCGTTCAGGTATAGAAACGCTAGGTCGTTCATGCTGATGAGCGTGTCGAGGTGCTCCGCGCCTAAGGTGCGTCGCTGAAGCGTCAGGGCCTTGATGTTAAGGGGCTCGGCCAGGGCATATTTGCCCTGGTTCCTGTACAGAAATGCCAGGTTGTCCATGCTGATCAGGGTTTCGGGATGGCCCTCGCCCAGCACGCGCCGCTTGACCTCCAGGACCTTGGTGAACAATTGTTCAGCTTGCGCATACTTGCGTTGATACGTGTAGAGCACCGCTAGGTCGTTCATCGTGACGAGTGTTTCGGGATGCTCCTCACCTCGTACGCGCCGCCGTACCTCCAAGATCTTGCTGAACAGTGGCCCGGCCTGCGCATACTTTCCCTGGTACAGATATATCTGCGCCAGGTTGTTCATGCTGATCAGCGCTTCGGGATGGTCCTCGCCTAGCACGTGCCGGTGCAGCTCCGCGACCTTGGCGTAGAGCAGCTCGGCGTCCGCATACTTATCTTCATATTGGTACACCTGTCCAAGGTTATTCATGTTGATCAGCGTGTCGGGATGCTCCTCACCCAGGGTGCGTCGCTTGACCTCAAGGGCCTTTGTTAGCAGCGACTCGGCCAAGGCATACTTGCCTTGGGACGTGTACAGCACCCCAAGGTCGTTCATCGTGGTTAGCGTTTCGGGGCGGTCCTTGCCCAGCACGCGCCGCCGTACCTCCAAGATCTTGGTGAAGAGTGGTTCGGCCTGCGCATACTTGCCTTGGCGCCGGTAGAGCACCGCCAGGTCGTTTATCGTCGCTAACGTGTCGGGGTGCTCTTCGCCGAGCGCTCGCCGGCGCACCTCCAGTACTTTGGTGAACAGTCGCTCGGCCTGCGGATACTTTCCTTGGTCCCGGTAAAGAGTTGCCAGCTCATTCATCGTCGCCAACGTATCGGGGTGCTCTTCGCCGAGGATGCGATGCCGAAGGTCAAGCGCACGTTCCACTTGCCGTTGAGCGTCGGGATAAAGGCCCAGGTCCCTGTACGTCTTGCCGATGGTCTGCCGGATCGAAGCCTCCACCAGCGGTTGGCCGGTGAACTTTCCTGTGATGCGCCCCCCGGCCCGATCCAAGGCTGTTCGCACCTTGAGGTCCGGATCGGGTTTGTTGTCCGGTCGCGCCTGCGCTTTAGCGCTAGCCTGGGCCAGAAGATCATTCTGCAGAAAATCGTTGACCGCCTTGGCGGTTGCGGCCTGAGCCGTGGCTGCCTGCTCCGCCCGCCGGGCACGCGTCGCCTCCCAAGTGCTTACGATGATTCCTGCGATCAGCACCACGAAAACCGCTACGACCCCGGTTACGAGCGCCTTGTGTCGGCGCGCGAACTTCTGTAATTGATACGTTGCGCTCGGCGGCCGCGCCAGGATCGGCTCATCTGTTAGATACCGCCGGATGTCGCCCGCCAAACCCGCCGCCGACGCATATCGCCGCGCTTTGTCTTTCTCCAGCGCCTTGGCCACGATCGTCTCGATGTCGCCCCTGTAGTTGCGGCTGATCGAACTGAGCGGAGCCGGATCTTCTTCCCGAATCGTTTGCACCGCTTCCGGTATATTGCGGCTGACTGTGTAGGGGGCCCGCCCCGCCAGCAGTTCGTACAAGATGACCCCTAGAGCATATACATCGCTGCGCGTATCCACTTCCAAAGAATCAGCAAGCACTTGTTCGGGACTCATGTAGGCCAGAGTCCCCACCAGACGCCCCACATCCGTCTGGCGCGTCGCTTTTGGGTTGCTATCGGTCACGCGCGCTACGCCGAAGTCCAGAACCTTTGGCTGGCCATTCATATCCGCCAAAATGTTGCCGGGTTTCAAATCACGGTGGATGACGCCGCGCTGATGCGCATGCTGTACGGCCTCGCAGACCTTCGCCATCAGCTCTAGTCGTTGGCGCGTTTTCAGTTGATGCGCTTCTGCGTACTGCAACAGTGATTCGCCCTCTATGAACTCCATCGCGAAAAAAGGCTGCGGCCCGAATCCGCTGTTCGCAGTGCCGGCTTCATAGATCTGTGCAATGCCGGGGTGCTGTAGGCGGCCGAGCGCCTGCGATTCCTGCTCGAAGCGTCGGAGCAACTCGGGGGTGGCTAAGCCGGGTTTGATGACTTTGAGCGCCACCGTGCGGCGGGGCTGTTCCTGTTCGGCCTCATAAACTGCTCCCATGCCGCCTTCGCCAAGGAGCCGGAGAATTCGATACCGGCCGATGGTGGCCGGTATAGTAGGCGGTGTTCCAACCGCGGCGACCCCAACCAGATCCACCCCATCGGAAGGGCCAATCCCGCCGATTTTGTCCAGGAGCTCCGTCATTTTCGAATTCTGGGCAGGATTCAAAAACTGCGCGTCAGCGTAGACCAAGAGTGACTCGATTTCACTCCGCAGCGTCGAGTCATCAGCACAAGCAACTGCAAGATAAGAAGAGCGTTCGCCGGGCGCCTTCTGGAGAGCGGCGTGGTACAGAGATTCAATTATTGCCCATCGTTTGGCATCCATAATATTCCTCCTGGATACTTGTGGGCCAGCCACACGAGGCTGGGTTCCAATCGTCAGTCAACGAATGGATAGTAAGCCTCAGGCATTGGCGCATTCGATTTTCAACTCCGAAGTGTCCGATGCGTGGGGCGTTTAATGCGTTCCTGGTGGCTCATTTCGCGAGCCAGCCACGCCTTTGCTAGATTCCAATCTCGGTTTACGCTTTGTGGTGAGACGCCAAGAACCGAAGCGATCTCTATCGCCTTAAGACCTCCGAAGTATCGCATCTCGACCACTTGCGCTTTGCGTAAGTCGAACTGGGCCAGCTCACTGAGCGCGTCATCCATCCGTACCAGCTCGCGACCTAATTCCGATGAAACCACCAAGGCTTCCTTGAAGTCCACCCGGCGCAATCCTCCGCCACGTTTTGCGAAATGCCGCGCTCTGGCGTAATCGACCAAAACGCGGCGCATTATTTTGGCGCTGACCGCGAAGAAGTGAGCCCGATCCTGCCATTTGATCCGTGTTGTGTCGATGAGCCGAATGTACTGATTGGAGTAATTGCTCAACCGTACCCACGGCGCCGTGTTCACAGGGGGGAAGAACATGATGCGGGCGACTTGTGCGCTTTTGATACTACGAATCGCTTCCGGCCAGGAGGCGCTCTGGGAGCAGCAGATGTGGCAGGCTCACATTCTGGAGGAGGCCGGTCGCTACAAGGAGGCTAAAGCCATTTATCAGCTCGTCTTGCAGAACGCGGATACGTCATCGAATTTCGCGGTTTACAACGCTACGACATGGAACAATCTGGCTTTGGTCGACCGCAACTTGGGTAACTTTGCCGAAGCCCGTGAGGAATACATGCATGCTCTGGCTCTATTTGAGCTTGCTCGAAGCGCGAACAGTCCGGAATATGCCACTGTCTTACAGAACCTCGGTGCACTCTGTCACTATGAGGGGCAATTCGACGAGGCAGCGCGTACCCTTGTACGGGCCCTGAAGATCCGCCAGGAAACGCTTAGTGAAAATCATGGCTCAACCGCTCAGACGATGAACAGCCTTGGAGCTGTTTACCTGATGCAAGGACACTACGCGGAAGCCGAACGGTTGTGCAAACGCGCCTTAGAAATCCGGGAGAAGGAGTTGGGGCCCGTACATCCCGAAGTGGCGGCGGTCCTCGACAATCTGGCAGCCCTGTACTCAAAAAAGCGCAAATACGCTGCCGCACTCGATCTCCGTTTGCGCTCCTATGAGATAATGCGCGGCGCCTACGGCGAAGCGCATCCCGCCACTGCCCGGGCGATGAATGAACTGGCAGCCGAATATGACAATCTGGGGCGCTACTCCGAAGCTGAGGTACTCTTGCGGCATGGTCTCGAAGTCGAACTGAGGACATTAGGAGAAAATGCACTTGACGTCGCGAACACTCTGGCTAATCTCGCGGCAGTGTGCGCCTCGCAGGGATCGCGCGAGGAACCGGAAGCTCTCTGGCGGCGCGCACTTTCGATCTACGAACGAACGCCGGGAGCGCACCAGCAGAGGCTTGTTATTACTCTGGAAAACTATGCGAACATGCTCCGCAGAAGCGGCAGAAAGTTAGAGGCGCGGAAGTTAGAGAGACGCGCGCGGGCAATTTCCGCCCAACTGAAGGAGAGTGATTGGGGTCGTTTTTCGGTGGATCTGAGCGATTTGCTTTCAATGCGTAAATAGGCAGGTAACCGATGTTTAGCGGGCGATGGGCCATCCGGATCTTCATGCCGAGGTCAACCTGAGGGAAAACGCCCATATCCCTCCCATTTGCGGTGAAATCGACCAAGCGGTCGAATATGCAAGGGAAGAGTTTCGACGAAGACGATGCCTTCATCACTACGAACTGATCTGGCCTTATGAGAAGATGTTCCGCCAACCCGGCGCCTGGCCGGTGTTGATGAGGAGCCTGAACCTGCCGAGACGCCGTAGCCGGGAGCCATGTTTCGCTAGCCGTTCGGCAGCAGCACGATCTTGCCGAGCACTCCGCCTTCGCCCAGCATCTCGTGCGCGCGGCGCGCCTCTTCGAGCGGTAACCGTTGCGAGATCAGGGGCTTGATCTTGCCTTCTTTGAGCAGGTCCAGCAGCGCTAACAGGTCATGCCGAAACCACGCCGGTTTGAGTCGCATCAACCACTGGATGCTGTACGGCACCATCCTTTTTCGGCCCGACTTGAACCAATTGCGGACGACGAACCAACCCAACTCGGCGGACTCGCGAAAGGGATGACGCCCCTCACTGTCGGAAGCCATGCGTCCTCCACGCATCTTCGACTGGAAGCCGTAGGTCACCACGCGGCCACCCTCCCGCAGGGCGTCGCGGGAGCGCCACAGATTGTCTCCGCCGATGCCGTCGAACACGGCGTCGACGCCGTCGCCGGTCAGGCGATGAATCTCCTTCACGAAGTCCGCGTTCTTGTAGTCGATGGCGATGCCGCCCAGTTCCCGGACCACTGCGGCCCCCTGCGCCGAGCACGTTCCATACATCTCGACGCCGGCCAGCTTTGCCAACTGCAACATAGCGGAGCCGACGCCACCAGAGGCCCCGTGGATCAACATACGCTGCCCGGCCTGGGCTTTCACCGATCGATGCAGCATTTGATATGCGGTGATGTAGTTCAATACCACGGCGACCGCCTCCGCCGCGTCCAATCCCGGAGGCACGGGGACAAGCATGCGTTGGGGCAAGCACACGTACTGCGCGTAGCAGCCATGAATGGGCATGGCGGCGATTGTCTGGCACAGTTCGAAGCCAGTCACGCCCTCGCCGAGTTGATCGACTGTTCCGACAAGATCCCAACCCGGCGTGTAGGGCACGCGTGGCGTTTCGGGATGGACGCCCTCGCGCGCCAGGACGTCCGGCAGACTGACTCCCGCCGCCAACACCTTCACCCGTACTTCTCCTACCTTCGGGGTAGGGATATTTTCCTCGATGGTGGTGATCACTTCCGGGCCGCCGTAATGAGTGACGACAACTCGCTTGTGGCGCATGTTCCCGACCTTTTGGCCGTAGCTTAGCAATTTTCGGGGCCATAAGCACATCAAAGCAGCGCTATCAATTCCTGAAACGCCGCAGGGTTTTGGATCCAAGGCGCGTGTCCCGCATTCTAGGAAATACAACTGATCAGTCGCGAAGGGTCCAGGAACGATTCCTTAACAACTCGGAAAGCCACTGGCTGGTAAACACCCAAACGGGATTCTTGACACCGGCGCCGCTGACAAGGAGCAAACGTACGAGTCGACAATTCGGCCAAGTGACTCCCAGAAGCGTGATTCCGGACCGCTAGGGACAAGTCCATTGTCCCAGTAGGCTGGTTCCTCCAATATTCGGCTGCCGCCTAAAATTCCAACTTACTCATTCTGCATATACATCGGGAGTTCTATATGTGGAGGACGAATTGCTACGAACAACGCCATGAACGTTTTGTTCTTTCAGCGTGCCGTACCAGAAATCATCCTCAACAATAGAAAGGCATACATGAGTAGCACAGCAATTCGCCAAGACGATTTCGACGCAATCCTCGTCTCCGAGTTGGAGATAGTGAGGGATCGTGAAAAGCGCTTAAAGCGTCTCTATTCGCGGTTGCGGAAGAAACCAGAATTGCGTGAAGTCTTTGTGTGCGAACTCGCCAAGGTTCAGCGGCGCGCTGAACGCCTTCATGCAGTTCTGAATCCTTGTGGAGCCTTCGAATCGGCAGCGACGACATTCTGCAGTCCAACCATCGGACCCGCTGCTTAGAAGTTTATGAATCGCAAGGGCGGCGCGCCGCGAGTTACACTCGATCGTTCAGATCCGCAATAGCGTTCGCGTTTTGCACATCAGCCGACCAACGGCCATGCGCAGCGTCTCTGCGCCAGCGGGTTAGTCAGACCGGCACCATAGATCTCCAATGCCTCTCCGGCGACGGCAGGATCGCTAACCGAGACGACCCGATTTGTTCCTGCGTGTAGAATCGCCCCTTGACTGGTCGCCTGAAGAGAGTACAGAACCGGCGCCGGCGCTACGTTCGCCGGACGATACACTTCTGCGCTGTTGAGGTAGGTCGAATTAACAAAAGATTGATTTCCACCGGCCAGCAGAACCGAGCCGTCGAGAAGCAGCGTGGCCGAATGTCCCGTTCGTGGCGTAGCCAGATCACCGGCGCGCGAGAACCCGTCAGTGGACGGATCAGACAGATCGGCGCTCCAAACCCCAGCGGTCAGAACTGTTCCGCTGGAAAGCAGCGCGGAGGTGAAGGACCGCTGTGCCGTCATGGTTCCTGCGAAGGTGAAAGTCATTGTCGCGGGATCGTACAGTTGTGCATCCGCGGATTGAGCGTCATAAAAGATCATGTTGATCAGGACCTTGCCGTTGGGCAACGCGCTCATGATTGCCGGACCGACAGAGGAGGGAAATCCCGTTTGTCCCGCGATGCTGAAGGCGCCAGTGTCAGGATCGTAGATTTCGACGCTGAGAACAGGTCCGTCGTCGCCGTTGTGGCCGCCGGCGACAATCACCCTGCCGTCGACAAGCAGCGCGGCAGACAGACCTGCTCGTCCGGTCGCCATGCTTCCGGTCGGGCTGAATGTTCCCATGACGGGGTTATAGAGTTCGGTACTGGAAATAAAGACATTCACTCCATCGAAGCTACCTCCTCCCGCAATCAAGACCCTGCCGTCGTTGAGCAAGGTTGCCGAGTGACCCCGGCGCTTCGTGCTCATATCAGCCGTGGCGGTGAACTTGCCCGTTGTGGGATCGTATAGCTCCGCGCTCCGCAACTCATGAAAAGGGTAGCTGCTGCTCGCTCCACCACCGGTAACCAGGACTTTGCCATCGGGAAGCAATGTTGCGGTGTGGTTCTGGCGTGGGCTCGTCATGCTGCCCGTTGTGCTGAACGTCCCGGCGGTAGGATCGTAAAGCTCAGCGCTCGCCAATACGACGCTGTTATATCCGCTAAAGCCGCCGCAGATCAGCACCTTCCCGTTTTGCAGCAATGTCGCGGTGTGGCCGTGCCGAGGCACACTCATGTCTCCTGTCGCCGGTGAATGTACCGGACTGCGCCAAGACCATTGACGTAAAGACGAGAAAAATGCCAATTCGAATCAAGGTTGCTCTGTGTCGCGCAAATTTCAATGTCACGAGCCAATCAAACAGATGGTATTTCATGCCGGAACTTGTCTATTGAACCGCTATCCTGACTTCGGCCCCGGGAATCCACGCCGCAATCAGTTGAATCGTGGCTAACCCGGGTGTAGCGTCTCCAGGAATCCTGAAGTTTACTTGATACCCGTCCAGGGAGCCGGGATAACCGACCGCGCCGATTACTTCCGCCGGCATTCCATCAACTCTGACCTCCACGGGCGAATTTACGAACGCCAGAGGATTTGTCGGAAACGGTGTTCCCAAATCCACGGCACGTGTGGGATCGAGCCCCGTAGCGAACAAGGAGAGTATCTCCCCAGCTTTCGCGGGCTTGGAAGCCGTCACCGGTGAAAAATCAGCCGAGTGCACAATTGCAGGGCCGGTTGCCGTATTGATGACGTCCGGCCGAGCCATGGGGATCAGTTGGTACACGAAATGAACTTTGCCGCCACCGTGGGCACGCCTTCCCGCCGGATCCTCAGTGATGGAAGCGACGCGCGGGCCCGTGTTTCCGGGTAACACCACACTTGCTCCCTGGCCGCGCACTCCGAGAAATGCTCCGGTCCCACCAGCTACGACGTGGTTGCCCTCGAGTGGCGCTCCAAAGGGGGCGGCACCACTGGAGAGCCCTATGGGGGCTGCGCCACCGGAGAGAGTCAAGGTGTGGATGTTGCCCACGGGAGTTCCGTCCGCTTGCTGGATTTCGAACAGGAATTCGGTAACCGCACTTGTCACGACGTCGGCCACGCCTTGTCCCGGGCTGGGAGTAGGGCTCAGACCAACCGCTTGCTGCCTGGCAATCAGATTGCCCTTGGGAGACTTTCCATTTACAGTCACTATGTCCCCGACTGCCATGACAAACCGAAAGTTTTTGACGGCTGCGGCGGTTGTGAGGTTCGGATCGGTCGCAAACCTCGAAGCATCGAACAAGTCGGTGGCGTAAGAGACGATGTTCTGGGCATCTATTTCCAGGATCGCGGGAGCCCCCGCGGCCATCTGCTGTGCCGGAACGGCGCTGCCCATCGCGAGCAAGCCAATTACAAAATGGAAACGGCACATTGTTTCATTCCTCCCATCGAATTGGTTCTGTCATCGCCAGTCGGCGAGTTCCGTCCACATGTGATAGGATGCGGTCGAACGAGTGGAGAGTGCAAGCCTGAATGGTTTCGAAACTGGTTTAAAACCCTTGTACGTCGTTGAGAGTA
>Ga0070714_100003575_pt1 | contig 11627 bp, 7 predicted proteins | sample LARL83metaG_FD_65450 | JGI IMG/M metagenome (GOLD analysis project Ga0070714, IMG submission 65450) | Corn, switchgrass and miscanthus rhizosphere microbial communities from Kellogg Biological Station, Michigan, USA - LAR L8-3 metaG | ecosystem: Host-associated > Plants > Roots > Rhizosphere ... | reverse complement strand
CGCGATAGAATGGGATGAGCGCGTCGACGCTTCGAACGGCAATACCGATGTGGGCGACGCGAGCTCCGGAATCCTTTGGTTTGTGCACGAGCTGGTAGGTCCGTAAAGAGTCTCGACAAGCTAACTTCGACGCGAGCGTTTTAACGCGCCTCGCACGCTGGGGAGGAAAAAGACGAGCATGTCCAACGCTGTGGCTGTTACTGACGCGACGTTCGAGCAAGAGATCGAGAAGTACGACGGCCTTGCCGTCGTCGATTTCTGGGCTACCTGGTGCGGGCCCTGCCGCATCATCTCGCCGATCCTCGATCAGCTCTCGGTCGAATACCAGGGGCGCGTGAAAGTCTCCAAGATGGACGTGGACGCGAACATCAAGACCGCCTCGCGCTTCAACGTCCGGTCCATCCCGATGCTGCTCTTCTTCAAGAATGGCAAGGTCGTGGATCAGATCATCGGCGCGGTGCCGAAGAACATGATTCAGTCGAAGTTCGAGCAGCACGCGCCGGCCGGGGCCGCCTCGAGTGGGGGGCAGTGACTACGGTGAATGGTTATCGGTGAACCGTGATCGGTGAATTCGGATTGGCGGCGCTCCGCGCCGCCTTTTCTTTTTCCCTAGTCCCTAGTCCCTAGTCCCTAGCCCCTGCTCTCGATACCTCCCAGCCAACTCATGCGTCCCATATGTGCCGCGCGCAAGCGACGGCCGGGGACGCCTCGGGCGCCCGGCCGTTTCTGCGCGACCGGGCGCTTTCCTTTCCCTCCACGTTTCGCGATGCACCACCATGTAGCTGGTTTGCGCTACCCGTACGCCCGAGTGCTGTTGCCACGCACTCGGCTGGCGTACATCCATCTGCGCAACCTGCTCACCGATGCCAAGCGCGATCGCTCGGCGCGTGTATCCGGATACGTCGCGATCTGGCTGCCCGAAGAATTCGTGACGCTGTACATGCAGTGGGGCGAAGTCGTGAACGCTTCAATCCGCGACAAGGACGGCTCGAAGGTGATCGCGATCGCCAAGGCGCTCGAGATGGTACCGACCGAGCCAGAGTACGGCGAGATCTGCTTTCACGAAGCCGAGGAAGCGCAGCTGGCGTGCATGTTCACTGCACAGACGCGAGAGGCGGAAGCGTGGCCCGACGGTCTCGCTGTCAGCGATCCGGCGGTGCTTTTCCCCTACCTGATGGCGATCACCTTCGACGGCGCCGTCGAGATCATTGCCGACGACACGGTCAACTACCTCATCTTCAAGAACGGCAACGTCGAGCGCGCGTTCATGGCTGGTGGTGGCCACAACGATTCGCTGGTCGATCGTGTCGCCAAGCTCTTCGCGCGCGAGGGACGCACTGGCGCGAAGCTGCAGCGCTGGGCGGAAGCGCCGCCGTCACCGGTGCAGGCGCCACCCGCACTTGTGCAAGCGTATCGGGAGCTGGCCACGGGTCTCGTGCAGCGACTGATTGCGCAGGGCAAGGAAGGAGCTCCTGCCATCGCCGAGCAGGCACGTCAGAACTTGCTCACCGAGCATGATTCGCTGCAGGGCTTCTCGTTCAATGGCCGGCCGGCGAAGGATCCGGTGACCGAGACGGCGAAGCTCACGAAGGCGATGGCGGCGTGGATGAAGGAAGTGATCTGGGCGGCCGTCGACCACGACGTGCTGCCGCCGGAGCAGCTGATCAAGGAACTGACGTGGGATCGCCGGCACATGTTCCAGTCTGCCGGACTGTACGACCAGCTTCCCTGGCGAGTAGTCTAAATGGGGTGAACTCGTCGATCGCCCTCGGACGACTCTACGTCGTCAGCACCCCCATCGGCAACCTGGGGGATTTTTCTTTTCGGGCGATCGAGGTATTGCGTGGCGCTTCGCTCATCCTCGCCGAAGACACACGACACTCGCGCACGCTGCTCGACCGCTACGAGATCCGCGCGCCGGTCGCATCCTATCACGAGCACAACGAAGCGAAGATGGTCCCGGCTCTCCTCAGTCGCCTCCGGGCGGGCGAGGAGCTCGCGCTCATCTCCGACGCCGGTACACCGCTGCTCTCGGACCCAGGTGCGCGACTCGTGCGGGCCGCCATCGATGCGGGTATAACCATCACCCCGATTCCCGGTGCGTCCGCGCTACTCGCCGCGCTGGTGGCCTCCGGAATGGATTCCGATCGATTCACCTTCTACGGCTTCCTCCCGCGCAAAGGAAAGGATCGGTCGCTGACGCTCGCCGAGCTCGTGTCCCTGCGCCATACTGCTGTCGTGTACGAGGCGCCCACGAGGCTGTCTGAGACGCTGGCGGAGCTCGAGGTGCGGGGGGCTGGAGAAAGAATCGTCGCCGTGGCCCGCGAAATGACAAAGCAATTCGAGGAGGTACGTCGGGGAACGGTGTCCGAGCTCCGCGCGTACTACATCGATACGCCACCTCGAGGCGAGGTCGTCATTGTCCTCGCGGGCGCGGAGGCGCGAGTCGCCGACGAATCGGACGTGCGCACACGAGTGCGGAGATTAGTTAGCGAAGGACGCAGCGCGCGAGACGTCGTAGCTCTGCTGGTCGCGGAGCTCGGCATCCCGCGGAATCGAGCGTACGCGATCGTCGAGGAGGAGCGAAATGGGTAGAGGGTTGAGCGTGAAGCGTGGAGCGTGGCGCGTGGCGCGCAGGGCGCTGAGGGTGGCAAGCTTCGTCGCCCTCGGGACGCTTGTGCTGTCGGCATTCGCCCCGGGGAGCCTTCACAATGCACCACGCCCCACGCCAAACGCTCCACGCTTCACGCTGCCACCCCACCTCACTATCGCGCGGCTGCAGTACGATGGCGGCGGTGATTGGTACGCGAATCCATCGAGCCTTCCGAATCTCCTCGGCGCCATTCGCGAGCGCACCTCGCTCGACGTCGACAAGGTCGAGGCTCGCGTGCGCATCATGGACGACAAGCTCTGGGATTATCCCTTCCTTCACGTCACGGGACACGGGAACATTCGATTCAGTGACGAGGAGGTCATGCGGCTGCGTGAGTACCTGACGCGCGGCGGCTTCCTGCATGTCAGCGACAACTACGGCATCGACTCGAGCTTTCGGCGTGAGATCAAGCGCGTCTTTCCGGATCGTGAGCTCGTGGATGTTCCGCTGTCGCATCCGATCTATCACATCGTCTACGACTTCCCGAAAGGTTTACCAAAGATTCACGAGCACGATGGTAAACCCGCGCGCGGATTCGGCATCTTCATTGGAGATCGCCTCGCTGTCTTCTACGACTGGCAGTGCGATCTCGGAAATGGCTGGGAAGATTACGAGGTCTATCACGATCCGCCGGCGCTTCACGAAGCAGCCTTGCGCATGGGCGTGAATCTGTTCGTCTACGCCGTCACGAGTAGGCCGGTGCCATGACAGCACTCGATTTCGTCGATCGCGAACGTACGCGGCTTCGTCGCCTACACGTCGTGGCGGGAGCATCACTTGCCTTCGCCATTACCGTCACCGCGCTCGCGCTTGCGGCCCTTCTGTTGGGAAACGCGCGCTGGATCGCGCTTCCTCGCTCGGCGCCCTTCGCGGTGTGGCTGCTCATCGCCATTCTCGACGGCGCGGTGATCGTCTGGAGTTGGCGAAAGCTGCGCAGCGACGTGACTCGTGGTGGCGTGGCGGCGACGATAGAGCGTGAGCAGACGCTTCGCGCCGGCGCGTTGCGCGCCGCGCTCGAGGTGGCGGATCGTGGGGCGCTCGGCCGGCACGCGGCCAACGAGATGTCCAACCGCCTTCGTGGCGCCGCCAGCGATCTCGCGCCGGCGACACGTCGTCACGCGCGCCGCCAAGCGGGCAAGACGATCGTCGCGGCCACGATCAGTATCGTACTGCTCGCGGTGCTCACGCCGATCTTCAGCGACGGACTCCTCGCGCTGCTGTTGCCGGTGAAGGCGTGGAAGGGCACACTGCTGCCCAAGCTCGGTTTCCGTGGTCTGCCACAGCAGGTGATGCGTGGGGAAGATCTCACGCTCGACGTCGTCGCTCCGCGGCGGTCGCAGGTCACGATCGCGCATCGCACCACGGGGGAAGGCTGGCGAAGCGCGACGATTCCCGTCTCCCGCGACGGTTCGGCGCGCGCGCACCTCGGGCCCATGCGTGGCGATCTCATGGTGGTGATGTCGGACGGCCGAGCCTCCACCGACACCGCGCTCGTCAGGGTCACCGATCGTCCTTTCGTTGGCGCGATCTCGATGCGCGCGACGTATCCCGAGTATCTCGGCCGAGCGCCCGAAGGGCTGCCGGTCGGCGAGCCGGCGCGCGTGCCGCAAGGCACGGTCGTGGATGTCACGGGCCGTGCGTCCACCGAGCTCCGTGGCATTCAGCTGGTGGGTCCCAAAGCGGCCATCGCGCTCAATCCCGCGGGTCACTCCTTCAGCGGCCGCTTCGTCGCCACGCAGACCGGCAAGTGGACCTGGAACGCCATCGGCTCGTTAGGCCCGATTGCCGACGTCCCACTTCCGCTCGAGCTAGAGGTCGTTCCCGATTCGGCGCCGCGTGTCGATCTCGTCGCGCCAACATCGGACACGCTGGTCGCCGGCGGCGATGGCATTCCATTCCGCGTAACGGTCACCGATGATCACGGCATCGCGCGGGTGGAGATGCAGAGCTGGACGCAGGGCAAAGGGCAGCCAGCTGTGGTCGTCCAGCAGCTCACCGGCCCGCAGTCCACCGTATGGAATGGCTCCACTCTGCTCGACCTGGCGCCGCGTGACCTGCAGCCGGGCGATGCGTTGCACGTGAAGATCGTCGCGATCGACAACTCGCCATGGGCACAGCGCGGCGAGAGCCGCGAGGTGCTGCTCAAGATCCCGACAGTGGAGGAGCGCCGCGAAATGGCGCGCGAGGTGGCCGACTCGGCGGTGCGTGAAGCCCAGGCGACGGCGGCGGCGCAGAAGTCGCTCGAGCAGCGAACGACCGATGCGTCGAAGGACCGCGGTCAACGCTCCGGCAACAGCCGCGGCGAGAGCTCCGCGTCGTCGGACTCGAAGGCCAACGGTGGGCAGCAGTCGATGAGCTTCGAGTCGGCCGAGCAGGCGCGCGCCGTCGCGAAGGAGCAGCGCGCGCTCGCGGACCGCGTGAAGAATCTGGAGCAGCAGGCCGCGGCGCTACGCGAGCAACTGAAGCAGGCCGGCGCGCTGGACAGCAGTCTCGCGCGTCAGCTCCGCGATGCCCAGGAGCTCCTGCGTCAAGCGCTCACCCCCGAGCTGATGGAGCAGATGAAGAAGCTCGAGGACGCGGCACAGCAGCTTTCGGGCGAGCAGGCTCGTCAGGCAATGAAGGACCTGGCGGCAATGCAGGAGCGACTGCGCCAGCAGCTCGAGAAGAGCGCTGAGATGCTCAAGCGCGCCGCCTTCGAGGGCGCGATGCAGACGCTCAAAGACGAGGCGAAGGACATCGCCGACAAGGAGCGCAAGCTCGCCGACAGCGCCAAAGCCTCGGGCGACAGGGCGAACGACGGACAGCAGCGCACGCAGGAGAATCAAGCGCGGCAGCTGGCCGACCGCTCGGATCGGCTGAGCGATGACATGAAGAAGCTCGAGGAGCGGCTCGCCCGGGAGAAGGCGGAGCCTGGCGCGAAGCGCGCCGACCAGGCGCGCCAGCATAGCGAAGCCTCGGCGGAGAAGATGAAGCAGGCTGCCGGAGATCGCTCCGCGGGCGAGAATCAGGAACAGAATAGCGATTCGAGCCGTGCGGGCGACGAGAAGCCTAACGATCAACGCGCGGGTCAGCGTCAGGCCCAGCGTCAGCAAGGTCAGAAGGGCGGTCAGAGCCAGGCCGGCAATCAGGGTCAGCAAAGCAATAAAGACCAGCAGAATGCGCAGGGTCAGCAGAACGCGCAAAGCCAGCAAAACGCAAAGAGGCAGCAGAACGGCCAGAGCCAGCAGAGCTCTCAGAGTCAGCAGAGCCCGGATGGCCAGCGTAGCGCCGGTCAGTCGCAGAGTGATCAGCGATCTTCTAGCAGCCAGAGCCAGCGCGGACAGCAGGGACAGCGCGGGCAGGGACAACAGGGACAAGAAGGCCAGCAGGGAAACGTGGAGCAGAACTCCCGTGACGCTGCCGGTCAGATGGAGCAGGCCGCGCAAGCAATGCAGGATGCCCGCGACGCGCAGGTATCCGAGTGGAAGAAGGAGCTGACTGGCGATCTCGATCAGACGATTCAGGAACTGCTGCAGATGGCGCGGGAGGAAAGCTCGATGGAGCAGAAGGCGCGTTCGGGTGACGGGAAGCCGGACGAGATGCGCGGCCAACAGAGCGCCGTGAAGCAGGGCGTGGACGAAGCCGCGCAGCGCATGCAGAAAGCTGGACAGAAATCGTCGCTCCTCTCCGGACGGTCGCAGCGGGCGATGAGTGAGGCGCAGCAGAAGGTCTCCGAGGCAACGCAACAGATGTCGGAGCAGCGCGGCGCCGGGCAGGCGGCCAGCTCGTTAGGCGATGCCGCGGAGTCGCTCAACCGCGCTGCCGCGTCGCTCGCGCGCGACCGCGAGCGCGTCAACACCGCGTCCTCGGCGTCGGGATTCGCCGAGATGCTGCAGCAGCTGCAGGAGATGGCCAAGAAGCAGGGATCGATCAACGCTCAGGCACAGGGTGTCATGCCGATGCCGGGCGGCCAGATGTCGAGCGAGATGCAGGCAACGGCGCGCGCGCTCGCGCGACAGCAGCGCGGCGTCGCCCAGCAGCTCGACGAGATGGGCGAAGGCGCCGGCGGTGACCGCGCGGCACAGCTGGCGAAGGAAGCGCGGCAGATCGCCGATGCGATGGAGGGTGGTCGCATCGATGGCACCACGCTCGCTCGTCAGCAGCAACTCTTCCGTCGATTGCTCGACGCCGGCCGTTCGCTCGAGAAGGACGAGCGGGAAGACAGCAACAAACGCGAAGCGCGCGCGGCCAAGGGCGACGAGCTCTTCACGCCGACGAACACGGACGCGACGGGCAAGAATGCGACGAAGTTCCGCGAGCCAGACTGGAATGAGCTTCGTGGGCTGACGGCGGACGAGCGGCGCGCGATACTCGATTATTTCAAGCGCATCAATGAACAGAAGCCATAGCGTGGTGCGTGGTGCGTGGTGCGTGGCGCGCGGACCGCTGCTGCTGGTGCTTCTCTGCGCGCCACGCGATGCGCTGCACGCTCAACGCGACACGGTCAACGCACAACAACCAGACACCACCGCATTCTATAAAGCACTGGAGCTCGAGAGCGCCGGTAAGTACAAGGAGGCCGCGCCGCTCTTTCGCATGGCACTGAATACGACCAGCGCCGTGAGCGCGCTGCTCGGCCTCGAGCGCGTCTACGCCGAGTTGGGCTGGAGCGACTCGCTGCTCGCGCCGCTCGACATGCTCATCCGTCGCAGTCCCCGGGAGAACGTCTATCGCAGCGTTCAGCTACGAACCCTGCAGTCGCTTGGCCGTGACGATAAGCTGCATGCGGCGATCGATCGATGGATAGCGGAAGTGCCCGGCGATCCGACGCCGTATCGAGAATATTCGCGCTTGCTCCTGCAGCGGGGGCTGACGGCGAGCGCCGACAGCGTCATTCGTCAGGCACGGCAGAGGCTGGGCTCGAGCAACGACTTGCAACTCGAGATCGCGCAGCTCCGTGCCGCGATGGGGTTGTGGGAGGAGTCCGCTCAGGCATGGCGGCTGGCGCTGGCGACGTCACCGTACCTCGAGCAGGCCGCGATTTACGCGCTGACGCCGACGCCGCCGGCGACGCGCAGCGCCATCAGGCAGGTCTTTCTCGCTGCGCCGATCGACGTCGCGTCGCGTCGCGCGTTGGCAGGGCTCGAGGTCGGTTGGGGCGCACCGTCGGAGGGTTGGCTCGCGCTCAAGGATCTCCCTCCGGACAGCATGAGCGCGGCGGCGTGGACCGATTTCGCCACTCGCGCCGAGGCGGAAGAGCGATGGCCCCTCGCCCGTGACGCGCTCGTCGCGGCGCTGCGTTGGCGCCGCACGCCCGAGGCGACGCTGCGTGCCGCCAACGCTGCGCTCCGGGCCGCCGATCCCGGCACGGCGCTCGTGCTTCTGCCGCCGGAGGGGCCGAACGCGCCCGTCGTCACCGATTCGGCCCGTGCGGCGCGAACGACCGTTCCGATCCAGGCGCGGGCGCTGGCGATGGTTGGCCGTCCCGCGGCCGCCGAACGGCTCGTCGCGCGCTACGATCGCTTCTTCACGCCGGGGGCACGCACGGCTCTCACGCGCGCGATCGCGTTAGGCTGGGTACGAACGGGTGACATGGCGCGCGCGCGGGCGTCGCTGTCGACGACGGGTACCGAGGGTGATTCGAGCGATGCCGCCGGCTGGCTCGCGCTCTACGAGGGCAATCTGCGCACGGCGCGCGTTCTGTTGCGCACGAGCGCCGAGACGACCCCCGAGCTGGCGACCGCGCTGGCGATCATTGCCCGCATCCACGCCGACAGTGCCCCAGCGTTAGGTAGGGCGTTCCTCATGCTCGCTCGCAACGACAGCGCGGGGGCAGCGACGGCATTCGTCGAGGCGGCCGACCGTCAGGCAGTGGGTGAGGCGACGTCCATTCTACTGGCCACGGGCGCCCAGCTCCGCGCCGCGCTTCACGACGATACGCAGGCGATCACCCTCTGGCGCCGCATCGTCGAGCAGGAGAGCACGACGCCAGAGGCGCCCTCGGCCGAGCTCGAGTGGGCGCGTGCGTTGCGCCGACATGGCGACGCCCCAGCCGCCGTGGCGCGACTCGAGCATCTGATCCTCACGTACCCGCAGAGCGCGCTCGTGCCGCAGGCGCGGCGAGAGCTCGATCTGGCCCGAGCCGGAATACCCGGAACGACATGAGCAAAGTATCAACCTTGCGCCGCGCCGTCGCGGCGCTGCTGTTCGTTCTTGCCGCCGCGCCCGCGGCGGCGCAGCGACTCCTCGTGCCGATGGACGACGCCCAGCAGGATCACCTCAAGGCGTACGGCATCATGTACAACGCGCTCAAGGACGGCCTGAGCGGTGAGTGGTTGCTCAACTATCGCGGCGGCGCCTTCCTGCTGCCCGACACCCCGGAGCTGCGAAAGCGCGCCGCCCTCGCCGGTGTGACCGTCGAGCCGATGGACGATGGCCAGCTCGGCTCCATTCGCGCCCAGATCGCGAACAGCAACATGGACGCGGTCCCGCTCGAGAAGGCGCCGAGGATCGCCGTCTATTCACCGCCTGAGGCGCTGCCGTGGGACGACGCGGTAACGCTCGCCCTCAAGTACGCCGGCATCGATTACACCCGCATCTACGACGACGAGGTCGAGCACGGAGACCTCTCCAAGTATGAATGGCTGCACCTGCACCACGAAGACTTCACGGGGCAGTTGAACAAGTTCTATCTGACCTATCGCGAGGCGCCCTGGTTCATCGAGCTGATGCAGCAGAACCTCCAGGCGGCCAAGCGCCTTGGCTTTGCCAACATCCCCGCGCTCAAGAAGGATGTGGCCGAGAAGATCCGGCAGTTCGTCGAGCGCGGCGGATTCCTGTTCGCGATGTGCGGCGCGACGGAAACGCTCGAGCTCGCGATCGCCGGCCACGACGTCGATCTCGCCGGCGCGTACATCGATGGCACGCCGATGGACGACGACGCCGATCGCAAAATGGACTGGAAGCGCTCGTTCGCCTTCCGCGATGCGCATCTCGAGCACTCGCCCTTCGTCAACTCGATGAGTGACATCGACGGCCACCAGGTCAACGTCCCTGGCCGCCGCCAACCGCTCGGTACGTTCACGCTCTTCAACTTCTCGGCGAAGTTCGACCCCGTACCGTCGATGCTCGTGCAGAACCATCGGGCCGTCGTGAGTGACTTTTACGGCGTGACCACGAGCTTCACGCGAGCCGTGCTGAAGCCAAGCGACGTGATCCTCGCCGAGGAGCCAGGCGCACCATGGGTGAAGTACCTCCATGGGGACTACGGCAAGGGGACGTGGACGTACTACGGCGGCCACGATCCGGAAGACCCGCAGCACGCCATCGGAAACGCCCCAACGGATCTGTCGCTGCACAAGAACTCGCCGGGCTATCGCCTGATCCTCAATAACGTCCTGTTCCCGGCGGCGAAGAAAAAACCGCTCAAGACATAAGAGCGGATTGCCCCACGGGCTCGCAGTTTTCGGCTCGCCCCTCTTTAAAAGCCGCTGACGGTCTTTCTTCGGTATATTGTTGGTGTGCCGTCCGACCGCCTATCCCCCAAAGCAGCAGCAGCGATCAAAGCCGCCATCCGGCTGGCGGGGGGCAGGGAAGTCTGCTTCGTCTGCGCGGTCGACGAGGATGGCGTCCTCCAGTCGGCGCGGGTCGCCTCGCGCGGCGATGTCGGTCGAGTTTTGGCGCTCCCCGGGTTCGCCCAGCGTGGGGAGATGCTCGTCCACAATCACCCGTCGGGCGTTCTCGAGCCCTCGAGCCAGGACCTCGAGGTCGCGGCGCGACTTCACGATGACGGGATCGGCTTCGCGATCATCAACAACTTCGCGACCGAGTTGTACGTCGTCGTCGAGGTGCCACGACAGCGAGAGGAGAAACCCCTCGACGCGGAGAGCATCGACCACGATCTCGGTCCCGACGGGCCCATTGCGGCGCACCTGAATCGTTACGAGGACCGCGGCAGCCAGCGCGAGATGGCGATGGCCGTGTCTCAGCTGTTCAACAAGGGCGGCATCGGCTTGCTCGAGGCAGGGACGGGTGTCGGCAAGTCGTTAGGCTATCTCGTCCCGGCGCTGCGCTGGGCGGCCGCCAACGGCGAGCGCACCGTCGTTTCGACGAACACGATCAACTTGCAGGAACAGCTTGTCGGCAAGGACCTGCCCTTCCTTGCCGACGCGCTCTCCGACCAGAAAGTGCGCTACGCGCTGCTGAAGGGATGGCGAAACTATCTCTGTCTCCTGCGTCTCGAGCAGGTGAAGGGGTCGGGCAGTACCCTCATCGACGACAGTCTGGCGAGCGAGCTCGAGACGATCGTGCAGTGGTCGGAGAAGACCACGGACGGCTCTCTCAGCGATCTACCTACGCCGCCGCGTCCCGAGCTGTGGGACGAGGTCGCGGCGGAGCCGGATCTCTGTCTCCGGCTCAAGTGCTCGCTCTATCAGAAGTGCTTCCTGTACAAGGCACGTCGCGAAGCGGCGCAGGCGGACGTCATCGTCGTCAATCATCATCTGCTCATGTCGGACGTCGCCGTGCGACGGGCGTCCAACAACTGGGAAGAGGCGGCGGTGCTCCCCGCGTATCGGCGGCTCGTGGTCGACGAAGGACACCATCTCGAGGACGCAGCGGCTGCGCACCTCGGCATGACCGCAACGCGCCGCTCACTTCAGCGCTTGTTCAATCGCCTGGAGCGGCGCGGCCGAGGCCTGCTGCCATCTCTCGTGGCGCGGCTCTCGGCGAACGACGACCTGCTCAGCACGGCCAGTCTCGATCTCGTCCACGCGCGACTCGCACCGTCGGTGCATGCGGTTCGCGACAAGAGCTCGATGCTCTTCGATCTGCTGGAGCTGCTGCTCGGCGAATCCGGCCAGTCGGTGCTCAGACTCACCGATCAGTTCGCGAATCATCCGATCTGGAAGACCGGGTTGCGCGTCGCGCTCAATGACACGTTAGGCGAGATCCAGCTGCTGCAGCAGGGATTGCAGCTCGTCCGCGAGCGCATCGA
>Ga0070714_100003571_pt1 | contig 11632 bp, 11 predicted proteins | sample LARL83metaG_FD_65450 | JGI IMG/M metagenome (GOLD analysis project Ga0070714, IMG submission 65450) | Corn, switchgrass and miscanthus rhizosphere microbial communities from Kellogg Biological Station, Michigan, USA - LAR L8-3 metaG | ecosystem: Host-associated > Plants > Roots > Rhizosphere ... | reverse complement strand
GAGTGGCGCAGGTCTTCGCGGAGCCGCTCGACCAAGGGCCCCTCGAGACCTTCGCCAAGGATGGTCGTGTCCACCGCGGCACGCAGCTCGTCGACCGTCGCGTCGGAGGTCAGCAACCGCAACAGCTCTCGCGGCACGCGTTCCTCCGCGCGGTGCGGCTCCGCGGTCCGGACGGAGGGGTAGGAGGTGGACATCACGGTCACGATAGTGCGCACCGGGCGTGGATGGACCCCTTCGCGGGCAACGGCGCGAACTGGTCGAGTCCAGCGGCGATCCCGTCGTCCCCGCTCGGCCCGAGCCGGCCGACAGGCGTGAGCGCGTCATCGCAGGGCCGTCGACCGATAAGGTGTCGCCCGTGGAAGACCTGGATCGGCAAATTCTCTGCCTGCTTGCCGCGGACGGGCGGATGTCGTTCACCGATCTGGGCAAGGCCACCGGTCTGTCCACCTCCGCGGTGCACCAGCGAGTCAAGCGGTTGGAGAGCCGGGGCCTGATCAAGGGCTACGTCGCGGTCATCGACCACGAGCAGGCCGGCTTCCCGCTCACCGCGTTCATCTCGATCAGGCCGATCGACCCCTCGCAGCCCGACGACTCACCGGAGCGGCTGGCCGACCTGCCCGAGATCGAGTCGTGCTGGTCGGTGGCCGGTGAGGAGTCCTACATCCTCAAGGTGCGGGTCGCCAAGCCCACCGACCTGGAGGACCTGCTGGCCCGGATCCGGGCGGTGGCGAACGTGGCCACGCGCACCACGATCGTGCTGTCCACGCCGTACGAGAACCGCCAGGTGACCTAGCCGAACGGCCGGGTCGGCAGCCGGTAGCCGACCCGATGGAGCACGCCACCTCTCAGGTAGCGCACCTGCAGCCGGCTGAACACCGGCCCCCTCGCGGTCATGACCACGGCCCCGAGCCGCAGGAACGCCCGGAAGTGGTGGAAGGTCCCGCCGGCGCAGCTCGGCTTGCAGTCGTTGAACCAGTACACGCCTCTGCCCAGGGCGAGCGTCCGGGTCCAGGCGCGGTAGTGCCGGAAGACGACGTAGATGCCGCCGTCCGCGCAGGTGACCACGACCCGGCGCGGCTTCACCGCCAGGTGGGTGCAGTTCGCGACCACCCGGGTCGGCATGGCGGCCTGCACGTGGGTCGCCGCGCGGACCACGGCGGGCGCGATCGGCTGCGCCGCCCGCGCGGGCATCGGACCGGCCACCAACGCCGCGGGCAGCAGCACTCCGAGCAGCAGTACGACGAGCCTCTTCATCGACCGAACCCCTCCCCCCCGGCGACCAGGGTCAAGCCCGATCCGCCGCCGCGGCCAGCAACAATCGCTCACCCCGCGCGCTTCTTGCTGTCCATCAGGCTGCCTCACCGCCATTCCCGCTCGCCATGAGCACTTCTTGCTATCCCTGGAGCAGGTCGATCAGTCGGAGAGCGAGGAGTACGCCACCACCCCGCGGCGCAGCGCACCGCCGGCCAACCGGGCGGTCTCCCGCAGCTCGCCGTCGCCGGCGGCATCGGCGACCTGGTCGGTCAGGTCCAGCAGCTGCTTCATCCAGCGCACGAAGTCTCCGGCGGCCAGGTCGGTCTCGTCGAGCACCTCACCCAGCGACGCGCCCTCGGCCCAGCGGTACGCCGCCCAGGCGAAGCCGAGATCCGGCTCGCGGAGGAAGTCCAGCCCGTGGTCGCGCTCGACCTGGTCCAGGTCTCCCCACAGCGCCACCATGTCGGCAAGGGTCTGCCGGACCCGGCCGCCTGGCACCCGTGGGGCGCTGGCGTCGTCGGCGCGTCGGGACTCGAAGACCAGGGTGGACAGCGCCGCCGCCAGCTCGCTCGGGGACAGCCCGTCCCAGAGATCCTGCCGGAGGCACTCGGCGGCGACCAGGTCCATGTCGCTGTAGATCCGCATCAGCCGCTGCCCGGCCGGGGTCACCCGGTCCTCGTGCAGATAGCCGAGCCCGGCCAGCAGGTCGCAGACCCGGTCGAACTGCCGGGCGATGGTGTTGGTGCGCTGCTCGATCCGCCGGCGCAGCCCGGTGGTGTCCCGGTCCAGCTTGTGGAACCGCTCGGCCCACCGGGCGTGGTCCTCCCGGTCCGGGCAGCCGTGGCACGGATGCGCGCGCAGCTCCCGCCGCAGCGCGGTGATCTGCTTCTCGGCGTCCCCCTCCGCTCGAGCCGGGCCGCGCCGGCCACCGTCGGGACGCCGCGGTGGGGGCGTCAGACCGTGGGTCTTCGCGCGCAGCGCGGCGGCCAGGTCGCGGCGGGACTGCGGGTTGCGGCCGTTGAAGGACTTGGGCACCCGCATCCGGGTCAGCGGCTGGATCGGCACCGGGAAGTCGACCAGGGACAGTCGCCGCGCGTGCCGGTCCGCGGTGACCACGTAGGGCCGGGGCCCTTCTCGGTCCGATGGCAGACCGGGGTCGACGACCACGGCCATCCCGGCGAACCGGCCGGCGGGCACCTCGATCACGTCACCGGGGCGCAGCGCCTCCAAGGAGGCGATGACCTCATCGCGGCGATCCGACTTGCGCGCCTTGGCCGCAGCGGCCTCGGTGTCGGAGAGCCGGCGCCGCAGCGCGGCGTACTCCATGAAGTTGCCGCGGTCGCAGGTGGCCGCCTCGGCGTAGCCGTCCAGCGCCTCCTCGGCCTTCCGCAGCTGCCGGGCCAGGCCGACGACGGCCCGGTCGGCCTGGAACTGGGCGAACGACGACTCCAGCAGCTCCCGCGCGGTCACCCGGCCGACGGTGCGGACCAGGTTCACCGCCATGTTGTACGACGGACGGAACGACGACCGCAGCGGGTAGGTGCGTGTCGATGCGAGGCCGGCCACCGAGGTGGGATCCATCCCCGGCTGCCACAGCACCACCCCGTGACCCTCGACGTCGATTCCGCGCCGCCCCGCGCGACCGGTGAGCTGGGTGTACTCCCCCGGCGTGATGTCGGCGTGGGTCTCCCCGTTCCACTTCGACAGCTTCTCGATGACCACGGACCGGGCCGGCATGTTGATGCCGAGCGCCAGGGTCTCAGTGGCGAACACCACCTTGCACAGCCCCGCCGCGAACAGCTGCTCCACGCACTCCTTGAACGTGGGCAGCATCCCGGCGTGGTGCGCGGCGACCCCGCGGACCAGTCCGTCGAGGAAGTCCGGGTAGCCGAGCACCCGCCGGTCCTCCTCGGGGATGGCGCGGCAGCGCTGCTCCACGACCTCCCGGATCCGGTCCCGCTCGGCGGGGTCGGTCAGCCACAGGTTCGCGTTCAGGCACTGGGTGACCGCCGCGTCACAGCCGACCCGGCTGAAGATGAACACGATGGCCGGCAGCATCGCCAGCGCGTCGAGCCGGTCCACCACGTCGTACCTGGTCGGTGGGCTGAACCGGGCCGGTGGCCGGCGGCGGTCCCGGCCGCGGTCCCCTCCGCGCCGGTAGCGGTTGCCGTCACGCCGCTCCCCGGGCCGGCCGCCGCGCCAGTCGTCGCGGGAGACCCGGATGAGCTCGGAATTGACCTTCCCCTCCGGGCCGCCCTCGTCGGCGAACAGGTCGTACATCCGCCGGCCCACCAGCACGTGCTGGTAGAGCGGCACCGGCCGGGTCTCCTCGACGATGGTCGCGGTCGAACCGCGCACGGTGGACAGCCACTCGCCGAACTCCTCGGCGTTGGACACGGTCGCCGACAGCGACACCAGGGCCACCGACTCGGGAAGATGGATGATCACCTCCTCCCACACCGCGCCGCGGAACCGGTCGGCGAGGTAGTGCACCTCGTCCATCACCACGTAGCCGAGGCCGCGCAGCGTCGCGGAGCCCGCGTAGAGCATGTTGCGCAGCACCTCGGTGGTCATCACCACCACCGGCGCCTCGCCGTTGACGGTGTTGTCACCGGTCAGCAGGCCGACCTTGTCGGCTCCGTAGCGGGCGACCAGGTCGTTGTACTTCTGGTTCGACAGCGCCTTGATCGGCGTGGTGTAGAAGCACTTGCGGTTCTGCGCCAGCGCGAGGTGCACCGCGAACTCCCCGACCAGGGTCTTGCCCGATCCGGTCGGCGCCGCCACCAGCACCCCGTTGCCCTTCTCCAGCTCCTGGCAGGCCTGGATCTGGAACGGATCGGGTCCGAAGTCGTAGAGCTCGGCGAACCCGGCCAGGGCCGGTGACAGCTGCGAGGTCTGCTCTGGCGGTGGGGTCATCGGGGGCAGATCACTCGCAATGCGCTGGGGGCTATGTCCACGGTCACTGGCAACGAGCCTAGGCGCTCCCCGTCGGCGTAGGCGACCACGCCCGGGGAACCGACCCGCACCCGCCGCGCCCGCCGGTGGTGGTAGCAGCGGTGCCGCACGTGGGAGCCGGTGTAGAGCCGGGGATAGGTGCGCACCAGCTGCCACCGGCTCATCGGCGTGAACCAGACCACGTCCAGCCACCCGTCGTCGATCTCGGCGCCCTCGGTGATGCGCAGGCCGCCGCCGAACGACGGCCCGTTGCCGACCGCGACCAGCATCGCGTCGAGCTCGCAACGCTCCCCGTCGAGCTCCAGCTCGTAGTGCAGTGGCTCGAACACCCGCAGCTCGGCGAGGGTGGCGACCGTGTAGCGCAGGTTGCCCTGCGGCCGGGTCATCGCGTTGGCCCGCTCGTTGACCAGCGCGTCGAACCCGGCGGCCAGCACGGTCGCGAAGTACCGCTCCCCCACCCGGGCCAGGTCGATGGTGCGCACTCGGGAGCCGACCACCACGTCGACCGCGGCGGCCGGGTCCCGTCGCGGGATGCCCAGGTAGCGGGCCACGTCGTTGCCGGTGCCGGCCGGGATGATCCCGAGGCTGGTGCTGCTGCCGGCCAGCGCCTGGACCGCCAGGTGCACCATGCCGTCCCCGCCGCACACGACCAGGTCGGGCACCCCCTCGGCGACGCAGCTTCGCGCCAGGTCGACGGCCTCCTCGGCGTTTCGGCCGGAGAGGCGCCGTACGTCGAACCCGGCCTCCCGCAGCCTCGCCGCCGCCACCTCCGACGCCCGGGCTCCCCGGCCACCCCCGGCCGTCGGGTTCGTGAGCACCGTGACGTGTCGGGACACGCGCCGAGAATACGCAATCCGGCCGGCGGTACGCGCACTCCGGCCTACCATGACCGGGCGTGTCCCGTCGCCCGACCGGAGGTCTCCGCATGACTGTGCTTACCGCTGATGGCCGCACCCTCGAGGTGCTGGTCACCGGGCCGGAGGACGGGCTGCCGTTGGTCATGCACCACGGCACCCCGCAGGGCGCCGTCCCGTTCGGCATCCTCGAACGCCCGGCGGCGGAGCGCAACATCCGCGTGGTCGCCTACTCGCGGCCCGGCTACGGCGGCTCCAGCCCCCTGGCGGACGCCTCCGGCTACACGATCTCCGACGACGTCGCGGACACCACGGCGGTCCTCGACCACCTCGGCATCGGGGAGTTCGTCACGGTCGGCTGGTCCGGCGGCGGCCCGCGCGCGCTGGGCTGCGCCGCCCTGCTGCCCGGCCGCTGCCTGGCCGCCGCATCCGGCGCCGGCGTGGCGCCGTTCCACGCCGACGGCCTGGACTGGTTCGCCGGCATGGGGAGTGAGAACCACGAGGAGCTCGGCGCCGCGCTCCAGGGGCCGGAGGTGCTCGAGGAGTGGCTCGACGAGCACGGCCAGGCGATGTTCACCGCGACTCCGGACCAGGTGGCGACCGCGCTCGGGGACCTCGTCGACGACGTGGACCGGGCCGCGCTGACCGGCGAGCTCGCCGAGTACCTCGTCGCCAGCGGCAGGAAGGCCGGGCAGCAGGGCATGGTGGGCTGGCGCGACGACGACCAGGCGCTGATCAGCCCGTGGGGTTTCGACCTGGGCTCGATCACCACCCCGGTGTCGGTGTGGCAGGGCGCGCACGACCGGATGGTCCCCTACACGCACGGCATCTGGCTCGCCGACCAGATCCCCGGGGCGCGCCGGCACCTGTACGACGACGAGGGGCACCTGTCGCTGATCATGCAGATGGGCCGGGTGCTCGACGACCTGCTGGACCAGGCCGGCCGCGGCTGACTCGGCTCTAGAGCCGCAGCCGCACGGCGAACCGGGCGGGGTCCGCGCCCACGGCCTTCGCGAACCGGCCCAGCGTCTCCAGGGCCAGGTCGGCGTTGAACGAGGTGCCGGGCACCGCGAGGGTCAGCCTGCCTCCGTCCTCGACGAGGAGCACCTGACCGTACGACCAGGCCTGGTGCACCTGGGCCCGCCACGCCTCCGGGAGCATCGGCAACGGGAACGCCTGGTCGGCAGCCAGCAGGTCACAGTCCAGCGCCCGGTCACCGGCCTCCAGCCGGCCGGGGACCCGCGGTTCGCCCCGCGCGCTGGCCGTCGCCGCCCAGGTGACGTCCCCGGTGCCCAGCCAGTCCGGGAGGTCGAAGGGGTCCACCGCCCGGACCTGCCGGTCATCCACTCAGTCGTCCTTCTCGCGCAGACCCGAGGCGTGCACGTCCTCCCGGGCGTCGTCGAGCGGGGACGCCTCGTCGTCGGCCAGGTCGTCGAAGCTCTCCCGGGTCTGCGCCCGACGGTGGTCCACGACCCGGGCCACGATCTCGGAGACCAGGAACAGCAGCGTCATCGGGATCGCCAGCATCAGCATGGAGAACGGGTCCGTGGACGGGGTCGCGACCGCCGCGAACACGAACACCCCGACGATGATCCAGGGCCGATAGTTCTTCAGCGCGCTGGCGGGCAGCACGCCGGCCAGGTTCAGGAGCACGACGAACAGCGGGATCTCGAAGGCGATCCCGAAGACCAGCAGCATCCGGGTCAGGAAGGAGAAGTACTCGCTGAACTCCAGGAGGCTCTGCAGGTTCGCCGGCGTGAAGCTCAACAGCACCTGGAGACCCTTGGGGAGCACGTAGTAGCCGATCGCCACCCCGGCCAGGAACAGCGGCCCGGCGACCGCCACGAACAGCCGGGTCCAGCGCCGCTCGTGCGGGTGCAGCCCGGGCACGATGAACGCCCACAGCTGGTAGAGCCAGTAGGGGCTGGAGCCCACCACCGCGGCGATGCCGCAGATCTTGAGCCGCAGCATCAGCGGGCCGGCGGCGCCGCTGATGTAGGGCTTGGTGTTCACGGACGCGCCGAGCATGTGCCGCGCGTCGTTGTAGGGGCGCAGGATCAGCTCGAAGAGCTGGTCGTAGAAGAACCAGGACACCACCACGGCGACGACGAGCACCAGCGCCACCCGCATGATGCGGGCGCGCAGCTCCCGCAGGTGGTCACGGAGCGGCATCTGCCCGCCGGCGCCGGCCGGTTGCTGGGGCTTGCCTCGGAAGAGGCCGATGACACCGGCTACGGACACGTCAGGTCAGCGGCTCAGCGCTCGGTGTCGCGGCTGGTGTGCTCGGTCTCGACGTGCTGCTCGACGGGCTGCTGCTGGACCGGCTGTGCCGCCTGGGTGCTGCGGTGCGCCTCGATCTGCTGCTGCCGCTGCTCGTCGTGGCCGTCCTTGTCGTCGTCGGTCAGTCCCTTGGTCTCGGCCTTGAAGATGCGCAGCGCCCGGCCGCTGCCGCGGGCGAGCTCCGGGAGCTTCTTGGCGCCGAACAGGAGCACGATCGCGAGGATGATCAGAATGATCTCTGGCGCTCCGATTTGTCCCATCTCGTCCTTCTCACTTCAGGGGTATCCAACATTCATGTTACTCGCCGGACCGCGGCCGGTAGGCCTCGAGTGCGGCTGTTGCGGCCCGTCGTACCTGGTCGGCGAGGTGGGCGGGGCCCTCCACCCGGGCCGCCCCGCCGAGTCGCAGCATCAACCGGGTCAGCCAGCCGGGGTCACCCACCAGCAGCCGGACCCGTAGCCGGTCCTCGCCCGCCTCCTCGGCGGACTCGACGGGATAGTACTCGGCCACCCAGCGCGCCCCGGGCTCCAGCAGCAGGGTCACCAGCGTGTCGTCCGGAGACGGCTGGAACAGCCCGTGGGCCAGGTCCCGCGGGCGCACGTCGCGGTGCGGCCGGAACGTCTCGTCGAGCACCTCGGCGCGGTTGATGCGGTCCAGCCGGAACAGCCGCTGGTCCTCGGCCAGCCGGCACCAGGCGTCCAGGTAGGCGTGCCCCTCGGCGGTGACCACCCGGAGCGGATCCACGGTGCGCTCGGTCGACTCGTCGCGGGCCGGCACGTAGTAGTCGATGCGCACCGCGCGGCGCTCCTGGGCCGCTGCGGCCAGCTCCTTGCGGAGCCTGCCGAGCTCGGCCTCGTCCGGCGACAGCTGCACCTCCACCTGGGCGGCGAGCGAGGCCGCCTCCCCCGCCGCGGCCTCCAGCTTGCCCAGCACCCGGTCCACCACCGGTCGCACCGACTCGTCGCCGCCCTCGCGGAGGGTCCGCAGCGCGACGATCAGCGCGGAGGCCTCGGAGCTGCCCAGCCGCAGCGGACGCGACAGGTAGTCGACGTTGGAGACCCGGATCACCCCCTCGCCCTCGAGCGCCTCCATGTCGACGTCGATGAGGTCGCCCATGCCCAGCCCCGGCAGGCCGCAGAACCACAGCACGTTGAGGTCCTTGACGATCTGGGCCGGCCTGACCCCGAAGTCCTTGGCCGCCTGCTCGAGGGACACGTCGGAGCGGGCCTGGATGTACGGCACCAGCGCGAGCAGCCGGGCCACCTGGTCGCGGGCCCCACTCACGGCCGGGCCCCCGCGGCGGCCCGGAGTCGGTCGACCACCAGCTCGCGCAGCTCCGGTGGCTCCTCGACCACGACGTCCGCGCCGTAGCCGAGCACCTCGTCGGCCATCGCGTCGGCGCGCGCGAACGGCACCTCGAGCAGGTCCCAGCCGTCCGCGGCCGGGTCGCCGTCGCTGAACTGCGCGTGCCGGCGCAGCCCCAGCGCGGCGCCGGGCCGGACCCGCAGCCGCGCGGTGCGGCTCGGCCGGTCCGGGGCCAGCGACCTGGCCAGGGCGTGCACGTTGGTGCCCTCCGGCACCTCGAAGGAGCCCGGCCGCCCGGACGCGAGCACCGGCCCGGTCACCCGGGACAGCCGGAACATCCGCTCCGCGTCGCGGTCGGTGTCCAGGCCGACGACGTACCAGCGACCTCGGTAGGAGACCACGCCCCAGGGCTGCAGATGCCGCTGCGCCGGTTCGGTCGCGGCGGCCGGGCGGTAGTCGAAGCGGACCGGGGTGCGGGTGACGGTGGCGTCCCAGAAGGCACCGAAGCAGGGCTCCGCCACGCTGATCTGCGGTTGCACCACGTCGAGCGCGGTGCGGTCCACGTCGACGCCGGCGGCCTTGAGCTTCACCAGGGCGGTCGACGTCGCCGATGCCAGGCCGGCGTGCTGCCAGACCCGGGCCGCCAGCCCCACCACCGCGGCCTCCTCCGGCGTCAGGTCGATCTCCGGCAGCTCGAAGGCGGACCGCTCGATGCGGTAGCCCGGCTCGTCCTCGAAGGCCCGGTCCAGGTGCCCGACCTCCAGCGGCACCCCGAGCGAGCGCAGCTCCTCCTTGTCGCGCTCGAACATCTTCTCGAACGCGTCGTCGGTGCTGTCGCGGTACTGCTCGACGACCTCGCGGATCCGCTCCTTGGTCACGTAGCTGCGCGCGACGAGCAGGGTGATGAGCAGGTTCAGCAACCGCTCGCTCTTTCGTGCCGCCACGGCACCCCCTTTCGGGGGCGAACCTACCTCACCCAGAGCGGCTGCGGCCGCCGACGGGCTCAGCCGCTGGTGCCGAGGATGTCCACCACGAAGACCAGCGTGGCGTTCTTCGGGATGCCGCCCTGCGGGTTGCCGTTGGTGCCGTAGGCCACGCTCGGCGGCGCCACGATCATCACCCGGGACCCCTGGTGCAGGCCGACCAGGCCCTGGTCCCAGGCCTGGATCAGCTGCCCGGCACCGAGCAGGAAGGTGACCGGCTGCTTGCTGTAGGACTCGTCGAACGGCTTCGAGGCGCCCCAGACCTCGCCGAAGTAGTTGAACGTCACCAGGCTGTTCTTCGTGGTGACCGGGCCGGCGCCCTTGACCAGCGGGATGACCTCGAGCTTGCTCGGCGGGTTCTTCGGCGCCTTCGAGAAGTCCAGCCCGGTGACGTTGCCGTTCTTCTCGACCACGGTCGGGAGGTCCTTGGGCAGGTTCGTGGCCTTGGTGCCCTTGGGACCGCTGAGCACGTTGGTGGGCTGCACGGCCATGATGTCCACCACGAACACCACGGGCTCGTTCGGGCCGATGTGCAGCTGCGGGTTCCCCTTCGCGCCGTACGCGTCCGCGGCCGGCAGCGCCACCGCGACCCGGGTGCCCACCGGCTTCCCGGTGATCGCGTCGATGACGGCCGGGAAGAACTGCGAGCTGCTGACCGCGTGCAGGTAGTACGGCATCGGCTGCCCGAAGGTGCTGGCCGCCTGCTTGCCGGTCTTGCCGCTCACCAGGTCGAGGTTGACCAGGGCCTGCTGGTTGGCGACCACCGGGTCCCCGTGGCCCTGCTGGACGACGGTGTACTCCGGCTGCGTCAGGCTCAGCGGGGTGTCGATCTTGACCTGGGGTGCCTTCCCGAAGTCACCGCTGACGTTCACCCCGGCGATGTCGCCCTTCTGGACGGGCGGCTGGGTGGACGGGGCCGACGGCGAGGACGACTGCGCGGGGCTGGAGCTGTGCGAGGGGGCCGCGGACGGCTGCTGCTGGGAGGAGCCGCATGCAGTCGCACCGAGCATCAGCAGCGGTACGACGGACAGGACGGCGAGACGACGGCGCAAAAGAAGACCCCTCGGATTGGCGGACTGCGGGCAGCCCGGACACGATAGCCCGCCGCGCCAAAGGTCCGGAAACCGAGTCACATGCCTTCGATCAGCTTGTGCACGCGTTCGTCCTGTGCGCGGAAGGGGTCCTTGCACAGCACCGTGCGTTGGGCCTGGTCGTTGAGCTTGAGATGCACCCAGTCCACGGTGAAGTCCCGCCGGCGCTCCTGGGCCCGCTTGATGAACTCGCCGCGCAGCCGCGCCCGGGTGGTCTGCGGCGGCACCGACTTGGCCTCGAAGATCTTCAGGTCGCTGACCACCCGGGACACCGCGCCCCGGCGCTCGAGCAGGTAGTACAGCCCGCGGCCGCGGTGGATGTCGTGGTAGGCCAGGTCGAGCTGGGCGACTCGGGGGTGACTCATCGGCAGGCCCTGCTGGGTGCGGTAGCGGTCGATGAGCTTCCACTTGATCACCCAGTCGATCTCCCGCTCGACCAGGCCCAGGTCGCCGGACTCGACGGCCTTCAGGCCGCGCTCCCACAGGTCGAGGGTGCGCTCGATCACCGGTCCGCCGAGCTCGCGACGGTCCACGAAGTCCCGGGCGCGGGAGAGGTACTCGTGCTGCACGTCCAGGGCGCTGGCCTCCCGGCCGTTGGCCAGCCGCACCTTGCGCCGGCCGGACATGTCGTGGGAGATCTCCCGGATCGCCCGGATCGGGTTCTCCATCGTGAGGTCGCGCATCACCACGCCCTCCTCGATCATCCGCAGCACGAGGTCGCAGCTGGCGACCTTGAGCAGCGTGGTCGCCTCGCACATGTTGGAGTCGCCCACGATCACGTGCAGCCGGCGGTACCGTTCGGCGTCCGCGTGCGGCTCGTCGCGCGTGTTGATGATCGGCCGGCTGCGGGTGGTGGCGCTCGAGACTCCCTCCCAGATGTGCTCGGCGCGCTGGGAGACCGAGTACATCG
>Ga0070714_100003570_pt1 | contig 11633 bp, 9 predicted proteins | sample LARL83metaG_FD_65450 | JGI IMG/M metagenome (GOLD analysis project Ga0070714, IMG submission 65450) | Corn, switchgrass and miscanthus rhizosphere microbial communities from Kellogg Biological Station, Michigan, USA - LAR L8-3 metaG | ecosystem: Host-associated > Plants > Roots > Rhizosphere ... | reverse complement strand
TCCTTCACGGCGGTCGTGGCGCTGACCTTACTGGCCACGCTCAGTTTTGATCCGCGGCTGATCTGGGACAAACCGGAGGAAAAACGACATTATGAGTGAGCGCGCTGAAGACGCAAAACCGGGCGGGACATTGCCCAAGGCAAAAATCAAGAAGACCCGCCGTTCGTGGTGGCTGTGGCTGATTCCGATCGGCGCGCTGGCGCTGTGCGTGTGGTTTGTTTATCGCGATTACATCGCCAGCGGGCCGTTGATCACGATTTATTTTCAGGATGCGAGCGGGTTGGAGGAAAACGACACCAGCATCAATTACCTGGGCGCCACGATCGGGCAGGTGAAAGCGCTGAAGCTGGCGCCGGATAATCATCGCGTGGAGGTGAAAGCCCGGCTGGCCAGTTCGGCGAAGCAGCTGGCGCGCGGAGGCACGGTTTTTTGGATTGTCCGGCCGGAGTTGAAAGTGGGCGCGATCAGCGGACTGCGCACCATCATCTCCGGCGAGTACATCGCCGTGCGGCCTGGCAACGGCGAGCGCACGAATGTTTTTGTCGGCGCGGAAAGTGAACCGATTCCCGAACCGCCGGGCTCGCTGCACATCATTCTGCTCTCGGCGGAACTGGGGTCCTTGCAACAAAACTCGCCGATCTATTATCGCGGCATCAAGGTGGGCCAGGTGATGGTTTATCAAATCGGTAACGACGCGCAGGAGGTGAAGTTGCAGGCGCGGATCGACCCTGAGTACGCCCCGCTCGTGCGCGTGAACACGAAATTTTGGAATGCGGGCGGATTGGATTTCCGGTTCGGAATATTTCGCGGCGCGGAAATCAGCGCCGAATCGGCCAAGACCTTGCTCAGTGGCGGCATCGCCTTCGCCACGCCAACCGAAGCGGGAGAACCGGCCACCGACGGCAAGGTGTTTCGGCTCTACGACAAACCGGACGATGCGTGGAAGAATTGGATGCCGGATATCAAACTGAAGCTTCCGGAGCAGGCGCCCGGCCAGCCGTCGGGGCCCAATTTGAAGTAATAGTGGCACCGGCGTCTCGACGGTGGGTTTTTGGTCTGTGTGTTGCCGGCGTTCTTGCAGGCAAATTAATCAGATTTTCCGGCAGGATGCCGGAAGCACGTTTTTGCGGGCCCCCGGCGAGAATTCTTGTGCCTCTATTTATTATACCCGCGCTGCTGATCGGCGGTCTGGAGGAGCTTCGTCAGCTCTTTCAAATCCTGCGCGCGCTCGATGGCTTCGTTGCGCTGAATGAATCCTTCCCGATAGCGTTCGGCGAGGGATTGATCCAGCGTGCACATGCCGTCCTTGCTATGCGTTTGCAGCAGACCGGGAATCTGGTGCGTGTTGTTTTCCCGGATCAAATTCGACACCGCCGGCGTGCCGATCATGATTTCAAACGCGGCCACGCGTCCCTTGCCCGACGCGCGCGGCATCAGCGTTTGCGAAATAACGGCCCGCAAAATGGAAGCCAACTGCGCGCGGACATTGTCCTGCGTGCCTTTCGGGAACGCGTTGATGATGCGGTCCACCGTGTCTTTCGCGCCGATGGTGTGGACAGTGGAAAAAACCAGGTGCCCGGTTTCCGCCGCGAGCAAGGCTGCTTCCATCGTTTCCGGGTCGCGCATTTCGCCGACCATGATCACGTCCGGATCCTCGCGCAACCCGGCGCGCAATCCATCGGCGAACGTCAGGAAATCCGTGCCGAGTTCGCGTTGTGTGACGATCGCCAGCTTGCGTTGATGCTTGAACTCGATGGGATCTTCCAGGCTGAGGATGTGGACATCGGAGCGGTCACCGTTGATGCGGTCGAGCATCGCGGCGAGGGTGGTGGTCTTGCCCGAACCCGTCGGGCCGGTGACCAGGACGAGGCCCCGCGGCAGCCGGGTCAGGTCATAAAAAATCTGCGGCGCCAGGAGGTCCTCCAATTGCGGCATTTTTTCCGGAATGCGCCGCAACACGCCGCCCCAGTTCCCTTGCGCGCGAAAAATATTCACGCGAAAACGATGATGTTCGAAGGCGAGGCCGAAATCCGCCTGGCCGATGTCGCGCGCGACTTGAATGGAATCCTCGGGCGTGAAAGCGCGCAGGAGATTGAAAATTTCATCGGAATCAATCGGGGGCCCCTCGGCGCGAATTAATTTTCCGTCCACGCGATACACGGGCGGCTCGCCGACGCGCAGGTGCAAATCCGACGCGCCACTCTGGATGGCGAGCGCGAGGACGTCGGACATCTGGTAACGATATTCGCCGGCGGGCAGGCGGCCGGTGCTTTCGAGTGAGCGCTTAATGTTGGGATTCGGCGCCGGTAAGGAGGCGGACTCGCGCAGCTTGCGTCCGGGGATTTCGACCGTCGGAATTTCGACGGCCGCCGGTTTCTCTTCACCATCAGGCGGATTCATACGTTTAAGAATTTGACACGACAGCGGAGTGAACGTTTCACGACCGGGATTCTGGCTTCGGTTTTGCGCGAAGCCAGAACAAAGCGCACTTTATTGTTTAAGCCGGAAAAATTGCTGGCTGCCCGAATCGCTTACCACGGCTGAAATCACATTTCCATTCGTGGAGAGCGGCGGCGTAATCGTCATCCAGGAATTGCTCGAAAGAAGGTTGGTATTGGATTGGAGCTGGAACGCCGCTGCGGATGTTGGCCACGAAATTAGCACGTTTGTGCCGGTGGACGCGATCGTCAGTTGCGGCAAGGCCGATGCCACGATTAATTCTGTGATTTGCGTGGACCAGATGCCTTCGCCGGCCCCGTTGCTATCAACATCGGAGGGGAAGGTTTGAATGGTCCAGAACCGCGTCGAATCCATGGGATCCAAGGAGGTAGCGCTATAATCCCCCCAACGGCTGTCCACAACCGGATCGCCGAGCAATTGCGCGATAATTTCGCTGGCGTCGTGGTAGTTTGCCACTCCAGATTGCAGAAGGAGCGGACTGCCGAATGTGGTGGTGCCGTTCATAGTTTGTCCCACATACGCATAACTGCTGATAAAGGTGTTAGCGCTGGAACCGTTGCAGCCAATCGTCACGGTTCCACTTGAGTTGGCGGCGATCGACGGAAAAAACAGATCGAGATTGGTGTCACTGATCAGGCCCTGCTCCAGGAGCGCACCGGTCGCGGCGCTCACGCGATACCATTGGATGGCAATGCGGTTATTGAATTCGGTGTTGTGGGCGCCATAGAGGATTCCGCCGACATTGTAAACTTTGGCGGCAAAGCGCGGGTCGTTGGCCTGAAGGGTGGCCGTTCCGTCCGGCTGGGTGGCAGTGAAGAGCGGCCCCCCGACATCCGAATTATAAGGGCAAACATAGGGATCGACGGTAATATTCGTCGGAGCTGAAAGCGTTGCGCCGGCACGGCCGGCGCCGAGCACGTGGAACATAATGATGTTCGAATGGAGTTCGCTATCGCTCCCAATATCGCCCATGGAAAGAATGGTACCGTTGGTGGCGGCATCGAAACAAATCGCCGGCTGCAAAACCCATCCGTAATTGGTCGGGTTCAACAGGCCGAAATAAGTGCGATTAGTGATTATGCCAGCAATCAAATCGGCTTTGGGAAGCGAAACGAGATTGGGCCCGACGTTATTATTGGTTCCTTTGAACATGTTGCCCGACAAATAAACGGCGGCGCTATCTACACCTAATGTGGGGAAATCGGCGAAGTCGCTGTGACTGGGATCGGCGCGGAAGCGGAATCCGACCCAAGCGCCGGTGGGATCGGCGGTGGCCGAGACCGCGAGCAGGAAATCGTTCGCTTCGAGAGTATAATCCTGTCCATTGTTGGCCGCCGTGGAATCGTAGTCTATTTGCGAGGCAAACCAGCGTTGGGAGAGCGGGTCATAAATGACGCGCGGGTCCGAAATCCCCTGGTCGCTGGCGAGGTTAATTCCGGCATTGGCCCAGAAATCGATGTCGGATTCGCGAAAGGCGTTCGCTGGATTGGTTCGGTCGTAGACGGCAAAACTGCCATTGACGAATTCCACGAAATGTTGCGGACCAATGGCGCCGTTGGAGTCGGGAGGCAGTGCCTGGGAATTGGTGGTGTAGGAACTGCCGATAAAATTTTGTCCTATGGAGAGTGTGTTTGCAGCGAAAGCGGGAAGAGCCAAAAGCAACAGGCAAGAAGCAAAGGAGCCTTTTGAAAACCGGGCGCGTCTATCGAGGTATTTCACAAATAACCCCGATATTAGCAGGAACCACGAACGAGAAACAAGGTGGGTTTAACCCCGCTTGCGCTCAGCGGGGCTCGGCCAGACGGAAGAATTGCTGGGTGCTGCTCTGCGGCACGATCGCGGAAATTTGGTCGAGGTTTGTCGTGATGCAGCACTCGGTGGTAACTGGCACCCACGAATTCGGCTGCGACAGGTCGGTCGTGGATTGAAGTTGATAACTCGCGCCAAATGCGGGCCAGGTGAGATTCACGTTCGTGTCCGATGAGGCGATGAACAGTTGGGGGACGACGATCAACTCAGTGATATGCGTCACCCAGGTCTGGGAATCCAGCGGAAGCATTTGAATCGTCCAGAAACGGCTCGGGTCCGCGGGGTCCACCGAGGTCGCGCTGTAATCGCCCCAGCGGCTTTCGGTCGCAAGGCCTAATTGTTCGAGCGAGTCGTGATAATTCGAGACGGTGCCGGCTTGAAGCAGAATGTGCGCGCCGAACGAAGTCACGCCATTGACGGTTTGGCCGGCAAATGCGTAGGAGCTGATGGGCTGGCTGAGACTGCTTCCGTTGCAACCAATGACGATAATGCCGTTCGCCGTGGCGGCGATGGAGGGGAAAAACAAATCCAGGTTGGCATCGGCGATGGTGCCCGATTCCAAGAGCGTCTGATTCGTGGCATTGATTCGATACCAGCGGATCGCGGCGCGGCTGTTTACCTCAGTGCTATGCACCGCGTAAATAACACCGCCGACCGTGTAAGTCTTTGCGCTCAACCGCGCGTCATTATCAGCCAGAGTGGCCGTGCCGTCGGGTTGTTTTGGGTCCAGTGGTGCGCTGTAGGCTGGCACGCTGATGGGCACTGCCGGTTGCAACGTGGGAGTGGTGGTATCACCATTCAACACCTTTGAGGCGACGATCGTATTGCCGCTGAAAATGTCGCCCGCGCCCAGGATGTCGCCGGTGCCGCTTCCGTCCACGCACGTCGCGGGTTGCAGGACATCGCCTCGTTCCGCGTAGGTCATGATGCCGTACCAGGTCGCGTTCGAGACAACCGCCTGAGGGTTATTGATCAAAAGGTCCGCTTTGGGAATGGACCATAGCCCCGGCCCGACGGGAGTATTCTGGTCCAGAAAAAAATCGCCGGAAATATAGAGAGCGTTGGCATCGACGCCGAGGGTGGGAAAATCGGCAAAATAACCGGTGTCCGGGTCCGCAATGAACGACCTCCCATGCCACGTGCCGGTGGGACTCGAAGTATCCGAGACGGCAATTAAAAAGTTATTGGCGTATATCGTCGGGTCGGTGGCGCTGGCGTTGAGGTCGACCTGAGAGGCGAACCACCGCTGCGAAGCTGGGTCGTAAATAACCCGCGGATCGCTGACCATCGCGTCGGTCGAGATGACCACGCCGGCGTTGGCCCAAAACTGGAGGTCGGAAATTCTGCGAATGCGCAGGCCGTTGGTCTTGGCGTAAATGCAAAAGAATCCGTTGATGAATTCCACAAAATGCTTCGGTCCGATCGCGCCGTTGCCGTCCGCCGGGGTAATGCCCGTTTGGGAATTGTCGCTGCCGGCGAAATTATGCCCGATTTGAACCTGGAGCGCAGCTTGGGCAGATGGGAGCAAAAATAAATTTCCGAAGACGAGCAGAGCCGCGACCCGGACGAAAGCACTTCTTGATAGGAGTTTCACGCTGACGTGGCGAGTTAAGTCTAAATGCAGCCGAAAATCAAGCTATGTCGGGAAAAGTTACTCTCCAGAGCGCGAACTATCGGACGCCCACTTTTCATTTCTTTCGGCGCAACAAACTCTCCGGCAACGCGGTTAGCTCCGCTTCATTGTCATCCGGCTGCCATACGATGCGGCCATCCGGAAGGATTTTGCGAACCACGCCGGACAGAGAGCCCTTCAGCGTCTTGACGCGATCACCGGGTTGGAAGTTGGCGGCTTCGGCCAGTGCCACGATCCCCTGGGCCGCCGGTTCGCGATCCAGGACGCTGGCGACATAGTGCGCGGCGAGCGAGGCGGCTTCGCGGCGGCGTCCGCGAGGGAATTCCGCAAATAACGCATCCGTTAGAGTGCGCGCGATTTCGGCGAAGGTGTTGCCGTTGAAGAAAAGAAAAGGCGCCTTGCGATGGAACGACCGGAGCCAGTCTAAGGTTTCAAGGAGTGTCCGTTCCTAGCGGCTGCCTTCGGTCCACTCTTCCCCGCAGGCCGCATGAGTTTCTGAATTCTTGCCGTGCTGCGCTCGGCCTCCGCGGCAGAGTCTTTCATTGATGCCGACGTCAGACTGCCAGTCCCAGTTTGCGAGAAAAGGGGCTCGGGCTTGTAACGATGCTGGTTCGCCTGTGCCTCTTCCAGCACCATCTTCGGCGTGACTTTCATCGCCAGATCGACGCGCAGCTTCATCGCTCATAATATAGCCCCGGCCGCAGTATTCGCGCAAGCGACCAGTTGAACAAGCGGAAAGCCCACCCTCACTGCCCGGTCGGCGAACTCTTCGAATAATCCTCCCGATACGGCTGGCCCGACTGGTAAAGCTGAAGACGTTGTTGCATGGGGGCGACGCTTTTTGGCGCCGCGATGGTGGCCAGTTCGATGGCTTTCTGGATCGCCGCCTGCGCATCCTTGAAACGACCCGCTTCCGCGTAGGCCATCCCCAGCGTGTCGAGCACGAAGGGCTGTTGGCCGCCGGTCAACTCATTCGCACGTTCGGCTAACGAGACGGATTCCGAGGCATTTCGTACCGTGGAATCCTGATCCGACGCCAACACGCGCGCCAGCCAGGTGAGCGTTTCAAAATCATTCGGCGAGAGCGCCAGGGCAGCGCGAAGATTTCTTACCGCTTCCACGCTTTGGCCGTGACGCAAACACGCCTTGCCCATCAGGTAACGCGGGCGGGGGTCCTGCGGGGCAAGTCGCGCCGCCCGGGCATACTCGCGCATCGCTTCGTCGAAACGGCCCATTTCCGCGAGTAGGGTGCCGAAATTCGCATGAGTAAGCGCGGCGTTGGGATTCAAGCGCAGCGCCTCCTGGTATTCCCGAAATGCCTCGTCGCGCCAGCCTATCGCCGCGAGCAGGTTTGCGAGGTTGTTATGCGCCTGAAAGTGGCGCGGCTCGATTTCGATGGCTTTGCGATATTCCGCCAGCGCTTCCGGACGGCGATCCTCCTGTTCGAGCGCCACGCCGAGGTTGATGTGGGCAATCGCGTTGTTTTTTGTCACGGCCAGCGCATGGGCAAACAGCGCCTGGCTGTTCTGCCAAAAGCGCAGTTGATATTCCGTCATCACCAAACTGCCCGCGAGGACCAGGGCCGAAGCGACTGACACGAAGGCGGGTGAAATGCGAAATCGCTCCACCAAATCGACTGCGCTGTACGCGAGCGCGATGAACACGCCGATGAGGGGCACATAGGTATAGCGATCCGCGAGCGCCTGCCCGCCCACCTGCACCAAACCAATCACCGGCACGAGCGTTCCCAAAAACCACAACCAGCCGATGAGCAGATAGGGGCTCCGTTTTCGCGCGGTCCACGCCAGAAAACTGATTATCACCAGGATGACCGTTGCGCCGACAATTTCCCACGCCGGGATGTAATTCGGCAGCGGATAAATCACCGCAAGGTGGGCCGGCCAGACGGTTTTAGTGAGGTATTCCACATACGAGACCAGCGCGTTCGCTACTCGCAATCCCAACGGATGTTGTTCAAGCGAGACCACGGCTTCACTGCGCTGAGCCAGGAAGGTCACAATGCACGAGGAAATCGTCAGGAGCAGGAATGGCGCCTTTTCGAGGAACAGTCGCGGCGTGTTCCGTGAGCCATTTTCCGTGACGCGGTCATTGGAGCCGTCGGTCGTGGAGGCGAACGGCTGCCATCGCTCCAAGGGCCAAATATCCAGCAGCATCATTATGAACGGCAGCGTGACCAGCATCGGCTTGGCCATCAAGCTGAGCGCAAAGAAAATGAGAGACCAAATGTAACAGGCTTTGGAACGTGAATTCTGAACCTTGAGCATCTCCGCAAAGTTGGCGTAAGCCACCAGCGCCAGCAGCCCGAAAAAAGTGCTGAGCACATCCTTGCGTTCGGAAACCCAAGCGACGGATTCCACGTGCAATGGATGCCAGGCGAATAACGCGGCCACAAAGGCCGCCGGCCAGATGCGGCTCGTCAGTCGGAACAGCAGCCAGAAAAGCAGGAGCGCGTTCGCTGCGTGGAACAGCACGTTGATGAAATGCTGCGCTCCGGCGTCCGGCCCAAACAGGGTGGCGTCGAGCATGTGCGAAAGCCACGTGAGTGGGTGCCAATTGCTCGCGTGAAAGGTGGTGAATGCCCATTTCACTCCCGCCAGCGTCAATCCATTCTGCACCGGACTGATGCCGATATAATCCGGGTCATCAAAAACCACAAAACCCGCGCGCCGCGCCGGCGAATACGCCAGCACGGTAATCAGCGCGAGCAGCAGGCAAATGGTTCGCGGACGGCCCATTGCCCTTCTTTGTGATTGATTTCCTCGGCGGCAACAAGCGCGATTTCTTGAAAAAGAAAAAACACCCCCTGGATTTCAAGGAAGCAGTGGTGGCGAAGCTCACCCGCGGTCCTGTTCCAAAAAAATGGGACGGGCAATTGCTTGCCCGTCCCGTGCTGGGGGTTTAGTTATCCGACGGCGGCTGCTGGGGAGCTGGCCCGTCCTGGCCGGGCGGGGGACCTTGATGATCGCCGCCACCCTGCGGGCGTGGCGGACGCAATTCGTCCGGCGTCAGCTTTCCGTCGCCGTTTTTATCCAGAGTTTTGAGCGCTGCGGACGCATTCGCGATCTCGGCGGCGTCAATCACACCGTCATGGTTGGCGTCCAATGCCAGCATCAACGGTGAGGGTGGCGGACGGTGTCCCATGCGGCCTCCCGGACCGCCCGGGCCAGGGCCGCCGGTCCCATCCTGATAATGCGGGCGGTCTCCACCGGGGGGCGGACCGCCGGCGTCTTGTGCGTTTACGATCAATGCCGACGCGCTGAGTGCAATCAGCGCGAGCAGTGTTTTGGTTGTGGTTTTCATTTTTGTCCTTTCTTTGGTTGAGTTGTTAAACGAGATCGCTTCGGAAATTTAAAAATCGACGGCGCGAATATCCACGCTGGCCAGTTTTGCTTTGAGCGCGCCGATGGAAAACGGTTTGCAGAGCAAACCGCAGAATCCATTTTCACGGGCGTATTCCTCGGTGAACGCTCCGCTGCCGGTGGTCAGTAAAACCTTTGCGGATGGCGAAAATGTTTGCAGATGCCGGCGGAAATCCACGCCGTTCATGCCGGGCATTTCCAAATCGGTGACCACCAGGCCGAAGGCTTCCGGAGCGGCAGCAAAGGCGTCGAGGGCCTGCCAGGGAGAACGGAACGAGCAGATTTCGGCGCCGCCCACCACGGCGAGCAGGCGCGCCACCGTTTCCAAAGCCTCCAGATTGTCATCCACCACCATCCATCGCTTGCCTGTTTCGTTTGTCATGTCGCCACTTTACGCCAAACCACCTTAAGAGAATGTGAAGACGGAAAATGTTCTGAATGAGCGTTTGTCAAAGTGGATTGTTGCACTCGCGAGGAACTCACGTGGCGCGGTTGATTGGAGAGAGTATCGCGATAAATTCGAAACGCTGGCATCCCCCAGAGTTTGTGGCGCGACGTGCCCCCCCCAGAGTGGGTTGGTGAGACTTGGAAGATTCGTGATCATTCTTGATAGAAATTCACGGGTCTGGTTCTATAAAGACATGCGGAAAGAGGAGTTAACAAAGTCACTCGCGCACGATGCCGTGCCCAGCCAGTCGCATAATGAGAGTTAGACGACCTTACCTACTATGATTGACTTACGTCCACGAAATCCGCCGAAGAAGCTCAGGGAAATCCTCGCGATTACGGACGCACGAAAATTTATGGACGCCTTGACAGACCTTGCTATTCCACCGGGTACGAATTTTCATCCACCGCCCGAGAAGCGGCACGAGTTGCGACAGATGATTTCAACGTTGAGCGGCTTTTCTCTTTACGCCGGAAACGATGGCATTTGGAAGTGGTTGATCGAGGACGGGCAGGCGTTTTGGTTTTCAAAACTGCAGGCGTGGGTAGATCGCATCGGGGCGACGAGCGCGCGCTCCTACCTTGATGCAGCGGCTTCGGCGTTTCCAAACGGTGAGGTGCCGGCGGACGATGATACACGCGCAGATTTGCTTTTGGAGTCGGCAGAGGTCGCGGCAAAGCTCCGAGCGAGCGACCGCGCGCACAAAGATTGTTTCGCTGAGATCGCTGAACATTTACGAACTTACGTACGGCAGAACTTCGAATTGTTTCGAAAGGAGCTTGAGGATGAAAAGAATCGCGTCGTCTAACTCCTATGTGCTGCAGCGAACGGCGAACCACAACGCAGCTGCAACCGGCGCGTCATGTGGACGCCGTCGCTACGGTTGGTGATTTTGAACTTTGGACGTAAAACACTATGGCGTGTCGAGGTGTATTTTTCGCACTAACGAAGGAAGAAGAAGCGAAACTGCTCGCTGCTCCGGATAGTGAGGCTGTCGTCGAAATTATCACGGAAGAGGTCGAGGAGCGCTGGGATCGCGAGTGGCTTGTCGAAATGGACAAGTCCTGGGACGCAGTTCATCGCTGCCTGGGAGATGGTTCCTTGCGGAGGTCGCAATCATCGCTGACTTCGAAGGCCGTTTTGGGTGGCAGACAGCTTTCTTTCGACGCCGATTGGATCATTTCCTATCTCACCGCTGACGAAGTAAAACAGGTGGCCGCGGCCATTGCCGCCGTCGACAAAGTTGGTTTTCGTCGTCGTTATTTCGGGTTGAAAAAGAAATTCCTATGGTTTGATCGAACAGAATACGATGGCCCAATCGGCGAGGAAGACTTTGAATATTCATGGTTCAATTTCGTGGGAATGCGGCTTTTATTTGCGAAGGCCGCGGCAGCGCATCGCCCGATAATCTTTTCTGTTGATCAATGAGGTCAAAGCCCAACCAAATGCTTCGGCCGATGGCAATATAGCGATCTATAACCTTAAGATTTGCAGGTAAATCACACGGATAATGTCTAATGTCCCTTCGGACAACGGACAAGACCGCACGATTCGGACAAATCATTCAACTTTGGCGCTCGCCACTGTTGGCGGCGGGAGGAAATGGTCGTCCGTGAGGGTTCGGAGGAAAGCCACCAGGGCGCGTTTGTCCGCGGCGCTCAGGGGCACGCCGCCGTCGGGATGTTTTGCGAGATTCGGGTCCAGGGTCGCGCTGCGTTTCATGCCGGTGCAATAATGTTCCACGACTTCTTCGAGCGTGCGAAACCGGCCGTCGTGCATGTAGGGGCCGGTCACCGCCACATTCCGCAGCGACGGCACAGCGAATTTTCCGCGGTCGCCCTCGCGTTTGGTCACGACATGCCGGCCTTCATCGTTGAACTGCGTGTCCAATCCGTTGTTCGCG
>Ga0070714_100003567_pt1 | contig 11634 bp, 9 predicted proteins | sample LARL83metaG_FD_65450 | JGI IMG/M metagenome (GOLD analysis project Ga0070714, IMG submission 65450) | Corn, switchgrass and miscanthus rhizosphere microbial communities from Kellogg Biological Station, Michigan, USA - LAR L8-3 metaG | ecosystem: Host-associated > Plants > Roots > Rhizosphere ... | reverse complement strand
GCGGATGGGGAAGTACTTCTTCACGTGCTCGGCCCGGATGAGCATCTCGCCGTCCCAGGACGCGCTCACTGCTCCACCCCGCCCACCCGGTCCTCGGCCAGTTCGGCCCCGTCAGCCTGGCTGAGCAGCTCGGGATGGATGGCGACCTCGCGCCGCTCCTGCTTCTGCTGCGGGTCGAGGAAGCAGGCGTCGAGGTGGCCGTTGTCCTGCCGGTCCCGCAGCTCGGGGATCTCGTGCTGGCACCGGTCGAACCGCTGCGGGCAGCGCGGGCCGAACGCGCACCCCTCGGGCAGCCGCAGCAGCGACGGCGGCAGCCCCTTGATCGCGGTGAGCCGCGGCGGCCGGGGCCGGTCCAGCCGGGCGATGGACCCGAGCAGCCCCCAGGTGTACGGGTGCTGGGCGTCGTAGAACAGGCTGCGCAGGCTGCCCTGCTCCACCACCCGCCCGGCGTACATCACGGCCACCCGGTCCGCGATGTCGGCCACCACACCCATGTCGTGCGTGATCAGGATCACCGCCGTGCCGAAGTCGTCCCTGAGCTTCTTGATCAGCGTAAGGATCTGCGCCTGGATCGTCACGTCCAGCGCGGTCGTGGGCTCGTCGGCGATCAGCAGGTCGGGGTTGCAGGAGACCGCCATGGCGATCATCACGCGCTGCCGCATGCCGCCGGAGAACTGGTGCGGGAAGTCGTTGATCCGCTCCTTGGCGTGCGGTATGCCGACCGCGGCGAGCAGCTCAACCGCGCGGTCGTGCGCGGCCTGCGCGGACAGCTTCTCGTGCGCCTGAAGCTGCTCGATGATCTGCCAGCCGACCCGGTAGACCGGGTTGAGCGACGTCATCGGGTCCTGGAAGATCATCGCGATCCCCGAGCCGCGGATATCGCGGATCTGGTCCTGGCTCAGCTTCATCAGGTCGCGGCCCTGGTAGATGACTTCGCCTTCGAAGATCGCGTTCGGGTCGTTGATCAGCCGCATCACCGACATCATCGTCACGCTCTTGCCCGAGCCTGACTCGCCCACGATGCCCAGCGTCTCGCCTTCCGCGACCGCGAACGAAACCCCGTCCACGGCCCGGACCAGGCCGTCCTCGGTGCGGAAGGACACCTTGAGGTCGCGCACCTCCAGCAGTGGCTCCGCCATCAGCCCATCCGCACTCTCGGGTCCAGCCAGGCGTAGCCGATGTCGACCAGGGTGTTGGCCAGCACGATGAAGATCGCCCCGTACACCACCGTGGCCATGATCGTGGGCAGGTCGAGCTGGGTCGCGGCCTGGTAGGTGAGGTAGCCGACGCCGTGGATGCCGAACACCACCTCGGTCAGCAGCGCGCCACCGGCGACCAGGGCGCCGAAGTCGAGCCCGAACAGGCTGACAAACGTGATCATCGAGTTGCGCAGCGTGTGCCGGGTCCACACCCGCCGCTCGGTCAGCCCCTTGGCCCGGGCGGTGCGGACGTAATCCTCGCTCTGGATTTCGAGCAGGTTGCCGCGCAGCACCCGGGCGTAGAAGCCGATGTACAGGATGGACAGGCATATCCACGGTATGACCAGCCCGGCGAACCACTTCGCCGGGTTCTGCTGCAGCGGGGTATACCCGAGCGGTGGCACCCAGCTGAACAAGAACGTATTGTGCAACGCCGACTGGGATATCAGGTTGGCCACCTGGCCCAGCCAGAACACCGGGGTGGACACGCCGATCAGGGCCAGGATCATCAGCAGCGGGTCGTACACCGTGCCCCGGAGCAACGCTGCCGCCAGGCCCATGACGATGGCCATCACCACCCAGATCAGCGCGGCCCCGAAGACCAGCGACAGGGTGGCCGGTGCCGCCTGCGCGATCTCGGGCACCACCAGCACGCCCTGGTTCGAGTAGGACACCAGGTTGCGGCTGATGAACAGCGACTTCATCATCAGCCCGTACTGCACCCAGAGCGGCTTGTTCAGCCCGAACTGAGCCCGGATCTCGGCCAGGATCTGCGGGTTGGAGTTGCGCCCGGCGATCGCGCGGGCCGGGTCAACGCCCGGGGTCTTGAAGAACAGCAGGAAGACCAGCACCGTGATCACGAATATGACCAGCGCGGCCCAGAGCGACCGGCGCACGATGAACGTCACCATGGGCGCCGTCCCTGGGCCGGGTGCCTTCTGGTTGGCATTACCCCTCCACCCGCAGCTTGGCCCGCGGGTCGAGCGCGTCCCTGACGCCGTCGCCCAGCACGTTCATGGCCAGCACGGTGAGCACGATCATGATCCCGGGGGCCATCGACACCCAGGGCCGGGTGTACAGCAGGTCCTGACCGTCGCTGATGATCGAGCCCCAGCTCACGTTGGGCGGCTGCACGCCGAGGCTCAGGAACGACAGCGCCGACTCGGTCAGGATCGTGGTGGCGATCATCAGCGGCAGCAGCACGATCACCGTGGACACCACGTTGGGCAGGATCTCCGAGAAGATCAGCCGTAGGTTGCCCGCGCCCTCGGCGATCGCCGCCTCCACGAACTCCCGGTTGATCACCGAGAGCACCTGGCCGCGGATCGGCCGGTACACGTACGGCAGGAAGATGAACGCGATGAGGAGCGTGGGCACCCAGAGGCTGGACGCGCTCACGTGCAGCGGCCCGACCTGGAACCCGTTCGAGTGGGTGAGCAGTTCGGTGGCCAGCGAGATCGCCAGCAGGTACACCGGGAAGGCCCAGATGATGTCCATGACCCGGGACAGGATCGAGTCCGTGATCCCGCCGAAGAAGCCGGCGATGAGCGCGATCACCGTGGCCACCACGCAGCAGATCACCGCCGAGCCGATCCCGACCAGCAGCGAGCTGCGCCCGCCGTACAGCAGCAGCGCGGCCACGTCGCGGCCGAGCCCGTCCGCGCCGAGGAAGTAGTGATGCGGATCCCAGGTGGGGCCGATCGGGGTCTCGCCCAGCTTCAGGGCTCCCCCGCCCTGCTCCATCACCGGTACGACCTTGCCGTTAACGACCGTGTGACCGTTCAGGTTGGGCAGGAACGGGTTCACGTGCGCCACGTAGTGTGCGTACAGCGGGGCCGCCGCGCACATCACGATGATGAGCAGCAGCAGCCCCAGCGCGGCCAGCGCGATGCGGTTGCGCCGCAGGCGCCGGCCGGCCAGGGCCCACGGGTTGCGGCCGGCGATCTCCGGCCGCAACTCCGTGGGTACTGCCTCGGTCTCGACTACGGTCACGAGCGTCCCCCGGCGGAGATCACCCCTACTTCGACAGCCACAGCTGGTCGATCAGGATGTACCACTGCGGGCTCCACTTGTACCCGCGGACGTTCGCGGACAGGAAGTCGATCTGCTTCGGGTTGTACATGTCGACCCAGGGCGCCTGCTGGGTGTCCATGTGGTCAACCTGCGTCCAGATCTTGGCCGCCCCGGCCGGGTCGGTCGCTTCCATCTGCTCCGCCTGGTCGATCTTCGCCTGGATGGTCTTGTCGCAGAACGCGGCGATGTTCGGGCTGGCGTCGCTGTTCGGGTGGATGCTGCCGCAGCCGAGCAGGACGTTCAGGAAGTCCGACTGCGCCGGGTAGTCCTGGTACCAGGCCGACCAGCCCACGTTCCACTTCTTCGAGTTCGTCGAGTTCTGCACGAACGGGTACTGGACGCTGGCCGCGAGCAGCTGGGGCGTGGCCTTGTAACCAATCTCGTTCAGGTCCGAGACCATCTGCTGCACCAGGGCCTTGCCGACCTGGTCGTTGGTGCCGTCGACGACCACCTTCATCCCGGCCGTGCCCGACGCCTTGACCAGCTGCTTGGCCTTGGCGATGTCCGGACCCGCCCACTTGGTCGTGCCCGACCCGGAGGTGTACGGGCAGTAGGCCTCGTAGGACGGGTAGTTGGGCGGCAGGATCTGGCAGGTCGGCACGGCCAGCGACGGGCCGCCCGCGATCTTCACGTAGGCCGACCGGTCGGCCGCGTAGTTGATGGCCTGGCGGGCCTTCAGGTTGTTGAACGGCGGCTGCTTGGTGTTCAGCGCGAAGTACCAGTCGGCGGTGAGCGTGTTCACGTGCACCTGCTTGGCGTACTTGGCGCTGCCGAGCGTGCCGAGCTGGTCGGACGGGATCTGGTCGCCGTCGAAGACCTCGTTGGCCTGGCCGTTCTGCACCTGGGTCACCTCGTCGGAGACCTGCAGGCCGAACTTCTCGACGATCTCGTTCGGGTAGCCCGCGGGCTGGGCCTGCGCGCTCCACTGCTTGAAGTACGGGTTGCGGACCAGCACCGCCTGGGTGTTGGGGTTGTACGACTTCCACATGTACGGCCCCGTGCCCGGCGGCACGTTGTTCCCGGTCAGCTTCGTGGAGGTGTTGGCCGGCACCGCGAAGGCGAACGGCAGCGACAGCTGGTCCATGAGCTCGGGGTCGGGCCCGGTCAGGTGGAAGGTCAGCGTGTACGCGTTGTCGTCGGCGACCACGCCCTGGCTGAGGTCGCACCCCTTGGTCGAGCACTTGTTCGCGCCGACGATATCGGAGTAGAACGCGGTGGGCCCGGGCACCGTGAACTGGCGCTCGAACGTCTTGACGAAGTCGCTCGGCTTGAGCACCTGCCCGTTGGAGAACTTGATCCCCTTGCGGACGTGGAAGACGTAGGTCTTGCCGCCGTCGGTCGGCTCCGGGATCGAGGTGGCCAGGTCAGGGACGATCTTGGTGCCGGGGAGGCCGTTCTCCTTCGCGAACCCCACGAGCCCGTCGTGGGTGTCGATCAGCAGCTGCCACTCCTGCAGGGTGTAGTTCTGCGCCGGGTCGGCGACACCGAACGCGGAGTTGGCCAGGATCGTGAACGTCCCGCCCTTCTGGGGCGTGCCCGCCGAGCTGCTGGAGCCACTGCTGCTCGATCCGGAGCTGCCACCGCAGCCCGCGGCGACGACGGCCAGGACGGCCAGCGCCGCGATGCTGGCCCAGCGGAACCGATGCCGCGTCCCGCCCGCCTCGCTGCGGGTGACTGAACGCAAACGCTTCATCTGACATCTCCTTGGGGGGTTCGGCTGACGCCGCACGTTTCCCGGGGATCATATGCTCGGCAGGCATAGGGTTTGAGGAGCAGATACATAACGCTTTGGAATCAAAAACTACCTGAGCTTGGATTATTTCGTCCTGGAGGCCCGCCTAACGCTGCATATTGCGGCTACCAGCGGTAACCGGGGATCAAGCCAGGAAGCCGCGGAGCAGGGCCGCGGTGCCCTCCAGGTGCTCGGCCACGGCCAGCCTGGCCCGCGCGGCGTCACCGGCCAGGATCGCGCTCGCGATCGCGGAGTGCTGGCGGGCGGTGTGATCGATGTTGCGCTGCAGCACCGGGATCGCGTTCAGCAGGTCGTTCAGGCGCATCCGTGCGTCCGCGCAGGCCGAGGTGAGCAGGCTGGACCCGGTGAGCTCCGCGATCGACAGGTGAAACACCGTGTCCAGGCGCCGGTAATCCTGCGGGCTGGCCCCGTTCACGTCGGCCAGCCTGCGCAGCAGGATCTGGCGCGCGGCTGGCCCTCCGGGGGGCTCTCCGGGCGCGTCAGGCCGGGTCGGCTCGGCCGGCCCGCCCGGCTCCCGCGGGTTACCTGCGGCCTGCGCGCCCGGCCGGGTTGGCCCCAGCGCCCTGGCCCGCGACGGCGCCCCAGGTGACCGCGCCATGAGCTGAGCGAGGGCCTCCGCCGCGCCGGTCTCCAGCGCGAGCCGGAACGTCAGCGCGTCGGTGAGCCTGTCCCCCTCCTCCCGGGCCAGCCGGCGCAGCTCGCCCCGGTCCGGCGCGGGCGGCGCGCCGGTCACGAACGTTCCCCCGGCCCGGCCCCGGCGCGACTCCACGTAGCCCGCCTGCTGCAGCTCCCTGATCGCCTCGCGCAGGGTCAGCCGGCTGATGCCGAACTGGGCGGCGAGCTCGCGCTCGGGCGGGAAACGCTCACCCGGCCCGACCAGACCCAGCTTGATCACGGTCAGCAGCCGCTCGACCGTTTCCTCGAACGCGTTGCCCTCGCGCACCGGCCGGAGCAGGCCGGTCAGGTCAAGATCGTGACTGGCCACGATCTCGCTCCGGCGCGGCGGTCAAACGGCCCGCAACAGGCACCCGGGGCGAATCTGGCGCCGGGGTCTTGAACATTGCCTGACACACGTTCATCATTGGTTCGATATTGAACCATTAAGCCGCGGCCGGCCAGTCATCCCCGGCAGCGATTCGAGCGTCCTGACCATAGGAGCACGCCGTGGCGATCAACGAGCAAGCGCCCTCAGCGGCCGGTAGTGACGAAGAAACCCTGCACCGGATGGGCTACGCCCAGGAGCTGCGCAGGCGCATGTCCGGGTTCTCCAATTTCGCCGTGTCCTTCACGATCATCTCGATCCTGTCCGGCTGCCTGACGCTCTATGGCTTCGGCATGATCACCGGCGGCCCGGCGGTGATCGTCTGGGGCTGGCCCTTCGTCGGGATCATGACCCTGTTCGTCGGACTGGCCATGGCGGAGGTCTGCTCCAGCTTCCCGACCGCGGGCGGGCTCTACTACTGGGCCGCCAAGCTGGCCCGCAAGAATGGCCCGGCCTGGTCCTGGTTCACCGGCTGGTTCAACTTCCTCGGCCAGGTGGCGGTGACGGCCGGCATCGACTTCGGCGCGGCGCTCTTCATCAACGCCTTCGGCGTCCTGGCGTGGGGCTGGAGCACGGCCCACTCGGTCACGATCCTGATCTACGCGATCGTGCTGCTCGTGCACGGCCTGCTGAACCAGTTCGGCATCCGGCTGGTAGCACTGCTCAACGACGTTAGCGTGTGGTGGCACCTGCTTGGCGTGCTGATCATCGTCGGTGTGCTGGCCTTCGTCCCGAGCCACCATCAGCCCGCCAGCTTCGTCTTCGGCCATCTGGTCAACCTGACCGGGCTGAACCTTGGCTGGTGGTACATCATCCCCATCGGCCTGCTGCTCGCCCAGTACACGTTCACCGGCTACGACGCCTCGGCGCACATGACCGAGGAGACGCGTAGCGCCGCGCGCAGTGGCCCGCGCGGCATCGTGATGTCGATCGTCGTGTCGCTGTTCGCCGGCTGGGTTCTGCTGATCGGCGTCACGTTCGCGATCCAGCACTACAGCGCGACGCTCGCCACGGCCACTGGGGTACCGCCGGCCCAGATCTTCATCGACGCGATCGGGGCCACCGGCGCGAAGCTGCTGCTGCTGATCGTCATCGGCGCCCAGTTGTTCTGCGGCATGTCCTCGGTCACCGCGAACTCGCGGATGATCTACGCGTTCTCCCGTGACGGCGCGCTGCCCGGCTCGGCCTTCTGGCACCGGGTCAACAAGCGCACGCGGACGCCCACCAACGCGATCTGGCTCGCCGCAGGGGGCGCGCTGATCCTGGGACTGCCCTACCTCTGGAACAGCGCCGCGTATTTCGCGGTCACCTCGATTGCCACGATCGGCCTGTACATCGCGTACGTGACGCCGACGTTCCTGCGGCTGCGCCAGGGCGAGAGCTTCCAGCGCGGCCCGTGGCACCTGGGCCGGTGGAGCTACATCGTCGGATGGATCGCTGTCACCTGGGTGGTCATCATCACCATCCTGTTCATGCTCCCCCAGGTGGGCCCGATCGGCTTCAAGACGTTCAACTACGCGGTCATCGCGGTGCTCGTCGTGATCGGTTTCGCCGGCACCTACTGGCTGGTGTCCGCGCACAAGTGGTTCAAAGGCCCGCGGGTGCAGGGCACGCCCGATGAACTGGCGGCGATCGAGGAGGAGCTGTCGGTCTGACTGGTGCCCGTGGTCAGGGCGCCGCATACGGTGGAAAGATCAGTACCTGACGGGAGGCCGATGCCCAAGTACCGAGGCCACGGGCCGTACAGCCAGCAGCGCGGCATGCTCAGCCTGGAACGGCTGCGGGTCGAGGTGGGCGAGGGCGACATCGACACCGTGGTGCTCGCGTTCACCGACATGCAGGGCCGCCTGCAGGGTAAACGGCTGGCCGCGGAGTTCTTCCTGGACGAGGTGGCCGAGCACTACTCGGAGGGCTGCAACTACCTGCTCGCGGTGGACGTGGACATGAACACCGTGGACGGGTACACGATGTCGTCCTGGGACCGCGGCTACGGCGACTTCGTGCTGGTGCCCGACATGGCCACGCTGCGCCGGGTGCCGTGGCAGGACGGCACCGCGCTGGTCATCGCGGACCTGACCTGGCTGGACGGTGCGCCGGTGGTGGCGTCGCCGCGGCAGATACTCAAGGCCCAGACGGAGCGGCTGGCCGACCGCGGCTGGGTGGCCATGGTAGGCACCGAGCTGGAGTTCGTGGTCTACAGCGACACCTACGAGCAGGCGGCGGCCAAGGGGTACCGCGACCTGGTCCCGGCCAACCAGTACAACGTGGACTACTCGATCCTGGGCACCTCGCGGATCGAGCCGCTGCTGCGCCGGATCAGGAACGAGATGGCCGGGGCCGGCCTCTACGTCGAGTCGGCCAAGGGCGAGTGCAACCTCGGCCAGCACGAGATCGCGTTCCGCTACGCCGAGGCCGTGGCCACGTGCGACAACCACTCCATCTACAAGACCGGTGCCAAGGAGATCGCGGCCCAGGACGGCAGCAGCATCACGTTCATGGCCAAGCCCAACACGCGCGAGGGCAACTCCTGCCACATTCACCTGTCGTACCGGGGCGCCGACGGCACCCCGGTGATGGCGGGCGACGGCCCCTACGGGCTGTCCAAGGTCGGCGAGCACTTCCTCGCCGGGCAGCTCGCCGTGCTGCGGGAATTCACCCTCTGCTACGCGCCCAATATCAACTCCTACAAGCGCTACGTGCCGGGCAGCTTCGCGCCCACCTCGGTGCGCTGGGGCCCGGACAACCGGACCTGCGCGCTGCGCCTGGTCGGGCACGGCGCCGGGCTCCGGGCCGAGAACCGGGTCCCGGGCGGCGACGTGAACCCGTACCTGGCGGTGGCCGCGATGATCGCCGCCGGGCTGCACGGCATCGACAACGAACTGCCGCTCGAGCCCGCGGTCGAGGGCAACGCCTACCTGGACACCAGCGCCAAGGTGCCGCACACCCTGCGCGACGCGCTCGAGCTGTGGCAGAAGAGCGATCTCGCCCGCGAGGCGTTCGGCGCCGAGGTGGTCGAGCACTACGCCAACTACGCCCGGGTCGAGCTCGAGGCCTACGACGCCGCGGTGACCGACTGGGAGCTGCAGCGCTGCTTCGAGCGTCTCTAGCCCGGCATCCGCCCCACGATCCGACCACCCTGCTCCTGACCACGGAGAGGCAACGACCGTCATGGCTCAGTTCACGGTGCTGAATCCCGCCACCGAGCAGCCCGTCACCACGGTGACGCAGGTCTCCGCGGAGGAGACCGACGCGGCCATCGCCCGGGCGGCCGCGGCGCAGCGCAGCTGGCGCGCGGTGGCGCCCGGGGACCGCGCCAGCCTGCTGCGCCGGTTCGCCGCCGCCGTGGACGCCCACGTCGACGAGCTGGCCAGCCTGGAGGTGGCGGGTTCCGGCCACCCCATCGGCCAGGCCCGGTGGGAAGCCGGCCACGTCCGTGACGTCCTGCTCTACTACTCCGCGACACCCGAGCGCCTGATCGGCAAGCAGATCCCGGTGGCCGGCGGGCTCAACGTCACCTTCCACGAGCCGGTCGGGGTGGTCGGCCTGATCGTGCCGTGGAACTTCCCCATGCCGATCTTCTCCTGGGGCATGGCGCCGGCACTGGCCTCGGGGAACACGGTGGTGGCCAAGCCGGCCGAGCTGACCCCGCTGACCGCGGTCAGGATCGGCGAGCTGGCCCTCGAGGCGGGCCTGCCCGAGGGCGTGCTCCAGGTTCTGCCCGGCAAGGGCAGTGTGGTGGGCCAGCGCCTGGTCGACCACCCGCTGGTCCGGAAGATCGTCTTCACCGGCTCCACCGAGGTCGGCAGCCAGGTCATGGCCGGGTGCGCCCGGCACATCAAGCGGGTCACGCTGGAGCTCGGCGGCAAGTCCGCGAACATCGTGTTCGCCGACGCCGACCTGGAGCGCGCCGCCGCCACCGCGCCGTACGCGGTGTTCGATAACGCCGGGCAGGACTGCTGCGCCCGGTCCCGGATCCTGGTGCAGCGCTCGGTGCTGGACCGGTTCATGGCGCTGTTCGAGCCCGCGGTGCAGGGCGTGGCGGTCGGCGACCCGGCCTCGGCCGGCACCGAGATGGGCCCGCTGATCTCGGCCGCGCACCGGCAGCACGTCGCCTCCTACGTGCCCGACGGCGCCCCGGTCGCGTTCCGCGGCCGCGCCCCGGACGGGCCGGGCTACTGGTACCCGCCGACCGTGCTCGCCCCGGTCGGCGCCGATGACCCGGCCTACACCGAGGAGGTGTTCGGGCCGGTGGTCACCGTCACGCCGTTCGAGGACGAGGCCGACGCGATCACGATCGCCAACGACACGCCTTACGGGCTGTCCGGGTCGATCTACACCTCCGACGTGGGCCGGGCGATCCGGGTCTCGCGGGCCGTGGAGACCGGGAACCTCTCGGTGAACTCGCACTCGTCGGTGCGGTACTGGACCCCGTTCGGCGGGTTCAAGCAGTCCGGCCTGGGCCGCGAGCTCGGGCCCGACGCGCCAGACTCCTTCACCGACGTCAAGAACGTGTTCATCGCAACCGATTGATTAAGCACTGAATTGATTAAGCACTGAGGAGTGAGCCAGACCATGCAGCGCTTGCAGGATCGGGTGGCCGTCATCACCGGCGCGGGCAGCGGCATCGGCCTGGCCAGCGCGCGGCGGCTCGCCGCCGAGGGCGCCACGGTCGTGGCGGTCGACATCGACGAGGCCGCGGGCAAGTCCGTCGCGGCCGAGACCGGCGGCACGTTCATCGCGGCCGACGTGTCCAGCGAGGACGACGTGCGCCAGATGTACGAGTCGGTGGCGGCGCGGCACGGGCGCGTGGATATTGCGTTCAATAACGCGGGCATTTCCCCGCCGGAAGACGATTCCGTCCTGACCACCGGCCTGGAGGCCTGGCGGCGGGTCCAGGACGTGAACCTGACCTCGGTGTACCTGTGCTGCAAGCACGTGATCCCGTACATGCAGCGCCAGGGCAAGGGGTCGATCATCAACACCGCCTCGTTCGTCGCGGTCATGGGCGCGGCGACCTCGCAGGTCTCCTACACCGCGTCCAAGGGCGGGGTGCTGGCCATGAGCCGCGAGCTCGGCGTGCAGTTCGCCCGCGAGGGCATCAGGGTCAACGCGCTCTGCCCGGGCCCGGTGAACACGCCGCTGCTGCAGGAGCTGTTCGCCAAGGACCCGGAGCGCGCGGCCCGGCGGCTGGTGCACATCCCGCTGGGCCGGTTCGCCGAGCCGGAGGAGATCGCGGCCGCGGTGGCCTTCCTGGCCAGCGACGACGCGTCGTTCATCACGGCGTCCCAGTTCATGGTCGACGGCGGGATCGCCGGCGCCTATGTGACACCCTTGTAGCCGCGGTTCGCGTAGTCAGGGGAAGGGCGCAGTCCGAATGGCAGACAGCAACGACGCTCCGGTGATCGGGATCAGCGCCTACTGCGAGCAGGCTCGCTGGGGTGTGTGGGAGACGCAGGCCGTGGTGCTGCCGCGGCGCTACGTCGACCGCGTCACCGAGGCCGGCGGGATCCCGGTGCTGCTGCCGCCGGTGCCGGACATCGCCGAGGCGGTCGGCCGGCTGGACGGGC
>Ga0070714_100003566_pt1 | contig 11635 bp, 12 predicted proteins | sample LARL83metaG_FD_65450 | JGI IMG/M metagenome (GOLD analysis project Ga0070714, IMG submission 65450) | Corn, switchgrass and miscanthus rhizosphere microbial communities from Kellogg Biological Station, Michigan, USA - LAR L8-3 metaG | ecosystem: Host-associated > Plants > Roots > Rhizosphere ... | reverse complement strand
GGCTTGCTGACGCGATTGGATCAGTTAACTGGTAAGGTGAGTCGGTAACGAATGGCCGTCGTCTTTCCCGAACGAACTACCAACTGGATCTGAGCCAGCCTGGCCAATTTGCGGAAAGCGGTTGGCTTGGGGATCTCTAGCGCCCGCTGAATATCGCGGGGTGACGCCTTTCCGACCCGGTTTAGGTATTCCAAAATTTGACGTTCGGTATCGTCGGAGATCTCGCCAAATCTAGATTGCTCGACACGATTTTCGCGGTCGCGTCGGTCAGGACTTGCATTCCCTTTGTGCACTGATGCCGCCCTCCGCTTCTCCTCGTCCTCCTCCATCAACAACAGAGTTATCCCTTTTGAAAGCAATTGCCCGATTCGTGTGATACGCTCGCTATATGTGAGGTATTCGGTCGGGTTCATAAGCTCGCTCCATCCATCACCGTCGCAGCGTTGCATGTTGCCTGCGTCAGCAGCATTTTCCGACCATCGGAATCCCAGAGCTTCGATGGCAGCCGCGTGGATTGCGGGGAGCCGAGCCATCCCCGGCGCAGCCACGTTGCTGATATGACCATGCCAAATTGCGGCCAAGGGGGCAGAGGACGTGGGACCTGGCAATGCTCTACAAATCCGAAACCGGCCCGCGACACCAGGTCCCGACGCTTGAAGGTTCCCCAAGAATTCTCAGGGCACAAAAAGAGGAGGTTGTCCGCTAAGCACAATGCATGGGCGAGGAAATCGGAGAACTTGCTGTACGGCGGGTTGGTGACAATCCAATCGTAATGTCCAGTCGCTTCAAAAAAATCTGTTTTGAAATCGAGCTCACACCAATCGCAGCCGGGCAGGCATTGAACAAACGAACCTTGACCCGCGGCGGGTTCGAGGATCCTGCCGCAGGGCTTGAAGTGGTTTACAATGTCCCGAGCCAGTTCAGGCGGAGTATAAACCCTGTCATTCCCATTTTGCGGGTACAACGAGCGACCCGCCGTCCGCTTCGCGGTTCGGATCGTCCTCTTCGTTGTATTGAGTTGTTGCATTCAGTGGCGCATTTAGCGTCCGAATACATGATAGGTAATGGAAATCCCGAATCCGTGTTAGGAACAACATCAAATGTTCAACTAAAGAGTAGACAGTGGAAGGTGGGGCGGGGGATTGCATACTCGCCTACTCAGGTGCCACACAGACTTTCTTTGGGGCTATGTCATGGATGCCCAGATGTCGTCGAATGTAATAGGCCGAGTTTCCCACCGGGCACTCCCAGCGCATCCCATTCTGCCCGACAAAGATGTCCTTCGCGGACTCGACATGCGTTCTGGTCCGGTACCGTTCAATATATCGAAGGATCGGAACGGCAACTCGCCGCTCAGGGCCATCAAAGCCTCGGCATTTGAACCTCGGTGAATAGCGTGCCCGCCAGATTTCCGTCAGTTTGCCTTCGGCGTTGCAGCTTAGCCACTCTTCCTCACCGCGTATCACCGGCCGGCGGTTCGTTGAAAAAAGGACTTCCGGCCACCCGACCGAACGACCGACGAAGCCATTCCTCCCTTTCTGCTTTTGATCTGTCGCGGCTCCTGCTAGAGAATTCCGATGTTTTCTGATTCTGGTTTTGCTCGCTCGCGTTCCGGTGTGCAGTGTCCGCAGGGTTTTGGCGTGCGCCTATTAACCGAAGTGCCGGCTCAGTGGAATGCAGGTCCGGTAGCCGTTTTTACACGACACTGAGGATGGAATGAACAGGATCAATATACGAGCAGACATAAGCCTAAAGAAAGTGCTGCGGAAGGCTCAGCGCGCGAAGCATAGTACCGAACGCCGTGCTTGGCGTGCCATCGGAATGGCGCTCCAGGGAAACACAACGGCTGCTGCGATAGCCAAAAGCCTACAACGGTCTCGGCCATGGTTTTCCAAGGTGCTCAAAACTTTTCAGGCAAAGGGCCTGGACGCTTCATTCGCACCTAAGCAACTCGGCAGACCATCGAAGCTTACCGAAAAAATCAAACACGAGCTCCGGCGCGGCTTTGCCAATGGGGTTCCGATTAGTAAACTCCTTGAGCGGCTCAGGGAACGTAACTTGAATTTCTCGAAGAGTTACCTGTACCAACTTCGTGACCGATCGGGATTGGCTCCATCCAAGCCACGTCGTTCCAGCGGACGCGGCAAGTACAGGCAGAGCCGCAAGCGTCTTAGCACGGATGTTCCAGCCTCAATTCAGATGCTGATCGATGCTTTGCTTAATAGTGCGGCCATTCCGAAGGGCCCCGTCCACAAGAAACTCGGTTTGCTTTGGTACCTCGGCCTGCGTCAGGCGGTCCTGAAGGATGTGTCAGCCGGGCGAATTTCTGTCGCGGACTCGAAAGCGCTCGTGCCGCGTCCGCAGGATATCACGGCCGCTCTTGGGAGCAGCCGGAGATTGGTCTATGAGGTTTGTGATGCATGGAATGCCGCGCACGCCAACTGGAAAAAGTTCGCCCAGGCATCGTTCACGACCCGTGTCCGCAAAGACATCATGACGGAAACGGGGAAATTCCAATCTGGGCAGCGTCGCTCCTCTGCTTCCTCTGAGATTCGCATCTATCTGGATGACCATTGCAGGATCGTGCTCGGCCGTGGAGTCCTTCGGAAGGAGATCTGGATCGACGCAGATCGTCGTTGGGAAGAACTGAAAATTGCCGGGCGGCGGAGCAGGGTGGCCCTCGAATCAACGCTGAAAAATTTTGCGCCGCTGCGCGGCGCTCCGCCGCGAGCGTGATCTGAGGTGAGCGGAGGGCCGTCGTCGCGCCCCCCTTGGGGTGCCCGCAGGGGCTAATCTTCCCGGGACTTTAGTAAACTGGTTCCTCAACCTGCAATTCAACTAACATCAGGAGAGTCCGGGCTTGGAAGGTTGAGTGGAAGCAATGGATTTAAGCCGTCGAAGCCCATGAATTCATCGTTTCCAGCGTCACAGAACCGAGGAAAGTTTTCATGATTCCGCGCCCGGCGTTTTCGCACGGCTGCAAGAAAGCCATCCCAAAGCGGGCCTGGATTTGCAATGAATTTGTCGTACTTCTGTTGTCGCTCCTCCAAGCCGGCGTTGTAAGTGTCCACCTTAAAATCCGCAGTACAAATGGGCCCTTTGACTTGAAAGATTTCATTCTCATTTATGGTGATGCGCAGCCACGACCGGCGTTTTTCATTTGCATCCTCCTCACGATTCCCGACAGCGCTCGGGCGCAATATTTCAACTTTCCAGCTCTTTTCGTGCTGTAAAAAGGCGATGAAAGAGGCATGGTCCACAATTGTAGCGCGTTCAATCAGCTCTGATATCTCAACGCGAAGACCGCGCACGAACTCCACGTCAATTTCACGGAAATAACGTGTTGCAACTGAAATCAGTTGCGCATTGCGAGGGTTTTCTGGAGCAATCAAGCCATGGCGCAAGTTCACCAACCACTGGAACTCTGAGCGCAAATACTTGTCAGCTTCATGGTAGTATGGTTGAAACCGGGGCCATCGGGGGTCAATAAAATGGCGAAACATGGCGAGATGGTCGTGATCGCCGTGCCTTACGGCGAGGCAATACACCTTATCGCGAGCAAACCCGCCCAGCAGCAAGCTCACATACATTTCCAAGATGGAATTTCTGACATCGACGGCAGGGAGAACCGCTTCACCCCTGTAACTCAGAACCACGTGCAAGTGTGGGTGCCGCGACTTGGAGCGCCGGACCAACCGGTCAAATTGTGCCGGGTCTCCAAACAAAATTTGCGGCGGCGGAACGCGAAGTTTGCCGCGCGAATCGGTAGCGCGCATGCCATATTCTCCTGGGCCACCGGCTGCGGTACACGCTGCTTTTAGTTTTGGATGTGTGATAATCACAGTTATAAAACTACCTGGGAATGTTGTGGTTAGGACCGAGCGCTACCTCTAATTTAGAGATCAGTTTGTTCATTTTCTCCTCCGCGACAAGGGCGCGAGTGTCAAGGTAACTGGTGAATCTTTCAATCAGTTGATGCACGGCTCTTTCTTCGCAGAGCAACAAGTACGCTGACATGCTCACTCCCATCGCCTTGGCTGTTCGCTCGATTTCATCGCGGCGAACAAGAGTCGTATTCACCTCGATCCGGTATTCGTTTTTGATTGCGGCAGGTTTAGCTTTGCGTGTCCTGGTTTCCCTGGGTTTGGTGGATTTGGGTCCGGCGCTAAGCACCAGTTTGGTCGGAGGCGTGTCCACCCGCTGCAACATCACCTTCGTCAGCTCTTCGCTGGCACCGATTATTTCTTTGGAGACTTTCATATGCTTGACTATTGTGTTGTCACTGGAGATTTCGGCTTGGCTGCCTCCTTTTGACGTTGGCGAAGCTCCTGTCGCACTTCATCGAGGACCCGGCGGGCGACGCGGTAAGCGACTTTGTCGGTCAGCTTGGTTTCTAGAATTTCTGCTGCTTCCGCTAGGAGCTGTTCGCGGAATGCAGCTTTTTGGGGATTATCTTTCCCAAATCCGACTGTGGCAGTCAGTGCTTCCACGCGGGTTTCGAGGTTTGTTGCGATTTGTTTTATGTTCATAATGTTTCGTTTTTCCTTTTCTGCCCTCCTGATGCCAGATCCATTCCCACGCGAGCGGGAAACCCATGGCTAGGCATTTTGGAGAGCAAAATGCATAAAGAGTTAAGAAAGGTACCGTTCGAACGCGTCAGCGAAATCAGCCAGCGCGTAGCCCTTGGCAAGTTCGCCGTTAATCCGCATCGTGCTCGGTTTGATGCGGTAAGGGCGCAGAATCTGGGCGACATCCTGTGCCGTCGGCGGCCGGGTCCACCGAGTACTGTTAGTAATCAGGTCGTCCGACTTGGCCAATTCGGAAACCAGAACCTTCGACGCGATTCGGTGTGCCCCATTGGCTGCGAAGATGGCCTGGATGCACTTGAGTAACATCTTACCCGATGACAATCCCTGCGAGGCTTCGCTTTTCAGGGCCTCGAAACCATCACGAGCGCGTTCCGGCCAATCGCCACCGGCCACTTCGGCAATGGCGAAGAGGGGGCGCCAATTATCAGCGATTCGGTTCACCGCGTTCGCCGGCAGGTTCGGGCGGCAGTGGCGGAGTTCCATCCGGTTGTCCATTACCCACCGCGCCAGCTTGCGGCCCAGTTCTTTGGCGGGATTGCAATTGAGAATATCAAACGGCTCCCGCGTTTCCCCCGCCTTCGGCGGGAGCATTCGTACTACCAATGCGCGCGTCTGCAAGGTGGGCGGCAGGTCACCCAACCCCGCCAGCGCCACAGGTCCGTAGGTGAGGTATACTCGGACTTTGCTTCCGATACACCTGGCTCGCGCGGGGCCCTGCCTGTGCCCGCTGTTTAGCAGAGAAGTGAGACCTCGGGACGTTGAGAGCCAGTTATCCGTTTCATCGAGCAGCAAAGTCGGTCGAACTTGATGAATGAGCCGGCACAGGCTGGCTTCGGATGGGCAATCCATGATCACTGGCCGGGATGACAGGGTGAAGAGAATGTCGAGGGCTGCGCTCTTTCCCGAGCCCGGTTCAGCTGAGCAGAAAGCGAGGCGCGGGGAGTGTGAAAACTCATCGACGCAATACGTGTGTGCGACCCAGAGGCTGAGAGCGTCTGCCACGCCGCGCGCAAGAAACAGAAAATGATTGAAGAGCGTCGAGAGCGCGGCCAGAACCTGGGCCCCGACCACCTTCAGCGGCCACGGAGGGACTTGGTTAGCGACGGAGAGACAACCCTCTCCTGCTGGCACCGGCAACAAACTGCTGTTTTCATCATTCATACCGGCATTATGTGTCGGCATGTGGGAGGAATTGTGGAAGGAACAAACCAATAATTTCCACTAACCTGTAGACGATGCGGAATCTTCGGACGGCATTATCGTCGACCGAGTCCATCGAAAGTTCGCCGACGCCTTAGTTGAGGCAGTGTCCATGACGTTCAGCGGAACACCCGTAACGGCGGTAACGTGAGACCGCGATCGGGCAAAGCGTCAGTCTCGCCATGGGCTTCCCGCTCGGTCAGCTTGCGCAAGGAGAAGCATTCCTCGCCGCCGGAACGAAACCTTCGGACCGAAATATCGACATCCAGCAAAGCGCGATCCGCACATCGGATCAGGCATGCCGTCAGCACATTGTTCGGCGTGCTGGCATTGCCGGCCTTCAGGTAGGCCGAAAGCACTGAGAGGACGACGCCGGCCGTGTTAAGGCCAAGGCGGCGGTCTGGTTCTGAATAGTTTTCCAGTAATGACGAATCGAGTTGGACGCGTGCATGGATGCCGACGCGTCTGGCCCCTCGGGTGACGTCTGTAAAGGTGGCGCCCGGTGCAGCGTCGGTTTTCAAGGGCGGCACCGGCGCATTGGATATTATTTGATTCATTATCATTGTCTGGACTTGTGATGTTACGTGGGGAGCTAAAGGGCCGGCCAAGGACGGAGTCTCTGTCCGGGCTAGGGAGCGTATCAGAGTGTTCTCCATCAGGAGTGGACTCGGCCGGCCTTTAGCAGATTTGTTGCAGCTGAACGGCTAAACGGACGGCCTGGAAGAGGCTGAGTTTTGTTGTTCCGGGCTAAGGAAGAGGACCCGAGCCTCCCCCCGGCCGTCGGCTTAGCTGTTTTGCGGCAAGGTTTGCCAGCTGAGCAATTTTGAACCCCTTTGGGATTTCCCTTCATTATGCTTGTCGGCTGAACCATACAGGAACAGTTTATTTTTAGCGTGAGCTTCGTTTACGGTCGCGAGTCCGCGAGCGGCTCGGGTCGTTCTGCGCGTGGGATTGCGGAAGGTCGAATGCAAGTCTCCGACTCCTTCAGGGTAAAAAAACAAGAGGCGGGGAGTGACCCCGCCTCTGCCGGTGTCTTCAGACCCCCGAGACGCGTCTCAGGCCAGCCCATGTCATCCGGCTAATTGAAAGTTTGGCGGCATTATATCAGGGCCAGAGTGGACAGGTTTAAAGTCACGTGCTTCCTCCATTAGAAAATTGGTGAGGCGAGATGCTGGATAAAATTCGGCGCTCTCGTAACATCGGCGGGGACAAAAGTAGCTGTCATTTGCCTCGACCGGTGTATTGATTACTGTCATAACACTGCCAGTGAGATCGCCCAAACTCGTCAAGGCGCGCGCAAAATTTAAGCGCGCTAAAAAGTGCATTGCCGATCCGCGTGCGGCGGCAATTATCGCGGAAGGCTTGAGCTTGTTGATCGAAGTTTCGGAGGAATTGCGGGTCGATCTCGAGCAGTTCAAGATTTCCAGAAAACATAATTGATCGGGGCGACAAATTGTCATCAGGGGAAGCGGGAATGAATGCACGGCCGATGGGCAACAGGATTCCCTCTCCACCAGATTTTTCGAAGTAATGCAAACACAGCTTGCTTAATCGGATTAAGTGCTGGAGCGCACTGGGCATTACCGCTACTTTGCCAGTCACCAGAACTGCCTTGCCCGCGATGCCGATCCCTGTAAGTATCGGCGCCGATGCTACATAGGGGATTCGAAATGAGCAGCACCAAATAAACTTGTGACGAATGTCACGTAACGAAGCTCAAACCAGGTTCGAATTGATTGACCCCGCAATCGAACAGCGCGGGTGGCGGCGTTCTGAAATCAGCATCGAGGTTAAAACTGACCCGCAAATCGACATCGTCGATGGAAAACCGCGCCGGCGGCCGGCGGGCCGCACGGATTATATTTTACGCCGTCCTCTTGTTGATGGCACTGAACCTGTTCCGCTGGCTATTATCGAAGCCAAACGCGAAGGGTTACCTCCCGAACACGGATTGCAGCAGGGAAAGGATTACCGCGTTGGCGAATTGAACAACGTCCCGTTTGTTTTCAGTTCCAACGGTCACCAGTTCGTGGAGTACGACGAGTCCAGCGGCCAAACCTCCGAAGCAAAGTCGATCTCGGAATTCCCAAGCCCGGAGGAACTTATCGCGCGTTATCTCGCGCAGCGCCAAATTCCCGCCCAGTCGCTGGATCTGAAACTTCTGGAAACTGGCTACGCCCAGGGGCGCGATTATCTCCGTTATTATCAGGATGCCGCCATTCGCGCCACGATGGAAAAAATTATCCGGGACCGCGCGGGTAAACGTCGCGTCCGGGTTCTCCTATCGCTCGCCACCGGTTCAGGCAAAACGCGTATTGCCGCCGTGCTGCTCCGCCGGATGTTCGATGCCGGCGCATTCGGTAAGGCCCTGTTTGTTTGCGATCGGACAGAATTGCGCGATAACGGTCTGGGTGACTTCCAGGCATCATTCGGCAACAATGCTGCCGAAGTGGATACGCGCAACCCGCAGAAAAACGCCCGCGTACTCATCGCTACGTACCAAACACTTGACCAAAAAGTTCGCGACGCCGATGGCAAGGAAGTAACGTTCTTTGACAAACACTATCCGACTGGATTTTTTGACGTGATTGTTATTGATGAATGTCACCGCAGCGCTTGGGGTGATTGGTTTGCGTTTCTCAAGGCCAATTTCGACGGCATCCATATCGGCCTCACGGCCACACCGCGCGAGATTAAATTGCCCGAAACCGACTACGAACTGACCAAGCAAGAAATTGCTAACGACCGCCAACGCCTTGCCGACAATCTCGAATACTTCGGCGAACCTGTTTATAAATACACCTATTTGCAGGGCGTCCGCGACGGCTACCTCGCGCCGACGGAAATTGAAACCTGGGATTTGTTCCATGACCGACGCACACAGCCGGAGCGCGTGCGCGGCGTGTTACGGTCAGACCTGGCGAGAAAAAAACTGACCAATGCGCTGACAGGTCAACCCGTGACACCCGACGCGGTGGCCGAGCGCAATGAAGGCGCGGCATTGGAACAGAAACTGATTCTGCCGGAACGCGTCGAAGCCATGTGCAAGCATCTCTTCGCAAGACTGCTGGTGCATAGCGAAAATGATCCGCATCAAAAGACCATAGTATTTTGCGCGAGCGACCATCACGCCGATCTTGTCACGAACCAGCTTAACAATCTTTACGCCGCTTGGTGCAAAACCAAAGGCCAGCGCCGCCTGCCAACATTCTCCTTCAAGTGCATGGCCTCGAACGATGGCCAATCCTTGATAGCGGATTTCCGCGACCGACAGCGCGCCTATTTCATTGCGACTACGATGGACCTGCTCACGACCGGCGTGAATGTACCCTGCGTCCGTAACATCGTTTTCTTCCGTTACATCCGCTCGCCGATTCTGTTCCATCAAATTGTCGGACGCGGCACTCGCGTTGATGCCGTAAATGACAAGTTGATGTTCCGTATTTTCGATTATACCGGTGCGACCGCCCTTTTTGGATCGGACTTCATCACGCCCCCACCAAGTGGTGGCACTGACGGTCCGCGTCCGCCTGGCCCACCGCCCCCTCCACCCGTGAAAGTCAAAGGTGTGCAGATCGACCTGTCCCACGCTGGAAACTTTTACGTCATGAACCGAAATGGACAGACTGTGCGAGTGACGCCCGAAGAGTACCGTGCACGACTGGTTCAAGAATTGTTAGCCACAGTTCCCACGCTGGCCGGGTTTCGCGAACGCTGGCTTGACCCGGAGCGGCGGCATGAACTGATGGATCAGCTCGCCATGCAAGGATTGTTGCCGGAAAATCTCCGCACCGCCGCTCACATGGATGATTATGATTTGTTTGATGTAATTGCCGGAGTCGCCTATGGCGTGAAGCCTATATCTCGCTCGGAACGCGCTGCGCACTTTGGCAAGGATGGGAACGGCCCGGATTGGCTCGTCAAACTTCCGCAGCCGTCAGTGAAAGTCATTCGTGCCATTGCCCGGCAGTTTGAAAAGGCGGGCACAGACGCGCTCGAAACGGATCAGCTTTGGAATGCAGGCGAAGTGAAAGCGGCAAAAGGGCTGACTGCGCTCAAACAAGGCGGTGACCCGGCCAAGCTATTGCGCCAAACCAAAGAGACTCTATTTGCGGCTTAACGTTTAACCCCACTACAAAATGGCAATTGAAAGCGACTTTGGTGAACGTACCATCAACGAAATGATGCTGATGTTCCGGGACGGGCAAATCAATTTAGAGCCGGGCTTTCAACGCAAATCTGTCTGGAGCAGCACCGATCGGAAACGATTGGTTCAATCGATAATTTCAAATTATCCGGTTCCGTGCATCTTTCTATACAAGCGCGAACACAAGGGCCGTCTCATCTATGATGTAATTGACGGGAAACAGCGCATGGAAACCATTTTCATGTTCATGCGCCTTGGTCGGTTCAAGCGGGATGCCTTCGACGCCAAGCTGGAATTAGGCGATGGTCTCGAATCTTACGATTGGAAGAAAATTTGTCAGCACCATCACGCGACCCGCAGTGCATTTTTGGGTTACAAAATCTCCACTGTGGAAGTCACTGGAGACCTTTCCCAAATCATTGATTTATTCTGCCGCATCAATTCCACGGGCAAGCGCCTAAGTTCTGGAGAAAAACGCCATGCGCGTTTTTATGACAGTCAATTCTTGGCCGAAGCGCAGTGGCTTGTCGAACGATACAAATGGTATTTCTTGGATTACGGAATTCTCTCTCAAACTCAGCTTGACCGCATGAAAGGCACGGAACTCGTTTCCGAATTGCTCATGTCCATTCACAACGGCGGCATCATCAACAAAAAAACTTCGCTCGACCGTGCCATTGGCAACGAGAGTATTAATGGCAACACTCTCAACAGCCTGTCTCGTGAATTCGTGGGCACGTTGAACTTGGTCAAAAAAATGTTTCCCAACATTCACCAGACTCGTTTTAGCAACACCGTGGATTTCTATTCACTGTTCATGCTGGTGTGGGAAATGCGGGATAAAGGCTTCATCCTTGCCGACCGAAAGCGAAATAATATCGCCGAACGGCTGCTCCGGAAATTATCCAACGGCGTTGACGAGCTGCGCGCCATGATGAAAACCGGCAAGCCGCCAAAACAGATCCACCCGCTTTATCGCGACTACCTACTCACTGTCCAAGGAGACACGGACAGCGCCGCCACTCGTCACCGCCGCGCCGAACTGCTCCGCACTTTGCTAGCATCGTTATTTGAATTCAAAGACGACCTGCGCATTTTCACGCCGGAGCAACGTCGATTGATTTGGAACACCGAAGAAAAACGGGTGTGCAGAATTTGCAAAAAGCCTCTGCATTGGGATGATTTCACGGTTGACCATATCGTAGCTTGGATCAAAGGCGGTAAAACAGACATTAAAAACGCTCAAATGGCTCATCGCAGTTGCAACAGCAAGAAAGGAGCGCGTTAAATTTATGCACCAGGTGACTGGGGGTTCTGTGCGCCGCATGAAATGAAACTGGAAAAACCAACCGAGCGCAACATGTTGCAAACGGTGAAGCTTGGCGAGCTTTGCGTTGAAGATCGTGAAACAATTGAGCCAAAAAGTCCGGAAGCGCAAGAACGCCCCTATTTAAGCCTCGAACACATCTTCAGCAGCAGCGGCGAAATCATCAAAAATCAATCGCTTGCGGCCGAGGATGAAGGTCGCAGTTTGACATTCGCTTTTGATAATCGCCACGTGCTTTATGGCAAGCTCCGGCCTTATCTAAACAAAGTTGCGTTGCCAGATTTTGCCGGACGCTGCACGACGGAATTGATTCCGCTTCTACCGAACCCCGGAACCGACCGTGAATTTCTTGCATGGATATTAAGGCGGCAG
>Ga0070714_100003565_pt1 | contig 11636 bp, 9 predicted proteins | sample LARL83metaG_FD_65450 | JGI IMG/M metagenome (GOLD analysis project Ga0070714, IMG submission 65450) | Corn, switchgrass and miscanthus rhizosphere microbial communities from Kellogg Biological Station, Michigan, USA - LAR L8-3 metaG | ecosystem: Host-associated > Plants > Roots > Rhizosphere ... | reverse complement strand
GGCCGCGGCGCGAGGTGCAGGACGCCGTAGTCGGCCAGCTCGATGCGGCGCGGGTCGATCGTCACGAGCCGCATCCCGCGCAAGCTCGCCTGCTTGATGCGCGCGCCGACGACGGGGTGGCCCTCGGTCGGGTTCGCGCCGATCAGGATCGTCGCGTCGGCGCGGTCGAAGTCGGCGAACGAGCCGGTCGCGCCGGAGAGCCCGAGCGACTTGCGCAGCGCGTAGGAGGTCGGGGAGTGGCAGACACGCGAGCAGTTGTCGACGTTGTTCGTGCCGATCGCGGCGCGCATCAGCCGCTGCATCGCGTAGCAGTCCTCGTTCGTCGCGCGCGAGGAGGCGAGGCCGGCGATCGCGTCGGGCCCGTGCTGCGCTCTGATGCGCAGCAGCTCGGTCGCGACCCGCTCGAGCGCCTCCTCCCAGCTCGCGGGGCGCGGCACGCCGCCGCGCTCCTCGCGGATCAGCGGCGTCGTGAGACGGTCGCGCTTGCGCGCGAACTGGTGTGCGAAGCGGCCCTTCAGGCAGGTGTGGCCCGCGTTCGCCGGACCGTCGAGCGCGGGCGTGATCGAGGCGATCCGGTCGTCGCGCGCGTGGGCCTCCAAACGGCAGCCGACGCCGCAGTAGCCGCATGTGGTCGTGACGGTGGACGCGAAGCGGTCGTCAGTCATCCCGAGCCCCCGTCGATCGCGGGAGAGCGTCCTGCCCTGGTGTCGCTGGACGACACTTCGGCAGGACGCTCGAGGGCGGCGGGCGGCGGCGACAGCAGCGAGACCTCGTCGATCGCGCCGGTCGGACACGTGTCGGCGCACGCGCCGCAGGCGACGCAGGCCGACTCGCGGAAGCCCTGGTCGAGGCCGGCCGCGACGTTGGCGTGAAAGCCGCGGCCGGTCGCGGTCAGCGCGAACGTGCCCTGCAGCTCGTCGCACGCGCGCACGCAGCGCCCGCACGAGATGCACAGCTCGTGGCGGAAGGCGAGATAGGGGTGAGGCGTGTCCGCCGGCCGCGGCGCGTGCGTCTCGCCCGGCCAGCGCGGCTCGCCGACGCCGAGGCGCTCGGCGACCTGCGCCAGCTCCGTGTGGGGCGCCGGGGCCTGCGGCAGCTCGCTCAGCACCAGCTCGACGACGGCGCGCGCGACGCGGCGGGCGGTCGCGTCCGTCGTGTCGACCGCCAGCCCGTCGCGGGCGGGCGTCGTGCACGCGGGGATCGGTCTGTCGGCGCCGGCCGCGCCGACGAGGCAGACGCGGCAGGCGCCGAACGGGTCCTGGCGCGCGTCGAAGCAGAGCGTCGGGACCCATCTGCCGGCGGCGCGCGCCGCGTCCAGGACGGTCGCGCCCGGCGCGACCTCGACCTCGACGCCGTCGACCGCCACGCGCGTCATGCGAGCCCCAGCTCGTCGGGGAAGTGCTCGAGCAGGCTGCGGATCGGCGCCGGCATGCCGCCGCCGTGCGCGCACAGCGAGCCCAGCTCCAACGCCTCCAGCAGCTCCTCCAGCCGCGCGCGGTCGACCGGCTCTTCGCCTTGGAACATCGCGTGCGCGCGCTGCAGGCCGATGCGGCACGGGAAGCACTTGCCGCAGCTCTCGTGCGCGCCGAAGCGCAGCAGGTGGCGCGCGACGTCGCGCATGCGCGTGCGCTCGTCGAACGCGAGGATCGAGCCGTGGCCGAGCATGCAGCCGACCGCCGCGAGCGGCTCGAAGTCGAAGGGCGTCTCGAGCAGGCTGGCCGGCAGGATCCCGGCGAGCGGGCCGCCGATCTGCACCGCCTTGATCGCGCGCCCGTCGCGCAGGCCGCCGGCGACGTCTTCGCACAGCTCGCGCACGGGCGTGCCGAAGCGCACCTCGTAGACGCCCGGCCGCGCGAAGCGCTCGTTGAAGCAGACGAGCTTCGAGCCGGGCGTGGCGCCGGGGGAGAGCGCGCGGTAGGCGTCCGCCCCGGCGCGCGCGACGAACGGCACGTTGCAGAGCGTCTCGACGTTGTTGACGACCGTCGGCATCCCGAACAGCCCGCGCTCGGCGGGGAACGGCGGGCGCGCGGAGACGGTTCCGCGCAGGCCCTGCAGGCAGGCGAGCAGCGCGGTCTCCTCGCCGACGACGTAGGAGCCGGCGCCCTCGAGCACCGTCACGTCGAACGCGAAGCCGGAGCCTCTGATGTCGGCGCCGAGCCACCCGTCCGCCCGCGCCCGCGCGACCGCCGCCTCCAGCGCGGGCTTGGAGCGCGGGTACTCCGAGCGCGTCAGCACGAAGCCGTGCGCCGCGCCGACCGCGTAGCCGGCGAGCGCGAGCCCCTCGACCAGCAGCTCCGAGCCGCGCTCCATCAGCTGCTTGTCGATGTAGGAGCCGGGATCGCCCTCGTCGCCGTTGGCCACGACGAACTTCTGCTCGCCGGGGGCCGCGCGCGCGAAGCGCCACTTCACGCCGGCGGGGAAGCCGGCGCCGCCGCGCCCGCGCACCTCCGCCGCCTCGATCTCCGCGAGCAGGCGCTCGGGGCTCAGCTGCGCGAGCGCGCGTGCCAGGCCGGAGAAGTCCGCCTGCCGCGTGAGCACCGGCTCCTCCAGCAGGGAGACCCAGTCCGGCTCGGGGGCTGACCGCGTGGCACCGGCGAGCACGCGCTCGACGACGCCGGGGCCGGCGTCGACCACGTCGCCGTCGCGGACGGCGGGGGCGGCGTGGCAGAAGCCGAGGCAGACGGTCTCGGCGAGCGAGACGGCGCCGTCGGCGCCGCGCTCGCCGAGGCCGACGCCGAGGCCGTCGCGCAGCGCCTCGACGTGGGCGTCGCCGGATGCGGCGAAGCAGGCGGTGCCGGTGCAGACGCGCACGTGGCGCGCGCCGCGTGGCGCCAGCAGGTCGTCGTAGAAGGTCGAGACGCCGTATACGGCGGCCTCGGGCAGGCCGGAGCGCTCGGCGGCGAGGCGGCGGTCCTCGTCGGAGATCTCGCCGCGGTCGTCGATCGCCGCCTTGAGGACGTCTAGCGCCGTCGGCGCCTGCTCGGCGTGGTGACGGCGGACCAGCTCGACCAGGTTCCTCGACATCCCGCTCACCTTACGCTGCTCGCGCGCCCGCGGCCCGGCTGGGCTCAGGAGAACGGCTTGAGCACCATGTCCGCCACGACGAGCAGCAGGAAGACCAGCTCGACGCGCGAGACGAGGAAGATGCGCCGGATGCGCATCCGCGTCTCCGCGCCGTCGATCCCGTGGCGCTCGATCGCCGCGCTGATGCGTCTCGACTCGGGGCCAAGGAAGCCGGCGCCGGTCGCGAACGACAGCGCCCAGATCACGATCGGGAAGACGAGCCAGAACTTGTACGCGTAGTGCTCCTGGTGGATCAGCAGGAAGCCGAAGATCACGAGCACGAGCGACGCCGGCACGAAGACGCGCGTGCCGACCCACTCGACCTCGTTCGTCAGCGTGGCGAGGTAAGGGCCGTCGTTCGCGCGGGCGGCGCGGACCGTGAGGGCCTGGATCGCGCACGCACCGCCGACCCACACGACGGCGGCGAGGATGTGCACGGCGAGCAACCACTGGTAGGTCGTGATCGTGGCGAGCGGCACGGGGGTCTCTCCTCTTGCGACGACGGCAGCTCCGACGGCGCGAGATCCTACTGGCCGGTCTGCCGGGAATGAAGTCGCGCAGGCGGTGTCCATGGCTTGCAGAGGCCCGCCATGCCCACTGCTCCGCCTGACACCGCACGCCGTGCGCTCGCCGTCGCCCTGACGGCGCTCGCCGTCGCCGCTCCCGCGGCGCTCGCCGCGGCCGCTCCCGCCGTCACCGCGCCCGCCTCGCCTCCGGTCACCGGGCCGGCTCCGCCTCCCGTCACCGCGCCGGCTCCGCCTCCCGTCGCGGCCCCGGCCGCGCCGGCCGCGACGGCGCCCGCTCCGGCCGCCGACACGGCGCCGGACCCGCCGGCCGCGACCACGACCGCCCCGCCGCCGGCCGCCCCGGCTGACAGCGGCCGGGTCGCCGGCCGGGTCGTCGCCGTCCCGTCCTCGGCCGGTGCAGCCGCCGCCCAGGCCGCCTCCGCGCGCCCGCTCGCGCGCGCCGCGGGCGCGACCGGCGTGACGATCCGCGACTTCAGCTTCGGTCCCAGCGCGATCACCGTGCACGTCGGCGACACCGTCACCTGGACGAACGACGGCCCGACCGCGCACACGGCGACCGGGTCGGGCTTCGACACGGGCATCCTGGCGAAGGGGCGCAGCGGCTCGCACACGTTCACGAGCGCCGGCACGTTCGCCTACCACTGCACGCTGCACCCGTTCATGCACGGGACGATCACCGTCGTGGCGGCGACGGCGGGCGGCGGCTCCTCCGCAGGGTCGCCCGGGGCCGCGGGCGGCGGGTCCGCCGGCGCCGCGGCGCCGCCCGGCCCCGCCTCGCCCGTCACCGGCGGCGCGTCCGCCGCGACCGCGACCGGCGCCGCCGCCACGCTGCCGCACACCGGCCTCGACGCGCTCGCGCTCGCGCTGCTCGGCGCGCTCAGCCTGCTGCTCGGCGTCGGTCTGCGCCGCCTGACGCGCGTGCGCTGAGCGCGCCGTCGCGCGTCGCCGTGCGGGCGCCCGCTCTCTCCGGCGCGCCCGCCTTCAGCATCAGCGCGCAGTAGCCGTCGGCGATCTGCTCGGGTGAGAGGCGTCCGCGCGGCTTGAGCCAGGTCGCCGCGTGGTTGACCATCCCGAGCAGCGCGAGCAGCGTCAGCGCGCGGTCGGCGAAGACGAGCGTGCCGTCCTGCTCGCCGCGCGCGAGCACGTCGTCGAGGATCCGCTCGAACGCCTTGCGCTGGCGGCGCACCTCGCGCCACTGCGGCTCGCGTTCGATCGCGTGGCGCTCCTGCGCGAAGACGAGCATGTGGTCGCGGTGCGCGGCGACGTGCGCCAGCCACGCGCGCAGCAGCTCGTGCAGGTGGTCGGTCGCGGGGGCCTCGCGCGCGACGATCGCGCGCGCCTGCTCGAGCAGCGGCTCCAGCAGCTCGTCGCAGATGCGGAACAGCAGCCGCTCCTTGGAGCCGATGTAGTGGTAGAGGCCGCCGGCGGCGAGGCCGGTCGCCTCCGTCAGGTCGGCCATCGAGGTCGCCTGGTAGCCGCGCTCGGCGAACAGCCGCGCGGCGATCGCGACGACCTCGCGCTGGCGGCGGTCGTAGCGCGCGCGCAGCGCGGGACGGGTGGGCGGCGAGGCGGCTGCCATCGCCACACGCTAGCGCACGCATCGAATGATCGTTCGAAATTCGAACGATCATTCGGTATCGTCGCGGGCATGGACTTCGACCTCTCCGACGACCACCGCCTGCTCCAGCGCACCGTGCGCGACTTCGCGACCAACGAGGTGGCGCCCGTCGCCGAGGAGCTGGACCGCGAGAAGCGCTTCCCGTACGAGATCGTGCGCAAGCTCGGCGCGCTCAACCTGATGGGCATCCCGTTCCCGCAGGAGGTCGGCGGGGGCGGCGGCGACTCGCTCGCCTACGCGCTCGCCGTGGAGGAGCTGACGCGCGTCGACTCCTCCGTCGCGATCACGCTGTGCGCGCACACCTCGCTGGGCACGCAGCCGATCTACCTGTTCGGCAGCGAGGCGCAGAGAGCGGAGTGGCTGCCGCGCCTGTGCTCCGGGGAGCTGCTCGGCGCGTTCGGCCTCACCGAGCCGGAGGCCGGCTCCGACGCCGGCAACGTCAGGACGCGCGCGCGGCTCGACGGCGAGGAGTGGGTGATCGACGGCGCCAAGCAGTTCATCACGAACGCGGGGACCGACATCTCCGGCGTCGTCTGCATCACCGCCCGCACCGGCGAGGACGAGATCTCCAACCTGATCGTCCCCAACGGCACGCCCGGCTACGAGCAGGGCGAGCCCTACCGCAAGATGGGCTGGAACGCCTCCGACACGCGCCCGCTGACGTTCACCGACTGCCGCGTGCCGGAGGCGAGCCTGCTCGGCGCGCGCGGGGCCGGCTTCAAGCAGTTCCTGCACGTGCTCGACATCGGCCGCATCGGCGTCGCGGCGATGGGGCTCGGGCTCGCGCAGGGCGCGCTCGACCAGGCGCTCTCCTACGCGAGGGAGCGCAAGGCGTTCGGGCAGCCGATCTCGAAGTTCCAGGCGATCCAGGGCAAGCTCGCCGACATGGCGACGGAGATCGAGGCCGCGCGCCTGCTCGTCTACAAGGCCGCGCGGCTGAAGGACAAGGGCGAGCCGTTCACGCTGACCGCCGCGCAGGCGAAGCTGAAGACCGGCCGCCTCGCGGTCCGCTGCGCCGAGGAGGCGGTCCAGATCCACGGCGGCTACGGCTACATCGAGGAGTACCCCGTCTGCCGCTTCTACCGCGACGCGAAGATCCTCACGATCGGCGAGGGCACCGACGAGGTCCAGCAGATGGTGATCGCCCGGGCGCTGGGGGCGTGACCGTGCTCCCGTCCTCGGTGCGCATCCGCGAGGTCGGCCCGCGCGACGGCTTCCAGAACGAGCCGGAGGTGATCGAGACCCACGACAAGGTGCGCCTGATCGACCAGCTCGGCCGCACGGGGCTGAAGCGCATCGAGGTCACGAGCTTCGTGCGCCCGGACGTGATCCCGCAGCTCGCCGACGCCGCCGCGGTGCTGGAGGCGATCGACCTGCCCGACGACGTGAGCGTGAGCGTGCTCGTGCCCAACGAGCGCGGGCTCGACAACGCGCTGCACCACCGCGACCGCATCGATGAGGTCAACGTCTTCCTGAGCGCGTCGGAGACGCACAACCGCAAGAACGTCAACCGCTCGATCGCCGAGTCGATCGACGGCGTCGCGCGCGTGCTCGCGCGGGCGCGCGAGGCGGGGCTGCGCTGCGAGGGCGTGATCTCGACCGCCTTCGGCTGCCCCTACGAGGGCTTCGTCGACCCCGACCGCGTCGCCGGGATCGCGTGCGCCCTGCGCGACGCGGGCGCGCAGGAGATCGGCTTCGGCGACACGACCGGGATGGCGAACCCCCGTCAGGTCGGCGAGCTGTTCCCGCGCTGGCGCGAGGCGCTCGGCGGCGAGGTCGAGCTGACCGCCCACTTCCACAACACGCGCGGGCAGGGCTTGGCGAACGTCGTCGCCGCGCTCGGCGCCGGCGTCGACTCGTTCGAGTCGAGCTTCGGCGAGCTGGGCGGCTGCCCCGTCCCGCCGGGCGCGACCGGCAACGTCGCGACCGAGGACCTCGTCTCGATGCTCGAGGAGATGGGGATCGCGACCGGCGTCGACCTGCCGGCGCTGATCGTCGCCTCGGGCATGGCCGCCGACGTGCTCGGTCGTCCGCTCGGCTCGCACACGCTCGTGGCGGGCCCCGTCGACTGGCGCCGCTGAGGAATGCTCGCCCGCGTCCTGATCGCCAACCGCGGCGAGATCGCCGTACGCGTCGCGCGCACGCTGCGGCGGCTGGCGGTGGAGAGCGTCGCCCTGTTCACGGACGCCGATGCGGCCGCAGTCCATGTGCGGGCGGCGGACCGCGCGGTGCGCGTCGGCTCCTACCTCGACGTCGCGGGGGTGATCGCGGCGGCGCGCGCCGCCGGTGCGGACGCGATCCATCCCGGTTACGGCTTCCTGTCCGAGCGGCCGGCGTTCGCGCGAGCGTGCGCCGAGGCCGGAATCGCGTTCGTCGGGCCGAGCGCCGAGGCGATGGCGCTGCTCGGCGACAAGGTGGCGGCGAAGGCCGCAGCCGAGGCGGCCGGGGTGCCGGTCGTGCCGGGGCTCTCGCGCGAGGCGCTGACGGACGACGAGATCGTCGCGTGGGCGGGGGGCGAGCGGCTCCCCGTGCTGCTGAAGGCGGCCGCGGGCGGCGGCGGGAAGGGCATGCGCGTGGTGCACTCCCTCGATGACCTCGCCGAGGCGCTCGGCGCCGCGCGGCGCGAGGCGCAGGCGGCGTTCGGCGACGACCGCCTGCTGGCGGAGCGCTACGTCGAGCACGCGCGGCATCTGGAGGTGCAGGCGATCGCCGACCGGCACGGGACCGTGCTGCACCTCGGCGAGCGCGAGTGCTCGCTTCAGCGCCGCCATCAGAAGGTGATCGAGGAGGCGCCCTCGCCGGTGGTCTCGGCCGAGCTGCGCGCGCGGATGGGCGAGGCGGCCTGCGCGCTGCTGCGCGCCGCCGGCTACGAGGGCGCCGCGACCGTCGAGCTGATCGCCCCGCGGGACGAGCCCGAGTCGTTCTTCTTCCTCGAGGTGAACGCGCGGCTGCAGGTCGAGCACCCCGTCACCGAGGCGGTCACGGGCCTGGACCTCGTCGAGCTGCAGCTGCGCGTCGCGGCCGGCGAGCCGCTGGGGTTGTCGCAGTCCGACGTGTCGTTGTCGGGCCACGCCGTCGAGGCGCGCGTCTACGCGGAGGATCCGGGGCACGGGTTCCTGCCGTCGACGGGGCGGGTGGTGGCCTACCGGGCGCCTCGCGACGTGCGTGTGGACTCGGGCATCGAGGAGGGGAGCGAGGTGGGGTCGCAGTACGACCCCCTCCTCGCCAAGGTGATCGCGCACGGCCCCGATCGCGCGGCGGCGCTCGCGCGGTTGGACCGCGCGCTCGCCGAGCTGCGCGTCGTCGGCCCGACGACGAACGCCGCGTGGCTGCGGGCGCTGCTGGCGCGGCCGGAGGTGCAGGCGGGCGAGCTGGACACGACGCTGATCGAGCGGCTCGGCGACGCGGTCGCGCCGCCGCCGCTCGCGGACGACCTGCCGGGCCTGGCGGTCCGCGCGCTGCTCGGCGAGCCCGGCTCCGACGATCCGTGGGACGCGCTCGACGGGTGGCGGCTCGGGGGCCCGGACGCGCGGGTCCCGGCCCGCATGCGGCTCGACGGGCCTGCCGGCGAGGTCTCGGCGGTGGCGCCGGTCGTCGGCGTGCGCCGGGTGCGGGGCGGATTGGGCATCGAGGGGGAGGGCGGTGTTGCGCGGATCGTGGAGGTCCATCCCGACGGTGATGCGGTGTGGTTGGTGGAAGGCGGGGTTCCGACGCGGTGGGCAGCGGCGGTCGACCGCCACGGTTCGCGCGTCGCCGGCGGCTCCCTCGACGCCCCCATGCCCGGCACCGTGATCGACGTGCGCACCGAGCCGGGCGCCGCCGTCGCCGAGGGCGACACGCTCGTGATCCTCGAGTCGATGAAGATGGAGCTGGCGATCCAGGCTCCCGCCGACGGCGTCGTCGCCGACGTCTTCGTCGCCACCGGCGACCGCGTCGCCCAGGCGCAGCCGCTCGTCGCGCTCGAGGACGGAGCTGTGCCCGATAGGGGGTCCATACGACCCCCAAAGCGGCACACGTCGGAGGTTGCGACGTGAGCACGGTCCTCCACACGCACGCGCGACCGGGGACGCAGGAGTTCACCGCGAACGCGGAGGCGCATCGGGCGCTCGTGGCGGAGCTGCGCGAGCGTCAGGGCCGAGCCGCGCTCGGAGGCGGCGAGCGCGCGCGCACCCGACACACCGAGCGCGGCAAGCTGCTCCCGCGCGAGCGCGTCGATCGCCTGAGCGACCCCGGCAGCCCGTTCCTCGAGCTGAGCCCGCTCGCCGCGGAGGGCATGTACGACGACGCCGCCCCCGGCGCGGGGATCGTCACCGGGATCGCGCGCGTCGCCGGCCGCGAGGTCGTCGTCGTCGCCAACGACGCGACGGTGAAGGGCGGCACGTACTACCCGATGACCGTCAAGAAGCACCTGCGCGCGCAGCGCGCCGCGCTCGAGAACCGCCTGCCGTGCGTCTACCTGGTGGACTCCGGCGGCGCGTTCCTGCCGCTGCAGGACGAGGTCTTCCCCGACCGCGAGCACTTCGGGCGGATCTTCTTCAACCAGGCCACGATGTCCGCCCAGGGCATCCCGCAGATCGCCGCGGTCATGGGCTCCTGCACCGCCGGCGGCGCGTACGTCCCGGCGATGAGCGACGAGACCGTGATCGTCAAGGACCAGGGAACGATCTTCCTCGGCGGACCGCCGCTCGTGAAGGCCGCCACCGGCGAGGAGGTCACCGCCGAGGAGCTGGGCGGCGGCGAGCTGCACGCGAGGACCAGCGGCGTCGTCGACCACCTCGCCGAGGACGACGAGCACGCGCTGCGGATCGTGCGCAGCATCGTCGGGACCCTTCCCTCGCAGCCCGGCGCCCCGTGGGAGCGCAAGCCGGTCGAGGCTCCCGCGGTGGACGAGCAGACGTTGTACGGAGCGGTGCCCCCCGACAGCCGAACCCCCTACGACCCCCGCGAGGTGATCGCCCGCGTTGTGGACGGCAGCAGGTTCCACGAGTTCAAGGCCGAGTACGGGACCACCGTCGTGACCGGCTTCGCCCACGTCCACGGCCACCCCGTCGGGATCGTCGCCAACCAGGGGATCCTCTTCTCCGAGTCGTCCCTCAAGGCTGCTCACTTCGTCGAGCTGTGCGACCAGCGCGGCGTCCCGCTCGTCTTCCTGCAGAACATCACCGGCTTCATGGTCGGCCGCGAGTACGAGGCGGGCGGGATCGCGAAGGACGGCGCGAAGCTCGTCGCGGCCGTCTCCACCACGCGCGTCCCGCGCCTCACCGTGATCGTCGGCGGCTCCTTCGGCGCCGGCAACTACGGCATGTGCGGGCGCGCCTACGACCCGCGCTTCCTGTGGAGCTGGCCCAACGCGCGCATCTCCGTGATGGGCGGCGAGCAGGCGGCGACCGTCATGACCGAGGTCGGCCAGCCGGAGGTCGGGGCGCAGCTCAAGGAGCAATACGAGCGCCAGGGCCAGCCGTGGTACGCCACCGCCCGCCTGTGGGACGACGGCGTGATCGACCCGCTCGACACCCGCCGCGTGCTCGGCCTGGCGCTCGGCGCGTGCGCGAACGCGCCGCTCGCCGAGCGCAACGCACCGGTCTTCCGTATGTAGGTGAGCCGCCCGGGACGTTCAGGGTCAAGATCAGGGTGCGTAGCGGCGCGGCGCCACCGGGCCCGAGGTATAAGCCAAAGGGTGACGGAGGAGGCAGGGAGCGCGTGAGGTCGCTGGGACGCATCGCCGCGCGCAGGCCGTGGTGGATGCTCGGCGGTTGGGCGGTCCTGTTCGTCGTCGCGCTGCTGACCGCCTCCAGCGCGCGCGACCAGATCCACGAGACGAACCTGCAGATCCCCGGCACGCCGTCCACGCGCGCGGCGGACCTGACGAGATCGCAGTTCGGCTCGACGATCGCGCTCGCGATCCTCCTGGTCGGCCCTCAGCCGACTGTCGAGCGCACGGGCCCGCAGATCGTCAGACGGCTCGAGCGGATCCCCGACGTCGAGGTGCTGGCGCCATGGGACGCGCGCGGCAGACGCGTGGTGACCGAGCCGCACGGCCAGGCGCTGCTGACGATCCAGGTACGCGACAAGTCGTTCCGCCAGATCTCCGACACGACGACCCCCGCAGTCCAGCGGGTGCTCGCCCACTACAGAGGCAGAGGCGGACTGAGCATCGAGCTGACCGGCCTGGCGCCGCTGATGCGCGCGATCAACGACGCGGCGCTCAACGCGCTCGACAAGGGCGAGTTGATCGCGCTGCCGATCCTGCTGGTCATGCTGCTGGCGATCTTCCGCAGCCCGCTGGCGGCGCTCGTGCCGGCGATCAGCGGCCTGCTCGTCACCAGAGTCGGCACCGCGCTGATGGGCGTGGTCGGGCGCGGGGTGGAGGTCGACGCGCTCGCGCTGAACATGGTCGCGATGATCGGCCTCGCGCTCGGCGTCGACTA
>Ga0070714_100003563_pt1 | contig 11639 bp, 10 predicted proteins | sample LARL83metaG_FD_65450 | JGI IMG/M metagenome (GOLD analysis project Ga0070714, IMG submission 65450) | Corn, switchgrass and miscanthus rhizosphere microbial communities from Kellogg Biological Station, Michigan, USA - LAR L8-3 metaG | ecosystem: Host-associated > Plants > Roots > Rhizosphere ... | reverse complement strand
GTGCCGCCACCACCGGATCGCTGGGCACCGCGAACGGAAGTCGGTCGATAATCACGCAACTGAGCTGTTCGCCTTGCACGTCCACGCCTTGCCAAAAGGAAGACGTGGCAAACAGTACACAATTAGGCGTCAGGCGGAATTCTTCGAGCAACGCGGTTTTCGGAGCATCGCCTTGGAGAAGCATAGGGAACTCCACTTCACCCAAAAGTCTCTGGTAAATGTCACGCATCTGCGCATAGCTGGTGAAAAGAACGAAGGCTCGCCCGCGTGTGATTTCCAGAAGCCGCCGTATGCATTCGGCAGCTTTGATCTGAAATTGCGGCGTCCGCGGGTCGGGCAGGTCTGGCGGCACGTACAGGATCGCCTGGTTCGGGTAATCAAAATGCGAAGGCAGCACCAGGTCGCGCGCATGCTCGATTCCAAGCCGCTGCCGGATATATTCAAACCCTCCGCCGACGGCGAGCGTGGCCGAGGTCAAGATCACGGTATCGAGTTTCGACCACAGGCATTCGCGCAGCACTGGCCCAACATCGATCGGAGTGGCTTGCAGCGACACATTCAACTTTTCACGTCCGGTGCGCCGTCGCTCAATCCAAAAAACGGTATTGCGGTCTTCCGACTCCATCGCAAACCCAAGCTGGACCTGCAGTTCTTGGGCGCGGCGCGCGAAGGCAAATACTTCCTCGGGCTTCGACGGTAAATTTTCTAGCTCAGAACCGATATGCGTAAGCGAACGCTGCAATCCCAGAAATTCTTCGCCGTTCTCTTCTAGGAATTCGCGACGGTTTTCAAATGCGAATCGTCCTTCACCTTCGGGCAACAACGAAAAGAAAAATGCGGAACGCTCACGCAAGCTCTTCAGCGCGCCGGAAAGTCCGGCGGTGTACATTCGATTCCTTTGTAATGAGACTTCCACGTCACGGCACAGTTCTTCCAGGCGCGCCGCACTGACGGAAATTCCGAAATAGCTCCCCGCCACGTCTTCGAGCTCATGGGCTTCGTCGAAGATCACCGCGCCCGCTTCAGGGAGAATGCCGGCATCGGGTGCGCCATCAGCCTGTTGCTTGATGGCGAGATCAGCAAAGAAAAGATGGTGATTGACGATGATGATATCGCTCTCCATCGCCCGGCGATGCATTTCAGTGATGAAGCATTTGTCCCACGCGCTGCACTTCTGGCCGAGGCAAGTGTCGGCGCGCGCATCGAGCTTGTGCCACAGAGCGCTGGCTTCGGGCAGGGAGGCCAACTCTGACCGGTCGCCACTTTGCGTAGCTTCTTCCCACGCCGCGATCGCGCGGTACTGCTCGATCTCTTCCAGGCCGCTCAGGACTGGCTGGCCAGTCAGGTCATACAGCTTTTTTCGGCACAAATAGTTATTGCGGCCTTTCATGTAGCAGACGCTGAGCTTCCGATTTCCTTCAGGGAACAGGGCACGCTCCAGGAACGGAATATCTTTGTGAAAAAGTTGTTCCTGGAGATTCTTGGTTCCGGTGGAAATGATTACGCGTTTGCCGGAACGAATCACTGGCAGGAGGTACGCGAGAGTTTTCCCGGTGCCGGTACCGGCTTCGACGATCAGATGCCGTCTTTCATCGAGCGCCTGCTCGACCGCTTGCGCCATTTGCAGCTGTCCGCGCCTGAATTCGTAGGCGGGATGTGTACTCGACAGTAGGCCGCCCGGGCCAAAGAACTGCTGCAGGGAAGGGTTTCCTTGGGGAGCGGAGATCGCGGGCTGAGAACCGGCAGGCACGGAGTCTCTATAATAGCTGCGAGCCGCGCATCAGCACAGGCATCTGGAGACGGGCGCCACCGCCCGTCCACCTCGACACGAGCCGTTACCACACAATGCAACCAACTCCGCTCATTGCCATCGTGGGCCGGCCCAACGTCGGCAAGTCCACTCTGTTCAATCGCCTGGTCGGTTCCCGGCGCGCCATTGTCGGCGACGAGCCTGGTATCACTCGCGACCGTCTTTACGGCGAATCTCACTGGCGGGGTCACGATTTCCGCATCGTGGACACCGGCGGCATAATGCCGGAAGAGAAGGATTTCATTCCTTCCGAGATTTTTCGCCAGGCGCGGGTCGCGTTGGATGAAGCTGACGCCATTGTCATGGTCGTCGATGCCCGCAGTGAGCTGGCCGCACCTGATCTCGAGCTCGCGCGATTACTGCAGAAAACTGGCAAGCCACTATTCGTCGCTGCGAATAAAGTTGACTCTGAGAAACAGTCGTCCCTGGCAGACGATCTTCATCGTCTGGGTATTCGCGACATCGTGCCTATTTCCGCCGAACACGGACGCGGCGTGGACGACTTGCTGGATGCGGTTCTAGCGGCGCTTCCGAAAGAAAATCCCAGCACAGAGGGCAGGGAGAACACAGACGAAAAATCCACTAAGTCAGAATCCCCACCCTCCCGCACCGAACGCGGGAAGGATGGGGCACCCACAAGACCATTCACCACCCAGACGATAGAAGACCCAGACGAGTTTGCCTGGTCCAAGCCACAGTCTCAAAGATCGAGACGCAGGCAGGAATCGAATGCCTTGCCGACGACCGACGACGGACAACCGACGACTCATGATGAGCAACCCGCGACCAACGACGAACAGTCAACCGCCAACTACGAACGCACACCCTCGGAAACCAACGTGGCGATCATTGGTCATCCTAATGTTGGCAAGTCCACGCTGCTGAACCAGCTCACCGGCGCTGACCGTTCCATTGTTTCTCCCATTCCCGGCACCACCCGCGACGCGATTGACGAAATCGTCGAAAGAGACGGCATGAAGTTCCGTTTCGTCGATACTGCCGGCATCCGGCGCAAGGGCAAGACGCACCTGATGGCCGAAAAACTCTCGGTGGTAATGGCGCGTAAGCATCTGGAGGCTGCGGACATTGCCCTGCTGGTAATTGACGCCACCGAAGGTGTGAGCGCCCTCGATGCCACCATCGCCGGGTACGCCCACGAGAGCGGACGGTCGATTGTGATTGTGGTAAATAAGTGGGACCTCGTTACCAGCGGGCACAAAAAGGCTGTGAGCCAGTCCCGCGCTTCTCGCATTCAGGACAGCAAGCGTCCGGACGACCGCTCTGCTTACGAGCAGCGTCTCCGCTACGCGCTGAAATTCCTGAATTATGCCCCGGTACTCTTCATCTCAGCGGCGAAAGGCACGGGTACAGAGAAAATCTTTCCCATACTTGAGAAAGTCGCCGCCGAACGCCGCAAGCGCATCACCACGGGCGAGATGAACCGCTTTCTAAAGCATGTAGACTTTGACCGCGCCTCGGTACCGATGCGCCAGCGGGTCAAGATTCTGTATCTGACCCAGGCGGCTGTTGCTCCACCGACGTTCGTGCTCTTCACCGATCGGCAGGTGAAACTGCATTTTTCCTACCAACGTTTTTTGGAGAACCAGGTTCGAAGGGAGTTCGGCTTCGAAGGAACGCCTATCTGGATAAAAGTCCGGGCGCGGTAGGGATCCGGAAAGACTAGCTCGCCGGTTTGCTCTTGAGCAACTGCTCCAGCCGGTTCAGCAAATACTGCGGGTCTTCTTCACCTTTGCGAATCCAAAGGTCGGCTATCCCCAGACTCTCGTCCAGCAGTTCTCCATAGGCCGACAAAATAATGATAGGGACGGTGGAGTTAATCTTCCGGAGCTCGCGGGCCACCTGCAGGCCATTCATATCCGCCATCCAGTAATCGAGAATCACGGCATCTACTGGCCCGGATTTAAAGGCTTTGATTCCCAGCGCCCCTGATTTCGCGCCGAGTACCCGGTAGCCAGCCGACTCAAGCAGGTTCTGTCGCAGCTGGAGAGCGGTCTGCTCATCGTCGATGCACAGAATGGTAGCCGTTTTTGATTCCATTTCGAGGACACGCACAAAGGCACCGCTGGGCAGCTTGGTTAGCGTCATACAGACCAGGCTGTTGGCGCAATACAGCAAATCGTGTAGGATGCCGCACTCCAGTAGCACGCCACCGGAATTCTTTAAGACACCGGACCTGTTGATTCCCGGATCGCAATCTCTGGCTGGACGGCGATTTCCCGTTGCCAGTCGCCCTTATGCTCAATCTGTGCGACCAGCAAATCCACCGCTATTTCGCCCATTTTGCGGAGCGGCTGCCTTATCGTGGTCAGGCTAGGATAATGAAATGCGGCTGCCGGTATGTCATCAAAGCCTACAACCGAGATATCTCCCGGAACTCGCAGTCCGGCTTCCTGAAAAGCCCTTATTGCTCCTATAGCCGAAATGTCGTTATAAGCGAACAGCGCCGTGAACGGGCGTTTCTTCTGCACCAGTTTCTTGGCGAATGGATAGCCCAGACTAGGCGTCGAGTCAGTTGAGTCGATCTGTATCACCAGTTCAGGATCGAGCTCCAGCCCAATTTCAAGCGCCACGTCTTGTACCGCCCTCCATCGACTTTCGGAATCCGCGCTATCCGGATGGCCCTTGAGTATCGCGATCCGTTTGTGCCCCAACGATACAAGGTGCTTGAGGGCCAATTCGGCGGCGTGATGGTGATCGAGAACAATATTCGTAACACCTGCAATTTCAGTGTGGCCGGGTATTGCCACTGCAGGGACCGGCAGCGAGTGCGCGAGGTTGAAATCCAGGGCGATCAGCCCCTCCGCCCCGCGTTGCAGCAAAAGACGTGAATATTTGTCAAAAAGCTCTGGGTCGTGACGATGGACGCCGGTCACGAAGAAGTAGTTTTTGTGGCGTGCGCTGTCCTCGATTCCTGCGATGACCGTGGAACTGTAGCCATCGCCGATCTCATGCGCGATTACGCCGATGGTGAATGTCCGTTGCTTGCGGAGAGAGCGTGCAAAAAAATTAGGCCGGTAATCCAGCTTGCGGGCGGCGGCAATAATGCGCTCACGAGTGGACCTGGGAATGTGCTTGGCCGAGGGAGCGTCGTTCAGGACCGCCGAAACCGTCCCCGCAGAAAGGCCGACGTGGGCCGCCACAGACTTCAGAGTAACGATATTCCCGTTCGAATCTGCTGCCTTCTTTTTCTCCGCCATATTTTAGTAGTTGAGGGCGAAGTTCGTGCGCACGCTCTCGGCCAGTACAAAAGGCGTCCTATTATATTGCATAGTCAAGATTTGGAGACAAAACACGGGGGTGGGAACATGGATTCGCTGCGCAGGCGGATCGGATTCGGCCCGCCTAGCTCCTTAGTCCTGCCCGCCAAAGCAGATAACTGGCACTTTCTTTCATTAACGCGAGCGTGCTCAGCCATGCAGATTTTGGCCGCGAATCTGGGCGGGGCACTAGGAACACACGTAATCCCTGATGTACCAGCAACATACGAATTCGAAACATGTGGTATGCGTCGCTTACGGCAAGGCAACTGGTCATGTGATTTTTGCGCATGATCACGGCCACGCGCTCGGCAGATTCCGCGGTGTCTGAAGCTTGAGTCTCAGCGATTAGCGCCGATTCTGGAATTCCCTTGCGCATGAGGTAATCGTGCCCGACTCCGCCTTCGCTAAATTTAGGGTCGGCCGCCGAGCCCCCAGTCGTGATTACGACGGTAGCCAAACCTTTGCGGAAGAGCTGGTCGGCATGATCCAGACGAGCCCGGAACACTGGCGATGGACGGCCATCATATTGCGCGGCACCGAAGACGACAATCGCGTCCGCGGGATGAAGCTCCTGTTTTCCTGCGTCACTGAGGATGGTTAAGAAAATAGAAGAGAATGCCCCCAACACGATCACGACCGCTATGAGGGTGGTCCAAAACAGCCAGCGGCTGGAGGCCCGCGTGGCGCCCACGGTCTCCGTCAGCCCTGCGCGAAAAATTCCGATATCTCCTGAGAGGGAATGGCGCCTTCCCGTAGGATCCTCCAGCGCGCCTCGTCGTCGGTGAGATCAACGATCGTGGATGCGACGTCGCGTGGTGAATCTCCACCATCTACAATGATGGGAATGCGCGTGCCCAGTTGATCTCGCACCGCGGCCGCCGAGGTGCATTCAGTCTCCCCGCTGAGATTGGCGGAAGTGGCAGTAATTGGAATCTGGGCCGCTATGACCACTGCCAGCGGAATGGGAGCGTTCGGCACTCGCAGCGCAACATTGCCGGTGTTGGCAGTCACCTTCAATGGCAGGCGGGACGCAGCTTTTACGATAATGGTCAGCGGCCCCGGCCAGAACTTCTTCGCCAGCTTGTAGAATTCGTCGGGCAATGGCTTCGCCAGCTCCTCGGCCTGTTCAACCCCCTCAATCAGCAGCGAAAGCGGCTTATGGCGAGACCTGGACTTGATCTCATAAACTCGCTCCACCGCCCGCAAATTGAAAGGATCAGCAGCCAGACCATAAAAAGTATCGGTTGGCATGCCAAGAACTTCGCCGGCGCGAATCTGATCGGCGGCATACCGGATTAGCGATGGCTCCGGTTTTTGACTATTGATTTTCACCATCTCCACGCGCACTGCCGCTCTCCGGAACCGTTGTATTTTCGAGAGTTAAGATAACACGAGCACGCGCCTCTCGCCGAATGCCGCGTATGATCTCTCATCAGGAGTCGATGTTGGAAAATACTAGAAACGCCGGCAGTGGCCGCCTGCGGCGTATTGAAGGCCGCCACAACTCGCTCATAAAGGTGCTGCGCCAGGCGTTCCAGCACGGGGAACTGACCGCGACGGGTGAGTGCGCCATCGAGGGGTTCCGAGTCATTGAGGAAGCCCTTCGCAGCGGTCTTCGCTTCCGAGCGGTTTTCGTCAGCGAATCCGGCCAGTCCCGGGCTGCACGCTTGCTGCCGCAGATCGGCGCCCATGTTGAAACCGTTCTTCTGCCAGACAAGCTATTCGCAAGTGCTGTTCCCAGCGAGACTCCCCAAGGTCTTGCCGCTCTGGTCCACGTGAAGACCCACCCTGTCGATGAACTTCTCGAAAGTACTTCAACCGGGCCCCTGCTGGTGGTTGCTGGGCTACAGGACCCCGGCAATCTGGGCACGATTCTGCGTTCGGCGGAGGCTTTTGGCGCTGCGGGTGTTGTTTGCGGCGAGGGCACGGTCAGTATCTATAACAGCAAGGTAGTGCGCGCTTCGGCAGGGTCGGTTTTTCGGCTTTCCGTAGTGAAAGTCGATTTGAAAACGCTGATCCCGGCGCTGAAGGCCCGCGGTTTTCGGTTGGTGGCAACGTCATCGCATAAAGGAACGGCGCTTCCGCAAGCCGATCTGGGCAGACAAATCGCGATCTTCATCGGCAACGAAGGCGCCGGAGTCGATAAAAAGCTTCTATCGCAAATGGATGAATTGATCATGATTCCACACTCGCCTCGGGTGGAATCGCTGAATGCGGGCATAGCGGCCAGTATCATCTTGTATGAGGCAGCGCGACGCAACGCGTGATTCACCATGGAGACACCGGGCACGGAGAAACTGGTCAAAACGAGCAAGGGAAGTGATGCTGATGGCGTAAACTTGCATGCGGGCAGCCCTGGCTTGGCGAAGCAAAGGAGCAGATCAATCACGGGAAACATTCACCCGCTTTGTTGCATAGGGCTGGTTAGCCTGGGATTGCTGTCCGGCTCGCGGGCGCAGTCGTCGGTACCTGATTACCGAAAAAATATTCAAGCAGTTGCTCGCGATATCGAAACACTGCGACATCAGTATCCGCAGTTAATCGAGTTCTCGGTTATTAAGAGTGCCGAACCTGATCGATTAGTGATTGAATACGCCTATCACACGCACGCTGCTGTTCAAGCTGGCGGTTGGACCTCCCACGTTCCAAACCCAGATGACGATGGCGTCTGGTTTTATATCGATTTACATGGGCCTGATTCGATAGCGCAGATCGATACGCAACCTGCGCAGCTGGCAATCCAGAACTGTGTCGGGAAAAAACGTGTCACCTTTCTCATTCTTGAAGGGCGATCAACAAAACCGATAGCCGGCCGGATCGCGAAGATATTGACGCGCCATGGAGCAGGACCCTGTCCGAACTCACCAAAATGAGCAGCGGCGAAGGCTGTAATCGCTGGCAGCCTTGACCAGGCTAATGAGCTTATTTCATGCAATACCGGATGGTAACCAGTCAGACAATCGCGGTCGTCCGCTCGCCGACCGCATGCGTCCGCGCACGCTCGACGAATTTGTCGGCCAGGAGCACCTGATTGCGCCAGGCAAGCCTCTGCGAGCGCAGATCGAACGCGACGACATCGGCTCGCTTATCTTTTGGGGTCCTCCGGGCACCGGCAAAACCACTCTGGCGAAGATCATCGCCAATATGACCCGCGCGGAGTTCATCGAGTTCAGCGCCGTGCTTTCCGGTATCAAAGAAATTAAGCAAGTCATGGCCGACGCCGAACGAGGCCGCCAGTACGGCACTCGCACCATTGTTTTCGTTGACGAAATCCATCGTTTCAACAAAGCCCAGCAGGACGCGTTTCTTCCCCATGTGGAGAGAGGCAACATTCGCCTGATCGGCGCCACCACCGAGAACCCGTCGTTTGAAATCATCTCCGCGCTGCTTTCGCGCAGCCGGGTATATGTCCTCAAGCCACTCACCGAGGAACAGATCGTGCTCCTGCTGCGGCGAGCGCTTGAGGACAGTGAGCGCGGCCTGGGTGCGATGAAGTTATCAGCAAGCGATGACGTGTTGCGACAGATCGCCAATTATTCGAGTGGCGATGCCCGAAGTGCGTATAACGTGCTGGAAGTCGCGGCCGCGCTGGCGACGGACAAGACGCGAGCGCCCGGTAAGGACAAGGCTGCGGCAACCCCAGAAATGATTTCCGGCGTACACCAGATCACAACCGAGATCGTGCAGGATGCGCTGCAGAAGCGCGTTTTGCTTTACGACAAAGCGGGCGAAGAGCACTATAACCTGATTTCCGCCCTGCATAAGTCGGTGCGTAACAGCGATCCCGATGCATCTTTATATTGGTTGGCGCGCATGCTTGAGGCCGGCGAGGATCCGCTGTATGTTGCGCGGAGAATAGTGCGAATGGCGGTGGAAGACATCGGACTCGCCGATCCTAGCGCGCTCGCTTTGTGCATGGCGGCACGCGATGCGGTGGATTTCATCGGCATGCCGGAAGGCAATCTGGCGCTGGCGCAGGCGGCGGTTTATCTCGCCCTCGCCCCAAAATCAAACGCCTTGTACACGGCATACTCTGATGTTCAACAGGACGTGGAACGGACCGCGGCTGAGCCCGTTCCATTGCATCTTCGAAACGCACCCACGGGACTCATGAAAAACCTCGGCTATGGGCAAGGCTACCAGTATGCGCACGACCTTGAGAGCAAAGTGGCCGACATGCAGTGCCTTCCTGACAACTTGAAAGATCGCCGTTATTATCAGCCGACTCTCGAAGGCGCGGAAAAACGTATTCGCGAACAGCTGCAAGATATCCGGCGCAGGCGATCGCAAGTCCCTCCTGCGGGAACTAGGTCAGAATCCGAGGAGTAGCTAAGGGCATCCCTTGCGAGAGCGTAGACCGCGTGCCGCTATCCAAATCGAGCCCGGTGCTCCTTGAGAATGCAGAGATCCATTACCACGAAGAGTCCAGCCCTCACGGCCGTTTCGGCAGCTTTGTGATTGATAACTTCCTCTTGCATCCAGACCGCGGGAACTTTCAACTGAATTGCCTGATCGACAATCTCTCCAACGAACTCAGGGCGGCGAAAGATGTTTACGATGTCGATCTTCTCGGGAACTTCCAGCAAAGACGGGTATGATTTTTCTCCCAGCGCTTCAACAATGGCCGGATTGACGGGAATAATTTTGTACCCGTGCGCCTGCATGTATGCGGAAACCCCGTGACTGGGACGCATGGGGCTATCAGAGAGCCCAACTACGGCGATGGTTTTTGAGCGTTGCAGCAGGTCGGGGATCGAGTCAACTTCGGGACGGCTTTCCACGTCTGTATTCTAAACTGGCCGCACGCCTATCCCCTGCCGGGGTCTAATTTCTGTTTGAACATTCGCAAGGCAAGCTTGCGGACGGTGTCAGAAACTTCCTTGTTTCCCGACAAATTCTTCAGGTCTTGGATTAGGAGGTTTTTCATCAGTCCGAGACTCACGTCCATCGGAGTGCGAGGATTGAAAACCAGATTGCGGACGATGGCATAGTTCTTCATAAAGCGGCGCTTCATGGGGATTGCCCGCAGCACCGACTCCAGTACATTCTTCTGATTTGCATATCGTTCGACTTCGCCGTCCGTGATCTTCGGCGAATCCAGCACGGCGAGCGCCACAATTTTTGTGCCATCGCGCACCAGTATTGAACGCTCCTCTTTCGAGCCCTTCATCGCGAGTTGGATCCGCCCCTTCACGTCGAGCGTGGCGATTTTCTGCAGAACGCTGCCTCGCTGTTCGTTCTGAGGGTTGGTCACTTTTTTTGCTGGCAACTTCGCAGCTGTTGCTGGTTTGGCCGGACTAGGGGAAGCACCGGCGGCGGCAGCCACTGCCTGGGGCTCCGCCTGACCGGCTTCTTCATGAATGGGACCTATAGGCTGAAATGGTTTGCCGGCTTCGGCCGCGATCTCCCCTGCATGTTCAGTCAAGAATGCAGTAACCACTTGCTCTATTTGCGGATCGGCGGGTACTTCAGGTTCGGTGACGGTTTCAGATTCCGTTGGCGTTCCCGATTCGCCGCCTGCCTGTCCGTCTTTAATCGTAACGGGAGGGGCCGGCCGCTCCGAATCAGGAGCCGCTTCCGCAGTGGCGCCCTCGGGTTCCTTATGCGTTTCGATCGCAACGGACGCCGCTTTCCCGGTGATCAATTCTTGCACTCTCACTGACTGCAGGCCGCTGAGTTGCGTGTTCGAACTCAGATCTTGGAGTACCTGCCGTGATCCTTTGACCCGAGGACTTGCGAGCATCGCATCAATCCACTCGCCTTTCAAAGTGCTGGCAAGCTGGCCTAGTTTCAGCAGTGTGACCGAGGGATTTTCGAGCAGGAGCGGAAACAAAACAGGTCTAAGATTTCTGGGTGCGAGCCAGTAATCCAACACCTCTTTAGCCGTTGCCGGGTTTGACGCAATTGTCTTGGCGGAATTCTCGTCCCAGCCGGCGAGGGTTATTCGTGAGGTCTCGCCGAAGATCTTGTTGTTATCGGCTAAATAGACCAAAATCTCGACCATTTCTTCGGCCGACGTCTCGAGCGCACCCTTGGCTGCCGCCATCATCTGATGAGACGACAGAGCACACCTGCGAACTAATTCCAGTAAGCGCGCCATAGTTTTTCGGATCGGAGAGCTGTACCCTATAGGTTCTCGCAACCGAACTGCTCTTTCTACTATTTTTGGGCGGCGTGAGGTTACGGAAGGCACTACCGTTAGGAATCGACGGCTTTGGCGGAATTGCCGCCGTCGCGGCGCATGCGCAAGTAAGCGCGAATGAAAGGCTGCAAATCGCCGTCTATTACCCGATCCACGTCGCCAACTTCGGTCTTGGTACGGTGGTCTTTGATCAGACGATAGGGTTGAAGAACGTAAGATCGTATCTGCGAACCAAAGTCTATATCCAGCTTTGAGTCCTCAATTTTCCGGGTGGCTTCGCGCTTCTTCTCCATTTCAAATTCGTAGAGTTTTGAGCGCAACATGCTCATGGCGCGATCTTTGTTCTTGTGTTGTGAGCGCTCATTCTGGCAAGCAGCCACCAGTCCCGTGGGAATGTGCGTAATCC
>Ga0070714_100003562_pt1 | contig 11639 bp, 8 predicted proteins | sample LARL83metaG_FD_65450 | JGI IMG/M metagenome (GOLD analysis project Ga0070714, IMG submission 65450) | Corn, switchgrass and miscanthus rhizosphere microbial communities from Kellogg Biological Station, Michigan, USA - LAR L8-3 metaG | ecosystem: Host-associated > Plants > Roots > Rhizosphere ... | reverse complement strand
CCCAAGGAAGCCAAGGGCCAGCTGCGCCTGTTGCTGGAGTACGCGCCGGAAGCGGGTGCGCTGGACGTGCCGGACCCGTACTACGGCGGTGCCCAGGGCTTCGAGCGGGTCCTGGATCTGGTGGAGCAGGGCGGCCGCGGCCTGTTGGAGGAGATCCGCAAGCGCCGCAAGTCCTAGAGCCTCAAAAAAGAAACCCGGCTTGCGCCGGGTTTCTGGTCTTTGCAGCTCTCTAAGCCGGCATCACTCGTGATGCCCGCCTTCGTTTCCGCCACCGCCGTCGCCACCGCCCTGGCCTTCGCCCGGCTCATGCCGCGGCATGCTCTCCGGGATGCGATAGGGGTTGGGCATGGTGCGGTCGTCGTGCTCAGCCGCGCTCGATGGCTCGTGGTACTCCGGACGCGGCTGCGCCGGAGTGGCCACGTGGGCGTGGTCATGCACGTCGTGGGAGTGGCTGCGGTCGCCCTCGTCGTGGGAAGGCTCTGACAGGTCTCGGTAATACCGTTCGCCCGGCGCCGCGACGTTGCCGCGGTTGTCGTCGTTCGGATCGAAGTTCTGCTGGCCCTGCGCGCCCTGGCCGCCGTTCTCCATCCCGCCACGCTCGCCCTCGAAGCGGCGGCGCCGGCCGCCGCGACGGCCACGCCGACGGCCGCGGCGCGCGCCGCCCTCGCCGTGACGCTCGTGGCCGCCCTGGCCCGGCGCCTGCTGCATGGCCTGTTGCTCGTGCTGGGCCTGCTCGCTCGTGGCCGGCGTCACATCCGCGGCATGCTCGGCCACGGGTTCGACGGGAGCGGGGGCAGGGGCGGGTTGGACCTGGGGCTGCTCCGGCGCAGCGGCGGACTGCTGCTGTTGCTGCTGGCGGTTGCGGTCACGATCCCGGTCGCGGCCGCCCCGCTCGTTGCGGTCGCGGCCCTGGCGTTCCTGGCGGTCGCCACGCTCCTGGCGGTCGCGGCCCTGCTGGTTACGATCGTTACGTTCGTTGCGATCACCGCGTTCTTCGCGCTTCTGGTTCTGGTTGCTGCCGGCGCCCTGCCCCTGGGCCTGCTGACGGTTGCGGTCGCGATCACGGTCCCGATCGCCGCGCTCATCGCGGCTGCCACGGTTGCGATCCCGGTCGCGGCCACGGCCGCGGTCCCGGTCGTGGCGGTCGCGGCGCTGGAACTCCTGGCGCGGAGCACGGTGTTCACGGGGGCTGCGTTCTGGGCTGCGCTTCTTCTCGCCGGTGCCAAACAGGGCGCGCCACAGCCTCACGAAGATGCCGGGCTGCGCGACGGCTTCGGTGGCGAACACCGGGGCCGGCATGGAGGGGTTGATGCCCTTCACGGCGGGAGCCTCGGCCGCCTCCTTGGCGCGCTCCGAGCTCGGCAGCGGTTCCGGTTCCGGCGCGGTCACCAGCTTGTAGCTGGTGGTGGCGGCGCCGGGCGCGCGGGCCTCGTCGTCGCGCAGGCGCTGGATGTCGTACTTGGGCATGTCCAGGTGCGGGTTCGGCACCAGCACCACGCTGACGGAGCAGCGCTTCTCGATCTCGGAGATGATGCCGCGCTTCTCGTTGAGCAGGAAGGTCGCCACGTTCACCGGGAGCTTCGCCACCACCCGGGAGGTGCGTTCCTTCATCGCTTCCTCCTCGATGAGGCGCAGCACCGACAGCGACAGGGACTCGATGCCGCGGATGCGGCCTTCGCCCTCGCACTGCGGGCAGATCACCTGGGTGGACTCACCCAGGGACGGGCGCAGGCGCTGGCGCGACATCTCCAGCAGGCCGAAGCGGGACAGCTTGCCCACCTGCACGCGGGCACGGTCCATCTCCAGGGCGGCGCGCAGGCGGTCTTCCACGTCGCGCTGGTTCTTCTGCGGACCCATGTCGATGAAGTCGATGACGATGAGGCCGCCCAGGTCGCGCAGACGGAGCTGGCGCGCCACCTCGTCGGCGGCCTCCAGGTTGGTGCGCAGGGCGGTCTCCTCGATGTCGCTGCCCTTGGTGGCGCGCGCCGAGTTCACGTCGATGGCCACCAGGGCCTCGGTGTGGTCGATGACCAGGGCCCCGCCGGAGGGCAGGCGCACGTGGCGGCCGAAGGCGGCCTCGATCTGGCTCTCGATCTGGAAGCGGGTGAACAGCGGCACGCGTTCGTCATAACGCTTGAGCTTGTTCAGGCTCTGCGGCATCACCTTCTCCATGAAGGTGCGCGCTTCCTGGTACATCTTGTCGTCGTCCACCAGGATCTCGCCGATGTCGGCGCGCAGGTAGTCGCGCAGGGCGCGGATCACCACGTTGCCTTCCTGGTAGATCAGGAAGGGGGCGGCCCGCTCATGGGAGGCCTTGTCGATGGCGTCCCAGGTCTGCAGCAGGTAGTCCAGGTCCCACTGCAACTCCTCGGGGCTGCGGCCCACGCCGGCGGTGCGGATGATGACACCCATGCCGTCCGGGATCTGCAGGGAGGACATGGCGTCCCGGAGCTCCTCCCGGTCCTCGCCTTCGACGCGGCGCGACACGCCGCCGGCCCGGGGGTTGTTGGGCATCAGCACCATGAAGCGGCCGGCCAGGCTGACGAAGGTGGTGAGGGCGGCACCTTTGTTGCCGCGTTCCTCCTTGTCCACCTGCACCATGATCTCCTGGCCTTCCTGCAACAGTTCGCGGATGTTGAGGCGGCCCGAAGTGTCGGCGCCCTGGCGGAAGTAGCTGCGGGAGATCTCTTTGAGGGGCAGGAAGCCGTGGCGCTCGGAACCGTAGTCCACGAAGCAGGCTTCGAGGCTGGGTTCGACGCGGGTGATGCGGCCCTTGTAGACGTTGGCTTTCTTCTGTTCCTTGGAGAGCACCTCGAGGTCGAGGTCGTACAGGCGCTGGCCATCCACCATGGCCACGCGCAGTTCTTCAGGCTGGGTCGCGTTGATCAATATGCGTTTCATCGGACATCTCGCTCAGCGCTGCACCACGGGCTGCACGAGATCACGGAAGGGCCGGACGGCCTCAGGGCGGGGAACTTCTGGTTATTCAGGCGCCGGGGCCCTTGCGGGGGGCGGCTGCCTTATAGAAATCCAAGCCTGGGCGGAATCGGCGCTTCGTGACCATGCGCGGGCATGGGAGCGCGGTCTTGACGGCTAACCCGGTCCAAGGGGCCGGCACGTCGCTTTAAACGGAGCCGCTGGAATCACAGAGCGGCCCCACCAAATCGCACAGAGGTGCCGCAAGGCCTTCCTCTCGCTCGGTCTAATGCTGCAAGCTGCGGCCCGGAGGCGTCTGCAGCGCACGACATATACCTGTCCGGTACTATAGCAGCCATTTCACGGCCGTTCAATGCCGTATCACTTTTGTTTTCAGGAGCTTAGGCGTGACTCATGAGGGACCCAAGGTCCGGTCCATCACGGCAGGTGAGGAAGATGCGGGTCAGCGACTCGACAATTTCCTGTTCCGGACCCTCAAGGGTGTGCCTAAGAGCCACGTCTATCGCCTACTGCGCACCGGGCAAGTGAGGGTGAACAAGAAGCGGGCCAAGCCGGACTATCGACTGGAGGAAGGTGACGAGTTGCGGCTGCCGCCGGTGCGCCAGGAAGAGAAGGCCGCTCCCGGCAAGCCCCCCCATTGGCAGCAGGAAGCCATGCAGGCCGGGATCCTGTTCGAGGACGAACGCATCCTGGTGGTGAACAAGCCCGCCGGCATGGCGGTCCACGGGGGCAGCGGCGTGAGCTTCGGGGTCATCGAGACCCTGCGGGTGCTGCGCCCCGAGTCTCCCGGCCTGGAGCTGGCCCATCGCCTGGACCGGGACACCAGCGGTTGCCTGATCGTGGCCAAGCGCCGCAGCGCGGTGCGGCCCCTGCATGCGGCCTTCCGGGACGGCTCCGTGGAGAAGCACTACCTGGCGCTATTGGCGCATCCCTGGGAGGGCGGAAGCCGCGAAGTGAATGCACCCCTGGAGAAGAACCAGGTGGAGGGGGGTGAACGCATCGTGAAGGTGAGCCGGGAGGGAAAGGAGGCCAAGAGCCTGTTCACGCCGCTGCAGAAGTTCACGGGTTCGGCCCTGGCGGACGTGCGCATCTACACCGGCCGGACCCACCAGATCCGGGTGCATGCCTCGTACATCGACCATCCGGTGGCGGGGGACGACAAGTACGGCGACCGGGAAGCCAATAAGCTGCTCAGGGCCGCCGGTCTGAAACGGATGTTCCTGCACGCCCATCGCCTGAGCTTCCCCCACCCAGAGACGGGGGAGCGTCTAAGCCTCGCCGCTCCGCTGGACGACGAATTGCAAGGGGTGATCAAGAGCCTCGGCGGGAAACCGGTCTAAGGCAATTCGAGTCCTGCATTCCGCAGGAACTTGCAGAGCATTATCAAGGGCAGTCCCACCAAGGCGCTCGGATCGTTGGACTCGATGCCCTCGAAGAGCGTGATCCCAAGCCCCTCGGATTTGAAGCTCCCGGCACTGTCATAGGGCTGTTCTGCCTGGAGGTAGCGCTCGATCTCCCGGTCCGAAAGCTTGCGGAAGGCCACCCGGGTCACGTCCGCGTATTCCTGGACCCGGCCATCGCGGGTGTCGATGAGGCAGAGGCCGGTGTGGAACTTCATGTACTTGCCGGAAGCAGCCCTGAGCTGGGCCACGGCAGTAGGGTGGTCGCCGGGCTTGCCCAGGATCTCGCCGTCCCGCTCCGCAGCCTGATCGGAGCCGATGACGAGGGCGCCGTGATGGCGGCCGGCCACGGCCTCGGCCTTGGCCCGGGATAGCCGTCTCACCAGTTGCTCCACGGGTTCCCCCGGACCGCGGGTCTCATCCACCCCAGGGGCCACTGCCTCGAAGGGTATGCGCAGGCGCTCGAGCAGCGCCCGGCGATGCCGCGAGGTGGAGGCGAGGACCAGACGGATGGACATGGAAAGACCTGTCGCTGAGGGCGCGTAAGCATGGCCCGAATGGCTCCGCGGGCACAAGACTCTGTAAAAACAAGGGCTTGGGAGCAGATTTGCTTTGACACCTGAAGCCTCGAAACGTATGATTACGCGCTTATGTCAGGCGCTTTGCCGCCCTCCCTGGATCTCGCCCGTGCCGCCCGCCAGACCTACGGCCTGCAGGGCAGCCTGCCGGTGAAGTCCATGCCGCGGCTGGCCGCAGCGCTCGCATCCGACGCGGGCGAGGTGCAGGTGGCGCTGGAAGCAGGGGTGGATCCCGGGCGACGCATCACCGTCACCGGGAGCATCGATGCGGAACTCGAGTTGCAGTGCCAGCGTTGCCTGGAGCCGGTACGGTTCGCGGTGCACGCGGAGCCGCACCTGGCATGGGTGAAGACGGACGAGCAGCTCGCCGCCTTGCCCGAGGAATACGAACCGCTGCTCTCGGCCGACGGCGACGTCGACCTGAAGGAGCTGGTGGCGGAGGAATTGCTGCTGGCGTTGCCGCTCGTGCCGAAACACGATGGCGACGCGGCATGCGGAGGCTTCACGGAGCCCGCGGCGAGACCCGCGGAAGCCGGCGAAGTCAGGAAGAACCCTTTTGCAGAACTGGCCAAGCTCAAGCGCGGCAAGTGAACCAGGAGTAGGAAAATGGCTGTCCAGAAAAGTCGCGTAACCCCGTCCCGCCGTGGCCAGCGTCGTTCGCACGACGCCCTCAAGGGCCCGACCCTGTCCGTCGAGTCCAGCACCGGCGAGACCCACCGCCGGCACCACATCTCCGCGGACGGCTTCTACCGCGGCAAGAAGATCCTGAACACCAAGCGCGACGACTGACGTTCATCCGCCCGCGCCTGGCGCGGGCGAAACCTCGACGGACTGGCGCACCCGGATCCGCTCAGATGAACTCCACCGTAACCATCGCACTGGATGCCATGGGCGGCGATCACGGACCTTCCGTGACGGTGCCTGCGGCCGTCAGCATGCTCGGCAAACACGCGGACCTCAAGCTGATCCTGGTGGGTCGGCAAGAGGTGCTCGCGCCCCTGGTCGCGCGCCATGCCAAGTTCGGTGAGCGCCTCACGGTGCACCATGCCTCGGAAGAGGTGGGTAGCGACGAGCTGCCTTCCCTGGCGCTGCGCGGCAAGAAAGACTCCTCCATGCGGGTGGCCATCAACCTCGTCAAGTCCGGAGAGGCGCATGCCTGCGTGAGCGCCGGCAACACCGGCGCGCTCATGGCCACCGCGCGCTTCGTGCTCAAGACCGTCAACGGCATCGACCGGCCCGCCATCTGTGCGCTGATCCCGTCGCACGGCGGCCATACCCACATGCTCGACCTCGGCGCCAACGCCGACTGCACGCCGGAGCAGCTGTTCCAGTTCGGCGTGATGGGCTCGGCGCTGGCCAGCGCGGTGTACAACATCAACCAGCCCCGCGTCGGCCTCCTCAACATCGGCGAGGAGGAGATCAAGGGCAACGAGAAGGTGAAGGAGGCCGCCCGGCTCCTCACCGAGAGCCACATCAACTATATCGGCTTCGTCGAGGGCAACGACATCTTCTCCCGCGACGTGGATGTGGTGGTGACGGACGGCTTCGTCGGCAACGTATCCCTCAAGACCATGGAAGGCCTGGCGAAGATGATCAGCCAGATCATCCGCGAGGAGTTTCGCCGCAGCTACTTCACCAAGGTCCTGGCCCTGGCCGCGATGCCGGTGCTGAAGATGGTGCGCAAGCGCCTCGACACCCGGCACTATAATGGCGCGAGCCTCCTGGGGCTGCGCGGGGTGGTGGTGAAGAGCCACGGCGGCACCGACAGCATCGGCTTCGCCGCGGCCATCCGCATAGCCATCCTCGAGGTGCAGAACCAGGTGCCGCAGCGCATCGGCAGGCTTATGGAAGAACAACTGGCGCAACCGACCACCGTGGGTAACCCATGAAGCAGCTCTACGCACGCATCGCTGGCACCGGCCGCTGCCTCCCGGACCGGGTCCTGACCAACCACGACCTGGAGAAGATGGTCGAGACCAGCGACGAGTGGATCAAGAGCCGCACCGGCATCGAGCGCCGCCATATCGTGGCGGACAACGAGACCAACCTGGACCTCTGCGAGCGCGCCTCGCTCAAGGCCATGGAGATGGCCGGCGTCGGACCCGCGGACATCGACCTGGTCATCGTCGGCACCACCACCCCTGATCAGGTGTTCCCCAACATGGGCTGCCTGCTGGAACGGCGCCTCGGCATCCACGGTCCCATGGCTTTCAGCCTGGAAGCGGCCTGCACCGGCTTCATCTACGCGCTCAACATCGCCGAGAAGTTCATCAAGACCGGCGCTTCGAAGAAGGCGCTGGTGGTCGGCGCTGAGACCCTTTCGCGCATGGTGGACTGGAAGGATCGCAACACCTGCGTGCTGTTCGGCGATGGCGCCGGCGCGGTGGTGCTGGAGGCCTCGGAACAGCCCGGCATCCTCTCCACCCACGTGCACGCGGACGGCCAGTACGCGGATCTGCTGTATTTCCCCTCCGGTGTCTCCAAGAAACCCGAAGACTTCCACGCCCGCCGCGACTACATCCAGATGAAGGGCAACGAGGTCTTCAAGGTGGCGGTCACCAAGCTGGGCGAGGTGGCCCAGGAGGCCCTCACCGCCAACGGCCTGAAAGGCGAGGAGCTGGACTGGCTGATCCCGCACCAGGCGAACTTGCGCATCATCGAAGGCACCGCCAAGAAGCTCAAGCTGCCCATGGAGCGGGTGGTGCTCACGGTGCAGGATCATGGCAATACCTCGACGGCTTCTGTTCCGATGGCCCTCGACGTAGCTGTGCGCGACGGCCGCATCAAGCGCGGCCAATTGCTGCTCCTCGAAGCCTTCGGCGGCGGATTCACATGGGGTTCGGCGCTGTTGCGTTTCTGAGATCGACTACATCCGCGCAAAAAAAAAGGGAGGCCACGGGGCCTCCCTTCGCATTTGCAGGTCTTGATGCGGCTTAGGGCAGCTTGGGGGCCGGTTTGATGGCCACCGGCTCGCCCACCAGCACCGTCGGGGCGCCCGCGGCGAAAGCGGCCTTGTTGTAGTCCGGCACGTCCTTGGCGACGAGCGCGTTGAACTTGGCCAGGGCGTCGTCGAGCTTCGGCGTCAGCTCCTGGTCCAGTTCCGTCACCGACTGCAACACCGGCTGCGGATCGCCTGCCACGCCGTATGACAGGAACTGCAGTTCACCGTCCAGCTTGGCCAGGTAGTGGATGTCGTCTTCCGGCGCGTCCGTCTGCACCTCCGTGTTGTAGACGGACTCCTTGAGGTCGCCGAGCTTCTTGGACAAGGACTTGGCGGCGTCGGCGACGGCCTTGTACTTCGCCTTGTCCGCGTCCTCCATGTCCTCGACCTTGCCGCTGAAGCCGTCCAGGCTGCCCTTCATGGCGGTGAGACGGTTCAGCATCTCCGCGAAGGCGTTCTCCTCGCTGCGGATGCGTAGGGCCATGGCGAGCTGGGCCTTGTCCTCATCCAGCGAGAACTGCTGGTTGGGGTCGAAGATGACCTTGGCCTGGGTGGTCTGGGTCTTGCCGTCCACGGTCACGGCGAAGTTGTAGGTGCCCGGCAGGACCAACGGCCCGAAACCGCCGCCGAAGTCGCCCCCGCCGTGGAACTCCTTCTCGAAGTCCAGCTTGGTGGGATGGTCGTACTGCATATCCCAGGCGTAGCGGTTGATGCCCTGCTTGGAGGGACCGTACACGGTGGCCACGGTGGTGCCGGCGCTGTCGGTGACCACGATCTTCACCGGGGTCTTGTCACCGTCGCCGTCGTTCTTGATCTCCTTCTTGAGGTAGTAGTCCAGGACCACCCCGTTGGGAGCATCCGGGGCACCGTAGCTCACCTGGGTCTCACCGCCGCGGTACCAGGTGACGTAATGGGTGCCGTCGCCGGCGCCGAACAGGTGGAAGTCCTCGGAGGCGACCTTGTCGTCCATCTCCTCGAAGGGACGGATGTCATCGAACACGAACAGGCCGCGGCCGTGGGTGGCTACCGCCAGGTCATGGTCCATGAACTTGACGTCGAACACCGGCACGGTGGGGAAGCCGGCCTTCACCTGCTGCCAGTGGTCGCCGCCATCGCGGGAATACCACAGGCCGGCCATGTTGCCGAGCATCAGGAAGTCGCGCACGTTGGGGCTCTCGCGCACCACCATCACCGGCTGCTCCGGCAGGCCCTTGTCGATGCGGCTCCAGCTCCTGCCGTAGTTGGTGGTCTTGTAGACGTAGGCATGCTTGTCGTCCAGCTCGTGGCCATCGAAGCCCACGTAGGCGGTGCCGGCGTCATAGGGCGAAACGCCGATCTGGTAGACGCGGGTCCACTTGGGTGCGCCGGAAGGCGTGACCGCGCTCCAGGTCTTGCCGCCGTCGCGGGACAGCTGCACCAGGCCGTCGTCGGTGCCGACCCAGATCACCTTGTCGTCGGTCGGGGCGAGGCTGATGGAGAGGATGGTGTCGTAGGTCTCGGCGCCGGAGATGTCCTTGTTCACCGGGCCGCCGGACAGCTCCTGCTTGCTCTTGTCGTTGCGGGTCAGGTCACCCGAGATATCGCTCCAATGCAGGCCGCCGTCGGTGCTCTTGAACAGCACATTGCCGCCCAGGTACACGGTCTTGGCGTCGGTGTACGACACGGCGATCGGCGAGGTCCAGTTGAAGCGGTACTTGGCGTCCGCGGCTTTCAGGTCCGCGACGAACCCCGGGCCGTGCAGGTAGGGCATGGTGAAGACGGTACGGTGGGTCTTGATGTTGAACTGGGTGATGGCGCCGTCCTGGGAGTCCACGTACACGATGTCGGGATCGCTGGGAGCAGGCACGGTGTACTCTCCGTCGCCGCCGGTCACCGAGAACCAGTCGTTGCCGTCCACCTGGTTGTTGGCCAGCGAGCTCGCGGGGCCGCACCAGGCGCTGTTGTCCTGCAGGCCGGCGCAGAGGTTGTGCGGGTTGCTGCTGTCCACGCCCACCATGTAGTCCTGCTCGAGGGCCATGCCGTCGAGGAAGCGCCAGCTCTTGGCGCCGTCCAGGCTGAGGAAGGCTCCGCCATCGTTGCCCTGGATGATGCGGTTGGGGTCAGTAGGGTCGATCCAGATGGCGTGGTGATCCACGTGCACACCCGGGTCCACGTAGCGGGCGGTCTTGCCACCGTCCAGGGAACGCATCATGAAGAAGGAGAGGAAGTAGACCTTGTCCGCGTCCTCGGGGGAGACCTGCATGCGCGAGAAGTAGAACGGACGCACGTCCAGGTTGTGGCTGCTGTTGGTCTTGGACCAGGTATCGCCCATGTCGTTGGAGGTCCAGAGCAGGCCTTCGCTGGGCTTGGTCTCGATCAGCGCATAGACCCGGTCCGGATTGCTGGGCGCCACGGCCACGGCGATGCGTCCGAGGGTGCCGTCCGGCAGGTCCTTGTCGAGCTTCTTCCAGGTATCGCCGCCGTCCAGGGAGCGCCAGATGCCGCTCTCGGTGCCGCCGTCATCCAGGTTCCAGGGATAACGCACCGCCTGCCACATGCCGGCGAACAGCACCTTGGGGTTGGCCGGCGACATGCTGAGGTCGGAGGCGCCGGTGTGCTCGCTCACGTACAGCACTTTCTTCCAGGTCTTGCCGCCGTCGGTGGTCTTGAAGATGCCGCGCTCAGGGTTGGGCGCCCAGGTATGGCCGAGGGCCGCCACCCAGACGGTGTTGGGATCTTCGGGGCTGACGATGACGCGGGAGATCTGCCCCACGTCCTTGAGGCCCATCTGCTGCCAGGTCTTGCCCGCGTCGGGCGAGAAGTACACGCCGGCACCATCGGTGACGTCATTGCGGATGTTGGCTTCGCCGGTGCCCACCCAGACGTAGTTGGGGTTGGTGGGAGCGAGCGCGATGGCGCCGATGGAGCTGGTGGCCTCATGCTCGAAGATGGGCTTGAAGCTCAAGCCGCCGTCGGTGGTCTTCCACACGCCGCCGGCGCCGCCGCCCACATAGTAGATGCTGGGATTGCCCGGCACGCCCACCACCGCAGCCACGCGGCCGCCGGCGCTGGCCGGACCCAGGTTGCGGAACTTGAGGTTCTGGAAGGCGTCGGGCGGGGAGCTGTCGTCGGCCGCATAGGCTCCGACGGCTGCAAGTATCAGGCAAATGCCGACCAAGAGGGACCCGAGGCGCTTGTACATGACATCCTCCGCTGAGAAAGCTTATTGTTCCGGCCCTTGGACCGGCGGGTGGCTGGAAAGGTCCCTGTCTTAGGCGTCTTCCGGCGGCTTAAGTTCCCTGTCAGAGGTCCAGGCCGCCGAAGTAGAAGCGCACCTTCAGGGTGGTGGTGTTGCCGCTGTTGAAGGCATGGGCGTACCCCAGGCCGAACGACAGCCAGTGGATGGGCTGGAACAGGATGCCTGCGCCGATCTCCGTGGAAGAGGCGGGCAGGAAGGCCTGTTGGCTGCCGGCAGCCGGATCGGTCGCCGCGCTGAGCCAGTCATGGGCCAGCCAGCCGTCCACTTCCAGCCAGTCGAGCTTATGGGGATGGTGGCGGATGCCTACCGCCAGGCGGTAACCGTCGTCGGTGACGAAGTGGTCGAGATGATCGTAACGGTCATTGAGGTACAGCAAGTCGGTGTAGACGTCGGTCTGGGCGTTGATGGCGGACTCGCCCGTGATGCCGACGCTGTAGTCCTTGTAGCTCACCGCCAGCGGGAAGTTGAGCGAACCATAGCTGGCGCGCAACTGCACGTCGTCCAGGAAGCTGTAGGAGAGGTCGGCATAGGCGCCGCTGCCGGCC
>Ga0070714_100003557_pt1 | contig 11649 bp, 10 predicted proteins | sample LARL83metaG_FD_65450 | JGI IMG/M metagenome (GOLD analysis project Ga0070714, IMG submission 65450) | Corn, switchgrass and miscanthus rhizosphere microbial communities from Kellogg Biological Station, Michigan, USA - LAR L8-3 metaG | ecosystem: Host-associated > Plants > Roots > Rhizosphere ... | reverse complement strand
CGATGACGATGCTCAAGCAGATGGCCGTCGACGACAAGTCGGTCTACGTCGACACGACGAACTCCAAGTACATGGACCTGTTCAACTCCAACAAGATCGGCATGCTGGTCACCGGGCCCTGGGACCTGTCCAGCGTGCACGTGCCGTACGGCGTGCAGATCATGCCGACCTTCTCGGGCTCCTCGGCCGGACACCAGAGCATCTCCGGGCCGGACAACTGGGTCGTGTTCAACAACGGTGACACCCAGACCAAGGCCGCCGAGACCTTCGTGACCTGGCTGACCGCGCCGAACCAGGTCAAGTCCTTCTCGCTGGCCACCGGTGATCTGCCGACCCGACAGTCGATCGGCAACGACCCGGCCGTCGTCGAGCAGATGAACAAGAACCTGCCCGGGCTGAAGACGTTCATCGAGAATCTCAAGAACGTGAAGCAGGCCCGGCCCCAGGTCACCGTCTACCCGCAGATCTCCCAGGCCCTCGGCAACGACATCGTCGGGGTGCTGCTCGGCAAGATGTCCCCGCAGCAGGCGCTGAGCCAGTCGGCGACCGCCACCAACCAGGCCCTCGCCGGCCAGTGACGACTCCGATGGCCACCGCGACCACCGCGCCGCCAGCGGCGCCGGGCACGGGGATCTTCCGCCGGCTGAGCCGGTCCGAGCACGCGGTCGGCTGGGCGTTCGTGTCCCCCGCGGTGCTGATCATCGGCATCTTCGGGCTGCTGCCGATCCTGTGGTCACTGCTGCTGTCGTTCCAGAAGTCGGACCTGCTCACCCCGCAGACCCCCTGGGTGGGCCTGCAGAACTACAAGCAGATCCCCGGCGATGCCACGTTCCGCCTCGCCATCGAGCACACCATCATCTACACCGCACTGTTCGTGCCGTGCACGATGCTCGTGGGCCTGGTCATCGCAGCGGCCCTCAACCGCAAGGTCCGAGGCATCTCGATCTACCGCACCGCGGCGTACGTGACCATGGCCGTCTCGACGATCAACGAGGCCCTGGTGTTCATGTGGTTGTTCGAGCCCAACTTCGGCGTGGTCAACGCGGGGCTGAACGCCGTCGGCCTGCCGCAGCAGCAGTGGCTGTCCGACCCCAACGAGGCGCTCTACGTGATCGTGGCGATGACGGTGTGGGGGTGGACCGGCTTCGCGGTGGTGATCTACCTGGCCGCGCTGCAGGGAGTGCCGCAGGACCTGCAGGACGCCGCCTCCATCGACGGCGCCAAGCGGTTCACGATCTTCCGGACCATCACCTTCCCGCTGCTCAGCCCCGCGACGCTGTTCCTGGCGGTGTGGCTGAGCATCAACGCGCTGCAGCTGTTCGACGAGGTCTACCTGACCACGCGCGGCGGCCCGTTGTACTCCACGACCGTCGTCGTCTACTACCTCTACGACCAGGCCTTCCAGCAGTTCAACGCCGGCTACGCGGCGGCGCTGGCCTACGTCCTGTTCATGGTGATCATCGTGATCACGTTCATCCAGTTCAAAGTCGGCAACCGATTCGTGCACTACAACCGATGACCACCAGCGCCTCGCCCACGATCCCAGGCCGCACCGCAGAGCCGGCGCCGGCCGAGCAGACGCACGAGCACCGGCGCTTCCGGCTGCGCCGGCCCAGCCCCTGGCACCTGGTGCTGATCCCGATCAGTTTCATCCTGCTGTTCCCGTTCTACATGATGGTGGTCACCTCACTGCAGACCGAGGCGCAGACCCGCCGCTTCCCGCCGCTGCTCACCCCGCCCACCCCGCAGTGGTCCAACTACGCCACGGCGCTGCACGCCGCGCCGTTCGTGCGCTTCATGGTCAACAGCGCGGTGGTCGCGCTGATCATCGTGGTCGGCAACCTGGTGCTGTGCAGCATCGCCGGCTACGCCTTCGCGCGGCTCCGCTTCGCCGGCCGCGGGCTGGTGTTCGGGCTGCTGATGGCCACCTTGATGGTGCCCTTCCAGGTGACCATGATCCCGGAGTTCCTGATCGTGAAGTGGCTGGGCGTACACGTGTGGGACCAGCTCGGCATCGACCACCTCGGCGCCCTGGTGCTGCCGACCCTGGCCACCGCCTTCGGCATCTTCTTCCTGCGGCAGTTCTTCCTCACCGTCCCGGTCGAGCTGGAGGAGGCCGCCCGGATGGACGGCACGTCGCGCCTCGGGGTGCTGTTCAAGATCGTGCTGCCGCTGTCCCTGCCGGCGCTGTCCACGGTCGCCGCGATCACCTTCCTGGACGCCTGGAACTCGTTCCTGTGGCCGTTGATCGTGATCAACACCGAGAGCCACATGACGCTTCCGCTCGGTCTCACCACCTTCCAGGGCTCGCACGACACCCACTGGGAGCTGCTGATGGCCGGCAACGTGTTCAGCCTGGTGCCGATGCTGCTGGTCTTCCTGATCGCCCAGCGCTACTTCGTTCGTTCCGTCGCCGCCACCGGGCTGAAGGGCTGAGAAGCAGTGGCCGAAGTCGAATACCGCAAGATCACCAAGAGGTACCCGAACGGCGTCATGGCGCTCAAAGAGTTCGACCTCACCGCCGCGGACGGTGAGTTCGTCGTGCTCGTGGGTCCGTCCGGGTGCGGGAAGAGTACGGCGCTGCGGCTGCTCGCCGGGCTGGACAGGCCGAGCTCGGGTGAGATCTACATCGGCGGCTCCCCGGTGACCAAGCACGGCCCCGGCGAGCGGGACATCGCGATGGTCTTCCAGAACTACGCGCTCTACCCGCACATGAGCGTCTACAAGAACCTCGCCTACGGGCTACGCCAGCGCAAGACGCCGAGGGCGGAGATCCAGCGACGGGTGCACGAGGTCAGCGACATCCTCGGGATCGCCGAGCTGCTCGACCGCAGACCCGCGCAGCTGTCCGGCGGGCAGCGGCAGCGGGTGGCCATGGGCCGCGCGCTGGTCCGCGAGCCGCAGGCCTTCCTGCTCGACGAGCCGCTGTCGAACCTCGACGCCAAGCTCCGCGGCCAGGTGCGCGCAGAGCTGAAGCGGCTGCACCAGCGGCTGGGCATCACGTCGATCTACGTGACCCACGACCAGGTCGAGGCGATGACGCTGGCGGACCGGATCTGCGTGATGAACCGCGGCGAGCTGCAGCAGGTCGGCACGCCCCAGGAGGTCTACGAGCACCCGGCCAACGTCTTCGTCGCCGGGTTCATCGGCAGCCCGGCGATGAACCTCGTGCCGGCCACCGTCACCGACGGGCAGGTGCGGGTGGCCGGCCATCCGGTGGCCCGCGCGCCCGATGGCCACACCGACGTGGTCGTCGGCCTCCGGCCGGAGGACCTGGTGGTGCAACCGGACGGGCGGTCCGGGATCCCGGTCACCGTCGACTTCCACGAGCCGCTCGGTAGTCACGTTCTCGTGCACTCGGTGCTGGGCGATGCGTCCGTGCCGGTCGTGGGCGAGCCGGCCGGGATCGTCGTACAGGCCGGGGCCGATGTCCGCCCCGCGCCCGGACAACGGCTGGCCCTCGCCGCCGAGCCCAGACACGTCTACCTCTTCGACGCCAGCACGGGCGCGGCACTGACGCGCGACGGGCGAGCACAGGTGATCGCGTCGTGACCGACCAGGAGGACACAGTGAGCGATGCAGACGTGGCGGCCGCCGACGGCGCGCACGTGCTGGCGGAGATCGCCAGCCAGCCGGCGTGCTGGGCGCGGGCCGTGGAGACGGCCAGGGATGCCGCCGTCGTGCTGCCACCGCCGGGTGCCCGAGTGGCCGTCATCGGGTGCGGCACGTCGCTGCACATCGCGACCGCCGTCGCAGGTGCGCGGGAGGCCGCCGGGCACGGCGAGACCGACGCCTTCCCCGCCTCCGAGATGCCGGTGCGGCCGTACGACGTGGTGATCGCGCTGTCCCGTTCCGGGACCACCACGGAGATCCTGCAGGCGCTGGCCCAGCTCCCGGGCTCGGTGCGGACCCTGGGCATCACCGCGGACCCGGCGACCCCGATCGTGGACGCGGTCGACGAGCTGGTGGTGCTGGACTTCGCCGACGAGCAATCCGTGGTGCAGACCCGGTTCGCGACCAGCGCGTTGAGCCTGCTGCGGGCGCACCTCGGGCACGACCTGGGGCCGGTGATCGACCAGGCCTCGCAGGTCCTCGACCAGCCGGTCGACCCGGCGCTGGTCGACCGGTCGCACTACGTGTTCCTCGGCCGCGGCTGGGGGCTCGGCGTCGCGGCGGAGGCCGCGTTGAAGGTCCGTGAGGCCGCCTCGGCGTGGAGCGAGGTGTATCCCGCGCTCGAGTACCGGCACGGCCCGCTCTCCGCGGCCGGCGCGGACACCCTGGTGTGGATGCTCGGCGCGTCCGACCCGGCGTTGGTGCGCGACATCTCCGTCACCGGCGCGCGGGTGGAGGTCGGTGACCGCGATCCCCAGGCGGAGCTGGTCCGTGCGCAGCGCGTGGCGGTGGCCAGCGCCCAGCGTCGCGGACTCGATCCCGACCAGCCGCGTCATCTGACGCGGTCGGTCGTGCTGTCGGCCACATGACCGTGGCCGGGCGGGTTCCCGAGGGCGCCCGTGTTCTGTGCGTGACGCTCAACGCCGCGCTGGACATCACCTACCGCGCCGACTCGGTGGTGCTGGGTGACGTCAACCGGGTGGAGCGCACCCATGCGCACGCCGGCGGGAAGGGCGTGAACGTCGCCCGGCTGCTGGGCGGCCGGGGCCGCTCCGCGACGGTCTGCGGATTCACCGGTGGCCTCGTCGGCGCGGAGATCGTCGCCTCGCTCGACGAGCTCGAGGTGTCCCATCGGATGGTCGCGTGCGCCGGCCACAACCGTCGTACCGTCACCGTGGTCAGCGCCGCCGACCAGGCGGCGACCGGGCTCTACGAGCCTGGCCCGACCATCACGGCGACGGAGTGGGAGGCGTTCCTGGCCGCCTACGCCGAGGAGCTGGACGCCGCCACGCTGGTGGTGCTCTCCGGCAGCCTGCCGCCGGGTGCCCCCGGCGACGCCTACCTGCAGCTGACCGGGGCCGCCCGCGCCCGCGGTCTGCCGGTGATCCTCGACGCGCACGGAAAGCCGCTGCTGCACGCCCTCGAGGCGGGACCGACGATCGTCACCCCCAACGAGACCGAGCTCGCCGAGGCCGCGGGGCTGGCCCGGCCGGTCGCGCTCGAGGTGGCCGCCGACGCCGTCCGCGGCCTCGTCGCGGGGGGCGCCGAGCGCGCCGTGGCGACGTTGGGACCGCGCGGGCTCCTCGGCACCGACGGGGCACACGCGTGGCTCGCGGCCACCCCGCCCGTGCGGGGCAACCCGACCGGGGCGGGCGACGCGGTGGTGGCCGTGCTCGCCGACAGCGAGCTGTCCGGCCGACCCTGGCCGGAGGCCCTGCGGCAGGCCGCCGCGACCGCGGCCGCCGCGGTGCGCATGCCCGCCGCCGGATCAGTCGACCCCGTCGACGTCGCCGAGCTGTTCGAGCACGTGGAGGTCCGAGAGCTGTGAAACCGGTGTTCGCGCTGGCCTTCGACCATCGCAACTCCTTCCGGACGTCGTTCATGGGACTGGCCGCTCCGCCGACCAGCGAGCAGACCGCCCAGATGGTCGCCGCGAAACGGGTCGTCGTCGACGCGTTGCTGCGTGCGGCGCCGTCGGTCGAGGACGGACGTCCGACCCTGCTCATCGACGCCGAGTACGGCGGCGCGCACGTCCCGGCTGCCCGCGACGGCGGCGTCGCCATCGCGATGCCGGTGGAGGTGAGCGGCCGCCGGGAGCTGCGGTTCGAGCACGACGGGAACTTCGACGCGGTGATCGGAAACTACTCGCCGGACTACGCCAAGGTGCTCATCCGCTACAACCCCGACGGCGACCAGGCGATGAACGCCCGGCAACGCGCCCGGCTAGGCGAGCTGGCCGGATGGCTGGAAAGCCGTCCCGAGCAGCTGATGCTCGAGCTGCTCGTCCCGCCGGAGCCGGCACAGCTGGCGGCGCTCGACGGCGACCAGTTTCGCTACGACCGCGAGCTCCGCGCCGACCTGACCGCGCGGGCGATCACCGAGATCGGGGCAGACGGGCTGCGCCCGGCGTTGTGGAAGCTGGAGGGCCCGGAGTCCGACACCGACGCGGCCAGGATCAGCACCGCGGTGCACGCGGTCGACCCCGCCGCCGGCTGTCTGGTGCTCGGCCGCGGCGCCGATTCCGCCGGGGTGCGGAGGTGGCTCACCACCGCGGCCCGGACTCGCGGGTTCTCCGGGTTCGCCGTCGGTCGGACGGTGTGGTGGGACCCGCTGCGCAGCTTCCTCGCCGGCGGGGATCGCGAGGAGGCCGTCGACGCGATCGCGCGGAACTATCTCGACCTCGTGGCCGCCTACCGGACGGCCAGGTCCACCAGGTTGACGAAGCCCTCGGCGGGATGACTGCCCGGCCGACGCTCCACGTCCGCCACGGCGGAGGTGAGGTGCTCCCGGCACAGCACCAACCGGGCGATGATCATGTCGCCCGCCTGGTCCTCGACGTCGTCCCAGGCGACGGTGGGATGCCCTCCATGCTGCGCCGATCCGGCGACCGTCGCAAGGTCGACCGCACCGGCCTCCGCCGTGCCCTGAGCTCCTGGAACGTCGGAGACGACCCCGTGCCGCGTTCGGCTTGTCAAGCGCCGCGTGGAAGGATGTGCGCCGGTCTGGCCAACGCCGGGCCGCACCAGCACCAGCACACCCAGGATGGCTTCGATGACGCCCGAACCCACCGCCCGGAGCGTCCGGAAGGGCACCGCCGACTCGTCGCGCAAGCGTTCCCCGGGTGCGCCGGGCACGTCTCGTGCGGGCACCGCGCTGGTCGTGGCGGCGCTGGGGGTGGTGTTCGGTGACATCGGGACCAGCCCGCTGTACGCGCTGCAGACGGTCTTCACGCTCGACAACGGCGCCGTGCGGCCCACCCCGGAGGACGTCTACGGCGTGGTCTCGCTGATGTTCTGGAGCGCGATGCTGATCGTCACGGTCAAGTACGTCATGGTCTTGATGCGTGCGGACAACGACGGCGAGGGCGGAGTGATGGCGCTGGCCGCGCTGGCCCAGCGGCTGTACGCCGGCCGGGGCCGGGCCACCGTCCTGCTGGTGGTCGGCATCGTCGGCGTCTCCCTCTTCTACGGCGACTCGGTGATCACCCCGGCGATCAGCGTGCTGTCCGCGGTGGAGGGGCTGCACGTCGCCGCTCCGAGCATCAGCCACCTGGTGCTGCCGCTGGCGGCGATCATCTTGACCTGCCTGTTCGCGATCCAACGGTTCGGCACCGGCCGGGTGGGACGGCTGTTCGGGCCGGTGATGATGCTCTGGTTCGGCGCGCTGGCGGTGGCCGGGGTCGGCACCGTGGTGCATCACCCCGGCGTGCTGTGGGGGCTGTCCCCGTCGTACGCCGCGGCGTTCATCGGCGCCCATCCGATCACGACGTTCATCGCGATGGGCGCCATCGTGCTGGTCATCACCGGTGCCGAGGCCCTCTACGCCGACATGGCGCACTTCGGCCGGATCCCGATCCGCCGGGCGTGGTTGTTCGTGGTGCTCCCGGCCCTGACCCTCAACTACCTCGGCCAGGCCGCGCTGATCCTGGCCAACCCGCACGCGAGGTCCAACCCGTTCTTCCTGCTGCTGCCCGGATGGGCGCGGCTGCCCATGGTGGTGCTGGCCACCGGCGCCACCGTGATCGCCAGCCAGGCGGTTATCTCCGGGGCGTTCTCGCTGTCCCGCCAGGCCGTGCAGCTGGGCCTGGTGCCTCCGCTGACCGTGCACCAGACCTCCGAGCGGGAAGGCGGTCAGATCTACCTGCCGGCCATCAACGCGCTGCTGTTCGGCGGGGTGCTGGCGGTCATGCTCACGTTCGGCTCGTCGCAGGCGCTGGCCACGGCGTACGGCGTGTCGGTCACCGGCGCCCTCGTGGTGGACACCGGGCTGCTGCTGATCGTGGCGCCGCTGCTGTGGCACTGGCGGCCCTGGCAGATCGCCCTGGCGGGCCTCGCCTTCGGCGGCCTGGAGGTGACCTTCCTGGCGGCCAACCTGTCCAAGGTGATCCACGGCGGCTGGGTGCCGGTGCTCATCGCCACCGCCGTGCTCACGGTGATGACCACCTGGCGCCGCGGGCGGAGCCTGGTGATGAGCAACCGGCGGAAGAAGGAGGGGCCGCTCTCCGAGTTCGTGGAACGGGTCCGCAGGGACCGGGTGCGCCGGGTGCCCGGCGTCGCGGTCTTCCCGCACCCCAACAAGGACACGACCCCCCTGGCCCTGCGGGCCACGGTCGACCACAACCACGTGCTGCACCGCGACGTGCTCATCGTGTCGGTGCGCACTGTGAACGTCCCGCACGTGCCGCTCGCCGAGGCGTTCAGCTACGACGACCTCGGCTACGCCGACGACGGCATCCACCACCTCATCATCCGGACCGGCTTCTCCGACGACTTCGACATGCCGCGGGCGCTGGAGACGGCCCGGGCCATGGACGTCTTCGACCTCGAGGGCGGGGAGGACGCGCCGGTCTCCTACTTCCTGTCTCGAGGCGCGATCAGCGACACCCACGCCCCGGGCATGGCGATGTGGCGCAAGAAGCTGTTCGTGTTCTTGTCCCACAACGCCGCCAACCCGGCCGCGCGCTTCAACCTGCCGCCGGAGCGCACGGTCACCATGGGCAGCGACATCGAGATCTGACGCCGCTCCTCGCGGCGGAGCCCCGGGGAGCTAGGGGTCCGCCTCGTCCAGCCGGTAGACCCGGCGGGCGTTGCCGGCGGCGACCAGGTGCGCGAACCGGCGCGCGTCGGAGACGCTGAGCACGTCGTCGGCCAGGTAGCCGTCGAGCAGCCGGCCGAGCGCGTCCCGGAAGAGCGCCGCGCCGAGGTGGTGCAGCTCGGCGAGCCCGAAGCCGTCGGAGGCGTAGAGCAGCGACCCGAACGGCGCCAGCTCCAGCGTCTCCGCCAGTACGACGGAGGCGCGCGGCCCCACGTGGTTGACGGCCAGGCTCACGTCGAGCACCACCGGCGGGAAGACGCCGGCCAGGTAGGCGGCCTGGCGGTGATACGGGTAGCAGTGCAGCAGCACCACGGGCGGTGCACCGGGAGGCAGGGACCGCAGGAACGGGGTCAGCAGCGACGGATCGCAGCGGTGCAGGGTCAGGTCGCTGTCCCCGAAGCCGACGTGCACCTGCAGCGGCCGGCCCAGCGGCAGGCACGACCAGACCGCATGGGCGACAAGGGTGGCGTCGTCGAGCCGGATCCGGCCGGTCCGGTCGCAGGTCGCAAGCCAGCGGTCCGCGGCGCGCCGCACCTCGACGGCCGTCGGCGCGGCGGGAGCCAGGTCCAGCCCGACCCGGTAGGCGGCCACGGTCTTGAAGGCGACCGACCGCGCAGCGCACTCCCCCAGTGCCTGCTCGATGGCCGGACCGAGCTTGCCGGCCTCGACGCCGCCGGCGGCCAGCTGCTCCACCACGTGCTCCATCCGGGTCACCTCGTGCGCCCGTGCCCCGGCCAGGGACGCGAGCTCGTCGAGGTCGCACAGCCCCGGCCAGGACAGCCCGGTGTCGACCAGCAGCCGGTCGGTGCCGCAGGCCCGCAACAGCCGCCGGGAGGCCTCCCGCCCCCCGATCTCCGCGCGCTGCGCCAGATAGGCATCAGGATCGGCGTGCGCGGAGAGACCGAGCAGCGGCGCGCACCACCGGCGCACCGCGAGCCCGGCGTGCGTGTCGAGCTCGGTCGGCTCGCGGCTGCGCGCCTCGGTGAGCAGCTCCGTGAAAGCCGGGCGGTCCAGCTCCTCGAGCACCACCGAGTGGCAGTGCTGGTCGACCAGCGGGATCTCGGCGAGCTCCTCGGTGATGGACATGGGAGCTAGTAGCGCCACCGGGTGGCCGCCACCACCTGGTCCGGGGTGCGGTCGGCGAACAGCTCGATCTCCGCGCGACGCACGGCCACGAACGCGTCGTACCGCCACTCGCCGAGCGCCTCCTTCAGCAGGCTGCTCTTCTCGAACGCCGCCAGGGACTCCTCCGGGCTGTCGGGCAGCCTCTCCACACCGAGCCGGTGCAGCTCCTCGGCTCCGAGCGCGGCCGGATCACCGGTGACCTCGGGCGGCAGCGTGAGCGCCTTGTCCAGGGACGCCAGCCCCACGGCGAGCACGGCACCGACCAGCAGGTAGGGGTTTGCGCTGCCGTCGAAGCACTTCAGCTCGACGTTCGCGGCGGCTCGCGCCTCGCCGGTGGACCCGGTGACCAGCCGCATGGCGGCCTCCCGGTTCTCCCGGCCCCAGCAGCGGAACACCCCCGCCCAGTGCGAGGGCACCAGCCGGATCTGGCTGGCGACGCTCGGCGCCCCGATCCCGCACAGCGCCGGCAGCGCCTCCAACAGGCCGGCCAGGAAGGACTCGCCCTCGACGCTCAGCCCGTAGCGGCCGGGGCCTTCGGCGAGCAGGTTGCCGCCGTCGCGGTGCACCGAGACGTGCAGGTGCTGGCCGTTGCCGACCTGCCCGGCCACGACCGCGGGCGCGAACGAGGCGCGCTGGCCGTGCCGCTGGGACACCGCGCGAACCGTCTCCCGGACCAGGAGCAGCTGGTCGGCCGCGCCGACCGGGTCGCACGCAGCCATGGAGACCTCGAACTGGCCGGCGGCGTACTCCGGGTGCAGCTGGAGCACCTCCACGGACTCGGCGGCCAGCGCGGTCAGGATGTCGCGGCAGTAGTCGGAGAGCTCCACCACGCGGGTCATTCCGTACGCCGGTCCCGCGCAGCCGGGCACGAACCGCTCGCCCTGGTCCGTGCCCACCGCCCACTCGACCTCGAAGCCCATCCGGACGTCGAGACCGGCGGTGACCGCCTGTGCCGCCATCCGGCGGGCGAAGCTGCGCTGGCAGCCCGGGTGCTCCTCGGCGTCCTGGGTCAGCCGGTCGACGGGCGCCCACGCCCAGCCCGGCTGGGCCGCCAACGGCGCCAGCCGGCCCAGGTCCGGGTACAGCCGGAGGTCACCGTCCGGGCCGCCGGCGAGGCGGCCGTGGGTGATGCTGTCGTCGACGCAGAACACGTCGAACACCGGGGACATGCCCACCCCCCAGGCGGCGGCGTGCTCCAGTCCGGACAGCGGGACGGTCTTCACCCGGGTGATGCCGGCGTTGTCGACGTAGCAGAGCGCCACGCCGTTGACCCCGTCCACCGCCAGCGAGCTCGCGGCCGTCCGGGCCTGCTCCTCGCGGGCCTCACGCCACCGACCGTCCATGGCCCTGGGCCCGTCACGCCGCCGGGATCGGGCGCGGTCGGGCGGCGCGGGCGGTCCGCCGCCCGACCAGGTAGAGCACCACCGCCACCAGCAGGGACAGCACCGCGATGCCGGCGACCAGGTAGAACCAGGTGCCGAAGGCGATCTGCGCGCCGGCGATGCTGACCGAGCCCTGGTTGTTCGAGATCAGCGGGGTCCACGAGCCGCTGAGCGTGGCGATCACCCCCACCAGGGTGGCCAGCCCGCCCAGCAGGGCACTGACGTAGAACACCGCCGGGTGAGCGAGCCGGGTCGCCTGGTACTGCGGCAGGAACCTGCGGATGATGATCACCACGTCGATGAACAAGATCACCATGGAGATGCACCAGATCACGGTCACGGCGGCCTGCAGCACGTCGTACACCTTGGTCTGGGCGTCGATCGGGGTGCCGCCGCCGACGCTGAACGACGGCAGGACGACGAACGCGATGAGCGT
>Ga0070714_100003556_pt1 | contig 11651 bp, 7 predicted proteins | sample LARL83metaG_FD_65450 | JGI IMG/M metagenome (GOLD analysis project Ga0070714, IMG submission 65450) | Corn, switchgrass and miscanthus rhizosphere microbial communities from Kellogg Biological Station, Michigan, USA - LAR L8-3 metaG | ecosystem: Host-associated > Plants > Roots > Rhizosphere ... | reverse complement strand
CTCCTCTGCCCCCTCGCCCGCCGCGGCACCTCCCGCTCCCTCGCCCTCCTCCGCCGCGTCCCCGCCCGCCGCGTCTCCATCCGCCGCACCCGCGCAATCCGCCGGTTCACCCACCGCCTCATACGCCACTCCACCATCGGCAGCCTCGTTGTTCACGTCCAGCGCTCAGGACACGTGGAGCGCGGTGGTCGCGGCAGATCGCGTCTACTACGACCAGATGCAGGCCCTCAGCGGAGACGACGGCTCCGATATCGCGTTTCCCGCGTACTGCCCGGAACGCCGCTTCGTGCTCACGGGCACCGAGATGCGCATCGGCCGCCGCAGCCCGTCCCGCGGCTTGGATCCGGAGATCGACCTGACCGGTCCGCCCACCGATCCCGGCATCAGCCGCCTGCACGCCGTCCTGATGGCGACGCCGGATGGCTGGGCGGTACTGGATCCCGGTTCGGCCAACGGCACCCAGGTCAACGGCAGCGACATCCCCACCGGTCAGCAGGTCCCGCTGCGCGCCGGTGACCGCATAAGCCTCGGCGCATGGACCACCATCACCATCCACACCACCTGACCCCGTTTCCGTTTGCCGGTGACGGCTGGGGCTGAAAGAGGACTCTCTGCCTGTTGATACGCGTGCGCATCGACGGCCGTGGCAGCAACGTGGAAGTCCGCCCCTTCGTGGAAGGGAAACCCCCGTGAACGGGGGTCAGTCCACCACGAAGGGGTAATCCGACACGTTGTCCGGCCATGCACCTACCGGCAAGCGCTACCCGGCCGGCCCGTGAGCGGAGCCAGCACGGGCGTACCAGGCAAAGCCGGGCATTCCGGCACCAGCACCGCGGGCGCCCGCGACACGCCGAAGATGCGCCCTTTGCTAAGGCGCTTTGCGGCGCTGCGCCGTCAGCGGCAGCCGGACCGAGAAGTTCAGCCACAGGGCGTGGACCAGCCCGACCGGCCACACCAGCACAAAACCGGTCAGCCCGACCGTCGTCTGCCATGTCACCGGACCGGTCCCGTTGCCTAGCGAGACCGCGACCAGGATGAAGCCGCCCACCCCGACCACCAAGTAGATCGCGGCGGCGACGAACCACGTCCGGCGCCGGTGCACCGCGGCGATGTAGCCGAACGACAGCCATGCACCGAACCCGCCAAGCAGCAGCGTCGGCAGTATCCACAAGCTGTGCCACACCCGCCAAGCCGTCCCGCGCGGGCCCGCGGCATCGGCGGCCGCCCCCTGCGCCATAGGCACCGGCATCGCCCGCGGCACCGGAGCCTCGGCATACGTACGGCTATCCGTCATCCGGGCCAGCACCAGCGCATAGCCTCGCACGGCGGCCGCGTCCGCACCGGCCGGATTGATGTCGCCGAGCGTCCCGGCGGGCCCCGCGAAGGCCAGCAGCCGATCGCACACCTCCTGTGCCCCCGAAGGCCGCCACGAAGCGTCCTTCGCGAGCAGCTGCCACACCAGCTGCGTCAGCGGCAGCGGAACATCGGCTCGCGCCAATGCCGCCGGCGCTTGCTCCAGGTGCATCCGGATCAACGCGGCCGGCGACGTCGCCGAGAACACCGGCGACCCGGACAGCATCTCGTACAGCAGGCACCCGAGCGCGTACAGGTCCGACGCCGGCGTAGGCGGGCGGTCATGCAGCTGCTCCGGCGCCATGTAGGCCGGCGTCCCCAACGCCACGCCGGTGCTGGTGATCCGCTGGCTCATGATGCCCGCGACGCCGAAGTCCAGGATCTTCGCGGTTCCGTCACCCGCAACCATCACGTTCGCCGGTTTGATGTCCCGGTGCACCACCCCACGCGCGTGCGCGGCGGCCAGCACGGCGGCCACCTGCGCACCGATCGCGGCGGCCCACGGCACCGGCAGCGGCCCCTGTTCCGCGACCAGGTCAGCGACGGTGACGCCGGAGATAAGCTCCATCACCAGGTACATGCCGCCGTCGTATTCTCCGGCGTCATAGATCGCCGGCACGCCGGGGTGCGACAACCCAGCCGTCACGGCGGCCTCACGGGTGAACCGCCGTATCCCGTCCTCGGGCGCAGGGCTCCCCGCAAGCGCTTGGTGCGTCAGCAGCTTCACCGCGACCGGACGGCCCAGCCGCTCGTCCCGGCCCTCCCAGACCTGGCCCATGCCGCCGCGTCCCAGCGGACTCACCAACCGGTAGCGGTCGGCGAGGTACGTATCCTGCCCCACCGTCCGCCTCCTCACAGCGGCAGCCCTTCAGGGAGACTTTAGCGGGCTTTCCGATGGTTCAAGGGTTCCTCCGGACACCCCGTCGGCGAGCAGCTGGGCAAGCTCGGTCCCGGCAGCCGCGGCGGCCCGCACCGTCGTGCGGAGCTCCTCGACCCGTCGGAAAGCCGCGCCGTAAGCGCGCTGCTCCGGGACCGGCAGCCGCGGCACGCGCGCTCTCGGCACGTCGGAGCGCCCCACGCTGCCCGTCTGCGCCAGCGACACCCGCGCGTTCTCCGTGCTGCGGAGCACTCCGGCGAGGAAATGCGCGTCGAGCTGCTCCGGATCCGGCCGCAGCAGAGTAAGCCCGGGGGCGAGGATCACGCCGTCCTCGGCCGTGACCGCGGTGGCGAACCGGCCGCCGTCCGCGGCTACCACCACGTCGCCGCGACGGGTCGTGATCAGGTGCGCATCGCGTCTGCCCCGTCCGGACGCGGCACGGTTACCGAGCACGTCCTCGCTGGTCAGCACCGGGTCATCGCCGCTGCCGACGTCGCCGCGGACCGGAGCCTGGTGCACCGACAGGTGCCCGACCCGGGCCAGCTCGGCGATCGTCACCGCGTCGCGGGGGAGTGCCGCGGCGCGCAGCTCAGGAGCCAGCGTGGTCGCTGACCCGAGCATCGCGGCCAGCCGTTCCCTGGCCGCGGCGAAGCGCTCGGCCGTCCGCTCCGGGGGCCGCGCCGAGATGTGCCGCCCCGGCGTCACGTCCACCTCGTCGTCCAGCAGGTCGATGACCGGCACCGCCCGTGCGAGGCCCGGCTCGTCCAGCTCGGGGTCGGCGCCGAATCGCCGCCAGGCACCGGTCACCGTCTCCGGATCGTCCGAGACGACCATCAGCACGCTGGCCGGGACATGCGCGGACGGCCGTCGGAGCAGCCAGACGTGCTGCGTAGCGGACAGCGCGATCACGCCCCGGAGCGCTCCCCTGCGCAGCAACTGGGCGCGGATGCGTCGCCCCGGCCGCCGGCCGGCCGCCGCCGCTGGCACCACCGCGACGGCCACTCCGGACGGCGACACGTGCGCGAGCATGTGCTGCACCCAGGCCAGCTCCGGCTCCAGCCGCGGTGGCACCCCGAACTCCCATCGCGGGTCGCCGGGGTCGGCGTCGGGCATCCCGGCCCGCTTCCCCGCGGCCAGATTTGTCAGAACGACATCGGCTGTCACCTCTGGGAAGCGGTCACTCAGCATGGCGTCGCCGGTGCGAACAGTCACCTCTGGGTCGGACGGCTGCGCCAGCCGCAACCGGACCGCGGCCAGCCGGGCCGAATCCGCCTCCGCGTCCTGCCCGGACAGCTGGCGGGCGCCGTTGCCCAGAGCCGCGAGCAGTAGCTCGCCCGTGCCGCAGGCCGGATCGAAGGCGCTGACCGCATGGCCGCCCAGCGCGACGATCAGGTCCGCGAGCTCAGAGGGTGTCGTCGCCGCACCGCGGCCCTGTGTCTCCTGGAGGCGGGCGAGCAGCACCTCGAACGCCTCGGCTGGCCCTAGCGCCACCGCGAGGGCCGCCACGGCCGGGGACCCGCCGTGCACCCCGAGTTCCGCCGATGCCGCGAGCAGTTCACCGGCGTCGGCGAGCGTGGCGGCCAGGCGCAGATCGTCCCCGGCCCGCGCGCGTAGCTCCTGCCAGGCACGCTCGGCGAGCGGAACCTCGAGCAGTTTGCCCTGGTCGCGCAGCCAGGCCTCGACCTCGGTCAGCGCGAAGAGCGGCACGGCCGGCGTGCCGCCGGCCGGACGCGGGAAGTCGGCGTACCGCCGCCGCCAGTTGCTCACCGCTGATCTGCCCACGTCAGCTAGCCGAGCAATGTCAGCGGCGTTCACGAGGGTACTGTCTTGCACGCTTGAAACACTATCGCAAGCCATGATGATGATCCATAACCATTTTGCTTGTGTATCAAGTTCACAAGTGCTTTGATGTACGCGAATCGAAACGACACAACACAACCAGGAGAAACCCCCATGTCTCTGATCCCGAAGGCCGCGGCGATCGCTGCAGCGGGCGTGTTGCCGCTGCTTGTCGCGGCGTGCTCGGCATCGTCAGGCTCTAGTCCCGCGTCTGGCACCTCGTCACAGGCGTCGGCCACGGCGGTGGCGACGTCATCGTCGGCGGACGGCTCGCCCGGGGGTTCGGGTGGTGGCCCGCTCGCGTCGCTGAGTGCCGAGCAGATCGCGACCAAGGCGACCGCCGACTTCAAGGCGGCGTCTTCGGTGCACGCTGCCGGAACGGCCAGCGGCGAGAAGATCGACCTGACGATCGCGCCCGGCAAGTGCGCGGGCACGATCACGACGTCCGCCGGGCCACTGAAGGTGATCCAGCTCGGCCACGCCTTGTGGATCGGCGCTGGCGGATCCGGTCAGTATCTGAAGACGACGACGGGCAACTCGCAGTACGAGGGGATGGTCGGATTCTGCACCTATGCGGCGATCGCCCAGGACTTCAGTGCGGCGGGAGCGGCCCTCGTCAAGGGTCCGGTCACCGACATCGATGGCCAGCGGGCGATCAAGCTCACGGTGCAGGGGATGGCCGACAGCACCTATGTGTCCGACACCGCCACCCCTGAATACCTGCGTGCGGATCTGTCCGGCTTGAAGCTTGATTTCTCCCGCTACAACGCGCCGGTCTCCATCGCCGCGCCGCCGCCCAGCGACGTCATCGGCGGGTAGGACACGCAGCATGCGTCATCGTGACGGCGGCCGCGGGGCGACACGCGCTGTTCGCGGAGAAGTGCCCCGGGTGGGACTCGAACCCACACTGTGCGGCTTTTGAGACCGCCCTCTCTGCCGAATTGGAGTACCGGGGCCTCATCCGGCCGTGGCGATCGTACCGCGCTCGCCGGAGGGTGGCACGGTGACAATCTACCTGCTGAGGGTAGGCTCGTGCGCGTGAGTGGAGATCCGTTGCGCGTAGTGATCGCTGAAGATGAGGCGCTGATCCGGCTCGACCTCAAGGAGATGCTGGAAGAGGAGGGCTACTCCGTCGTGGCTGAGGCGGGCGACGGGGAAACGGCCGTGGAACGGGTGCTCGAGCTGCGCCCGGACCTGGCCATCCTGGACGTCAAGATGCCCGTGCTCGACGGCATCTCCGCGGCGGAGCGGATCGCGGCCGAGCGAGTCGCGCCGGTGGTCATCCTTACTGCCTTCTCGCAGCGTGAGCTCGTGGAGCGGGCCCGTGACGCGGGAGCGATGGCGTACCTGGTCAAACCGTTCACGAAGGCGGACCTCGTGCCCGCCATCGAGATGGCGGTGAGCCGGTTCGCCGAGATCAGGGCGCTCGACACCGAGGTGGACACGCTGCGGGAGCGGCTCGAGGTCCGCAAGATGCTCGACCGGGCCAAGGGCCTGCTTCAGTCGGAGTACGCGATGAGCGAGCCGGCCGCGTTCCGCTGGATACAGAAGACATCCATGGATCGCCGCCTGACCATGCGCGCGGTCGCCGAGGCGATCCTCGAGGGCAGCATGCGCTTGCCCGCGGATACCAAGCAGCCCTGAAACCGCAGGTCATGTACACGAGGGGGTCTGGGGAAGCATCCCTCGGAAACAGATAGGCAGGAACCCGGGGAGCCGTTGGTGCCGTGTCCGCCTTCCCCGGCCGACACGTTGTCTACTTGAACCCCCCGGGCCTGCCGACACAACGTTAGCGACCCCGCCGGGTGTGGCGCAAAAGGAGGTTGTCCTGCTGGAGTCCCGAAGATCGGTTACTGATCACGCTCTGTTCATCTAATACCGCGATGCGCCAGGCACCTCGGCCACGTGCCTCGGCCACGCACCCCTCCGCGCCGTCACGGGAGACGCACGCACGCTGGCGACATGTCACAGGTCCGAAAACTTTGAGGACGCGATTTTGTTAATTCTGCGTGACTTTGACGTTGTTAGCGCTCACAATCAGAGTTCGGAACTTGCGGAGCGGACCCAAGGTCCCCAATGAAGGGAGCGCATTGTGCGCGTGAACGGGAGAAAGATGCGCCTACGGCCGGCGACCGCGGGGCTCGTGGCCGCGATTGCGCTGGCGGGTGGCGGCGCATTCGCGGCGACGGCGACGTCGGCGGCCGCCGCAGGCACGAAGACCACCCATACGAGCGCACATCACGGCCAGCTGAGCGTCACCAAGCAGCTCTTCGGCAACGCGGTCGAGCCGTACACCGGCAAGCCGACCGACGTCTTCCGGTACACCCTCACCAACGCCAACGGCATGAGCGTGCAGATCCTGACCTACGGCGGGATCGTGCAGACCATCAACGTGCCGGACAAGCACGGCAAGAAGGCTGACGTCGTCCTCGGGTTCCCGACCCTGGCCGACTACGTCGCCAAGGTGAGCCCGCCGGTGATCGCCAATGGCGGCCCGTACTTCGGCGAGCTGATCGGCCGGTACGGCAACCGGATCGCCAAGGGCATGTTTACCCTCAACCAGCCGGGCGTCGGCAAGGTCACCTACACGCTGCCGCTCAACAACGGGGTAAACGCCCTGCACGGCGGACTGGTCGGATTCGGCAACCACATCTGGGCCGACCAGGCGGTAAAGACCAGCACCGAGGTCGGTGTCCAGCTCACCCTCGTCAGCCCGAACGGCGACGAGAGCCACCCGGCAGGTTCGCCGGGCTGCCCGAACGGCTGCACTGGTTACCCCGCGCAGCTCAAGACCGTCGTCACCTACACCCTGAACAACTCCAACCAGATCGGCATCCACTACTCCGCGACGGACCAGTCGCCGAACCTCAACACGGTGCTGAACCTGACCAACCACAGCTACTTCAACCTGGCTGGCGAGGGTTCGGGAAGTGCCGCGAACCAGGTCATCCGCATCAACGCCAACCGCTTCACCCCCACCGACTCGACGCTGATCCCGACCGGCGCCGAGCCGTCGGTCATCGGCACGCCGTTCGACTTCACCCACCCGCGGACGATCGCGTCGGCGATCGAGGACTGCACCGGCGGCCTGAACTCTCTGGGCTGCCAGCAGCTGCTGTTCGCCCAGGGCCTGGACCACAACTGGATCCTCAACAGCACCGGTCCGAAGCTCGGCGGCCTGAACCTGGCCGCTACCGCACTTGACCCGCGCAGCGGCCGCAAGCTGACCGTCTGGACCGACCAGCCCGGCGTGCAGTTCTACACCAGCAACTTCCTCAACGGCACCCTCGTGGGCACCTCCGGCCACATCTACCGGCAGACCCAGGCTTACACGTTCGAGACCCAGCACTTCCCGGACTCGCCGAACCAGCCCAACTTCCCGTCCACCGAACTGGACGCGGGCAAGACCTTCACGTCCACGACCATCTTCGCTTTTAACTAGTCATACCGGTCGCCCCGGTCCGCCTCGCGCGACTCGCACGCGGCGGACCGGGGCACCTCTGTCGTTCAGCCAATAGGATCTTGACCTATGGAACGGCTGCTGCTGCTCGACGGTCACTCTTTGTCGTATCGTGCGTTCTTCGCGCTCCCGCAGGAGAACTTCTCCACGTCGACCGGGCAGACCACAAACGCGGTGTACGGGTTCACCGCGATGCTGATCAACGTGCTGCGGGACGAGAAACCGACGCACGTGGCGGTTGCCTTCGACCGGTCCGAGCCGACCTTCCGGCACGAGCAGTACGCCGAGTACAAGGCCGGCCGCAGCAAGGCGCCGGACGAGTTCCGCAGCCAGATCAGCCTGATCTTCGAGGTGCTCGACGTGCTCGGCATCCGCCGCCTGTCGGTGCCCGGCTACGAGGCGGACGACATCATCGCCACGCTCGCCACCCAAGCCGAGGCCGAAGGCATGGAGGTCCTGGTCGTCACCGGTGACCGGGACACGTTCCAGCTCATCGACGACAAGGTCACCGTGCTCTACAACAGCCGCGGCGTGTCTGACATGAAGCGGTACGATCCGGCCTCGCTTTTCGAGAAATACGGCCTGACACCGGAGCAGTACCCGGACTTCGCCGCGCTGCGCGGGGACAACAGCGACAACCTGCCCGGCATCCCTGGCGTGGGGGAGAAGACCGCGACCAAGTGGATCACCGAGTTCGGGTCGCTCGAACAGCTGGTGAACCGCGTCGACGAGGTGAAAGGCAAGGCCGGCGACGCGCTGCGGGAGCATCTCGGCAGCGTCATGCAGAACCGGCGGCTCACCGCGCTGATCCGCGACATGCCGCTCGAGCTCGGCCCCCGCGAGCTGGCGCCGGAGCCGTGGGACCGCGACCGGATCCACCAGCTTTTCGACACGCTCCAGTTCCGCGTGCTGCGCGAGCGGCTCTACCAGACGCTGCCGCACGGGATCGCGGCGCACGCGGCCGGCGACGCCGGTCCCGCCCCGGCCATGACCCCGACTCCGGAAAAATCAGGATTCGACGTGGTTTCGGCGTTGCTCCAGACCGGCGAGGTCAGTGACTGGCTGGCCGCCCATGAATCGGCGGAACGAGCTGGGGTTGCCCTGACCGGGACCTGGGGCCGTGGCACCGGCAATGTGACTGGGCTGGCTATCGCGGCTTCGGATGGGCATGGTGCGTTCATCGAGCCTACGCAGCTTTCTCCCGACGACGAGCAGGCACTGGCCGCGTGGCTGGCCGACCCGGACAGGCCGAAGGTGCTGCACGACGCCAAGGGGCCGATGCACGCGCTGATCGCCAGGGGGTTCTCGATCGCGGGACTGGCGTGCGACACCGCGCTCGCCGCGTACCTGGCGCTTCCTGGCCAGCTGACCTTCGACTTGGGCGACCTGGTGCTGCGCTACCTGGGCAAGGAGCTGGCGCCGCCGGCCGAAGAGGGGCAGCTGACACTCGACGGTTCGGGGGAGCGGGACGCCGCACTCGCGCTCGTGCTGCGGGCGCAGGCGACACTCGAGCTGGCGGCCGCGCTGGACGAGGACCTGTCCCGCCGGGGCGGCCTGGCGCTGCTGAACGACCTGGAGCTGCCGCTGGTCACCGTACTCGCGAAGATGGAGCGGGTGGGCATCGCCGCGGACGTGGACCACTTCGCGGCGATGTCGGCTGAGCTGCACGGCGAGGTGAAGGCGGCCGAGCAGGCCGCGTACGCGGTGACCGGGCACGAGTTCAACCTCGGCTCGCCGAAGCAGCTCCAAGAGGTGCTGTTCAACGAGCTCGGGCTGCCGAAGACAAAGCGGATCAAAACCGGTTACACCACTGACTCCGAGGCGCTGACCTCGCTGCTTGCCTCGACCGGGCATCCGGTGCTCGAGCACCTGATGCGCTGGCGGGACGTGGCGAAGCTGAAGTCGATCGTGGACTCGCTGATTCCGATGGCGGACGCCGACTCCCGGATCCACACCACCTACAACCAGACCGTCGCCGCGACCGGCCGGCTGTCCTCGACGGACCCGAACCTGCAGAACATCCCGATCCGCACCGAGCTGGGACGGCGGATCCGCGAGGGGTTCGTGGTCGGAGCCGGCTACGAGTGCCTGCTGACCGCCGATTACAGCCAGATTGAGCTGCGGATCATGGCGCACCTGTCGTCGGACGAGGCCCTGATCGCCGCGTTCGAGTCCGGGCACGACTTCCACGCGGCGACCGCGTCGCGGGTGTTCGGTGTGCCGCCGTCGGAGGTTGGTCCCGAGCTGCGGTCCAAGATCAAGGCGATGAACTACGGGCTGGCCTACGGGCTGTCCGCGTACGGGCTTTCCCAGCAGCTTCGGGTCTCGGTCGACGAGGCGAGCGAGCTGATGGATGAGTATTTCAAGGAGTTCGGCGGGATCAGGGACTACCTGAAGTCCGTGGTGGCGCGGGCGTCGCTGGAGGGGTACACCGAGACGATGATGGGGCGGCGGCGGTATCTGCCGGACCTGACCTCGGACAACCGGCAGCGCCGGCAGATGGCCGAGCGGATGGCGCTGAACGCGCCGATCCAGGGCTCGGCCGCGGACGTGATCAAGGTGGCGATGCTGGCCGTGGACCGGGGGCTTAGCGCGGCGGGCCTGCGGTCGCGGATGCTGCTCCAGGTGCACGACGAACTGATGATCGAGGTCTGCGAGGGCGAGCTCGAGGCCGTGGAATCTCTGGTCAAGTCCGCCATGGCGGGCGCCGCTTCGCTCCGGGTACCGCTGGAGATCTCGGTGGGAACCGGTCAAAGCTGGGCTGGCGCGGCGCATTTATGATTGGGGGGGACGACCCCCCCGATCCCCCCGCGACTGGGGGGAACCTCCCCCCAGACCCCCCGGCCCTCCGGACTGAGGCCGGATTGTAGCCAGTCTCAATTGACCCGCCGGCCAAGCTCTCATATTCTGAACGCTGCGCTATGTCGTCGTCGTGCGCTCCGTCGCGGTCACCTGACATCTCGTCACCTGGTCCTGTAGGGGTAGTGCGAGTGTCTGGCGCGTCCAATTTGCATCCTTGTCCGCATCCGGAGCCAACCTACACATGACGAGCAGCACGCAAGCCAACTCGACCCCCAAGGTGGCGGTCAACGACATCGGGTCTGAGGAAGCTTTCCTCGCCGCGATCGACGAGACCATCAAGTACTTCAACGACGGCGACATTGTCGAGGGGACTGTCGTCAAGGTCGATCGAGACGAGGTCTTGCTCGATATCGGCTACAAGACAGAAGGCGTCATCCCTTCTCGTGAGTTGTCGATCAAGCACGACGTCGATCCACACGAGGTCGTCAAGACCGGCGAGCACATCGAGGCCCTTGTCCTGCAGAAGGAGGACAAGGAAGGGCGCCTGATCCTGTCCAAGAAACGTGCGCAGTACGAGCGCGCGTGGGGCACGATCGAGAAGATCAAGGAAGAGGACGGCGTCGTCACCGGCACGGTGATCGAGGTGGTCAAGGGCGGCCTGATCCTGGACATCGGGCTGCGCGGCTTCCTGCCCGCGTCGCTGGTCGAAATGCGCCGGGTGCGCGACCTGCAGCCGTATGTCGGCCGGGAGATCGAAGCCAAGATCATCGAGCTGGACAAGAACCGCAACAACGTGGTGCTGTCCCGCCGTGCCTGGCTCGAGCAGACCCAGTCCGAGGTGCGCCACACCTTCCTGAACACGCTGACCAAGGGCCAGATCCGCAAGGGTGTCGTGTCCTCGATCGTGAACTTCGGCGCGTTCGTGGACCTCGGCGGCGTGGACGGTCTTGTGCACGTGTCGGAGCTGTCCTGGAAGCACATCGACCACCCGGGCGAGGTCGTCGAGGTGGGCCAGGAGGTCACCGTCGAGGTGCTGGACGTGGACATGGACCGCGAGCGCGTGTCCCTGTCGCTGAAGTCCACCCAGGAAGACCCGTGGCAGCAGTTCGCGCGGACGCACCAGATCGGGCAGGTCGTGCCCGGCCGGGTCACCAAGCTGGTGCCGTTCGGGGCTTTCGTGCGGGTCGAGGAGGGCATCGAGGGCCTGGTCCACATCTCCGAGCTGGCCGACCGCCACGTGGAGATCCCGGAGCAGGTCGTGCAGGTGGGCGACGAGATCTTCGTCAAGATCATCGACATCGACCTGGACCGGCGCCGGAT
>Ga0070714_100003554_pt1 | contig 11653 bp, 9 predicted proteins | sample LARL83metaG_FD_65450 | JGI IMG/M metagenome (GOLD analysis project Ga0070714, IMG submission 65450) | Corn, switchgrass and miscanthus rhizosphere microbial communities from Kellogg Biological Station, Michigan, USA - LAR L8-3 metaG | ecosystem: Host-associated > Plants > Roots > Rhizosphere ... | reverse complement strand
GCAACATCTATGCCGACGAGTCACTGTGGCGGGCCCGGCTACACGGAGCCCGCCCGACCGCCGCGTTGTCCCGGCCCAGGCTGCGTGGTCTGCTCTTGGACGTCCGGGCGATCCTGGCCGAGGCGATCGGGGCGGGGGGCACGTCCTTTGACGACCTTTACGTCAACGTCAATGGACAAAGCGGATATTTCTCTCGCACACTCGCAGTGTACGGCCGCGCGGGACTGCCCTGCTTTCGGTGCGGAACGGCGGTACGCCGAGTCGCATTTATGAACCGGTCCAGCTACTTTTGCCCGCGTTGTCAGCGGCCTCCACGCCTGTGATCACCCCATGGACGCGGTGTGGGAGAGTTGACCATCTGTTACCTCGGTGCGACCATGGATAGACCTGCAGCGAGGCCCATCGCTCGTCAGAGTGTCCAGATCCTGGTCAACCTGCCGGATGGTTCCTTGCGTACGGACAACCCAGTCGGTGGGTCGACAGCGAGCGAAGTTGTGCGCGCCCGGACACCGGCCTGTTGAGGCGAAAGGTCGCTATACATGGCACGCGCCCTGGTGGGGTACATCGGCAGCGGGTCGGAACACGCTCTCAGTCTCGAAGTACTCCGGTTGCGCCGTCGCGTCGCCGAACTCGAGAACGAGCTCGCCGATCTGCGCACCAGCTCCAACCCCGTACTCGAGCTGGAACTGCACGAACTCGCCGAAACCGCGCATCCCGCCCTGGCCTGACCGCTAGCTGACTCGCCGCCGGCGCCTACCGGGCCGAGCGGTCAATTCTCGTGTGTCCGTCGGCTCGGCGCACCGGTGTCGGGCTGCCCGCGCGCTAGTGTCGGTGTCCCGTGAACGAACCGCTGCGCCAGGAGCGCGCACCTGCCGCCTCGGGAGATTTGTGCACCTCAAATCGCTGACGCTCAAGGGATTCAAGTCCTTCGCCTCGGCCACGACGCTCCGGTTCGAATCCGGAATCACCGCGGTCGTCGGGCCAAACGGCTCCGGTAAGAGCAATGTGGTAGACGCGATCGCCTGGGTGCTCGGAGAGCAGGGCGCGAAGACGCTCCGTGGCGGCAAGATGGAGGACGTCATCTTCGCCGGGACGGCGGGTCGCCCACCGCTCGGTCGGGCCGAGGTGATTCTTACCATCGACAACTCCGATGGCTTGCTGCCCATCGACTACGCCGAGGTCTCCATCACTCGCCGGATGTTCCGCGACGGTGCGAGTGAATACGAGATCAACGGCGAGAGTGTGCGGCTGCTCGACATTCAAGAGCTGTTGAGCGACTCCGGCATCGGCCGCGAGATGCACGTGATCGTCGGACAGGGACAGCTCGACTCGGTTTTGTCCGCGCGCCCCGACGAGCGCCGGGGCGTGATCGAAGAGGCGGCCGGTGTCCTGAAACACCGAAAGCGTAAGGAGAAAGCGCTCCGCAAGCTCGACGCGATGCAGGCGAACCTGACCCGGTTGGCTGACCTCACCGACGAGCTTCGCCGGCAACTCAAACCGCTCGGGCGTCAAGCCGAAATCGCTCGCCGCGCGGCGGGCGTGCAGGCCGAGCTACGCGACTCCCGGTTACGGCTACTTGCCGACGACCTGACCACGCTGTATGCCGCACGAGACGACGAGGTCGCTGACGAGACAGCGATCCGCGAGCGGCGGGCACTGATCGAAGCGGACCTGACCGAGGGGCGCCGGCGGGAGACCGATCTCGAACAGGCCCTGGGCGCGGACGCTCTGGTGCTGGCTCGCGCCCAGGAGACCTACTACCGGCTGACGGCGCTTCAGGAGCGCTTCCGCGGCACGGCGTCGCTCGCGGCCGAGCGCGGGCGGCACCTCGCCAGCCTCGCCCGAGAGGACCGCACCGGACCCGACCCGGACCAGCTGACCGCGGAGGCGGACGAGCTGCGCGCGTCGGAGGCCGCACTCAACGACGACCTCGAGGCGGCCCGAACCCAACTGCACGCCGCGGTCGAGACTCGCATGGGCCGCGAGGCGGAACTCGCCGCGGCCGAGCGTGCCGTGGTGGCAGCGGCCCAGGCCGCCGGTGACCACCGGGAAAGCATCGCAACCTTGACCGGTCGAGTGAATGCGCTGCGTACCCGGGCGACCGCCGCCGGCGAGGAGCTCGCGCGGCTGCGCACCGCCGCCGACGGCGCTCGCGACCGGGTTCGTCGATCCGAACGCGAGCTCGAACTTGTGCACGAGCAGGTGGGGCTCCTCGATGAGGGCGAGGTCGGGCTCGACGAGCGGCACGAGGCGGTGGCCCAAGCGCACCACGAGGCCGTCGAACGCGTCTCCCAGCTCACCGAGGCGGTGCGGGAGGCGGAGCGCGATCGCTCCACCTGGACGGCGCGAAGGGACGCCCTGGCTCTCGGGCTGACCCGAAGGGATGGCGCCGGCGCCCTGCTGGCCGCCGGCTCTCGGCGGCCGGGAGTTCTCGGATCGGTCGCAGCCCTGCTTACGGTCGAACCCGGTCGAGAAGCGGCGCTCGCGGCGGCGCTCGGGGCGGTGGCCGATGCGGTCGCGGTCGGCTCGGTTGCCGACGCCGGAGCGGCGCTGCGATTGCTCAAAGCTGAGGACGGCGGGCGAGCCGGGCTGATTGTCGGCGGTCGACCGCGTTCGCTCGATCGCTCCGAATGGCCGCCGCTGCCGTCCGGGGCCACGTGGGCCGTGGATCTCGTGCGGGCGCCGGACGCGCTGGGTAGTGCGATCGACCGGGCGCTGGCGCAGGTTGCGGTGGTCGACACCCTCGACGACGCGGAGCGGCTCCTGGCGCAGTACCCGGGCATCCGCATAGCGACCGCGGGTGGCGATGTTCTGGGTCCGGATTGGGCCGCTGGCGGCTCGCCGTCAGCGCCGTCCGCCATGGAGATCCAGGCTGCTGTCGACGAAGCGCAGTTGCATGCCGACGAGGCCGGCGCTCGGCACGAGAGAAGCCAGGCCGAGCTCCAGGTCGCCACGGCTCGCGCGGCGCAGCTCGCATCCGAGGTCGATGCCGCCCTGTCGGCACTGAATGAGTCGGACGCCCGCCTCGCTGCCGTGGCCGAGCAGCTGGCCCAGCTCGGCGCGGCTTCTCGTTCCGCGGCGGCCGAAGCGAACCGCCTTGACGAAGCCGGCACGGCCGCGGCGCAGGCTCGCGACCGCGATGTGGCCGGCCTGGCCGACCTCGAGGAGCGACTTCGCCTGGCCGAGTTGGAGCCCGTCGTCGATGGCGAGACGGCGCTGGCCGCCCGCGATGCGCTGCGGGACGCGGCGGCCGAGGCGCGCGGTACCGAGCTTGACGCGCGACTTGCCGTGCGGACGAGTGAGGAGCGAGTTCGGGCCATAGCCGGCCGCGCCGACGCGCTGGTGCAGGCGGCGAGTGAGGAACGGGCGGCGCGGCACGAGCATGAGCAGGCCCGCCACCACCGCGCGCGCGGTGCCGCGGTGGCGGAGGCGGTGCACGACCTGGCCCGCGAGGTGTGCCGGCGAGTCGAGCAATCGTCAATCCGCGCGGCGGCCGAGCGGGACGCTGTCCAGCAGGCCCATGCGCAGCGAGAGGCTGAGCTGGTCACGGTGCGCACCCGGTCCCGCGAGCTCGACGAGGAGATCGTCCGGCTCACCGACGCGCTGCACCGCGACGAGATCGCGCGGGCCGAGCACCGGCTGCGCATCGAGACGCTCGAGACGCGCGTCCTCGAGGAATACGGCGTATCGATCGAGGCTCTCGTGGCTGAATACGGCCCGGACCAGCCGGCGCCGCCGAGTTCACAGGAGATGGCTGAGTTCGAGCAGGCGCGCGACCGCGGCGAGCAGGTAAGTGCTCCGCAGCCCGGGCCGTTCGACCGGCGGGCGCAGGAGAAGCGCGCGGCCCGCGCCGACCGCGATTTGGCTTTACTGGGCCGGGTGAATCCGCTCGCCTTAGAGGAATTCGCGGCCCTCGAAGAGCGCCACCAATTCCTGTCGACCCAGTTGGAGGATCTCAAGGCAACTCGGCGGGATCTGCTCACCGTGGTCAAGGAGGTCGACGAGCGCATTCTCGAGGTATTCACCAGCGCTTTTCAGGACGTCGCCGCTGAGTTCGAGACGGTCTTCGCGGCGCTGTTCCCCGGGGGCGACGGGCGACTTGTCCTCACCGACCCGGAGGATCTGCTGCATAGCGGCGTCGACGTCGAAGCTCGACCGCCTGGCAAGAAAGTGAAACGCCTCTCACTACTGTCCGGTGGTGAACGGTCACTTACCGCGGTGGCGTTGCTCGTCGCGATCTTCCGGGCTCGGCCCAGCCCGTTCTACGTGCTCGACGAAGTCGAAGCCGCGCTCGATGAGGTAAATCTTGGCCGGCTCGTCGGTCTGGTGGATGAGTTACGGGTGAGCAGCCAGCTCATCGTCATCACCCACCAGAAACGCACGATGGAGATCGCGGACGCGCTCTACGGCGTGACAATGCGGGGGGATGGCATCACCCAGGTGATCAGTCAGCGACTGCGAGACGTCAACGATGAACCAGCTGTGCACACAACGCGCCGCGAACCGGTGACCTTCAGTTCGTAAGGTCTGGGTGGCAGTTGGTGCATTCTGGAGTCACTTACCCTGGTCCGGTGACATCGACCCCCCGGCTCGTCCGCCGCGGCATGTTCGTCTCGTTGTTGGCTATCGCGGGCGTTATTCTCGCCGCCTGCTCGTCTACCAGCACCGGCACCGGGAAGGGGCCCACTTCGAACGGACCGTCGTCGTCGTCTTCGTCGGCGGCATCGTCGAGCACGCATAGCTCGTCGAAGCGGCCGGTCCCGACGAGACCCGTTCACATCTCGCTGTTGCAGGGTGATGGGGTCACCTATGGCGTTGGGGAACCGATCGTCGTGACATTCAGCGCGAAACCCACGGACGCCAAGCCGTTCGTGCATGCGGTCAAGGTCACGGTCAACGGGCAGCCCGCCGACGGCGCGTGGTATTTCGAGCGGCCGTATGCGGACGTCGCCATGGAGGCGCACTACCGCCTGCGCGACTACTGGCCCGCGCACGCCCACATCCACGTCGACCTACCGGTCAAGGGGGTCAGCGCCGGGCCGGGATTGGCCTACGACGACAGCCTCACACTCGACATGCTGATCGGTGATCAGCACATCTCCACGGTTGACGGCGGTTCGCTGCGCATGAACGTGCGGAGCAACGGCGCCCTCGTGAAGACGATGAAGGTCTCGCTCGGGGCAGCTGCCACTCCGACCTACAACGGCGTCAAGGTCGTTATGGAGAAGAAGAATCCGCAGCGGATGATCGGCGATGGTCGCACCCCGTCGTCGACGTACGACGAGCTGGTGCCCTGGTCGGTCCGGGTGACTCGATCCGGCGAATTCATACACGCAGCAGCCTGGAACGGCGGCAATATCGGCATTCGAAGCACATCGAACGGATGCACCAACCTGAACGTCGCGGACGCGCAGTGGTTCTATCAATTTTCCGTCTACGGCGACGTGGTGACATACCAGAACACGACTGGCGGACAGATGCCCGCGCTAGACGGCCTGGGCGACTGGAACGTCGCTTGGTCGCAATGGCAAGGCGGCGGGCAGCTCCCCACCAGCTGATGGCCTCGCCTGGCCGGTTCGCCGGCCGAGCCATTGACAGTCCGCGAAGACACAAGGTTCCGGCGATGATCACGCCTGTATCGCGGCTCGCCATCACGTCGACCTGGGCTGAGAGGATGCCTCGGTGACCTATCTCTGGATCATCATCGCGATCGTCGTCGTGGCGGCGATCGGGCTGACCTTGTATCTCGTGCCCCGGCGTGGCCGGGGCGCACTGCCCCCTGCCACTCGGCCGAGCGGCGAACTTCGCCCGGGCGCCGCCGACGAAGCCGAGCAGGGGCGGGATGCATCCGGCTCGAGTGTCGGAACGCTGGCGCCGCCGCCCCCCGACGCGGTTACCACCCCGCCCGTCGAGGGGCCTTCGGTACTGCCGCCGGCCGAGGCGGTCCCGGAGCTAGAGGTCCCGGAGCCTACGGCTGGGCGGTTGCAGCGGCTGCGGGCACGCCTGGCCAGGTCGCAGAACGTCTTCGGCCGCGGACTGCTGTCGGTCCTGTCGCGAGAGCATCTCGACGAGGAAGCCTGGGAAGAGGTGGAGGACGCGCTGCTGAGCGCGGACGTCGGAGTGGGGGCAACGGCCGAGATCGTCGGCCGGCTGCGGGATCGGACGAAGGTGATCGGCACCCGGTCGACCGGTGAGTTACGGGCGCTGCTCGCGGACGAACTCGTCGCCGTCCTACAGCCGGATATGGATCGCACGCTCCGGACGCTGCCACACGACGGGCATCCGGCCGTGCTGCTGGTCGTCGGGGTCAATGGCACCGGCAAGACCACGACCTGCGGAAAGCTCGCCCGGGTGCTTGTCGCGGACGGACGCACGGTGCTGCTCGGCGCGGCCGACACGTTCCGGGCCGCTGCGGCCGACCAACTGCAAACCTGGGGGTCTCGGGTGGGCGCCGAGACCGTACGGGGCCCGGAGGGCAGCGACCCGGCGAGTGTTGCCTTCGACGCCGTCAAGCAGGGCGCCGACCGCGCCGTCGACACGGTGGTGATCGACACCGCCGGTCGGCTGCATACCAAGGTCGGGCTGATGGACGAGTTGGGCAAGGTCAAGCGCGTTGTCGAACGGCAGGGTCCGGTGGACGAGACGCTGCTCGTCCTCGACGCTACGACCGGGCAGAACGGCATGATCCAGGCCCGGGTGTTCACCGAAATCGTCGACGTCACCGGCATTGTGCTCACTAAGCTGGACGGCACGGCCAAGGGCGGGATCGTCATCTCCGTCCAGCGGGAGCTGAACGTCCCGGTGAAGCTCGTCGGGCTGGGCGAAGGGGCGGACGACTTGGCCCCCTTCGATCCCGAGCAGTTCGTGGACGCGTTGCTCGGCGACACCGTCTGAAGCGCTACCTGCATTTGTTGATCGCTCTTTGGTGGAGTGATCACGCCGTCCATGTCGCCGGTGTGGCAGGGTCGAAGATATGAAGGCGTTGTACAAGCCGGCCGCGCAACCAGGGCTCGAGTTAGTCGAGCGGCCTGAGCCGGACGCGGGTCCCGGCGAAGTAAAGATCCGGGTGTTGCGCACTGGCATTTGCGGCACTGACCTGCACATCGAGGCGTGGGACGACTGGGCCGCCGGCGCTGTGAACGCGCCGCTCATCGTCGGCCATGAGTTCTGCGGCGAGGTGGTCGCCGTGGGCGCCAGAGTGCGCGACGTCCGGGTCGGCGATCAGGTATCCGGCGAGGGTCACATCGTGTGCGGTACCTGCCGCAATTGCCGGGCCGGACGGCGCCATCTGTGCATCCGCACCGAGAGCGTCGGAGTGAACCGCGACGGGGCGTTCGCCGAGTATGTCGTGCTGCCAGAAAGCAACGTGTGGGTGCACCACGTACCGCTAGACCCCGACCTCGGTGCGGTATTCGATCCATTCGGCAACGCCGTGCATACCGCATTGACGTTCCCGCTCGTCGGCGAAGATGTGCTGATCACCGGCGCCGGGCCGATCGGATTGATGGCAGCAGCGGTCGTGCGGCACGTCGGCGCGCGCTACGTCGTGATTACCGATGTCAGCGAATCTCGCTTGCAACTGGCCCGTGGACTCGGAGTCGACTTGGCGCTGAATGTCACCACCGACTCCATCGGCTCGGCGCAGGCGCGGCTCGGCATGGTCGAGGGATTTGATGTCGCGCTGGAGATGAGTGGACACCCCAGTGCCCTGCCCGAGGTGATCGACAATCTCAATCACGGTGGGCGCATCGCCATGCTCGGCCTGCCGGCGGGTTCCATCGACATCGACTGGGCCAAGGTCGTGACCCACATGATCACGATCCAGGGGATCTACGGCCGGCAGATGTTCGAGACGTGGTACGCGATGAGCGCGATGTTGCGCCACGGCGCGGAATTGCAGAAGGCGATCACCTCTGTCGTCACTGACCGATTCCCGGCATCGTTCTGGGCGGATGCGTTCGCGGCGGCCCGGGCAGCCGATCGGGGCAAGGTCGTCATCGACTGGACACAGTAAGGAGCCGGAATGTACGGAGCGACCCGGGACGAGCTGCAGGCCACGCTGGCTGAAATCCGCGACGCCGGCTTGTTCAAGGATGAGCGCGAGCTCTCGTCGCCGCAGGCCGCACGCGTGCGCGCAAACGGGCGGGAGGTCCTGAACTTCTGCGCCAACAACTACCTCGGCCTGGCGGATCATCCGCGAATCGTGGCGGCCGCGAAAGCGGCGCTCGACGATTGGGGTTTCGGCATGGCGAGTGTGCGGTTCATCTGCGGCACCCAGACCCAGCACACGGAACTCGAGGCCCGGCTGTCGCAGTTCCTGCACACCGAGGGGACGATCCTGTTCTCCTCCTGCTTCGACGCGAATGGGGGAGTGTTCGAGGTATTGCTCGACGACCGGGACGTCGTGATCTCGGACGAGCTCAACCACGCGTCGATCATCGACGGGATCCGGCTGTGCAAGGCGACCCGGCGGCGCTACCGAAACCGGGACATGGCCGACCTCGAAGTCCAGCTCAAAGAGTCGGCGGGAGCCCGCAGGCGCCTGATCGCGACCGATGGCGTGTTCTCGATGGACGGTTACCTGGCGCCCGTGGACGAGATCTGCGACCTGGCCGAACGCTACGGCGCGCTGGTACTCGTTGACGACTCGCACGCTGTCGGGTTCGTCGGGCCGACGGGCGCGGGCACCCCCGAGCTGTTCGGCGTCGCGGATCGGGTCGACATCGTCACCGGAACCCTGGGCAAGGCGCTCGGTGGGGCATCCGGCGGCTACGTGAGTGCACGGACCGAGATCGTGGAGCTGTTGCGCCAACGGTCTCGGCCCTACCTGTTCTCCAACGCGGTCGCGCCGTCGGTCGTCGCCGGCTCCCTGGCGGCGCTCGACCTGGTGGCTGGTAGCGACGACCAGCGCGCGGCCTTGCGTCGCAACACGACATTGTTCCGCCAGCGTATGACCGACGAGGGCTTCGATGTGTTGTCCGGCGAGCACCCGATCACGCCCGTCATGTTCGGCGACGCCAAGCGGGCGGCGGCCATTGCCGACGCGATGCTGGACGAGGGCGTCTACGTCATCGCGTTCTCCTATCCGGTCGTGCCGAGGGACAAGGCCCGCATCCGGGTCCAGCTATCCGCCGCGCATTCCGAACAAGACGTCGAGACGTGTGTACAGGCGTTCGTCACGGCCCGGTCGGGGACTTAGCGCCCGCGCTATCGGCCTCGGCGGCGAATGCGTCGCGGACGTACCGGGCGAGACCCGGCGCTATTGCGTCGTAGTGCGCGGTGAACCGTGCGTCGGTGACGTACATCTCGCCGAGGCTGCGGTGCATGGCCGGCGGGCAGTCATAGAACCAGCGGGCGATGTGCTGCCGGTGCTCGCGCGCGATCTCGATCGCTGCGGCACCGTCGGCCGGCGCACCGGAGCGCAGCAACTCGGCGAATCGCTGCTCGATGCCGTCGGCCTCGGCCTTGATCCGCAGCCAGTCCTCCTTCGGATAGGCGGACGTACGTCGGTTGGACTGCGACCACGCGTCGGTGTCGCCCCACCTACGTTCGGCCTCGGCGGCCCATTCCTCGCCGCGGTAATCGGGGCCGAACACTTCGAACTGCTCCTCGGGGGTAAGCGAGATACCCAATTTCTGTGCCTCCATCTCGTGTTCGATCGCGTCCACCAGCGAACACATCCGCTCGATCCGCTCTCGCAGCAGGCGGTGTTGCCGGCGTAGGTGCGCACCAGCATCGACGTCCTTGTCAGCGACGATGGCCGCGATGTCGTCCAGCGGGAAAGCCAGCTCGCGGTAGAACAGGATTCGCCGAAGCCGGAGGAGGTCGGCCTGGTCGTAGAGCCGATAGCCGGCGGGCGACCGGGCCGACGGGCTTAGCAGGCCGATCTCGTCGTAGTGGTGCAGTGTCCGCACGGTCACGCCCGCGAGGTCGGCCAGCTCTCCTACGGTGCGCATGTGCTCCTCCTCGTCGGCCACGACCACTGTGCGCCCTCACGTTGCGTCAGGGTCAAGCGCTGGCCACGATGCGTTCCGATCCGCCGATGGCCTCCGGCGGGCGCGGTCTACGCCACGCCCACGCGGCTGGTTACACAGGCGAAACACCATGGGCCCATCGCGTTAACAGGAACCCCGCAACCTGTCGGCAACGCGCTTTCCGGCGCGTTGCGACCTGACCCAAGGGGGAGCCCCTGTGTCACAACTAGCGGTGGCGGCGACGCAGTACGTGCCGTTCGACTCGAAGAACCTGAACTCCGGAGACACCGCATGGGTACTGGCTGCGGCCGCGCTTGTGTTGCTGATGACTCCGGGGCTGGCCTTCTTCTACGGCGGCATGGTGCGGGCCAAACACATCCTCGGCATGCTGATCCAGAACTTCGCGGCCATTGCGGTCGTGAGCGTCACCTGGATCCTGGTCGGCTTCTCCCTAGCCTTCGGCGGGGAGGGCAAGTTCCTCGGCGACCTGCACTTCTTCGGCATGCAGAACGTCAACGACGTCGTGCCCGCGATGGGTACCGCGCAGACGATTCCCACTCTCGCGTTCGTCGCGTTCCAAGTGACGTTCGCGATCATCACCCCGGCCTTGGTCACCGGCGCGGCGGCCGACCGTTGGAAATTCGGCGCGTTCGTGGCCTTCGTTACGGTGTGGTCGATCGTGATCTACGCCCCGGTCGCCCACTGGGTCTTCGACGGCTATGGCTGGCTCAACCGATCTCTGCAACCGGCCGGCAAGTTCTTCGCCGAAGACTTCGCCGGAGGAACCGTTGTCCACATCAACGCGGGTGCAGCGGGTCTGGCCATGGCGCTCGTGCTCGGCAAGCGCCGCGGCTGGCCACGGGAGAAGATGCGGGGCAACAACATCCCGTTCGTCATGCTCGGGGCCGGCCTGCTGTGGTTCGGCTGGTTCGGATTCAACGCCGGATCGGCGCTGACCGCAGGCAACCTTGCGTCCTACGCCTGGGTCAACACGAACACGGCGACAGCGACGGCGTTGCTGGGCTGGATCATCGTGGAGAAGCTGCGCTACGGGAAGTCCACGGCTCTCGGCGCCGCGTCCGGCGCTGTCGCCGGACTGGTGGCGATCACCCCCTGCGCGGGCTTCGTCAGCCCGATCGGGTCAATCTTCATCGGTCTGCTCGCCGGCAGCATTTGTGCGTATGCGATCAACCTGAAGAACCGGTTCGGCTATGACGACTCACTCGATGTCGTCGGCGTGCACCTCTTCGGCGGCTGGATCGGCACGCTGTGCATCGGCTTCTTCAGCACCACCGGAACGAACGCGCTCGCGAACGACGGCATCCTGTACGGCGGCGGAGGCAAGTACGGGGGGTGGAACCTGCTGCTGCACCAGTTCATGGCGGCTGGAGCGGTGACGATCTTCTCGTTCGTCGGTACCTTCATCATCGCCAAGGTGATCGGTCTGTTCTTCAAGACTCGGGTCACCGAGGACGAGGAACTGCTGGGTCTCGACCTCGCGATCCACGGCGAGTCGGCGTACGACTTCGGCCCGATCGGCGGGGTCGGTGCCGGTGACTACGTGCCGGCCCAGGCTGGAAGTAAAGAGAGGGTGGATGCATGAAGCTCATCACCGCGATCATCAAGCCGTTCAAGCTCGATGACGTGAAGGCCGCCCTCGAAGTGCTGGGCGTGCAAGG
>Ga0070714_100003552_pt1 | contig 11654 bp, 11 predicted proteins | sample LARL83metaG_FD_65450 | JGI IMG/M metagenome (GOLD analysis project Ga0070714, IMG submission 65450) | Corn, switchgrass and miscanthus rhizosphere microbial communities from Kellogg Biological Station, Michigan, USA - LAR L8-3 metaG | ecosystem: Host-associated > Plants > Roots > Rhizosphere ... | reverse complement strand
CGCGACGTTGCCGTGGACGTCGTCGCGGACCACGAACACCGGCATCGACGCGGTGTAGATGCCGGCCAGGGACCCGACCGCGCCGTAGTCGTGGCACCCGCCGACCGCGATCTCACCGCGGTCGAGGGCGGCGATCGCCTCGTCGCGGGTGGCCGCGAGCCCCTCGAACAGGGCGCCGCCGATGATCGCCTCGCGCTGCCCGCCGGTGTACTCCGGCCAGGGCAGCGGGGCGCCGGAGGTGAGGATGAGGTTCTTGGTGTACCCGGGCAGGACGTCGAGGGCCGGGGCGACGTCGGTCACGACCGGGCTGGCCGCGCACAGCCGCCGGACGGCCTCGGCGTTGGCCTCGTCGCGCGTGCTCACTGCGCCATCCTCACTGGGCCACAAACCCCCCGTCGACCAGGATCGTCTGGGCCGTGATGTACGACGCCCGCGCGGACAGCAGGAACTCGGTGACCTCCGCGACCTCCTCCGGCTCGCCGATCCGGCCCAGGATCGTGTGCGCCGCGGACGCCTCCTCCCCGCCGGAGATCGCGGCCATCGACGGGCTCATCGGCGCGCGGATCACGCCGGGCGCGATGCAGTTGACCCTGATCTTCCGCGCCGCGAGCTCCACGGCCAGGTAGGTGGTGTAGGCCGAGACCCCGGCCTTGGTCGCCCCGTACACCGAGGCGCCCACGAGCCGGCCGATGTGGCCGGTCAGCGAGCCGATGTTGACGATCGCCGACCCGTCGGCCAGCAGCGGCGCGAACACGTCGGTGACCCGGGCCATGCCCGCGACGTTCACCTGGAACATCAGGTTCATGGCATCGTCGGACATCCGGCCGAGGTAGGTGTCCTTGAGCACGCCGGCGCAGTTGACCAGCCCGGCGAGCGGCTCGGCGGGGCTCAGCTTCCTGGCCGCGGCCTCGATGCTGGTCCGGTCGGTGACGTCGCCGGCGAGCGGCACGATGCCCCGGGTTTCCTGGCTGTCCCAGTCCACCTCGGCGATCGCCGGGGCGAGGTCCAGGGCGACCGGGGTCTGCCCGGCGGCCAGGATCCGGCGGCAGATCGCCAGCCCGATGCAGCCCGCGCCGCCGGTCACCACCACCTGACCAGCCATGTGCAGCCTCCTGGCGCCTGGGGATGCAGGCACGCTACTTCAGGTCCCGCTATTAGGTCAACAATCTAGACCTGAAGACCTTTTAGCGCCCGGTGCGGGTCTTGGGCTGCAGCCAGGACTCGATGCTGGCCCGGGTCTCCTCAATGTGTTCGGCCATCCACCGGCCCGCATTCTCCGCGTCCTTGTCCGCGATCGCGGTCATGATCTGCTCGTGCAGGTGGTTGGCCTGCGGCTCCAGCCGCTCGAAGATCGCGCCGATGGGCCGGAACATCTCGATCCGGGCCGAGAGCGTGGCCTTTTCCAGCCAGTCGTTGCGGGCGGCCCGGGCGATGCCGGTGTGGAAGTCGTTGTCCACGGCGAAGAACTCGCCCAGCAGCTTGGCGTCGTGATGCTCGGCCAGCCGGTCGCTCAGCTGCTGCATCTCCCCGGTCATGCGGTGCAGCTCGGTCAGCTCGGCCCGGGTGCGCCGCTCGGCCGCGTAGCTGGCCGCGGCCGACTCCACGATGACCCGGTACTCGAACGTCTCGCGGAGCCGCTCGCGGTTCTCCCGCAGCAGCTTGAGCTTGGCCGCGTCGTCCGCGGGCCGCCCGGTGACGAACAGGCCGCCGTTGCGCCCGCGGCGGATCTCGATCACGCCCTCGGCGGCCAGCACGGCCAGGGCCTCCCGCACCGGCGCCCGGGACACCTGCAGCATCTCGGCCAGGTCCCGCTCCCGCGGCAGGGTCTGACCGGCCCGGAACCGGCCGAGCGCCAGCGCGGTCCTGATCTGCTCCAGCACCAGCTCGTGCGCGAGCACCAGCTGCACGGGCTCGATCCGCGGCGCGCTCGCGGCGCTAGAGGGCATGGCCAGCTCCAGAGAAGGGCCCGAGGGTTCAGGTGCGCCAAGCTTAGGTCATCCGCGTTCCGCCGCGGATTACGTCGCGGGCAGCGCGGGCCGTGCCCCGTCCGGAACTCAGGCCTCCGCCGTGAACAGCGGCTCGCCGAGCGCGGCCGGGTCGACCTCGACGCCGAGCCCGGGCCCGGTGGGGGCGGAACCGCGGCCGCCGGCCGACCGCGGCTGGTACCCGGCGACGTGCCCGTCGGTCCAGTCGTTCATGAACGAGACCATGAGCAGGCTCTCCGGGCGGGTGCTGGCCGCGAGGTGGCTGACCGCCGCGGTGATCACGTCGCCGCCCCACATGTCCTCGACCGACACCATCAGGCTGAGTTCCTGCATCACGTCGCGCATCCGCGCGGCGCCGGTGAGGCCGCCGGTCCGGCTGAGCTTGACGTTGATGGACGAGGCCCCGGCCGCGTGCTTGGCCTCGTAAACGTCGGCCAGGGTGACGATGGACTCGTCGAGCACCAGCGGGAGGCGGCTGCCGCGCGTGGCGAGCACGCTGTCCCCGGTGCTGCGGCAGGGCTGCTCGATGAACACCGGCAGGCCGGCCATGGCGTTCAGGGCGATGCGCGCGTCGAGCAGGCTCCAGCCGCCGTTGGCGTCGGCGATGACGATCGTGTCCGCGGCCGCCTTCGCCACCACCGCCCTGGTCCTGGCGTCGTCGTCGTGCGGGTCGTTGCCCACCTTGAGCTGGAACCTGTTGATCCCCGCCTCGCACCTGCGCTCGACGAACGCGGCCATCGACTCGGGCGGTCCCAGCGGCACGGCCTCGTAGAGCGGGAAGTCCTCCTGGAGCACGCCGCCGAGCAGCGCCGCGACCGGCAGCCCGACGGCCCGGCCGCGGATGTCCCAGCACGCGATGTCGACCGGGCTCTTGGCGTACTGGTGCCCCATCAGCACCGCGTCCATCACCCGGTTGACGGCCGAGATGTTCGTGGGGTCGAGCCCCAGCAGGTGCGGGGCCAGGAACTTCAGGGCGGTGCGGACTCCGTCCGTGAACGTGGGGAGGTAGGTCGCGCCGAGCGGCGTGATCTCGCCCCAGCCGTGCAGCCCCTCGTCGGTGCGCAGCCGCACCAGCGTGCCGGTCTGCGTCGCGGCCGCGCGCCCGCCCGACATCACGTACTCGCCGTGGGCGTACCTGACCTCGTACCCGAAGACATCCACTCCGGCGATCTTCACGCCCGCCCTCTTCCCGTCCGGCCCTCCTGGCCTGGCCAAGCTACCCTTCGCGGTCGCGGCCGGGAAGGGCCCGGGCCCAGGGGCCGCCCGTCCTCGCGCCCGCGTCTTGACCCTAAGGGTTATTAGGTCTACATTTCTTACCTAATGACCTTCAACTGAAGGAACTGCGCCCATGACTGCCGTATCGCGACCGGCGGGCTCCGCGGCCTCCCCGGCCCGGGTTGCCATCATCGGATCCGGGTTCAGCGGCATCGCCGCGGCCGTGGCCCTGCGGCGGCACGGGATCACCGACTTCACGATCTTCGAGCTCTCCTCCGGCATCGGCGGAACCTGGTGGAACAACCGCTACCCCGGCGCCGAGGTCGACCTGGAGTCGCACATCTACTCGTTCTCCTTCGCCCGTTCCGACTGGACCCGCACCCATGCCCGCTGGGATGAGCTGCAGCGCTACCTGGAGTCCGTCGTCGACCGGTTCGGCCTGCGGTCACACCTGGTCCTCAACGAGAAGGTGGAGAGCGTCACCTGGTCCGAGGAGCGGGGCGAGTACGACATCGTCACCTCGTCCGGGGCCTCGCCCAGTACCTCGCACGGGGCGTTCCAGGCGGTCATCAGCGCGGTGGGCTTCCTCAACATCCCGCTGATCCCGCCCTTCGCCCGCGGCGACACCGGGTTCGGCGGCGTGATCTGCCACACCTCGGCCTGGCCCATGGGCCTGGACCTGGCCGGGAAGAAGGTCGCCGTGCTGGGCACCGGTTCCTCGGCGGTCCAGGTCGTGGCCGAGGCGGCCAAGTGCGCCGCGGAGCTGAAGATCTTCCAGATCGAGCCCAACTGGCTGCTGCCCAAGGGCAACCGCGACTTCACCGCCGCCGAGCGCAGGCTGAACCGCAACCCGCTGGTCTACGAGTGGCGGCGCCGCCGGCTCTACCTGCAGTACGACCTGCGGCAGATCCGGGCCAGCCACGCCCGGCGTGGCGGCCGCGCCAACACGCGCCGCCAGCGCGCCGCCCAGGCCTTCCTCGAATCCTCCCTGGCCAGCCGGCCCGACCTGCGCGAGCTGCTGACCCCCGACTTCCCGGTCGAGGCCCGGCGCACGGTCATCAGCGACACCTATTACGCTGCCCTCCTCCAGCCGAACGTGCAGCTCATCCCCCATGCCGTCAAGGGGCTGACCTCATCGGGCGCCATCGACGCCAACGGTGACCAGCACGACTTCGACGTGATCGTCCTGGCCACGGGTTTCGACGCCGCGAACTACCTGGGCAACTACCGGGTCATCGGCGCCAACGGCGTGGAACTGCACGAGCAGTGGGCGGGCGAGCCGCAGGCCTTCTTCGGCCTCATGGTGCCGGGCTTCCCGAACTTCTTCATGATGTACGGGCCGAACACCAACGCCGCCCCGCTGGTCTCGTTCTACGAGGCCCAGGCCCGGTTCGCGGCCAGGACCATCCGCCACCTGAGAACGCGCCGCCGGCGTGCCGTGGAGGTCCCGCGGCTGGCCAGCACCCGCTACAACGAGTGGCTGCAGTCCCGGCTGGCCGGGACCGTGTTCGCGACGACGACCAGCTACTTCCGCGCCGGCACCGGGCGGATCGTCTCCCAGTGGCCGTTCAGCGCCACCTTCTACATCACCGCGACCCGCGTGCTCCGCCGGATAGTGCTCAGGTACCGGTAACGTCCCGCCGCCGGGCCACGTGCAGGACCGCGCCCCAGTGCCGCCGGAGCCGGCCGTCGGGACGCTCGGCCAGGCGGCGCCGGATCTCGCCGTAGAGCCGGTCCCGTTGCCACCCGGCCATGGCGATGTGGCCGGAGAACGTGTCGAGCAGGCGGATGTACTCCTCGGCGGTGTACCCGATCTCCCAGTCGAAGCGGCGCACCGCGATGCCGGTGAACAGGCCGCTGTCTGCTATCTCCGCCCGCTCGTCCGGCAGGTCGGCGGGCTCCAGGAAGGCCCACCCGCCGGGCAGCCCCTCGCCGATCTCGTCGTACACATCCTGGATCTCGCGGAAGAACGGGTCACCGGCCGCGGGCACGACGTGCGTGGCGGACCAGAACGCGAGATGGCCGCCGGGCCGGAGCACCTCCCAGGCCTTCCGGTACCGGACGGCCGGGTCGATCCAGTGCCAGGCCGTGGCCGCGAACACCAGGGCGAAGCCGGCCCGAGGCGGCGGCTGCCACGACTCGAACCCGTGGTTGACGATGTCCACGGCGGGGAAACCGGCCAGGTTGTGCCGGGCCTCGGCGGCCAGGTCGCGGCCGAGCTCAACACACGTGACCGGGAAGCCGCGGCGGGCGAGCGGCAGGGTCGCCTTGCCGGTGGCGCAGCCCACCTCGAGCAGCCGGTCTCCAGGGCTGAGGCCGGCCAGCCGCACGAGCTCGTCGTAGAGCTCGTCGGGGTACTCGGGCCGCGCCTGGTGGTAGAGCTGAGCCGCGGAGTTGAAGGTGGTCCTGAGCCGTTCCCTGTCGCTGGGCACGGATCCCATCATCGCCTGCGCGTCCCGATCCGCCCGCCCGGCCTGTCACGCGTCGCGCTGATTGCGCCATTTCCCGTGGGCCCGCTCCAGAATCTGCATTCTGCCCGCATCCAATTCAGCGCCGGGCCCGAAGGAGGTGATGAAGAGCCGCGCGCGGGCGCGGCCGGAAAGGATCAGAAATGAGAACGTTCCAGCGGCTGGCGGTCGCCCTCACGACGGCCGGGCTACTGACGGTCTCCGCAGCAGCCGCGGCTTCGGCAGCCCCGGCTCACCCGGTGACAGCCAGGCAGGCGGCCGCATCGGTCCACCTGCGCGGCGGGCAGACGGCGGTGACCACGGCGCCGGGGATCGCTGCCGCATTGCTGGGTCACGGCATCGTCCCCATCGCCACGCTCCCGGGAACCGAAGGCGCACGCACCTCCCCTGGCGTCTCGGTCAGGTTCGTCTTCCCGGTCACCGGGGGCAGTGTCAGCCTGAAGCCGCTGGCAGGCCGAATCCTGCACCGCGGCGGAATCCTGTTCCTTGACGTCAGCAACGGCAAGAAGATCGCCCTCAGCAACTTCACCATCAATCTGGGAACCCGCGTGCTGACCGGGATCGTGAACGGCAACCCGAACGCGCGGGTGCCCGTGTTCACCCTCGGCCTGGCCCACGCGACGCTTAAGGTCCACAAGCACGCCGTGTCCGCCAGGGGAGTCGTCCTGCGGCTCACCAAGGCCGCGGCGGGAGCGCTGGACACCACCTTCGGAACCACCTTGTTCAAGGCCGGGATGGTGATCGGAACCGCCGCCACCGACCTGGCCGTCTAGCCACAACAGGCCAGCGGCCGATCCGGCCGCTGGCCTGCTCCTGGAGCGCGCCAGGGTCAACGGGTCAGGGCGAGGTGACGCAGTGTTACCGCACGCTTGCGCAGCTGAGTTGCGCCGCGCGGTGACTTATCTCACGTCAGGCCTGTGAGCTGGCCATTCCTCACCCTTGCGGTACTCGCTGGCCGAATCGCCGGGAATGTCATCTCCCCGTCGTAGCGTTGATAGCGGTAACAACCAGCGAAGGGGATACGCACGGTGACCAGCAAGGTAACCGATGATCGACCGGTAGCAGAGTTAATCGGCGGCCGAGGCCGCGGGCCAGGCGGCCAGCCCACAGCCATGCGGGAGCACGCCAGCCGCTGCCCGGTACCTGGCTGCGGTGAGCAGATCGACCCGTCCCGCCTGATGTGCCGCCGCCACTGGTATCTGGTCCCGAAGCATGTGCGGGACCGGGTCTGGTCGACCTGGCGGTCCGGCCAGGGAGCCCGCAGCAGCGAGCATCAGGAGGCGGTCCGCGCTGCGGTCGCCGCCTGCCAGGGGCGGCCATACCCGGTGCGCCGTTCGTCGGCCGCCTAGGACACGCGCCGGGCCAGTTCGGTCAGCACATCCGGCCAGGCGCCCGCGAACTCGTCACGTGACTCTGCGGTGGGGAATCCTCGCTGCGCCAGGCGGATGCGCTGCCCGTCTGGCCCACCTTCGATCGTGACCTCCACGGTGGTGGCGAAGCCGGGTGCACCGTCGTACACGGCCCGCACGTCGTAGGCGATCCGGCGGGGCCGCTCGACCGCGGTGAGAACGCGCTCCTCCCGGAACGCGGGGCCGTCCGGCACCTGGAACGCCACGGTCCAGCGCCCGCCCTCGCGCAGGTCGAGCTGGGCATCGGTGACCCAGTCCGGCCGCTGAGAGTCGTACATCGCGATGAAGCCGTCGAAGATCGCCTCGGGCGTGGCCGCGATGACACGGTCCACGCTGAGCGCGTGCCCGCGCTGGCCCGGTTCCCGGCTTGTGTTCATCGTGATCTCCCAGGTCGCTGTCGGTGCCACTTAAAGAGACCCAGCGCGCCGGGGTGACTCATCGGTGCGGCCGCTACCGGGCTGCGAGCGCGGCGGCATTCACCAGGATCGAGAAGTCGTTGAACCTGGCCTCCTTCGAGGGCGTGCCGAAGCAGTCCTGGGTGTCGGACAGCTCGACATCCCCGGCCTGCACCAGCGCGAACGCGTCAGCCACCCGGGGGATCAGCTCCGGGTAGGACTGATAGCGCGCGCCGTGCGCGCTGAACAGCACGTCCACCCGGTCGGTGTAGCCCAGCAGCTTCTTCGTCGAGGAGACGAACGAGTCGACGCTCGACTCCGCGAACTGGGCGTAGATCGGCCCGGTGTCGATGGTGTCGCCGGTGAACATGATCCGGGATGCGTCGTCCAGCAGGCAGATGCAGTCCGGGGTGTGCCCGGGGGTGTGCAGGACCTCCAGGGTCCGCCCGCCCAGGTCCAGCGTGTCGCCATCCTTCAGCAGCCGGGTCGGCACCGTGGTGACGGTGCGCCAGGCTGCGCGGTCGAACGTCCCGGGCAGCGGCCGCATCTGCATCTCCCGTCCCAGGATCTGGAACCAGGCCTGGTCGATCTCGCGGAACACCGCGTACTGCGCGAGCACCTCCTCGGTCGCGGCGAGGTAGCGGGAGAACCAGTGCGGCGGCGGGCCAGCCTGAAGCGGCTCGGAGCCGAGCTCGTGGATGGCGATGTCGTCGAAGAGATGGTTACCGCCCACGTGATCGAAGTGGTAGTGGCTGTTGACCACGAGCACCGGCAGATCGGTGAGCTTCTCGACCACGGCCCGGATGTTGCTGATCCCCATCCCGGTGTCCAGCAGGACGGCTCGCTCGGAGCCCAGGATGAGATAGCTGTTGACGTGCATCGGCTCGCCCACGAGGTAGATGCCCTCGCGCAGGCGCTGCACCGCGAACCAGTCGGCTGCCGTCATGGCGCACCACCCATTTTGACCCTGGCGATCTCGGCCGACTCGCGGGCGGTCTGGTCCCGCACCGGCCAGACGCACAGCGCCCAGTAGATCGCGGCGGCGACGGCGAAGCCGCCGATGGCGCTGAGGTCACCGCCGCTGAGCCAGTGGGTCGAGATCGCGCCCTTCAGGTACGGCGTGTTCGAGCACAGCGCGCTGAACACCATCCCGATGACCAGGGCGGCGACGCCGCGCCACCGGTAGCCGCGGTCGAACCAGTACCGGCCGCCGACACGGTGCAGTTCATGGCCGTCGTACCAGCCCTTGGTCAGGGCGAGTTCGGTGACGTAGACGCCGAAGAACGGCGCGTACCAGTACACCGACCAGAGCAGGAAGTTCTGCAGCACGGTGAGGAAGTTGGTCGCGATCAGCACGCCGTAGACGGCGAGCGCAGTGCCGAAGATCACGTCGATCCACACCGTCCGCGACCGGGCCAGGGGCACGCCCAGCGCCTGCAGGGCCAGGCCGGACGAGTACACCGACAGGATGCTGTTGCAGACCACCCCGGCGACGACGATGAGCAGGAAGATCGGGTAGAACCAGCCGGGCACGATGCCGCGGATCGACGTGGTGAAGTCGGTCGGATCAACAGCGGTGGCGGCCAGGATGCCGATGAGCGTCAGCACGACGGCCGGGATGTAGCCGCCGATGAACGTCCACCAGACCACCTTCTTGGCCGACGTGTTCGCCGGCAGGTAGCGGGAGTAGTCCGACCCGATCGGGTACGACAGCGGGCCGCTGAGCACGACGCTGATGGAGATCAGGATCGACGCCAGCAGCACGCTGCCGTGCGGCGCGGGCGACGGGTGATAGCCGAACTTCACGTGCCCGATCATGAAGATGGCGAAGAAGATCGCGGCCACGCCCAGCGCCCACGCGAAGATCTTCTGGAACAGGAAGATCGTCGCGTGGCCGTAGAGGCCGATGGCGAACGACACGACGATGATGACCCCGAGAATCACTGCCTTCCAGAATGTGTTGACGTGCCAGCCCCAGAACTCGAACAGTGAGTAGGCGGCCAGCGCCGCGATCGCGAAGTCGACGCCTTCGTAGCCGACGTTGACGATCCAGCTGAACAGGCAGGACAGCTTGTTGCCCTGGAAGCCGTACTGGGCCCGGCTGACCACCATGTTCGCGGTGCCGGTGCGCGGTCCCGGCACGGTCAGCACGCCGACCAGGTTCCAGGCCAGGTTGAACACGACCGCGATCACGACCGCGACCCACAGCGACAGGCCCAGTTCGATCAGGATCCCGCCGAGCAGCAGGTAGGTGAAGATGACGTTCGAGCCGAGCCAGAATGAGAACAGGTCGGACGGCTTGCCGTGCCGCTCCTGGTCGGGGATGACGTCGATACCGTGCGCCTCGACGGTCCCGACGGTGTCGGTGCCAAGCGCATCACTGGAGCGGAACGCTGCTTCCGGGTCGGTGCCGGCGGTCGGCGGGCGGCTGTCGTGCGCGGGTGGCGGAGTGGTCATCGGTCAACTCCTGAGGTGAGCTAGGTGCGAGATGCGATGTAGGCGTCGATCAACTCGTGCATGCGGTCCTGGCCGAAGTCGTGCTCGTGGCCGGCGTGGACGATGCGGGCCGGCAGTTCCCGCAGCCGGCGCATGGTCGCGATGTAGTCCGTGATGTCGCAGCCGACGATGTCGTCGATGAGCGGGCCCTCGCAGAGGACGTCGCCCGTGAACAGCGTGCCGTCGTGCTCGTCGTAGAGCCCGATGCTGCCGGGGCTGTGCCCCGGCAGGTGCAGCACCGTGAAGGCCCGGTCACCCAGGTCGACCCGGTCGCCGTCGGCCAGCGCGCGGGTGACCCGTGCCGGGTGCACCCGGTAGCCGTACGGGTCGTACGACTCGGACGGGCGGGCACTGATCAGCAAGGGCGGCAGCGTCTCGTGCGTGGCCGCCGGGTACATGTCCGACGCGGCGAGCGCGGCCCCGTCGAGCGCGCCGAACATCGGCTCCGCCACCGGCTCGAGCGCATGCGCCCAGCAGTCCGCGAACTCGTGCGCCGAGCCCATGTGGTCGAAGTGCCCGTGCGTCAGGACCAGCACGGGCTCGCGGGCCACGAACCCGGGCAGCGCGTCGTGAAACGAGGTGACCCCGAGGCCGCAGTCGATCAGCAGGTCGCGATCGCGGCCGCGCACGTGCCAGAGGTTCGCGCGGACCAGCGGATCGGCATGGGGTTCGCGGATGAGGGTGATCGTGTCGTCGACGGTGGTGACGGTGAACCACGGGGTGACCACGGGCAGCGCGTCGCTCATCGGCGTCCCTCGATCTGGCCGACCGCTGTTGGTCAGAGAACCAATAGCTAATTGGTCGCACAGTCAATACCATGTACGGCGTGCCGTCAAGGGGCCAATCCCGCCCGCCTGCCCGCCGCAAGCCCACCGAGGAGCGGCGGGCCGAGATTGTCGCCGTGGCCTGCGAGATCGCCCTGGCCGACGGGCTTGACTGCCTGACCCTGCGCCGGATCGCGGACGCGCTCGGCGTGTTCCCGGGGCTGGTCAGCCACTATTTCCCGTCGGTCGACTACCTGGTGGCCGAGGCCTTTGCGGATGTCATGACGCAGGACCGCAACGAGACGTTCGCGATGATCGAGGCGGCCGCGCCGGCGCCGCTGGCCCGGATGCGCGAATTTCTCCGCTACATGCTCAGCGACGACCGCGATCGCATCAGCCTGCTCTGGCTGGATGCGTGGCACGGCGCGCGCCAGCGGCCCGCCCTGCAGGTCGCGCTCGTGGCCCAGATGCAGGCCTGGGAGAGCCGGCTGGCGGCGCTGGTCCAGGAGGGTGCCGCCACGGGCGAGTTCCGCACCGCCGACGCGCTGCTCGCCTCCACCCGCATCCTGGCGGCCGTCGACGGGCTGACGGTGGCCGCGGCGATCAAGTCCGCGATCAACAACAGCGACGTCGGCGACCTCGTGATCGCGACCGCCGAGCGGGAACTGGGGTTGCGGCCGGGGCAGCTCAGAACCGCGGCTCAGTGATCCGCCCCCGCCGGTGACGGGGCTTGCGCGGCACGGCTGCCGCTCTGGTTGACTCGGTCAGTGATCACTGAGCCGGCGCTGGTCGCGTGGCTGAGCCGGTACTGGGGACTGACCGGGGTCCGGGTCACCGAGCACAACGGCGGCATGGGCTCCGAGACCTGGTTCGTCGACGGCGGTGACCAGCGGTGGGTGGCCAAGGCGGTGGCGCCGGACGG
>Ga0070714_100003550_pt1 | contig 11658 bp, 8 predicted proteins | sample LARL83metaG_FD_65450 | JGI IMG/M metagenome (GOLD analysis project Ga0070714, IMG submission 65450) | Corn, switchgrass and miscanthus rhizosphere microbial communities from Kellogg Biological Station, Michigan, USA - LAR L8-3 metaG | ecosystem: Host-associated > Plants > Roots > Rhizosphere ... | reverse complement strand
CAGGCCTAGTGCGGCCGGGAGGACTGCCTCCAGGTCGCTGGCCCGGGCAGCGAGTGCCTCGGCGAGGTCACTGTGCAGCCAGCCGTCCTGCCCGGGCAGGTGACCAGTGAACCACCGGTCCGCGTTCTGGGGTACTTCGAGGGCGGACACCAGCTCGCGGGTGGCGCGCTCGTCGCCGGAGAATTCTCGCGCGAGCGCGGCGCAGGCCCGCACGCCGGGGTGCTCGTCGTGCAGGAGGTCTTCTGGGCGGCGGCCGAGCATGCCGAGCAGCCGGGCAACGACCGCGCGCTCCCGGGGCTCGGGTGAGACGGCTGCGGTGTCCGCCAGGAGCTCGGCGAGGGCGTCCTTGCGGCTGGCGAGGGCCGGGTGATCCAGGCAGTAGGCAGCGGTAGTCATCGCGGGCGCGCGGACGGCGGAACCGGATCCGGTGATCAGCGGGAGCACGGCGGCGAAGACGTCGGGCACGACTTCCCGGCAGGCGATCAGGGACCGCGCATGCATCGCCCTGCGGTATTCCCCGTCGTTCACGGCCTCCATCACGGCGGGCGGAGGCGGTGTGCGAGTCACCGGGTCCGGGTCCGGGCGCCAGTCACAGTCACGGCGGGCGCGATAGATGCGCTGGAGGTCGGCCTCGTCACGACCCGCAGGATAGGCATCGCGGATGAGATCCTCGCCGGGGATCTCCAGCTGGCATGCCTGCGCGAACATGGCGAGATAGTCCAGCAGCGCCACCCGGAGCGGCCTGGGCCCCGGATCCCACGGGAGGATGTCCGCGACAGGCGCGGCGGTCCTGGGGTCAGCAAGGAGCATTGCCACGATCTTGATGACCGGCGCCGTCGCAGAGTAGACGCTGCCCTGATGCAGCATCGCGGCATCAAGGTAGCCGACCGCGCCGCTGCGGGCTTCCGGGTCATCACCGGCCAGTGCCAGGAGCTGCCTCGGCGCGTCCGCAGCCGGCCCATAGGCATGGTCGAGGCTGCCCCAGTCGACCTGGAGCAACGCCAGGCTCAAAGAATCCACCAGCAGATCATCCCGCCCGAGCTGCCACCGGCGCTACGCCGGGTGGCCGGGCGGCTCCGGTGCGGCGATCGCCCGGAAATTTGCTGAGCCCGGTAGGCAACCTGATCGGTCAGCTGAGGCATCTGTTCAATGTCCGGTCATGCTGGGCGCGGGGGCGCCAACATGCCAACTGGGGGGTTGGCCGCCTTGGAGGGGCGCTGGTCACGTGACATCGGTGGAGGAGTTCGTCGAGTTCGCGGAGGCTATGTTGCCGCGGCTGCGGCGTACGGCGTTCCTGCTGTGTGGTGATTGGCATACCGCGGAGGATCTTGCGCAGATGGCGCTGGAGAAGGTGTTCGTATCCTGGCGCAGGATCAGGAGGCAAGACGCAGTGCACGCTTACTGAGGTAGGCATCGATAGCAGGCCCCATGGCTTGGGCCTGAGCCGGGTCGACCACCGGCGGGGGCGGGTGGGTTTTCAGCCACAGCGTAAGGGCCGCTGCGGCTGTTGCGACCGCACAGGTAAGGGCCAGCCACCGCCGCTTGGTAGTCGCCATAGCCTTCGTGTCCTGCGCGGGTCATCTGGGATCATCACCTTAGGGGTCAGCTTGCCAGGTGGGCATGGCGGGCGCTGGGTATGCCGGTGCTTTGTGGCGGCGTATGTCACGGCTGGCCGGGCGCGCTAACTGGATCGAGCGGTGCCTCACCTGGCGAGTTGGCGGCATCCGGCCCGCCATAGTGGGTGCCTAGGCCGGCTGCCTGGCCTAGGTGTGCCTGGCCTCCTCGCTGTGCCCGCGTGCCTGGCGCAGGGCAGTGCAACCCCTCGCCCCGGCGGGCTCGCACTAGGCGTGCCTAGCTCCACTTGATCCCTTACGGATCAGCCTCAGTTGATCCTTCACACGCCCTAGTGATCATGGCGATGGCTGCTGCCGGCGTGCGTTGCGGAGAATGACGTCTTGCCGGAGCGCCAAGGCCAGGCTGCCGCAGGTGAGTCGATGGCAGTATGGGTGGGTGATGGACGCTTCGGTGCGTGCACTGCGGAGGCGCCGGCGCCACTACGCGCTGGTGGCACGCCGGCATCGGATGCTGGGCTGGCTGCGGCTCCCTGTGGCTGTCCGCCTGCCGGGCAGGTGCCGGGTGGAGAGGCATGCGTATCTGTTCTGGCGTGTGCGCCTTCCGTTGTGGGCAGTGCTCGGGACGATCGGCTGGCTCGCAATGGGCGTGCTGGGCGTCATGCCAGGTCTGGTAGTGGCGTTCGCGGCGGAGCTGGTCTTTAGTTACCGGACGGTTCGTGGTGCCGGGCCGGTAGCCACGGCAGGGCCCGGCCAGGGCCTGGCGGGCGTGCGCGAACCTCGCCGTCCGCGTCCCTCGGGCGACAGCGCGTCCGCACAACGGCTTGCAGGCCCGGCGGGATCTGGAATGAGTTGAGGTGTCCGGGCGCCGCTCGCCCTGGTCGCGTAGACCTTGTAGCGGTGGATCTCGGCCGTGGTTGCGCGCGGGACGACGCAGAGTGTGTCGCCATCGATGCTGATCTGGAAGCTGTGGTCGCTGGCGGTGACAGTCACGGTCTTGCGGGGTGGATCATGCCGACGTGGATGCGCTGGGTGGCGACCATGATGGAGCCGCGCTGCGAGACGCGGCGCTGGACAATGAGGGCGGCGCGGGTGTGCTGGGTGCGCGGCGTGCTCCGCGCAGCTGGTGCCGTTGCCGGGCGGGACGGGGCAGGGCATTGTGCGCAAGGTGTGCCGATCTGTGCCTAGGTCCAGGTGATGGTTGACGGATCGTGTTCGGGTGATACTTGACGGTTTCCAGGCCTGATTCTGCCGTGAATCGGCAAGTCATGTGCGATGCAACGTCCGGTGCTGTTGTCAGCCGTTCCCGCGAGAAGGCGCCAAGCGGCGGACCAGGTCAGGCAGCTCGGCAGGGTAGAACGGCACGGCCGTGGCGGCCAGCTCTTGGTGGCTCCACCAGCGGTAGCCGGTGACGGTGCGGCGCTCAATGTCGTCGAGGCCAGCCAGGCTGACCGGCACGTGTCCGACGTGCAGGAGGTAGTAGTCCTCTTCCTGCCGGTAGCACGTGCCGTCGAAGCTGAACTCGGTGCTGCGCTGCCAGACCGGGCCTGCCAGTTCAGCCGCAGCAGCGACGATGCCAGCCTCTTCGCGCAGCTCTCTGATGGCTGCCTGCGCTGAGCTCTCACCGCCATCAAGCCCGCCGCCGATGGTGAACCAGTACCGGCGGTCTGGCTCGGCAGGGTCGAAGCCTTCCAGGAGTAGGACCCGGGCAACCGCGTCGATCACCAGGACGCGGCCTGCCTGGCGGAGTTGTGGCTGCGTGGACTGCATCCGCTGGTGCCTCTCCTGAGGATGGGAGGTATCCGCTGTCTTTCAAGCTCCGGTTAGGCGTGATGTGCCCCGGGTTTCCCGGTGTCAGGTTGCTGGGTTGTGGTCATGCTACGGGTTCGGCTGCGCTGACGCGGAGTTCGTATTCGATGGGTGTGAGCATGCCGAGGGCGGAGTGCCGCCGGCGGCGGTTGTGGAAGATCTCGAGGTATTCAAACAGGGCGTTGGCCAGTTCGATGCGGGTGCGCCACCGCTGCTGGTTCAGCAGCTCGACCTGGACCCGGCTCCAGAAAGACTCGATCATCGCTCGGTGATGTCGGTGACCCACAGCTGGTCCGGCAGCGGCCGGGTGAACTGGCGGTGCACCAGATCCCCCGCGGTGGGTGTCTGGTGTTTCGGTCGTGGGCGGCGGCTGCCGGGCAGGCCTTTGATCGCGGCCCGGCGCATCAGCATCTCCACTGCGCCATGGCCAACGGTGATGCCCAAGTCTTCTGGGGCCAGCCGACCGCCGCGGTCGTAGTGCTGATCGCCATTCTGCTGCTGGTAGTGCTCGGCCTCATCGAAGTGATCGGCAGGCCACCTGCCCAGCCAAGCCCGCGCGACACGCTCCGGACCGGTGAACCCTGCCCACAAAGGAACGGCGGCATCCCGGCCGGGCGCGATCGTTGCGGGTGCGCAGAATGCCACTTCTGGTTGACCAGTGTCCTGACCGGCACCGAGCCAACAAGCGCGCAGAACGAGGGTAGGGCGCGCCCGCAAAACGTGGGGTCATCGGGGCACGTTCCAGGACACTCGGGGCGCCGAGTCGACTAGTTGGAGCAACCGGGGGAGCGGTCGCCACAGTGACCGGCAGCGAGATCCAAGAGCCAAACCAAGAGCCAACGACCGCAGGCAACAGGACACATCCAGCCACATGCAGCCGCGATCAGTGCGCTCATTCGGCACGCCAGGCCACGCCCAGCGACATGCAGCCACCCCGGTGACCCGCCTTACAAGCGAGAAGTCCTTGGTTCGATCCCAAGTGCGCCCACGTTTCGAATAGCCGTTCAACGTCCGGTGGCTTCACTGGTTCCAGGCCGGGTGGCTACCGGGGTCGGTGAAGACGAGTGACTTGACCTCGGCGTGTCGCGGCAGAAAGTCGGAAAAGCCGGAATCTACCCTGGGGGTGTGGGGCAGGATCTGTGCGGTAAGTGGATGCCGCGGAAGCGGACGATGTGTGCGCGCACGTCGGGCCACGGCGGATCGTGCAAGACAGCCGAGGTCATGGAGCGCCAGAGGGAGTACTCGCGCACCCACCCGCATCGCGAGTCAAAGGGAGTCCCGCAAGAAATCCAACCGGAAGTACCGAATTTCGAGCTATGGACTGACCCAGGAACAGTTCGACCTCATTCTGGCGGCGCAGAACTACGCCTGCGCGATGTGCCACGAGCCGTTTGAGGAAGGGCAGCTCATCTACGTGGACCATGATCACGCGTGCTGCCGGGGGAAGAACCGATCGTGCGGAGGGTGCATCCGAGGACTTCTGTGCCATACCTGCAACATCGCGCTAGGCCACATCGAACGCCGATACGCGATGGCTCGCGCCTACCTGGACAGTCCTCCTGTCGGGCTCCTCAACGCCGCCTAGCCTTCAATCAGGAAAGTCCCTGCGATGAGACTGCAGCAATCTGCCTCGATCAGAGCGGCGGGATAGGTGGCACAATCGGCCCGGAGCATCCAGGCCGTAGAGTCAGTGACCACTCAACTTACGAGCCACCGCTCAACTAGCGGGCAGGTCAACGCAGGTCAACGCAGGTCAGCACAGCGCTCACGCGCTGACTGCTTACAAGCGAGGGGTCGCTGGTTCGAACCCAGCTGCGCCCACGCAGGTCACGGAATTGCTGGTCGTGACCCTGATGGCGTCGTCGACGCAAGACCTGGAGCCGATCGCGCACGGACCTAATGGCTCAGCGGCGCTAGATGATGCCGCGGTGCGAGCGCCGGATCGTGTCCGGGGTGAGCGGCAGCTGCGGTCTGGTTTTCGGCAAGCGTTGGCTATCACGCCGAGCAGGGCCGCGAGCAGGGCCCGGTCTGCCCAGTTCGGCTTCGGGAGACCGGCACTGAGATCCGTCCGCGAATCTGCCAGTCTGGTACGCATGTCTTCCGTCCCTGGACTGCCCCGTCGGCCGGCCGCCGCGACACCGGCCTCTACTATCTGTCCTGGGCTGGATGCGGCCCAGGGCGGGCACTCCAACGAGGGTGCAGGGCGTGGACTGCACCCTGGCAAGGATGCGACGCGTGGCCGGGGCTGAAGTGCGGTTCGCGGCCGGGGTTCCGAACGTGGGCCCGTTCGGCGATCCGCTGCTGTTGATGGACCTGGCGGTCGCGGCCGAGGACAGCGGCTGGGATGCCTTTTTCATCTGGGATCACCTGCTGTACCGGGACCAGCGCTGGCCGGTCGCCGACCCGACGGTGGTCATCGCGGCGGTGGCGGCCCGCACCAGCCGGGTCCGGTTCGGTGTCCTCATGAACCAGCTGGCCCGCCGCCGGGTAGGCAAGGTGGCGCGGGAATCTGTCACTTTGGACCGGCTGTCCGGTGGCCGGCTGATCCTCGGCGCAGGGCTCGGTTCATTGCCCGAGGAGTTCACCGCGTTCGGGGAACCAGTTGATCTCCGTGAACGCGCCGCCCGGCTGGACGAGTCGCTGGAGGTTCTGACGGAACTGTGGCACGGCGAACCAGTCACGTTCCATGGTGAGCACCTCACCGTCACCGACGTGACCATGCTTCCCTCGCCGCTCCAGCAACCGCGCATTCCCATCTGGTGCGGTGGCCGGTGGCCGAACAAAGCGCCGTTCCGGCGGGCTGCCCGCTGGGACGGGGTGATGCCCACCCACACCGGCTATGGTCTGGGGGAGACCATGCCACCAGCCGACCTGGCCGCCGTCGTGCGCTACATCCGCGAGCGCCGGGATGACGGGACGCCGCCGCTGGCTGTTGCGCTGGAAGGCCGCACGGACGGCGCGGCGGCTGACCGCGGCGGGCGGCACGTAGGCGCCTACCGCGAAGCCGGTCTCACCTGGTGGGTCGAAGCGCTGGGCTGGTGGCGCTGCGATCCGGCCGGTGCGATGGCCAGGATCCGGCAAGGCCCGCCACTGCTGAACTAAGCGTCCGCCACTTGACCTTTGGGGGCAGAGTCCGCATGGAGGATCTGCGCTTGCGGACCAGCCGCTCTTTAGCCTCTCAGTCTGCGCAGGCAGACGGGCAGGCCATCCGTCGCCTCCGGAGCCGTCTGTTCGGCCGGGTGGCCAACTTCGAATCGAGCGCCCCTGCGGCCGTCCGTGGGTAAGCGCGGTGTCCGATTCTGGGAGCAGAACGGGAGCGAGCAGTGTGCCGGCTTTTGCGGCGAGCGCGGAGCTCAGCCCGCCCACGATCGCCGCGGCGATCGCGAACCCGAACACGGTTTGCAGGCCTGCGGCCTCACCAGCGCGGTGTCATCGTTCGCCGCCATGTTTTCCCTCAGGCGGATCAGCTGGGGAGCGACCGGTTAAGCGCGGACGGCGACCCCGCGACCCACTCTCGCATCTGAGCGCCGCAGCTCGGTGAATTCCGGGCTGGCCAGCGCGCCGGCGATCATCTGGCGGTTGACCAGCCGCGAGAGATCCATCTCGGCCGCCTCGGGATTGATAGCAGCTTAGCGAGTGCGAGCTTCTGCATGACGGTCAGTGATCGTCTGGCTAGGTGTTCTCGGGGCGCCTGGGTGACTGTCTGGCTGGGCCAGCGTCGGGAAATGAGGTGTCCGGGCTGTCGATCTAAGGGTCTGCCCGATGTGCATGCCGGGTGCGCCGCCGAACCTGGGTGGCAGGTAACCAAGCTCGAGGAGGATGTGATGGGATCTGCCACTGTTCAGGGACAGTTGTGGGGCACTGGCCCGCATGACTGGGCTGAGGTCATCGAGCCGATGATGCGCCCGGTCCACCTGGCGACGCTGACGGCGCTGGGGCCGCTGTCCGGTTTGAGCCTGCTGGACGCGGGCTGTGGGGCTGGGCTGGCGCTGCTGCTGGCCGTGGAGCAGGGCGCACGGGTCAGTGGCCTGGACGCCTCGGCCGCGCTGCTGGATGTGGCGCGCGGCCGGCTGCCCGACGCTGACTTGCGGGTGGGTGACATCGAGGAGCTGCCGTACGATGACGCGACGTTCGACGTGGTGACCGCGTACAACTCGATCCAGTACGCCTTCGACCCGAAGACCGCTGTAGCCGAGCTGGCCCGGGTAGCCCGGCCGGGCGGGCGGGTAGCGATCGAGGTGTGGGGAGAGGCGGCGCGGTGCGAGACCGAGGTGTTTTTCGCCCGGCTGAGGGAACTGGCTGCTCCCCCGCCTGGTACGGCCGCCCCGCTGGCGGTCTCCGAACCGGGAGTCGTCGAGGGCCTGCTGACCGCGGCCGGGCTGGAGCCGTACGCGACGGGAGAGGCGGATTGCCCGTTCATCTTCCCGAACCTGGACGCCGGCTGGCGGGGCCAGTGTTCGGCTGGTCCGCTGCAGCGGGTGATCCAGCTCGTCGGCGCGGAAACGGTACGAGAGGCGTTCGACGAGGTACACGCGCGGTACCGGCAGCCGGACGGCTCCTACCGGCAGGAGAACGTGTTCAGGTACGTGATCGGCCGCAAGCCTGAATGATGGGACGGAGTCCGCTGGCTGACTCGGCGATACTGGCGGGGTGAGCCGGCGGATCTCCAGCCCAGAGCTGATCGGCCGGGCCGCGGAGCTGTCCTCGCTGCACGCGGCCCTGGACGACGCGCGCGCCGGGCAGGGCCGGGTGGTGGTGGTCGAGGGCGATGCGGGGCTGGGCAAGACCCGGCTGGTCGAGCATTTCACGAGCCATGCGGCCGGGGTACGGGTACTGGCCGGCGGCGGTATCCCGCTGGCCGCGGATGTCCCGTACGCGCCGATGATTGAGGTCTTCCGCGGACTGGCCGCACTCTACCCGCCCGCCCGGGATGGGCTGCTGCCGCGCGGCCAGCCGGCCAGCGCCGGCCCGCCCGGCCCGGCCCGGCTGCTGAGCCTGGCGGCCGACGCGGTGCGGGCGGCGGCCGGGCAGGCCCCGGTCGTGGTGGTGGTCGAGGATCTGCACTGGGCCGACGCGTCAACACGTGACCTGGTGTCCTACCTGGCACGGGTGCTGCGCCGGGACCCGGTGCTGCTGCTGGTCACGGTGCGCGCCGAGGAGCTGGACCCGGCCCGCCCGGTCGCCGGGATGGTCAGCGAGCTGGCCCGCGCGCCGCACGCCGAGCGGCTCGTGCTGCACCCGCTGGACCACGCCGAGGTCGCCGCCCTGCTGTGCGGGATCACCGGGGTTGCGCCGCCGGCCCAGACGGTGGACCAGATGATGACCCGGGCAGCGGGCAACCCGTTCTTCATCGAGGAACTGCTCGCGGCCGGCGCCGATGGGGACATGGTGCCAGCGACCGTGCGCGAGGTGCTGCTGACCCGGGCCGCCCGGCTGCCCGCGCCAGGGCAGCAGGTCCTGCACGCCGCGGCAGTGATTGGCCGCGACGTGCCGCACGAGCTGCTGGCCGCGGTCACCGACCCGGCATCCCTGGACGCCGGCCTGCCGGCGGCGGTGGCGCATCGGCTGCTGGAGCCTCATGGTGATGGCTACGTATTCCGGCACCCGCTGATCCAGGAGGCCGTGTACGCCGACGTGCTGCCGGCTGCCCGCCACGACCTGCATGCTCGGGTGGCGGCCCAGCTGGAGGCAACCAGCGCAGCCGCGACGGTGACCGAGATGGCCGGGCATGCGGTACAGATCGCCTACCACTGGCGGGCAGCGGGAGCGACCGGCCGGGCACTGGCGGCGGCGGTGCGGGCCGGCGGGCTGGCCGCCGCGGCGCACGCACCAGCCGAGGCGCTGGCCTGGTATGAGTACGCGGCCGGAGCGTGGGAGACGGTACCGAACGCAGCTGCCGTCGCGGGCATCGAGCAGGTCACTTTGATGGAGCGGGCCGCCGAGACGGCGTCCGTGGCCGGAGACAACACCCGGGCTCAGGTGCTGGCACGGCAGGTACTGGCCCGGATCGACCCAGAGACCGAACCGATCCGGGCGGCGCTGCGCTGGGAGCGGCTCGGCCGGTTCTACTGGCTGACTGGCGACCAGGGGGCCTCATGGCATGCTTACGAGCAGGCCCTGGCGATAGTGCCGGCGGACCCATCGGCCGCGCGGGCCCGGGTGCTTGCGGCCACGGCGCAAAGCCTGATGCTGCGCTCGCTGCATCTGTCCGCACGCGGCTACGCCGAGCAGGCCATTGCGGTCTGCCGCGAGGCCAGTGCCCTCACCGAGGAGGCGCACGCGCGGAACACGCTGGGCTGCAGCCTGGCCGCGCTGGGCCACCATACCGAGGGCATCGGGCTGCTCGAAGAGGCCCTGGTGATGGCGCGGCGGGCCAGTGATGAGGTGGAGGTCGGCCGCTGCCTGATCAACCTGACCGAGAACCTGGCGATTGCCCGGCGCTGCACGGAGGCGGTACGGGTGGGTAATGCCGGTGTCGCCGAAGCCAGCCGGCTGGGGCTGGCCCGGGTGCACGGCCCGGTGATCCTCGGCGGCGCACTGCTGGCGCGGTACCTGCTCGGGCGCTGGGACGAGGTCGCCCGGCTCGCCAGCGAGGCGCTGGACACTGGGCCTGAGGGCATGTCGTCGGTGCCGCTGCGGCTGGCCCGCGCCCGGGTTATGGTGGCCCGCGGCCACTTCGGCACGGCCGCCGAGGATCTCGCCGCACTGCGGGCCGTCCTCGGCGGCACCGGTGACCTGCAGTACGGTGCGCAGCTCGCAACGCTGGAGGCCGGGCTGACCGCGGCGCGGGGAGACCACGCTGAGGCCCGCGTCGCGCTGCGGGAGGAGCTGGCCCGCTCGGCAGATCATGACGACATGGCGCTGCACCTGGATCTCGCCGCCTGCGCCATCCGCGTCGAAGCCGACGCGCTGGACCAGGGCCGGCTCCACGGCCGTCGCACCGATCCGGTGGCCGCCCGCGCCGCCGTCACCCAGATCATGTCCGACGCCGAGACGGTCACCGCGCGCATCGCCGCGGCGGGGGGCCGGCTCTCGCCAGTCTTCGCGCTGTTGCAAGCAGTCGTCCGGGCGCATATGTCCCGCATACCCGGCCCGGCCGACCCGGGCCTGTGGGCGCGGGTCGCGCAAGACGAGGTGGCCGATCCCTATCTCGTCGCGCGCGCCAGGTACCACGAAGCCGCGGCGTTGCTCGCCAGCCGAGGCAGCCGACGCCATGCCGCCTCGGCGCTGCGGGCAGCCGACACCATCGCCCTGGAGCTGGGAGCCACCCCTCTACGCGCCGAGATTGAGGCGCTCGCCCGCGCGGCCCGCCTCCACCTCGCCGAGCCCGACGTCGCGCCCAAACCCGCGCATGACCCTGTCGGTATCGGCCTGACCCCGCGCGAACGCGAAGTACTTGGCCTGCTCGGCAACGGCCTGTCCAACGCGCAGATCGCCCGGACCCTCTACATCAGCGAAAAGACCGCCAGCGTTCACGTCTCGAACATCTTGCGCAAGCTCGGCGTCACCAGTCGGGTCCAAGCTGCCACCACAGCCGCCAAGCTCGGGCTGTGAATCAAGCAGATGCACGGACGGTCAGATTGTGAGTGAAGTGCGAACTGACCAGCAGGTGCAGCGGAAGTCGCTGCAAAGACCGAGGCCGTGCCAGGCGCAGTCACCCGACCAGTGTCCAGCCATCCGCGATCGACCAACGCAACACAGCCGTTCGCGCACGTCAACTGCGGGAACCTGACCAATCTGTATACCGCCTCCCGGTACTGTACTGTGCCCCGGACTCAGCCCAGCACCGATGTCATCAGGCGTGGTCCAGGCCCTAGTAAGCCTCCCGGGTAACCGGCGTTCCGGGTGTCATCAGGCCGGTCTGGTAGGCGAGAACGACGGCCTGCACCCGGCCGCGCAGGTTCAGCTTGGTCAGGATCCTGGCCACGTGGGTCTTCACCGTCGCCTCGCTGAGCGTCAGCGCGGCGGCGATCTCGGCGTTGCTCATGCCGTGCGCGATCAGCCCGAACACCTCGACCTCGCGTGGCGTTAGGGCGGACAGGTCACGGCCCGGCAGCCCGGGCGGTCCGGGTGCGGCGGCAGGCCGGGGGCCTGGCGCGAAGCGCTCGACCAAGCGGCGGGTGATCGACGGGGCGAGCAGCGCGTCCCCGGTCTGCACGAGCTGGACGGCGGCGACCAGGTGCTCTGGCGTGACGTCCTTGAGCAGGAAGCCGCTGGCGCCCGCGGCGAGCGCCGCGTACACGTACTGGTCCAGGTCGAACGTCGTCAGGATGATGAT
>Ga0070714_100003549_pt1 | contig 11665 bp, 13 predicted proteins | sample LARL83metaG_FD_65450 | JGI IMG/M metagenome (GOLD analysis project Ga0070714, IMG submission 65450) | Corn, switchgrass and miscanthus rhizosphere microbial communities from Kellogg Biological Station, Michigan, USA - LAR L8-3 metaG | ecosystem: Host-associated > Plants > Roots > Rhizosphere ... | reverse complement strand
GCGCATCGTCGCGCTGGCAGCCCGTTGCCATTTGCGCGGGGCTTGACCGGCGGCCGGCGTCGTGGCACTGCTGCGCTACCCGTTGCCTTGCGCTCTCACGGGTGCAGCAGGACCTTGGCCGGCAGGCAGAACGAGGTCCAGCCGGCCACGCAGTTCCGGCAGGTGCCGCAGGCGATGTTGAACGGCACCGAGACCCGGTCACCCGGCCATATCCGGGTTCGGGATGGGACGCCCGCGGCGCTCGCGTCAGCGGCCGACCGCGCGGGCCAGCTGAGCCTTGTTCATCGACGAACGGCCCTTGACGCCACGACGGCGCGCCTCCGCGTATAGCTGCGCCTTGGTCGGTCCCCCGGCGCCACGATGGGAGCGCTGCCCGCCACGGCGCCCGGACGACATGTCCTGCGTGGACGACTTGCTGGCGGTCCTGGACTCACCGGAGCGGGCTCTTTCCTTGTTGACGGTTCGCGCCGCGATCTCCTCGGCCCTGCCGGTGCTTTCGCCCCGCTTCTTGGCGCTTTCCTTGATGTGCTCGTACTGCCGCTCGCGCTTGGGACTTGATCCCCGTGGCATGAAACCCACCTCCCGGCTGCCTACCGGCGCTCTCGCGCCCTTGTGCGCAGGGCCACTACCCGGGGCCGCCCCGTCCAACCCCGGCGCTTTCGCCAAGGAACGGGACCGGGCTGCCCGGAGCAAGCAGACCCCGCGAGCGCCGTTCTCCCCGGCCTAGCTGGCGTCGCGGCGGTCGCTCGCGGCGGGCTCCCCGCCCGGGGCGACGCCGGCGACGCGGCGGCGCGGGGCGGGCTTGCGCGGCGGGGCGGTGCCCCCGCTGAGGTGGTCACGCAGCCGGGTGAGTGCCGCATCGAGCAGCCGCGAGACGTGCATCTGGGAGATGCCGAGGCGGTCGCCTATCTCGGCCTGGGTCATGTTGCCGTAGAAACGCATGGCCAGGATGCTCTGCTGCCGCTGCGGCAGGGTGGCCCAATGTGCCCACAGGGCGTTGCTGTCGATGGCGTGCTCGATGCCCGGGTCGTCGTCCCCGAGCAGTTCGCCGAACGTCGTCGCCTCTTCCTCGGCAGATACCGGGGCGTCCAGATAATAGGGGCGAAATGCCAGTTCGGCGTGCTCGGTTTCCCGCAGCTCCTCGATACTGAGGCCGGCCGCTTCGGCGAGTTCGCGGCCCTCGGGCAACCGGCCCAGCTGCTGTGTCAGCGCGGCCCGGACCTCGCGCACCGCAAGCATGTTTTCCTGGCTGGTGCGTTGGACCCTGACCTGCCACCGCTTGTCCCGGAAGTGGCGCTTGAGCTCCCCGCTGACGCACGGCTGGGCATAGGCGGTCAGGTTCGGCCCCAGTTCCGGGTTGAAGTTGCTGATCGCCTTCAGCAAGCCCAGGTAGCCCACCTGCATCAGATCTTCGGTGGACTCGGGACTGTCGCGGTAGCGGCGCACGCACGCCTTCACCACGAAGTCATACCGGCGGATCAGTTCCTCGTACGCTGCCGCCCGCTGGGGGGAGGCGTACGGCAGCGACTGGACCAGGCCTATCAGGGTCTCGTCAGTGCTGCCGGCCAGCAGCCCGGCAGCCGATGACCCGGACCTGCCGCTGCGGGTGCGTGAATCGCCCATGAGCCACCCACCTCTCGCCCTTGTACCGCGATTCGCAAGCCGGCTCGAGACAGCAGGGCCAGCACGCCACGCGGCTGGCTTCTCAACCGTCGGTATCTCACTTGCCCGCTGGAGACGGTTCAATCCTCGACCCTGAGACACTCCTCGACCCCTGAGACACAGGGCATATTCCGCCCAGGCGGGGTAGCAGATGAGTGATCACGCCGGGAAGAACCTATGAAGATCGCCATTACCCTGGTCGCGGCGATGCTGGCGGGTGCCGGTTTCGTCCTGCAGCAGCACGCGGCCCAGCAGGCTCCGAAGTCCTACTTCCTGCGCCTGCGGCTGATCACCTCCCTGCTGCACCGGCCGCGGTGGCTCGCCGGCGTCGCCGTGATGGCGGCGGGCCAGTTGCTCTCGGCCTGGGCTATCGGCCATGTCGCGCTCTCCCTGGCCGAGCCGCTGCTAACCAGCAGCCTGATCTTCGCGCTCGCGCTGGCCGTCCCGCTGTCCGGCCAGCGGCTCCGGACGGCCGAGATACTGGGCGCCGTGCTGCTCAGCGCGGGCGTGGCGGCACTGTCTGTGGCCCGCTCGGCCGGGTCACCCGCCGAATCGTTCGGCTCGTTCGCGGCCTGGCCGGCCGCCGCGGGGATCGCGGTGGTCGCCGCCGGGTTCCTCGCCGCAGGGCTGCACCGAACCGGGCAGCAGCGGGCCACCATGACCGGTGCCGCCGCGGGCCTGATATTCGGCATCTCCGACGCACTGACCAGGCGGGCCGTGGAGATCCTGGGCCACCACTCGGTACTCGCGCTGCTGGCTGGCTGGCCTGGCTACAGCCTTGTGGCGGCGAGCCTGGCAGGTTTCTGGCTGATGGAAAGCGCGTTCAGCGCGGCACCGCTGCACGCATCGCTGCCCGCGATCACGGCGGCCGAGCCCATCGCCGGGATGCTGCTCGGCGTGGTGGTCTTCGGCGACGTCGTCCACGTCTCACCGGCAATGCTGCTGCTGCAGGGAGCCGGTCTGGCCGCCCTGATGCTCGGCGTGATTCTGGTCGCCCGCGCTCCGGTCCTCAGCCGGCTCAGTCGGCCGGCCCCGCTGGCGCAGCCCCGCACCCGGGCCGCTGGCCTGCCCGCCGGGCCGGTGCCGCCCGCGGCCACGCGCGGCAGTTAGTCCCCTTGGGACCGCCGCCGGTCCCGCACGGGGCCGCTGGCCCGGCACCGCCGCCGCGCTGCCCAGTGAACCTTCCGGGCCGTTTAGCGGTGATGCCGCGGGTAGGGCGGTGTCGAGAGACCGACTCCACGGGAGAAGCCGATGCACCTCGGATACACGATGCTCTGCGAGCAGACGGCAGCCAAGCAGCTGGTGAGCGACCTGATACGCGCCGAAGAGACCGGGTTCGACTTCTCGGTCATCTCCGACCACTACTTCCCCTGGCTGGAGGATCAGGGTCACTCGCCCTACGCATGGTCGGTGCTCGGGGCGGCGGCGCAGGCCAGCAGCCGGATCGGGCTGATGACATTCGTCACGTGCCCGACGATGCGCTACCACCCAGCTGTGGTGGCGCAGAAAGCGGCGACCATGGGAGTGCTCTCCGACGGGCGGTTCACGCTGGGCCTGGGGGCAGGCGAGAACCTGAACGAGCACGTGGTCGGACGCGGCTGGCCCTCCGCGGACGTGCGGCACGCGATGCTCGCCGAGGCAGCCGAGGTGATAGGCAAGCTGTTCGACGGCGGGTACGTCAACTACTCCGGCACGCACATCACCGTCGATGCGGCCAAGCTCTACGACGTGCCCGCGCAACGGGTCCCGATCGCGATCGCCGCGTCCGGGAAGCGCTCCGCCGGCCTCGCCGCCGAGCACGGCGATGCCATGATCGCGGTCGAGCCGGACGCGGGTGTGGTAAGCGCGTACGAGGCGGCGGGTGGGTCAGGCAAGCCCAGGTACGGGCAAATCCCGGTGTGCTACGGCCCGGACGCCGACGAGGCACGCGAATATGCGGCGAGGTTGTGGGGCTGGGCGGCCCCCGGCTGGAAGGTGATGTCGGAACTGCCCGGCCCGGGGTCCTTCGAGGCCTACGCGGAGTTGGTGCGCCCAGAGGAAATCACTGCCCAGATACCCTGCGGTCCTGGGCTGGGGCCCTATCTGAAGGCGGCCCGCGCCTATGCCGACGCCGGGTTCACCCACGTCGCCTTCGTTCAGATCGGCGCGGAGCGGCAGGGGCGGTTCTTCGAGTTCGCGGAGGCGGAACTGCTGCCCGCGCTGCGCGGGCAGTGCGGGGACACCGTGCCCGGGGTTCAGGCCCTCACCTGACCGCCCGGGCGGTCAGGTGCCTGGTACGCATGGCGGCAGGCACTGCAACGCGACCAGCGCGATGTCGTCGTGGGCGGGAACGCTACCGACCAGAGCACCCATGACCGAGGCGCAAACCTCCTCCGGCGCCGTCGCCCGCACCGCGGCACACAGCCGTGCCAGGCCCTCGTCGAGCGGGTACTCCCGCCGCTCTACCAGCCCGTCGGTGTACAGGCAGATCACCGCACCCGGTACGATCTTCAGCGTGGTCACCCGCCGCTGCGCCTGCGTATCCACGCCGATCATGAGGCCCGGCAGGATGTCAACCACCTCTCCCGCCTCCCCCGGCACGGCCACCACGGGGGCGAGATGCCCTGCGGAGGAGAGGTACGCCCGGTCCAGCGCGGGATCGATCACCGCGTACAGCACGGTGGCCAGCGCGCCCGGCTCGAAATGCTGCATCTTGCGGTCCAGCCGGTCCAGGACCTCCGCCGGGTTGGTGGTTTCCAGAGCGTAGGCGCGCAGCGCGCTGCGCATCCGCCCCATGATGATGGCGGCCGGCAGGCCCGAGCCTGCCACGTCGCCGATGACCACGCCGAGTTCCCCGGACGGCAGGACGAACACGTCGTACCAGTCGCCGCCGACGACGCCGCTGCCTGGTACGTACCGGGCGGCGATCCGCACCCCGGGCACCGTCGGCGGATCGGAGGGCAGCAGGCTCCGTTGCAGCGCCTCCGCCGCGATCCGGTCGTCGGCGGACCGCTGCGATTGCACCGCGAGGGCCGCCCGGTCCGCGGCAAGCTGGAGCAGGGTGGCATCGGCACTGGTGAACCTGCGTGGCGTCAGCGACCCGACGTGCAGTACCCCGATCACCTGCCCCCCGGCGGTCATCGGCACGCCGAGCATGGAGCGGATGCCCTTCGCCATCAGGATCGGGTTCAGCACCGTGGTGTGGTCGACGTGATCGAGGATCACGGGCCTGCGACTGGCCGCGACGCGGCCCGCGAACCCCCGGCCGACCGGGATCCGCACCCCTTGGCGTACCTCTTCCTCCAGCCCGGCCGCCGCAGCCGCCACCAACTGCCTCGCTGGCGAGTCCAGCAACAGCACCGCAGCCGTGTCGGCGTGCAGGATGTCCTTCGCACGGTCGAGCAGGGCCGGCAGGAAATCGTGACCGTCAAGCCGGGACAGCGCGGCATCGGTGATCGACTGGAGGTCGTGGAGCCTTGCCTCCGCTTCGGCCTTGGCGGCCTGTCCCGGTACTTTCAACGCCACCACCCGAAGTGAGCCATTCACGATGAGCACAGGACGACCCACGGGAAAGGACACCAGCCACCGGGAATCCGTGGCTGGCTGCTCAACCAATCATGACTTTACCCGGGTCACGGCCGCTGCGGAGCGCCCATGCGGACCAGGACTCCGGGCGAGTAAAGAACGCTGACCGGCCCGTCCGCGGGCGGCGGCAGGCCCGCCGCCGTGATGAGGTTCTCCGCCAGGCGCAGCAGCGCCGCCCGGTGCAGCGGCCACGCCGGATGCTGGTTGGGCAGATAGCGGAGCCCGCCGCCGTACCAAGCGGCGTGCAGTCCCCAGCGTGCGGTCAGGTACCGCTCCAGATCCGTGGGGCGGTCTATACGCTCGCCGACGCGGACGGCCATGCTCAGCCGGGCCGGCGTGCCCGGCCAGCGGCGCCGGCTGGCGTAGCTGACCACATCACCGTCCCGTCGCACCTGCATCGCCGACCACCTGTACGGGAGCCGGAAGGCCGCCCGGCCCGCCAGCACCGGCACCAGCCGGGCCGCGTCCAGCGACCGGAAAACCACGCCGCGCCTGCCATCCGGCCCCACCGAGTACAACCGGACGTTGGTCTCAGGGAACGACCCCAGATAGGGCAGCCCGGGCAAGCCGAGCCAGCCAACCCGGTACATCCGGAAGGCGATGAGCCCCACATAGCTGGTGCCCTCGAACAGGTCGAGACGGGTGCCGCGAGGCAGCAGCCGGCCCGCCACGCCCGTGTCCACCGGCCAGTGCAGGAACGCCAGGTCACGCCATTGCTGGGTGAGCAGCGGCCTGCTGACCGGCCGGGGCGCACTGGCGGTTACCGGCTCCGGTGCCGGCCTGGGCCCTGGCTCGAAGCCCCGGGTGCCCGCGGTGATCTCCGTCGTGGCCGGTCTCCTCTCTGGTAGGTGCGCCCGGCTCCCCCGGGCGCCAGCGTTTCCATCTTCCCCGCTGGCCGGTCCCCTACCGGCCGGCACCCGCGTTAGCAGCCGGGTAATCCGGGTAGGCGCAGCGGAAATGAACGGCAGCGACGGCGGCCGTCATGGGCGAGGGGGCGAGGGATGGCCAAGCTGGTGTACCGGCTGCTCAGCATGCTGGTCAGTATGGGAGGCGGCGTGCTGGCCGGCGCGGTCTTCAGGAAGATCTGGAAACTCGCCGCTGACGAGGACGAGGCGCCCAAAGCGACCGACGCTGGCAAGGGCTGGCCAGAGGTCCTGGCCGCTGCCGCACTCCAGGGTGCGATCTTCGCCGTGGTCACGGCATCGGTGGAGCGCCTCGCCGCGGCGGGTACTCGCTCGCTGACCGGGACCTGGCCCGGCGAGGACAGCGACGAAAGAAACGGAAAAAAAGGAAAGAAGGCCTGATCGTGGCCGACCCACCGACCGTGCGCGACACCGCCGAGCCGACCAGGCCCGGGGCGGGCGGCGCGGACCATAGGAACGCTTCAGACGAGGCCGGTCTGCCGGACAAGCCGACCGAACTGGCCACCGGCTCCTGGCTGGCCGCGGGGCGCCGAACGCTGACCGAGTTCAAGGATGACTTCCTGCAGGACCGGGCGGCGGCGCTGACCTACTACGGCGTACAGGCGATCTTCCCCGGGATACTGGTACTGGTGTCCCTGCTGGGGCTGGTCGGCCAGTCGGCGACGCAGCCGCTGATTACGAACCTGGCCAGCGCGATACCGGGCACCGCGCAGACGATACTGCTGGACGCGGTAACACGGCTGCAGCACGGTCACTCCGCCGCGGGCGTGCTCGCGACCGTGGGGATCATCCTCGCGCTGTGGTCCACGTCGGGCTACGTGGCCGCGTTCATGCGCGCTTCCAATGCCATCTACGACGTGCCCGAGGGCAGGCCGGCCTGGAAGACACTGCCGGTGCGCCTCGGCGTGACCGTGCTGCTCATGGTGCTGCTGGTCGCCTCCGCCGTGATCGTCGTGGTCACCGGCGGCCTGGCCCGGCACGTCGGGCAGGTGCTCGGCATCGGCTCGGCGGCGGTCACCGCGTGGGGCATCGCGAAGTGGCCGGTGCTGTTCATCCTCGTCTGCCTCATGGTCGCCCTGCTGTACTGGGCCGGCCCGAACGCCCGGCAGGGGTTCCGGTGGATCAGCCCCGGGGCGGTGCTGGCCGTCGTCATCTGGCTGATCGCCTCCGGGCTCTTCGCGCTGTACATTGCCAACTTCGGCCACTACAACAAGGTGTACGGCAGCATCGCCGGCATGATCATCTTCTTGATCTGGCTGTGGATCTCCAACACCGCGATCCTGCTCGGCGCCGAGTTCAACGCCGAACTGGAACGCGGCCGGGCCATCGCGGCGGGCACACCGCCCGACGCCGAGCCGTTCGTGGAGATGCGGGACACCAGGAAGCTGCGCCGCCGCGGGCGGTCCGGGAAAGCGGCTACCTGACCGCCACGCGGCAACCGCCACGCGGCAACCGCCACGCCCGCCCGTTTACCGCCGCACGCCAGAGCCCCCCGGGATTCCTCGGGGGGCTCCGCTCGTCGTCGTGCCGGGTCGTCAGTTCTTGAGCTGCTCGATCTTGTCCCGGAACAGTGTCGTGGCGATGGTGGCCTTGCGCGGCTGGCCGCGCAGGAACGCCTCGGCGAACTTCTTGGCCTGCTGGTACTCCACCTTGCCGGGCAGCGGTGGCTCGTCCGGGTTGACGTTGACGTCGATCAGCGCCGGGCCGTGATGGGCCAGGCCCTGCTCGATCGCGGAGTGCACGTCGGCCGCCTTCTCCACCTTGATGCCGAACGCACCGTTGGCGGTGGCCACGGCGGCGTAGTCCACGAACGGCTCCGGGTACCGCACGCCGTGCTCGGGGTAACCGAGCACCATCTGCTCCCAGAGGATCTGGCCGAGCGAGTTGTTGTTGTTGATCACGATCTTGACCGGCAGTTCGTGCTTGATGGCCGTGATGAACTCCGCCATCAGCATCGCGAACCCGCCGTCGCCGACGTAGCCGATCACCTGCCGCCCGGGGAAGGCGTGCTGGATCCCGATCGCGTAGGGCATCCCGGGCGCCATCGTGGCCAGGTTGCCGGACAGGAAGAACTCGCGGCCGCCGCGGATCTGCCAGTGCCGCGCCGCCCACGTCGCGATCGTCCCGCTGTCGCAGGTGAGCACGGCGTCATCGGTGGCCAGCTCGTCCAGCACGCCCACCACGTACTGCGGGGCGATGGGGTCCCTGCCCGCATCCTGCTGGGCGGCCATGTGCTCGCGCCAGGTCTGCATCCGCTTCTGGCACTTCTCCAGGAACGAGGTGTCGCCGCGCTGCTTCAGCAGCGGCAGGAGCGCCTGCAGTCCCTCCTTCGCATCGCCGACGACCGGGACCTCGGTGGCGATTCTGCCGCCGGCCCGGGCCGGGTCCGCCTCGATCTGGGCGGCCCGGACCTTGCCCGGGGCGGGCAGATGCTTGGTGTAGGGGAAGTTCGTGCCCACCAGGAACAGGGTGTCGATCTCCTCCATCAGTTCCTCGGACGGCCGGGTGCCGAGCAGGCCGATCCCGCCGGTGGTGTACGGCGAGTCGTCGGGCACGCAGGCCTTCCCGGACAGCGTCTTGACGATCGGGGCGCCGAGTTTCTCCGCCACGGCCAGGAGCTCCTCCCTGGCGTGCCGGGCACCCGCGCCGGCCAGGATGGCCACCTTCTCCCCGCTGCCGAGCAGGTCGGCGACCTTTTGCAGGTCCTCGTCCCGGGGGCGGCCCGGCGCCTGGAGCATGACCGGCGCGGTGTGCGGCGGCCGGGCCGGCGCCACGTGCTGCCACGGGTCCGCGTCGGCGTCGGCCACCTGGATGTCGTTGGGCACCGTGATGTGCGCGACCCCGCGCCGGGCGCAGGCCGTCCGGATCGCGTTGTCCACCACGGACGGCAGCTGCGCCGGGTTGTAGATCATCTGGTCGTACTCGGCCACGTCGGCGTAGAGCTTGTCCAGGTTGACCTCCTGCTGGTAGCCGGTCCCCAGCACCGAGGTCTCCTGCATGCCGGTGATGGCGAGCACCGGCATGTGGTCGAGCTTGGCGTCGTAGAGGCCGTTCAGCAGGTGGATCCCGCCCGGCCCGGACGTCGCCAGGCACACGCCGATCTTGCCGGTCGCCTTGGCGTGCGCGGTCGCCATGAAGGCCGCGGCTTCCTCGTGGTGCACGAGCACGAACCGGATCCGGTCCTGATGCCGGCGCAGGCCCTCCATGAGCCCGTTGATGCCGTCTCCCGGCAGGCCGAACACGGTGTCCACGCCCCAGTCCGCCAGGCGCTCGATCAGTGCCTCCGATGCGATCTGACCCACGACGGGCCTCCCGTCAGTGTCTCCTGTAGTCCCTCTCGCGCCGTACGGCGCGCATCAGACAGCCACTGTCCAGCATGGATCAGCACAAACATGCCGCCCGGCCGGAACCAGGAACGGTGCCGCCGACGGCCGTTTGGGAGCGGAGGAGGGGGAAGAGCAGGGGCATGCCAGCCAAGCCGATGAGCAAAGGCATGCCTGCCCGGCGGATAGCCGCGCGCCTGATCGGGCTGTGGTGCTGGTGCTATCTGGTGTGGGCGCTGCTGACCTGGACGCTCACCCTCGAACAGGTTCTTTTCGGGGCTTTCATAGCGGCCGCCGCCGCGGTGGCGCTGGCTCCGTTGGGCGAGGTAGCGGGGCCGTGGCGGCTGCTGCGGCCGCGTGCGCTGGCTGGCGGAGCCTGGCTGCTGGTCGCCGCGGCCGGCCGGGTATGCCTGGCCAACGTCCGGCTGTCCCGCCGGATCTGGGACCCGCGGCGGCCGCTGGCGAGCGGCATGGTGATCACGCCCACGCGGGAGCGGCGGGACTGGGGCCTCGCGGCGGTGGGCGTCATCTCCTCGCTGATCGTGGACAACCAGATCACCGACCTCGACGCCCGCGCCCACGAGCTTCAGTACCACGCCGTCGCCATGCCGGACGGAGGCGCGGAGCAGGCACGCGAGCAGATCAACGGGCCGGTGGAAGACCTGCTGAAGCCGTTCCATCCGCGGCAGGAGCCTCGGTGAAGACCATCAACGCGGTGTACCTGGCCATCGCGATCGCCGAGGTTGCCGTCATGGGGCTGCTGCTCATCCGGGTGGCCGCCGGGCCGACGATCTCCGACCGGATCGTGGCACTCAACGCGATGTCCACTCAGGCCGCGATCGCGGTGCTGTTCTTCGCCGCGTTCGCCAACCGGACCATTTACTGCGATGTCGCCCTCTGGCTCAGCTCGTTCAGCTATCTCGGCGCCATCGTCTGGTCCCGCTACCTGGAACGGGAACTGCTGTGATCGAGATTGTCGTGATCGTCCTGGCCGCCATCGGGTGGGCCTTCTCGCTGTCCGGCGCGGTCGGCATCCTGCGGATGCCCGACGTGTACACGCGGATCCAGTGCTCCAGCAAGATGATCACGATGGGGGCGCTCCCTGTCCTGATCGCACTCGTCGTGGGCGAAGGCCCGGTCAGTGTGTTCGGCAGCCGGGCACTGCTGGTTGCCGTGCTGCTGCTGGTGGTCAACCCTGTCGCCTCGCACGCACTGGCCAGGGCCGCCTACAAGACCGGTGTGCCGATGTGGTCAGGAGCGGTGGCCGACCGGGTCGCCGACCGGCTCCGGCGGCGAGAGGGGCCGTGATGTTCTGGGTCCTCGACTACCTACTGCTGGCCTTGATGCTGGCGTCGGCGGTGCTGGTGGTCCGATTGCGCAACCTCAACGGCGCGGTCATGGCCCTGTCCGGGGTCGGCACGATGCTGTCGGTGCTGTTCGTCGTGCTCGGCGCCCCGGACGTGGCCCACTCCGAGGTCGTGGTCGGGGCGATCGCGCTGCCCGTGCTCTACCTGGTCGCGATCGGCAAGGCGCGCACGGTCACCGACGAGCCAGGCCTCGGCGAGACCGAGGCCAAGGACCGGGACCAGCAATGACCCGGACCAGCATTGACGACGGCCGCGCTCTGGACCGGGCCGCCAGGCGCGAAGCGACCGAACGCGAGCCGCTGCACCGGCCATGGATCGGCGCGCTGCTGGCCGCCGGGATGGCCGCGGTCCTGGGCGTGGCGATGTGGCGGATCCCGCGCGAGCATGCGCCGCTCCCCCTGATCGCCCGGTACGCGCTGGAGATCGCGATCCCCCGGTGGAAGCTGACCGAGCCCGTCAACGAGATCGTCTACGGCACGCGCGGGTTCGACACGTTCGGTGAGACGTTCCTGTTGCTGGCCGCCGTGGTCAGCGTGGTGGTCATCACCCGGTCGCGCGAGCCGCGCCGGGGTTACTTCGGTGAGTCAGCCGCGGGAGCGCGCGAGCAGCAGCGCGATGACCCGAAGGTGGGCTCCGACGCCGCCGAGCGGGAGGCCAGGTCCGCCGAGCGCCGTGAGCAGGACGACCAGGCGCCGCAGGGGGGCGAGCGAGCCGAGACGCCGGACGCGACCCCGCTGGGCACCCCGGCGCCGGAGACCGCAGAAGCGATGACGGTCGTGGTCCGCAACGCGATCCGGGTAGTGCTGCCGATCCTCGCGGTGGCCGG
>Ga0070714_100003547_pt1 | contig 11666 bp, 11 predicted proteins | sample LARL83metaG_FD_65450 | JGI IMG/M metagenome (GOLD analysis project Ga0070714, IMG submission 65450) | Corn, switchgrass and miscanthus rhizosphere microbial communities from Kellogg Biological Station, Michigan, USA - LAR L8-3 metaG | ecosystem: Host-associated > Plants > Roots > Rhizosphere ... | reverse complement strand
CTCGCCATGTTCACGCGGGGAAACGCCATATCCGGAGCGCCGATCATCAAGGGAACGACGTAATTTCCGAAGGCGGCAAAGGCCAGCGGCACAATCGCGAGGAACACCATGATGGTCCCGTGCATGGCGCCGAAGGAATTGTAGAGGTCGGGAGAAATCTTGCCCTGGCTGGCCACGCTGCCCAGCACTTTTTCCAGCAGCGGTCCCACGATCGGGACCGGCACGGAAGGATGCGCAATCTGCCAGCGCATCATCAGCATCAGGAGAAACCCGAAAAACAAAAAACACAGCGCCGTGATGCCGTATTGAATGCCGATGATTTTGTGATCGGTGGAAAAGATATAGGTGCGCCAGAAGCCCGCATCTTCGTGATGCTCTGCGTGGACCCCGGTATGTGGAATTGCGTGTGTCGCCTGCATGTTTTTATCAACTATTAGCTCAACATCTTTTGTCCGACCGATGCCAAACGCGTGTTAGTGAACTTTACGGAACCGCGCGTGTCAACGGCGGAGTCGGTTCGTGGCCGTTAAATAAGTTAAATTGCTAAATAGGTTAAATGAGGCGAATGGCCCTTTCATTTAATCAACTTAACCATTTACTAATTCACCGGCCGACGTCACTTCACTTTGTCTAAAACCATCATCACCAGCAGCAAAGGCAGATACAAAATTGAGACGAAAAAGAGCTGCCGCGCGCGCGGGATCGTCATGTGCCGCGCGAATTGGACCGCGAACCACAGGAAAGCCAATCCCAGGACCATGGCGCCGGCCAAATAAATCGCGCCGGTGGTGTGAAACAAAAACGGACACAAGCTGACCGGTAATAACCCGAGTGTGTGACTCACCGCCTGCCGGCCGGTGCGATGGCCTTGCGGGTCAATTCCAGGCAACATTTTGAAGCCCGCCTTTTCGTATTCCTCGCGATACATCCAGGCAATCGCCAGAAAATGCGGCAGTTGCCAGAAGGCGAGAATGGCGAACAGCGCCCAGCCTTCGCGGCTCAACTCACCGCGCGCGGCCGTCCAACCCATCAAGGGCGGCAAACCGCCGGGCACCGCTCCAATGGCGGTGTTCAACCACGTGACGCGTTTCAACGGCGTGTAAATGAACAGGTAACTCAGCAGCGTAATCGCGCCGATGACGCTCGTGGTCAGGTTCACCGCCAGCGCCAGATAAAGCAGGCCCGCGCAGGCGCACACCCCGCCGAAAACCATCACCGTCGTGGGCTGCAATCGGCCGGAAGGCAAGGGACGATTTTTGGTGCGGCGCATTTTGGCGTCGTGTTCGCGCTCAAGGAGCTGGTTCAACGCGGCCGCGCCGCTCGCGACCATCGCCGTGCCCAGCACGGCATGGAGCATCAGCAGATAATTTACCGAGCTCGGAGAACCGAGATAAAAACCGACCAGCGTGGTCAGCACCACCAGGAACGTGAGGCGGGCCTTGATTAAATCGGAATAGACGGCCACCCAGCCTTTTTCGGCCAAGACGACTTCGTTTAAAGATTGTGCGGTTGCTTCTTTCATTTTCTAACGTGCCGCCGGCAGCTTGCCGGCCGAGCCCACTTCCATGACGCCGTTCAAATCTAGGGTCACCGGTTTACCCAAAACAGCATGCGCCAGCGGTGCATCGGCAGCGAATTGTGGAAATCGGATGGCCAATATACTCAAGATCGCGCCCGTGGCTAGCGAAAGTGCGCCGACCAGCACGTGCGCGGTGGCGATGTCCGCCGCTTTACCCGACAAAACCGTGGCCGCGCCGAGCGCCACCTGGGAAAGAATCAGCGCCAGCCAGAACACCGCGACCTTCGTCACCGGGCTGCGCCCGGAAAACTTCCGCCAGGCTTTCCCGGCGCAAAACGCCACCGCGCATAGGATCAACATCGCGACGACGCGATGAACCATTTGCAATTGGATTTGAAACGCGGTGATCGGGTTGTAATTGGTGATCTCGATGCGGTGCTCGTTGTAACGCGCCACGGACGCCGCGTCGGTTGCCGGCCAGAGCTTTCCGTAAGCCAGGGGAAAATCGCGGATGGAAAGGCCAGCGTGCTGATGGCGCATGGTGGCGCCGAGAATCAGTTGCAGGAAAATCAAGGCGGTCGTGACGACAACCAGCCGCCGGAAGGGAAGTTCCGATTTCAGGACCGGAGAGCGCCCCGAAGCGCGCCGTTCACTCCACCATTGGCTGGTGAACAGCGCAATGACGCACAGCAGCACGAAGAAAAGCTGCGCCAGCGCGGCGTGGAAAATTCCAATCTGGTCTTTGAACAGCACGACGCGCAATCCGCCCAGCAGGCCTTGAACTTGAACGAGCGCAAACGCGAGCCAGCCGAGTTGCGGCAGCGGAGCCGCTGCTTTTTCGTTTCGGACCCATACCATTGCCGCCAGCAAAACCAGGCCGCCAATCCCCGTCAGAAATCCGCCGGTCGCCTTTTGTTCCGGCAGCAGCATGAAAATAGCGAGCCCGGCCACCATTTCCAGGATGCCGACGATCGCCAGCGGACGCCGGGATTCCCGCCCTCCGAGCCAGCGGGTCAGCGCAATGACGAGCAGACCGACCATCGAAGCCCAAAGCCGATGGGTGTGCTCGTACAAAATGCCCCCCACCCATTTCGACGGCGGAAACAAAAACATGTTGTAGCCGTAACTATTCGGCCAGTCCGGCACCGACATGCCGGCTTCATGGCTGGTGACCAAACCGCCAATACAGATGAGGCCCAAGGTCGCCAGCGCCGTCAGAACGGCGAAACGATGCAACCAGCGATTATTGGGCGTTCCATTCATGCAAAAACGGCGAGCGGAAAAGGAAACCGCTGCGAGGATTGCCCGCAGCGGTTTCAAATTGGCAGAACTATTTAACTTCGAGTGTGAAATCCACGTTCGCGTTTCCGCCCGAGACATCGACATCTTTCTCGATGCCGGTCGGCGACGCTTTGCGGTGCAGGGCGACAATTTTGTATTTGCCGGCGGGGACGTTCTTGATGGTGAACTTGCCATCCTTGTCGGTCACGGCGAAATAAGGATTATCCACGACCGTCACCCACGCGAACATCCAGGGATGCACATCGCACTGGAACTTCATGAAATTTTCCGGGGCGGAAAACTGATACGTCAAATCCGCCGAGCCGGACATTTGCGGCTGGCTGATTTTGGTGGAGTAAGCGTCGAGATTCGCCGAGGCCGTCGGATTGATATGCACGTTGTGCATCGGCACGGTCGAGGGGTCGGAGTTTTTGACCACCAGCTTTTGACCGGTTTGCACGGCCAGAATCTGCGGCACATAGAGACAGCCTTTTTGGTCCAGAACCGCAGGTGGAGTGGAGTCATCCGCAGCCTTCGCGGGCACGCCTTTCAACATGACGATCACGTCGGCCAATCCTTTGTTCGCGCCGACCACAAAAAATTCGGTCATGACTTTGCCCGAATGCATTTTGCCGCAGACCGGATCATTCTCGAGCGGCGTGATTTCGCGTTCGGCGGGCGGAGTGCCGTTGAGAGTGACGGTGCCGGTGATATCGGCGGCCGAAGCGTATTGCGTCAATCCAGCGATTCCAATGGCGGTGAGGATAGCAAAAGACGATTTCATAGATTTTGGTTCAATTGAATCGGGCAGGAAGCTAGCATCCGCGATATTCCACCGCAAGAGCCCAGCCAATCTTTTCATACCGGCTGATTCTTGGCGTGACCATGGCTAATTATGGCGAGTTCCGCCGGAAATACCAACAATTTGAATAGGAAGTCTTTGTGGAGACTTCATTCACAGAGCCCTTTTCTCCCGGCAGATGGGACAGAAACACGGCATCTTTCCCGCGAAACTAATATACCAACCCGCGGATTCAGCTCTTCGCGCGATGTAATACTGGTATTCCTCTCCCAGATCCTCATCGTAATCTGGCGGTTCGATGCACGCCTTACAATCGTCACAGACGAAGCACAGCATCGCAAACGCGTAATCGTCATACTCATTGCGATCTGTTGCCATCGCCGAACTATCAGACACTTGCCATCACGCGTGCCATGGCCAGAGCGGTTTGTGCGGCTTCGGTGCCGCGATTGTGTTTTGCGCCCAGGCAACGCACCTTGGCGTGCTTCACTTTGTCGAACACAAAAACGCCGTGAATCACCGGAACCTTATGCTGCACTTGGATTTGCGCGAGCGCGTGCGTGACGCCCCAACCGATGTGCTGGGCGTGGCTGGTCTCGCCCTGGAAGATAACGCCGAGGCAAATGATTGCGGAATAATGGCTTGAAGCCGCCAATTTGGCCGCCACCGCCGGAATCTCAAACGCGCCGGGCACGCGCACGATACGGACGTGCACTTTGGCATTTTCCAATTCCACTTTGGCCGCCCGCAACATCGCATCCACGTACTCACCATTGTAACGCGAGGCGACGATGGCAAGTGTCGCATTAACGGCTGTGACTTTCTGTTTCTGGACTTTCTTCAGCATTGCGAAGTTGGCTGGGAGCAGGCGATTAACATGACCCGATGGTTTATCCTTCAAATTAACCGACGAATGAAAACCGGAGGCACTCGGTCCGCTCCTCGCCGACTAATTCTTCCGGCTGAATCATGGAAAAAGAATAGCAGAATCGGGCTTGGGTGCAAAACTAAACCCGTGTGCAAAAATGTTGTCACACCAACTCCTGCTCGGTGAGATCGCGCACGAGCTTGTAAGACAGAATACATCCAATCAGCAGGAATCCGCCGGTCAAAGGCTCGAAGCCGCGCGAAGCGAGCGACACGTTATTTACCTTTTCGCGCACAAGCGTAATTAATGGGGCTTCGAAATCTTCACGAACAATATCGCCCGCGGCGAGCTTTCGCAGAAACGGTAGTTCCATTTGCTGAAAATACGACACATCGGCATCGGTAATCGGCTGCTTGAGCAGAGACTGGATCACCGCGTCCGCAAAAGGTCCGTTTTGAAAAACCTGAGTCGCTTCCCAAATCGTCTTTTCCGCTCCCCCTTGACCATAGATGGTAATCTGCCGGGCAGCGACCCAGTTAAAATGGATGTAATTGCGCCGAAACCAAAACTCGTTCCGGCTGCCGTTGAAATCCTTCGCAGCCAGGCGACCCACGACCGCTGTCTGATTGTGTGCCAACACCTCGCGCAAGTTCTTCTCGTCCGAAATTGAGCTCGTAAGCCTGGCATAATCAATTGTCTCGTTGTACGTAACGTCAGCCAATTTTTGGAGTTGTTTGTTGATGTTTAGCCAATGCTGCATGCCGATGCCGAACAAGCCGGCAAGAGCCGTAATGGCGACCGCGAAACCAGCGAGGCCGAATGAACCCTCGTCACGTAATAATCGCATCACAATTCCTGTGCAGGCACCAATGACCGCAGGCATAAAAAAGAAAGACATTCCACCCCACCAAGACGGCATTATGGATACCTTCAATTTATACCAAGCAATCAGGCAGAGGATCGCAACTAAGATTCCCGACAGTGCCGCCACCAATTGGCGGCGAGCGCCCGCAAATGCCTCTTTTTCCGGGGTTGTCACAATAAATGCCCCATTTTGTCGCGCTTGGTTTTCAAATAATGCTCGTTGTGCGCGTTGGGCTTCACGCGAATGGGCACTTGCTCGACAATTTTCAGGCCGTAGCCTTCGAGGCCGACGACTTTCTTGGGATTGTTCGTGAGCAAACGGATGGTTTTCAAGCCGAGATCGGCCAGGATTTGCGCGCCGAGGCCGTATTCGCGCAGGTCCATGTCGAAACCGAGTTTCCGGTTGGCTTCGACGGTGTCGTAGCCCTGTTCCTGTAATTTGTAGGCCTTGATTTTTGGGGCGAGGCCAATGCCACGGCCTTCCTGCCGCATGTAGACCAGCACGCCCGCGCCGGCTTCGGAAATTTGCCGCATCGCCTGGTGCAATTGCGGGCCGCAATCACAGCGGCGCGAGCCGAACACGTCGCCCGTCAGGCATTCGCTGTGCACGCGCACCAGCACGTTTTTTTTGGCCGCAACATTTCCGCAAACCAACGCGAGATGATGTTGCCCGTCGATCTTGGACCGATACAAATGCAAATCGAACTCGCCGTAATCGGTCGGCATCTTCACCACTTCGACCTGCTCGACCAGTTTTTCCTGGGTGCGACGGTATTGGATGAGGTCGGCGATGGTGCAAATCTTGAGACGATGTTTCCGGGCGAACTTCATCAGCTCCGGCAAGCGCGCCATGGAGCCGTCATCGCTCATGATTTCGCAAATCACGGTGATGGGCCGGCAGCCGGAGAGCTGGACCAGATCGACGGCCGCCTCGGTGTGACCGGCGCGTTGCAACACACCGCCGGGGCGCGCGCGCAACGGAAACACGTGTCCGGGCTGCACCAAATCATCCGGAATCGCGGTCGGGTCCGCCATGATGCGAATGGTTTCCGCGCGGTCCGCCGCGCTGATGCCGGTGGTGATATTGCGGGCGGCATCGACGCTGATCTGAAAATCGGTTTTAAACGTCTCGCGGTTCTGGCGCACCATCCGTTCGATGCCCAATTGCTGCAATCGCTCGGACGTGGTGGGAACGCAGATCAGGCCGCGGCCGAACTTGGCCATGAAATTCACCGCGGCGGGCGTGATGAATTCCGCCGCCATGATGAGGTCGCCCTCGTTCTCGCGGTCCGCGTCGTCCACGACGATGACCATTTTGCCCTTCTGCAAATCGGCGACGACAGATTCGATGGAATTAAACCGTTGTTTCATCAGGAAGCGTAAAGTAACGGTCTGACCGCGGGTTTGAAATGAGAAAACAGTTCAAAAGTCCGCTGTCCTCAGCCTTCGCTCGTCTTCAATGCCGTAAGGGCAGTCTCGTAAACCTGCTTCAGCGGAACCTTGGCGTGCTCCGCCGCTTTTTTGCACGATTCAAATTCCGGCGCGGCTTGCACGACTTTGCCGTCCAGTTTGCCCAGTTTTACGGTCACTTCGCCGAACGGCGTTTTGACCGTGACAAACTCGCGGCGCAGTTTGCGGCGTTCAGCCGAATGCCGGCGCACGCCAAAGGCGCTGGTCTCGCGCAAAATCATTTCGCTGAATTTGTCCGCCTCCGCCTCGGCACATAAAACGGTGAGCAACACGCCGGGCCGATTTTTTTTCATTTGAATGGGCGTGTGAAACACGTCCAGCGCGCCGGCAGCTAACGCCCGTTCAACAAAATTTCCCAGAATCTCCGCGCTGATGTCGTCCAGGTTCGTTTCCAGCACCGCGATGGTATCCAGCTCCCAATCCCGCGATTCAGCGTTCGATGTTTCCGTCCCCAGAATTGCTCGCAGAACATTCGGCCGCGTCTTGTTCGTGCGTGTTCCCAGCCCGAAACCAATTTTTTCCGCCGCGAGGCCGCGCATCGGCGCGAAACTTTCCGCAAATTCCGCCAGCAGCGCCGCGCCGGTGGGCGTGACCAGTTCATGCGGTTCCTCGCATTGCGTGACCGCGACGCCGCGCGCGCCGAGAATCGCGAGGGTCGCCGGCGCGGGAATGGGAAATCGACCGTGGGCACAATTGACCCAACCGACGCCCTCGACGAGCGGCGCGGCCAACACCCGCGGGTTGCCCAGCATTTCGAGCGCGATGCAGACGCCGACGATGTCCACAATGGAATCCACCGCGCCAACTTCGTGAAAATGGACCTGCTCGGGCGGCTTGCCGTGAATGCGGCCTTCGGCGTCGGCAATGCGCTGAAAGACCGCGATGGATTTTTTCTTCACCCAATCGGAAAGCGGGCTCTGGGAAATCAATTGTTTGATTTCCGTGAAGGTCCGGTCTTCCGCGTGGTGATGATGTTCGTGCTCATGCTCGTGCGAGTGCTTGTGCTCGTGTTCGTGAGAATGGCCGTGGTCATGATCGTGATGATGGTGCGAATGAGCGTGTTCGTGTCCGTGCTCATGGTCATGATCATGGTCCTCGGCCAGGTGAACATCGAATTTCACGCCGGCGATGCCGGATTTTTCCTGGCGGGAAATGTGCAGGTGAAAGCCTTCGACGCCGAGCTTCTCCAATTCATGTTCGAATCGATGCGCGTCCACTCCGAGGTCCAGCAGCGCGCCCAAAAACATATCGCCGCTGATGCCACTAAAGATATCGAGATAAAGAGTTTTCATGGAGAACCGAAAACCGAACATTCAACATTGAACCTGCCGTGAGAAAACTTCGTCGCCGGAACGTCCGACGACGGAGCGCCGACTCGCAGTCGGCTTTACCGAATGAGTCCGCCCACGCCTAAGCCGATTACACACCGGCGCTCCTTCCGAACTTTCAACGCCCAACGCCCAATCGTAGCCGCGGTGTGGCCATTGAATGTTCGGCGTTGAATGTTGATCGTTGAATGTTTTCTCGCGGATCATTTATCAACCAGCGCGTTTATTTGAGCAGCGGCATAGCCGGCGCCAAATCCGTTGTCAATATTCACGACCGTCACGCCGCTGCCACAACTGTTCAACATTCCCAATAAAGCGGCGAGTCCGCCGAAGCTGGCGCCGTAACCGATGCTGGTCGGCACCGCGATGACCGGCTTCGAGACGAGCCCCGCCACCACGCTGGGCAGCGCGCCTTCCATGCCGGCGACGACCACCACGACGTTGGCGCGCCGAAGGGTTTCAATCCGGTTCAGCAGCCGATGCACGCCCGCCACACCGACGTCGCACACGCGCTCCACGCGGTTGCCCATGATTTCCGCCGTGACGGCCGCCTCTTCCGCGATGGGCAAATCGCTCGTGCCGGCACAGGCCACGGCAATGGTCCCGGGCCGTTTTGGCAGCGGTTTTTGCTCGATCGTCACACAGCGGGCCATTTCGTGATAAACGGCGCGCTTGAATTTTTTCTTCAACAGCCGCGCGTGCTCGGCCGTGATGCGCGTGGCCAGGACATTCTGCCGGTGATCGATCAGTTTGCCGGCGATTTTCAAAACCTGCTGTGGAGTTTTGCCGGCGCCAAAAATCACTTCGGGAAAGCCCTTGCGCAGCGCGCGATGCGTGTCGACTTGCGCGAAGCCAATATCCGCGATGGGCGCGGCTTGAAAGGCCTCCAGGACTTTGTCCCGGCCCACGCCGCCGGCGCGGAATTTCTCCAGAAGTTGAATCGCTTCGGTAATGGTCACGCGCCGACCATGCCACAGAATGCACCAACGGTCACGCGGGAAAAGGAATCAATGATGCCGAAAGAGGCGGGCGCGGTTTTGAAACAGGTACCAGACAATGAGGATGTTCAAGCCGAGGATGAGGCTGAGCTTCCAGGCAAAACCGGGGTGCGCCAGCTCGCCGCGTTTTACCAGTTCATGGCGATGCACCAGTTCAAATATTTCGATCGGAATAAAAAAAGCGGATTCGCCGATGGCCATCCAGCCGGCCCAGGGAACGCGAAAAATCAGGCCCACCCCTTCGACGAGCGAGAACAGGCTGTAGAGAAATGTGCCGGTCGCGACCCAGCGAACGTTGGCGGGCGTGACTTTATCCAACTGGTCGCCGATGTCCGACAGGAACCGATTTTCCGGATCGAGATGAATGAAGCGCAGCAGGTGGTCAAAAACGTCGGAGAGATCCTTTCCGGCGAGCTTGTAAACGCCGAAAGCCAGCAGCAGCGCGAGCGTGCCCTTGGCCAGCTTCACGATGATGATGAAATACAACGTGGGGGCGCGCTTCTTCTTGAGTGGAGTCTCTTCAGCCATGACGCATTCCCCGCGAATTTATTGAGCCACCCCTCCGGCCGCCACCATCGCCGGCGAATCCAAAACTTTATCTTTTGACGCTTCCACCTTGATGTAATGCAGCACCACCGGCGCGAGAATAATTCCCGCGATGCCCATGAGTTCCTCGCCCACCACCAGCGCAATCAACGTCAACCACATGGGATTCTTGATGCGGGCCCCGATGATTTTGCTGTTGAGGAAATATTCCAGCTTGTGAATCAGCACGAGGAAGACCAGCGCGATCAAAGCCGTGCGCGGGCCGTTCGGCATCGTGAACGCCAGGCCCACAATGAGCGTGTTGCTCATGAGATTGCCGATGACGGGCAGCAAGCCGCACAGAAACGTAAGCCCGACCAGGACCAGCGCATAGGGAAAACCATTCACCGCCAGGAATACCGCCGTGAGCGTCGTATTGATGGCTGAGATGATGATTTGCGCGCCGATGACCTTGGCGAAGCTGCCATAGAACGTATGGAATCGCGCCGCCAATTCGCGCACGAAGCTGGCATAGACACTGTCGCGGGATGTTTGCGGGTCCGGCTCCGTTCCCCAGGGCGCGTTCAGAAACAAACTCGCCGCCACCACGAGACCAACGATCACCAGCACGAATTGAAAGACGGCCGCCCGCGCGTAACGGCCCACGTTCGCCACTTTGTCCTTCACTTCCTCCAGCGCCACGGCCTTCAGGCTCGCGTAATCGGAGAACGGCAGTTCGATGCCTTTCTTCTCCGCAAACTCAACCACGGCCGGAATGGCGCGTTCCGCAATTTCCGGCAGCGCCTTGAACGCGCGGTGGGAGAAGAAGAACAGTCCGTAACCGATGCCGATCACGCCGACGAGGTAAATGACCAGGCCGAGGATCTTGCCCTTGCCGAAGCTGAATTTTTCCAGCGCGAAATAGCCGAAGAACGCGGTCAGCACCAGCGCACCGAGGTGAAACCAGCCGACCAAAACCAACAGCACCACCATCGCGATATAGGAGGTGCGGCGGGAATTGGTCATGTTATCAAGCCCTGACTGCGAAGGTCATCTTATCCTGGGCAGCAAGGTGTTGAGAAGCTCGGAAATCTTGACGCGCTCCTGCTTCATCGTGTCGCGCTCGCGCAAGGTGACGGTGTCCGCCAGTTCGGGCCCTTTCTCGCCGAGCGTGTCGAAATCAACGGTGACGCCAAAGGGCGTACCGGCTTCGTCCTGGCGGCGGTAGCGGCGGCCGATCGCACCGGCTTCGTCGTAGAAAACGGTCATGTAGGGCCGGAGCAAATCGCGAACTTCCTGGGCTTTCTTCACAAGTTCGGGCTTGTTCTTCAGCAAGGGAAACACGGCGGCTTTGATGGGCGCGATGCGCGGGTGCAGTTTCAGCACGACGCGGGATTCCATTTTGCCTTTTTCGTCCGGGGCCTGGTCTTCGCAATAGGCGCTGCACAAGATCGCCAGCAAAATTCGATCGACGCCGACCGCTGGCTCGATCACGTGCGGGACGTAGCGCTTCTTCTTTACGTCATCGAAATATTCCATCGGCTGTCCGCTGGCTTTGCCGTGCTGGGTGAGGTCGTAATCGCCGCGCGCCGCAATGCCCCACAGTTCCTGCACGCCGAAGGGATACTTGAACATGAGATCGGTCGTGCCCTTCGAGTAGAAAGCGAGTTTCTCCTTGGGATGATTGTATTCCGAAAGGGCCGAAGCGGGAATGCCCACGGACACGAGCCAGTCGCGGCACCAATCGATCCAGTAACGATGCCATTTGGCCCAGTCATCGTCGTCGCTGATGAAATACTCCATCTCCATCTGCTCGAATTCGCGGCTGCGGAAAATGAAATTGCGCGGAGTGATTTCGTTGCGAAACGATTTGCCGATTTGCGCGATGCCGAACGGGACTTTCACGCGGCCGGTGTCGAGAATGGCTTTGAAATCCGCAAACATGCCCTGGGCCGTTTCGGGCCGCAGATAGGCGATGGCCGATTCGTCGCGCAACGCGCCCACATAGGTC
>Ga0070714_100003546_pt1 | contig 11668 bp, 10 predicted proteins | sample LARL83metaG_FD_65450 | JGI IMG/M metagenome (GOLD analysis project Ga0070714, IMG submission 65450) | Corn, switchgrass and miscanthus rhizosphere microbial communities from Kellogg Biological Station, Michigan, USA - LAR L8-3 metaG | ecosystem: Host-associated > Plants > Roots > Rhizosphere ... | reverse complement strand
CGGACGTCAGCCACGCCCGGCTGATCCTCATGGGGGTCCCTCCTGGGTCGCTCTGACCGGCGCGCGCCTGGTCGCGCACCGGAAAATGGTGATCCAGGGTCTACCGTGCGGTTGCGGTTCTCAAACGCAAGGGGTCAGAAGTACAACCGCTCCATGGCGCTGTCATCCGAGTCGGGCTCGGCGAACGTCTCGCGCGCCAGGTCCAGGAATGCTGCGGCGGCCGGGGGAAGGCGGCGGCCCTCGCGCCAGGCCAGCGTTATGTCGCGTCGCAGGGACGGCTCCACCAGACGCGCCACGGCGACGTCGGCACCTGGCCGTTCGGCGTCGGACCGCGGGAGGATCGCCACGCCGAAGCCCCGCGCGACGAGCCGCCGGATGCGCTGGCTCTCATTGGACTCGAGCGTCACGCGCGGCTCGAATCCGGCCTGGCGGCCCGCGGCGAAGAGAAGCTCGCGCAGCCGGGCGCCGACGCGGAAGGAGATGAACTGCTCCTGGGCGAGCTCGGCCATCTTCACCTGCGCCCGGCCGCTGAGCGGATGGTCGAGGGGCAGGAGGACCACGAGCTCCTCGGAGACGAGCTGGTACAGCCCCAGTCCGTGGGACTCGACCCGCTCGGTCACCGACAGGAAGGCGAGGTCGAGCTCGTCCACGCGCAGCATCTCGGCCATCTCCTCGCTGGAGTTCTCGCGCACCGTCAGCCCGACCCCGGGGTGACGGTCGTGGAACAGGGCCAGCGGCAGCGACAGGTCGATCGGGCCCATCGTGTGCATCGCGCCGATCGTGATGTGCCCGGTGTCCATCCCGCGCAGCGCCTGAAGCTCCGTGCCGGCGGCCTCGAGCTCCGCCAGCACCCGCCGCGCGCGCGCCACCAGGATCTCTCCGGCCTCGGTCAGGGCCACCTGCCGCGTCGTGCGCTCGACGAGCGCCAGGCCGAGCTCATCCTCCAGTCGCCGGATCTGCTGGGACAGGGCGGGCTGGGCGACGTGCTCGTTGGCGGCGGCGCGCGTGAAGTTCAGCTCCTCGGCGAGAGCGACCAGGTACCGGAGCTGGCGCAGTTCCATAAGCGTCGATTATAAATAGCCGGAGATACACGTCTTGGACTTCTAGAGCGCGCCAGTCCATCATTCTCAGCGCAGTACCTCTCCTCCCTCGAGCGCGCCCCGAGTCCGGCCTCATATCCCGCCGGTTCCGGGGCGCTCTCAATTTAAGGACCGCGCTGGGCGGCGCCGGCTACCCGGCGAGGCCCAGCAGCCGTGCGGCGTTGTCCTTGAGGACCTTCGGGCGCACGTCATCCTTGATGGGCAGCTTCTCGAAGTCAGACAACCACCGATCGGGCGTGATCAGCGGGAAGTCCGAGCCGAAGAGCATCTTGTCGCGCAGCCGGGTGTTGATGTACTGCACGAGGATCTCCGGGAAGTACTTCGGCGACCAGCCGGACAGATCGATGTAGACGTTGGGCTTGTGCACCGAGATGGCCAGCGCCTCCTCCTGCCAGGGGAAGGAGGGGTGAGCCAGGATGATGTCCAGCCCGGGGAACTCCGCCGCCACGTCGTCGACCGCCATCGGGTTGGAGTACTTCAGGCGTACGCCGCCGCCGCCGGGCATGCCCGCGCCGATCCCGGTCGTGCCGGAGTGAAACAGCGCGATCAGCCCCGCCGATGCGATGACGTCGTACAGCGGGAACCAGGCGGGATCGTTGGGCCAGAACGCCTGCGTGTTGGGGTGGAACTTGAAGCCACGCACGCCGGCCTCGATCAGGTCCTCCGCCTCGCGCACCGCCAGCTTGCCCTTGTGAGGATCGACCGAGCCGAACGGGATCAACACGTCGGGATTGGCCCGCGCCGCCTCCAGGACCTCGGAGCTGCCCAGCCGCTTCCGTCCCATGCCGGCCTCATCGTCGACGTTGAAGATCACCGCCACCAGGTTGCGCTCCCGGTAGTACGCGGCGACCTCCTGGGCTGAGGGCTGGGGTGGGTGGCCGCCGAAGTACTTGCCGGCCGCGTCGAGGATCTCCAGCGTGACGGGGTCCTGCGGCTGGTCGTGGTTGCGCTCCGCGTGCACGTGCACGTCGATGGCCGCGACCTGGTCCAGGTCGATCTGCGCGGCGGCCATGCTGGTCAGCCGTAGAGCCGGACGAGCGACTCGGCGACCATCGCGGGCTTCTCTGAGCCCTTCACCTCGACGGTCACCTTGAGCTTCATCTGCTTGCCCCCGGGAACGTCGGTGACCTCGACGACCTCCGCGCCTCCGCGCCACTCCGCGCCCACGGGCAGCGGGGCGGGAAATCGGACGCGGTCCAGGCCGTAGTTGACGCCGGTCTTGGCGTCGCTCACGCTGACCAGCTCGCCGGAGATCGGTGCGACCAGCGACAGCGTGAGGAAGCCGTGGGCGACGGTCCCCCCGAACGGGGATTCCTTCGCGCGCTCGACGTCGACGTGGATGTACTGGTGGTCATCGGTGGCGTCGGCGAACTGGTTGACGCGCTCCTGGTCCATGACCTTCCACTCCGTGTAGCCGGCGTGCTTGCCGACCAGGTCTGAGAGGCCGGCCAGATCCGTGACCAGGCCCGAAGTCTCTGATGTGCTCACGATCGTCCTTTGCGGATTGGTCTGTGCGTCCAGAAAACCTGGACGCCGGCGCGACGGCCGTCCGAGATCGCTGAACGCTACCAGCGTGCTGAGGCCCCACTCGGCGGGGACCTGTGAATCCGGTGCGTAGTTCCCCCGGCCGGCTGCGTGGCAACTACTGAGCCGTTGCCGGCCCCTGGTCCGATACATCACCTCATGGCCACGCACGGCTCACCGGAGGCGCGCTCCCTGAGCGCGCAGGGCAAGCACTTCTCCTGCTCGATGACCGCTGTCCTCATCGCGCGTGTACGCGCCCACGGAGGTGACGCGGCGGTCGCCGAGCTCCTGCGCGTGGCCGGTAGCGACCGCACCGTCGCCCATCTGAGCGACATCGCCAACTGGATCTCGTTCGACGAGGGCGTCGCTCTGTGGCGAGCCGGGGCCCAGGTGACCCACCACCCCCACTTCGCGCGCGCCGTAGGCGAGGACGCCGCCCGCTACCTCAACGCCTCACCGGTGGCCAACCTCCTGCGCCAGCTCGGCTCGCTGGAGATCGTCTACGGGCAGATCGCCACCACCGCGAGCAAGTACAGCACCGCGACCATCCTCGAGGCCGTCGACTGTGGGCCGGGCTTCGCCGAGATCCACGCCACCCCGGTCCAGGGCTTTCCCCGCGACGCCAACCACTGCGAGTGGACGTTGGGCATGCTCTCCCAGCCCGCAATCCTGTTCGGCCTGCCGCCGGCGGTCGTGCACCACGAGCGGTGCGCCGCGGTCGGCGCGCCGCGGTGTGAGTACCGCGTCACGTGGCTGACCGGCGACGATGCCGAGACGCCCTCCGCTGAGCTCCAGGGCCTCCACGGCCAGCTCGCCGCCATGAAGTTGCGCCTGCACAGCATGTTCCAGACCGCGTCTGACCTGATCGGGGCCGGGGACGTGGACGAGGTCCTGGCGCGCATCGCGGACCGCGCGGCCATCGAGGTCCGCGCGCCGCAGCACCTGCTTGCGGTGCGCATGAGCCCTGACGGGCCCCTGCACTGTCACCACAAGGGGTTTGACGACTCCGAGGTGGCCGGCCACGCCGAGCGCCTGCTCAACGAGGGCGTGGACAGCCTCCCGGAGTCCTGGCTGGTCGTACCCGTCACCTCCAACCGCCGCGACTACGGTCGTCTCCTGGCCACCTGCGCCGATGGCGGGCGGTTCTTCGAGCTGGAGCGCGAGCTGCTCGAGGTCTACGCGCGTTATGCCGCCAGCGCCCTGGACAGCGCCAGCGCGCTGATCGAGGCCGAGCGCCGCTACGAGCAGTCCAGCGCGCTGCTCCAGCTGGCGCGGGCGCTGGCCCAGGCCGGGACCAGCGCGGAGATCGCGCGCCGGCTCGCGGATGCGGTCCCGACCGTCGTCGACTGCGATCGCGTCGCGGTCTACCTCTGGGACGAGGAGCGCAATGAGCTGGTCCGCGCCGCCCACGCGCCGCTGGACGACGCCGCCGGCCCCGTCATCTCGGACCGTTCGAGCTGGGCCCCCGAGCCCGGCGGCACGCTGGAGCAGTTCCTGCGCGAGCCCAACCGCGATCCCCAGTTCATCGGCCCCGACGACGGCGTGGTGGGGCAGATCCTCTCCGGGCTCGGCATGGTCGGGACGATCATGGTGCCGTTGGCTCCGCCCGGGCGCTTCCTCGGCCTGTTGTCGGTCTCCGTCCGGGAGCGGCCCGAGCGGCTGCACCTGACCACCGACCTGCTCGACCGGGTCTCGGGCGTGGTCGCCCAGGCCACCACGGCCCTGCAGAACGGGCGCCTGGTTGACCTGATCACCCATCAGGCCACCCACGATCAGCTCACGGGCCTCGCCAACCGCCTGCGCTTCACCACCGAGCTGCGCGAGGCGGTCACCCGGGCAGGCGAGGGAGCGGAGAGCGGCGCGCTGCTCTACGTCGACCTCGACCGCTTCAAGCCCGTCAACGACGATTTCGGGCACGAGGCCGGCGACGCCGTCCTGGTGGCGGTGGCTGCGCGCCTGCGGCACTGCACCCGCTCCGCGGACGTCGTCGCCCGCCTCGGCGGGGACGAGTTCGCCGTCCTGCTGCGCTCGGCGGGCCCGGAGGAGATCGAGAAGGTGTCGCAGCGCATCGCCGCGGCCTTCGAGGAGCCGTTCGCGGTCGGCGATCGGCGCCTGATCCTGGGCGTGAGCATCGGCCGCTCCCTGTATCCGCTCGACGCCGAGGGCGCCGACGGGCTGCTGCGGCAGGCCGACGCCGCGATGTTCGCCACCAAGCGGGCGCGTCAGGCGGCGCGCCTCGCCGCCGCCTGACGGCTCCCAGCGCACCGGGAAGGGGGTGCGGTCGGGGGGTCCTGAGACGCGACGTATACTGACCGGACCCCGACGAGGAGCGACGCGGTGCAGGAAATGGTGATCTACGGCGTGAGCTTCGACATGGTCGGCAAGCAGCCGATCGTGCTGCTGAAGACCGTCGAGAGCAACAAGTTCCTGCCGATCTGGATCGGACATCCAGAGGCGGCGGCGATCCTGATGAAGCTCCAGGGCGCCTCCACGCCGCGCCCGATGACGCACGACCTGCTCTCCGACATGCTCGGCGAGCTCGAGGTCGAGTGCACCCGCGTCGCTGTCACCGAATTGCGGGAGAACACCTTCTACGCCTCGATCTCGCTGCGGGCCGGCGGACGCGACCTCGAGATCGACTCCCGGCCCTCGGACGCCCTCGCCCTCGCCGTCCGCTCCGGCGCGCCGATCTTCGCCGCCGATGAGGTCATCACCGAGTCCGCGATCGAGTTCGAGCACGAGGTCGAGGACACCGAGGAAGTCGTCGAGAAGTTCAAGGACTTCCTCGACAAGGTGACCCCCGAGGACTTCGCGTCCGACGAGTAGTCCGCCCCGCCGGCGGCCGGTCGGGATGCGCATGAGATGGGCCTGGCGATCAACCTGGCGCCCGGCGACCTCTGCGCGGACATGAGGGCGGCGGCAGCCGGGGATTCGTAGCGTCTGCAGAGCGGACGCATCTCACAGTGCCCGGAGCGGCGCCCGGTTACGCTGGCGGGCGCCGAGGCTGTCTCGTGACAGGGGAATCACGGATGGCCTGACTTCAAAGCAACCTACGCCCTACCGGGGGCGGCGAAAGGTGAACAGATGAGTGAGCGTGGTGCTACCCGCCCGTGGCCATGGCTGCTGGGCGCGTTGCTGTTTGGTCTTGTCCTGATCTTCCCCATCTCTGGAGCGCGGGCGGCCACCACGGCCAGGGTCAAACCGCCCAAGCCGGGCGACGTGGCCGCGGCGCGGCGGCTGATCGCCCTCCAGACGAGCTACTACCAGGCGGGCCTGGCCACCCGCCGGGAGGCGCGCGCGGACGTCAATGCCTCGCTGGACCAGATGAAGGCGGCCTGCCCGCATTCGATTCCGAACTCGCTGCTGAACGGCACGCCGGCCCAGAAGGACCTATGGGATCAGCTGTTCAGCGAGGCGTCAGGCGACGTCGCCCTGGCCGAGCTGCAGCCTGTCGGCGACGCGACGGCCACCACCGCTCATCAGCTTGACCGTCTGCACTTCTCAAAGAGGTCGGTCAACCGCGACCTCCGGCAGTTGTCGCATGCCCTGCTGCTCTCGCTGACGCTCGCTCCATCCGACCTGTGTACCGACCTGAAGGCAGCCGCGGACGGTGGCTTCACCGCGGTGCCGGCCGCTACGAAGGCATTCAACAGCCACGTCGACACCGTGCTCGGGGTGCCCGCTCCGTCGTTGGGCGGACTGATCGGCGACGTCAAGCTCGATCTGGTCACCAAGCGCGACCGAACCGCGATCAAGCGCCTGAAGACCGTGGCGGGCAAGTACCTCGCGTTCATCTTCGACCTCTCGATCAACGCCGGCTTCAAGCTGGCCGATGTCCTGGGCGAAGGGGCGCCGCCCCCCGCCGGTCAGGCGGGAACGACGACGGCGGCCAACACCCGCTCGACCAGCTCGTCGAACGAGATCCCGCCCGCCTCGGCGGCCAGCGGGAGCAGGCTCGTCTCGGTCAGCCCCGGAATCGGGTTGGCCTCCAGGACATACAGCTCGGTGGTGGCCGTCTCGAGCATCAGGTCGACGCGGGCAAAGCCGGAGCATCCCAGCAGCGCATAGGTCTCCAGGGCGATCTCGCCGGCGCGCGACGCCACGGCGTCGTCCAGCTCGGCGGGGCAGACGAACCGGGTGCGGCCGATCTCGTAGCGGGCCTCGAAGTCGTAGAAGTCCTCCTGCTCGGGAACCGCTTCGACGATCGGCAGCACCACGGGCGTTCCGTCCTGCTCGAGGATGGAGACGGCCAGCTCGCGCCCGGCGACGTAGCGCTCCAGCAGGACCTTGCGGTCATAGGAGAACGCCGCCACCAGCGCCGTCGGCACGTCGGCGGCGGTACGCGCGAACTTGATCCCCAGCGCCGATCCCTGTCGCGCGGGCTTGACGACGATCGGGAACTCGAGCCGGTCCTCGATCGCCGGCAGCGCCTGCGCCGCCCCCAGCGCGCCGAGCGCGGTCTCGTTGAAGGCGTAGAAGTCAGGGGTCGGGATCCCGCGGTCGCGCATCGCGTGCTTGGCGAGCACCTTGTCCGAGGCGCGGATGCAGGCCGAGATCCCTGACCCGGTGTGCGGGATCCCCACCACCTCCAGCAGTTCCTGGACGGTTCCGTCCTCGCCGTCGGAGCCGTGCAGCGCGACGAAGGCCACGTCGGGGCGCTGCGTGGTCAGCTGGGCGACGAGGTCAGAACCGACATCGATCGGGATCGGTTCGTGCCCGAGCCGCTCGAGGGCGTCCTGCACGCGGGCGCCGGAGCGCAGCGACACCTGGCGCTCGAGCGAGCGGCCGCCCTTGAGCACCGCTACGCGCACCTCACGGCCCCCCTCGCGCGTGTCCTGGTGGTCATCCCGCGCGCTTGTGCTTGGCGGGCAGCGGAAGGACCTTGGCCAGCTCCTCCTCTGTCCGTCGCTCCCGCCCGGCGCCCGCGGCCCGCTCCGCGGCGATCCGCGCCGCCGCGGCCGTGACATCGGCCTGCGCCGTCGGGTCCGCGCGGGGCGCCTCGGTCGGCTGCGCGCCGGTGAGTGTGCTGTACATCGCCACCTGCTCGCGTACCACCTCGCCGATGCGGCGGATGCCCTCGCGGATGGCGTCCTCGTCGACGCCGGAGAAGTTCAGGCGCATCGCCGAGCCGCCGCGGCCGTCCACGAACGCGGAGCGTCCGGGGACGAAGGCGACGTGCTCGCGCAGCGCGCGGGCCAGCAGGTCGGTGGTGTCGATGTAGTCCGGCATCGTCGCCCAGATGAACAGGCCCCCCTGCGGGTGGGTCCACTCGGCCTCCCGGGGGAAGTGCTCGGCGAGGGCGTCGAGCATCACGTCCCGGCGGCGCCGGTAGATCTCCAGCAGCGATCGCACGTAGTCGTCCCACGGGCCGGCGTCGAAGTAGGCGCTGACGAAGTACTGCGAGATCGACGAGGAGCAGAGGTCAGATCCCTGTTTGCCGATCTGCATCTTCTGCAGGATCGGTGCGGGCGCCACCGCCCATCCAAGGCGCACGCCCGGCGAGAGGATCTTGGAGAACGTGCTGGCGTAGATGACGAACTCGTCGTCGAGAGAGTGCAACGTCGGTAGCGCCTCCCCCTCGTAGCGGAGCAGGCCGTAGGGGTTGTCCTCGAGCACGATGAGCTCCCGCTGACCGGCGATGCGCACCAGCTCGCGCCGTCGCTCCAGCGACATCGTCACGCCGGCGGGGTTGTGGAAGTTCGGGACCGTGTAGATGAACTTGGGGCGCCGGCCGTCACGCTCCAGCGCGTCGAGGGTGGCCTCGAGCTCCTCCACGCGCATGCCGTGGCGGTCCATCGTCACCTGGACGACCTCGGCCTGGTAGGAGGAGAAGGTGGGGATGGCGCCGGGGTAGGTGGGCGCCTCGGCCACCACGACGTCGCCGGGATCCAGCAGCGTCTTGCACACGAGGTCGATCACCTGCTGACCGCCGGTGGTCACGAGCACCTCGTCGGTGTCGATCTCCATCCCCTCGGCGGCCATGACGCGAGCGATGCACTCCTTCACGCGCGCAAAGCCCTCCGTCGGCCCGTATTGGAGGGCGCGCGCGCAGGACTCGCTCGCGATCGTCCCCATCAGCGCCGCGTAGGAGTCCGCCGGGAAGGTGGAGGTGTCCGGCATCCCGCCCGCGAGCGAGATCACGTCCTCACGCTCGGTGAGCGCCATCAGGTCCCGCATCGCCGAGGATCGCATCACCTTCGTCCGCTGCGCAAACAGCGACGCGTAGCGTTCGATGTCCCTAGCGGTCGACCTGCGGCGCGGGGTGGCGGGGGGTCGATCCTGCCCGGCGGGGCCCGAGGGCGGGGCGTCCGGGTCGCGCTCGAGCCCGCCGGGGCTCACGCTGCCGTCTCGTCTATCGTCACCACGGTCACGGTACAGCACGGTGCACCTCGTCTTCGACATCTTCCAGGGGATCGGCATCGCTGCGGCGGTGGGCATCAGGCCGTTCCTGCCGTCGCTCGCGGTCGGCGCGCTCGGCGCGGCTGATGCGCAGATCGACTTCGACCACACCTCCTACTCTTTCCTGGAGCAGGGCGTGTTCCTGCTCGTCATGGTGATCGGCGTGGTGCTGCTGGCGGCCACCGAGCGCCGTGCGACGCGCGACCAGCTGCAGGGGCGGCTGGTGGTCACGAGCCTGGCGGTCATCAGCCTGGTCCTCGGTGCCCTGTTCTTCGCGGGCGCGCTCGCCCAGAACGACAGCCATCCGTGGCCGGGCCTGATCGCCGGCGTCCTGTGCGCCGGGGTGGGCCTGATGGCGACGCGTCCGCTCCTCGAACGCGTCCGCGCGCGCCTGGATGAGCAGACGAGCGCGATGCTCCCGCTGTTCTCCGAGAGCGGCGCGCTGCTGGCCGCCGTGCTGTCGGTCCTGTTGCCGCCTGTGGGCGTGGTCGTCCTCTTGCTGCTGTTGTGGCTGCTGTATGCGGGCCGCCAGCGCGGCGAGCGGAAATACGCAGGCCTGCGAATCCTTCGCTGACAGGTGCCAGCCGAGCCGAAGAAGCTCGTGCTCGTCGTCGTCGACGCGATGAAGCCGGCGATGCTCGAGCGCGTCATCGCGTCGGGCCACGCCCCCGCGATGGCCCGCGTGCGCGAGGAGGGCGTCTATGTCGGTGACTGCGTTGCCGCCTTTCCGTCGGTGACGCCGGTGTGCGCGGCGACGATCACCACCGGCGTCGGCCCCGACCGCCACCTGATTCCGAGCATGAACTGGTACCACCGCGAGGAGGAGCGCTACATCGAGTACGGCTCGAGCTTCTCGGCCAGCCGGCAGTTCGGCGTGCTGCGCTCGCTGACCGACACCGTCTACCGGATGAACGCCGAGCATCTCTCGCACGAGGTCGAGACGGTGTTCGAGTCGTTGGACGACGCTGACGTCCGCACCGCCGGCACCACCTATCTCATCTACCGCGGTCGCCACGAGCACGAGGTCTCCAACGAGTCCGCGCTGGCGCGGATCGCCACCTCGACCTTCTTCCGGCGGACGATCGAGGGGCCCCAGGAGCTCTTCTACGCGGACCTGTACGCCTCGCGGCGCACGGGCTGCCGTGGTCAGCTCGGCCTCCCCGGCGCGCGCGATCAGCACACCGGGTGCGTGGGCTCCTACCTGGTGGAGAACGACCTCTTCGACTTTCTCCTGTACTCGCTGCCCGACAACGACGCCTACTCGCATCGCAACGGCCCGCACGCCCAGGTCACCTCTCTGGCCGCCGCCGACCGCCAGCTGGAGCGGTTGATGCATGCGGCGGGCGGTCCTGACGAGTTCCTCGAGCAGCACGCCGTCATCATCTGCTCCGATCACTCCCAGGCGCCGGTCGAGGAGCGCATCCATCTCGACGCCGCCTTCGAGGAGTTCGAGGTCGCGCGGCCCGGCTCGTCGCGCTCCGCCGCGGCGCAGCTCGCCCTCAGCCCCGCTCAGCGGTCGGCGATGATCTACGCGCTGGATCCCGATGAGGCGCCTGACACATGCGCGCGGGCGCGCGAGGTCGCCGAGGAGCTCGAGGGCGTGGACCTGGTGATGTGGTGCCACGACGGCGAGGCGGTCGTTCGCGGGCGCCGGGGCGAGCTGCGCTTTGCGGCCGGGGGCGCCCTCACCGACGCGCGGGGCGCGGACTGGAGCGTCGAGGGTGATCTGGCCGTGCTGCGCGCCGAGATCCAGGACGGCCGCATCCTCTCCACCGAGTACCCCGACGCGCTGGGCCGGGTGTGGTCGGCCCTGCATTGCCCCACCGCCGGCGACATCCTCCTCTCCGCGGCTCCGGGCTATGAGTTCGTGGACTGGGGAGGATCAGACCACGTGGGCGGCGGCTCGCACGGCTCCCTGCACCGCTCGGATTCGCTGGGCGCGCTGTTGTGGTGCGGGACCGGGGAGCGGGCGGGGATGGACTCCCGGTCGGCGCGGGACCAGTGGACCCTGCGCGACATCGCGCCGATGATCCGGGCACACTTCGGGTTGTCCGCCGATACGCCGCCGGCGGATTAGTGCGGCGTTAGCTCGTCCGACTCTTACGGCGACTCAACAATCCATGGCTACATTCATGCGATGCCCGAAGACCTGATCACGGCGGTTGAGCTGCCGTTTCGCCATCGCGTCCGGCACGGCGTCCGCAAGCCCCACAACTGGCTGCAGCTGATCCGCTTCGCCGCCGTCGGCGCCAGCGGCTATGTCGTCAACCTCGTGGTGTTCGCGCTGTGCGTGCACGTGATGGGGATCGACTACAAGGTCGCCGCGGTGGTCGCCTTCGCCGTCTCGGTGCTCAACAACTTCTGGTGGAACCGCCACTGGACGTTCCGGGCCCAGCGCGAGGCGCACCCCGTCGAGCAGGCGGTCAAGTTCTTCGCCATCTCCCTGGTGGCCTTCGGCTTCAGCTACGTCGTGCTCATCTCCCTCGTCGACGGCGCCGGGCTGCCCAAGGTGATCGCCCAGGCGATCTCCATCGCCGCGGCAACGCCCCTGTCGTTCGTGGGGCAGAAGCTGTGGAGCTTCCGGGCCTGAACCAGACCACCCGCCGACGGCCCAGTCGGCGAGTCCTCCTGCCGGTCCTGATCGC
>Ga0070714_100003545_pt1 | contig 11669 bp, 14 predicted proteins | sample LARL83metaG_FD_65450 | JGI IMG/M metagenome (GOLD analysis project Ga0070714, IMG submission 65450) | Corn, switchgrass and miscanthus rhizosphere microbial communities from Kellogg Biological Station, Michigan, USA - LAR L8-3 metaG | ecosystem: Host-associated > Plants > Roots > Rhizosphere ... | reverse complement strand
CGAGTGCTCGACGGCCCGCCGCAGCCGGCGCACACGCCGCGCGGCACCGGTGGTGACACGACGAACGTACGGCGCGACAGCACCGACACGACGCGCATCGCGCATCTCTCGCCGGACGACAGCGCCGCGCGCGCCGATTCCATCGCGCGTGATTCGGCGCGCGCGGAATTCCGCTCGCGCGGCTCGACGTGGGAGCGGCCGCTCGGCGGATGCGAATCCGGCTTCACGATTCCCGATCCCACCAACTCCGACATCGTCTGGGCGAGCTGCTACGGCGACGAGGTGACGCGCTGGGACGCGAAGACCAGGCTCGCGCGCTCGGTGAGCCCGGGGATCCACACGCTCGACTCGCCGCCCAACGAGACGAAGTACCGCTGCCACTGGACGCCGCCGCTCGCGATCGATCCGTTCGATCACGAGACCGTGTACTACGGCTGCCAGGTGATCTTCAGGACGTCGAACGGCGGTCAGAGCTGGAAGGTCATCAGCCCCGATCTCTCGACGCGCGACTCGTCGCGCATCATCCCGTCCGGTGGGATCGTACAGGACAATCTCGGGCAGTTCTACGGCGAGGTCGTCTTCGCCATCGCGCCGTCGGAGATCAGGCGGGGGCTCATTTGGGCAGGCACGAACGACGGGCAGCTCTGGTACACGCGCGATGGCGGCGGCCACTGGACGAACGTCACGCACAACATGCACGGGCTCCCGGCGTGGGGGACGATCCGCAAGATCGAGCCGTCGCACTTCGATCCGGCGACCGCATATGTCGCGATCGACTTCCACCTGATGGACGATCGCAGGCCGTTCATCTACAAGACCGCCGATTACGGCAAGACGTGGACGAACGTCACCGGTGATCTCCCGACGGGGCACCCGCTCGATTACGTCATGGCGGTCACGGAGAACCCGAACCGGAAGGGGATGCTGTTCGCCGGGACCGGCCACGGCTTCTACTACTCGCTCGACGATGGCGCGCACTGGATGCACTTCACCGAGGGGCTCCCCGCGGTGCCGGTGGACTGGATCGTCGTCCCCAAAAAGTGGCACGACGTCGTCGTCTCCACGTACGGCCGCGGGATCTACATCCTGCGCGACATCGCGCCGCTCGAGGAGCGGAGGCACGTCGTCACGAACGGGGTGACACTGTTCCGTCCGCATCCGGGATATCGCCAGGCACGCAGCGGCCACGCCGACATCACCTTCGGGCTCGACGAGGCGACGAAGGGCCCGGTGACGGTGAGCATCCTCGACTCCACCGGCGCGACGATTCGCACGATCCGGACGAAGACGCGCGCACCGTACAACCGCATCGCGTGGGACCTGCGCTACGATCCGCCGACGCGCGTCGATCTGCGCACGACGCCCACGGACAATCCGCACATCTGGGACGAGCCGCGCTTCCGGAACAAGCACGTGCGCCCGATCACGCACTGGGGAATCGAAGGACCGGAATCGACCGGCCCCATCGCGACGCCGGGACGCTACGCCGTGCGCGTGAGCGGCGACGGAATCGGCCCGATGTCGCAGCCGCTCGTGATCCTGAAGGATCGGGAGATTCACGCGAGCGCCGCCGATCTCGCCGGGTCGACGCGCATGCAGATCCGCATTCGCGACGACATGGACACCGCGGCGAAGCTCATCAACAAGCTCGAGATCATGCGCAAGCAGATCGAGGACGAGCGGAAGCTCACCGGGTCGGCGACAGGCGAGAGCGCCGGGAACGGCGCGGCGACGGGCTCCAGCACGGTCGCCGCGCTCGACGCGCTGAACCGGAAGATGCTCGACGTGGAGCTGCGGCTCGTCTCTCCCGAGGATCTCAACAGCGACGACAAGTACTACACCGAGCGCTATCGCGTCTACATGAACCTGATCTGGCTCTCGGGTGAGGTCGGGAGCGGCGCGGGCGACGTCGCCGGTGGCGCCGACACGCGGCCGACCGATGCGTCGCGCGCGGTGCTCGCGACGATCGAGAAGGAGCTCGACGCCGCGCGCATGGCCTACGCGGAGCTCGTACGGCGCGACGTGCCGGCGTTCAACACGGCGATGGCCGGGAGAGCGACGGCGATCGTGGTTCCCTGAGCGATCGCCGCGTCAGGTCGCGGGCGCGCTCCGGTGGACGCGGATGGTGCGCGCGAGCGCACCCGAGGGAATCATGTTGAGGCGCCCGTCGAGCGCCGCGCCGTGCAGCTCGTACCGCCACAGGATGTGGACGCGCGCGTTGCGGAACTCGCCGAGCCACGCGCGCTGCCGTGGATCGTACGTGAGATCCTGGCCGTACATCGGCTCCGTACGGCCAGCGACGATCTTGAAGGCCTCCATGTGGACGCGCATCGAGTCGGCGCCGAGCGGGGTGACTTCGTAGACCACGTGCTCATCGTGACACGCCGCGTTCCAGCTCGCCTTGATGCAGATCGACTCGCCGGTCCAGCGACCGAGGATCGCGCGCGGCGACTGGGCGGCGAGCGGGAATGCGGTGAGGACCGTCGCGACGACGGTGGCGGTGGCGAGTCGGGACGTCATGGCTCGATTCGAAACTCCGATGTGGTCTCGGGCGACGCGGTGTCGGCCTCGAGCGCGCGGTCGATGGTCTTCCGGAACTTGACCGAGCGCTCGACCTCCTCGTACCCCGAATGGCGGTGCGCGGCGTGGCTCACGTCGTTGTCGAGGAGCGCGTCCGATGCCATCTCGCGGTACCCGCGCTCGCGTGCCCATCGCTCGGCCGCGGCGAGGAGCGCGCGGCCGACGCCGTGGCGCCGCATCGACGGATCCACGTACCACGCTTCGATGTAGCCGACGGGACTCGACCCGCAGCCGTCGGCGTACGAACGCGCGCCGACCTCGACGAAGCCGAAGAGGATCCCCTTTCCGTCCTCAGCGACGAACACCTCGGCGTCGCTGCGTGAGCGATGCTCGCGCATCCCGTCCTCGAGCTCTTCCTCGGAATGCTCCGGGAAGAGCGCGCAGCTCATGCGCAGCCACTCCGACCAGTCGCTGTCACGATAGGCGCGCACGTTCATCGCGACCTCCGGACGATGCCGTCCTTGCTACACGTGTGCTACCGAGAAGCGCGTCCGCACGCGTGCACGATCGCGAGTGCGTCGCCCACCGTGCGCTCCCCTTCCTTGTCGGACGGATGATTCGCGATGCGGAGCCGTCCTGCCGAATCAGGATCTGCGTACACCATCGTCGTCGAGCCGCCGCCATCGAGATTGAGGGCGTCGCGCGCGCCGAGCGCGACCATGAGGTCGCCGAGCTCGCGCAGCGTCATCCCCGCATTCTGATACTCGCGCCCGTCCACCGCAACGAGGATGAGCCGGTGGCCGTTGCGCGCGATGCCGGCGGCAGTGCGCGGATTCCGCTCGCGGAAGCCGGCGCCCCCTTCCGTGTCCACGTCCGAGGTGATCGCGCCGTTGCGGACGAGCACGCCGCGCCCGCCGACGGCGTTGAGTGGGAAGAACGGCGCCAGGCGACCGTCCGGGCTCAGCGTGAACGTCGTGATGTGCGGCACGCCGGCCGAATCGAACGCGAGCACCGGCTTCCCGTTCGGCGGCGCGATCATGCGGCCGTTGACGACGAGGAGATTGGTCGGCGCTCCGGTCTTGAGCACGAAGAAATCTCCATTCACTCCCGCGACGACCGGCTCGCGCGTGGCGAGCTCGGCCAGCAGCTGCGTCACCTTGAAGCGCCCGTTCGCGCTGTCCGCTCCCTTCACCGCCTCCGCCACGTTGCAGCGATCGAGGTCGACGTCGAGGACGTTGATCGTCCACGGCCCCGTCGGCGATCGCACGACGTAATGCGACACGCCATCGACCACGCGCTGCGAGCGGACGCTGTCGACCGGAAACGGCGCCGGCGTCGCGAACGGCGTGGCGGGAAGCCCGGTACGGCACCCGGCAACGGTGATGACGAGCGCGGTCGCGAGGACGGAGGAGCGGGAGAGGTTCATCAGTTGGTGTCGAGGTGAATCAGGGGTGCTGGACCGCGGTGCGATGTGGCGACGTGCCGCGCCACAGCCGGATCGTCGCCCAGCCGAAGAGGATCGCGATGAGCGGGAATGCGATGGCTCCGATGTACGCGCCATTGCCGCCGACGCGCACCTGTCGCAGGAAGCTCGTGACGACGAGGAGCCGTACGAAGTAGAAGACGAAGAAGAGCGACACGAGCGCAGTCACGAACGCGAAGACGCGGCGCACCATCGAGCCCTCCGTGGCGTGGGTTTCCCGCAGCTACGTCAGATCCTGACTATATACGATGAAGCCGAGGTGCTTCGCCACCGTATCGTACAGCCGGCGCCCCGCCGCGTTGGTCTCGTGCGTCTGCCAGTAGACGCGCCGGATTCCGGCGGCGCGCGCCTTCGCGTACACCCCCTCGATGAGCGCGCGCCCGATGCCACGCCCGCGCTGCTCCGGGAGCGTGAAGAGATCCTGCAGGTAGCAGGTGAGCTCGAGGCGCGTCGTGCTCCGGTGGAACAGGTAGTTCACGATCCCCACGACCTCGCCATCGGATTCAGCGACGAGCCCGAACACCGGCTCCGACGGATCGAAGAAGCGCCGCCACGTCGCCTGCGTGATCTCGTCCGGGAGCGCGGTGGGACCGCTGCGGCCGTAGAACGCGTTGTAGCCGTCCCAGAGCGGCTTCCACGCGTTCCAGTCGCGCGGCTCGACGGGACGAACCGTGATGCTCACGCTGCGCCCGCGCGCAGCTCGTCGAGGAGCGCACGCCCCGCAGGCCAGTCGCCGAGTCCGCTCGCGCTGTTGATGTGGCCGGCCGCACCGATGTCCACGACGCGGCTTCCCCACGCGGTCGCGTATTCCGCTGCACGTTCTGGCGTGACGTAGATGTCGTCGCGGCTGATGACGACGATGCTCGGAAACGGGAGCCGCTCCAGCGGGACGGGCGAAAAGCCGGTCGGCCCTGCCGGATACGCGGGTCCATCGGGATCGCTCGGCGCCACGAGCAGCGCTCCACGCACGCGCGCACGCTGCTCGGGCGACGCGCTCCGCGCCCAGTGCGCCACGAGCGCGCACGACGAGCTGTGGCCCACGAGCACGACGGGCTCCGCCGACGCCGCCACGGCCGCGTCGAGGCGCGCCATCCAGTCGCTGCAGCGCGGGGCGTCCCACTCCGCCTGCTGCACGCGCTCGCAGCGCGAGTCCATCGCCTCCCAGCGGCTCTGCCAGTGCTCGGGTCCGGAGTTGGACAGCCCCGGGAGGATCAGCGTCTTCGTCACCATCTCACTCCGCTCGCACGTCGAGTCCCAGTCCAGCCGCGATCGCGATCGCCTGCTCGAACGTCACCACCGCGCCACGCAGCTCCGTCTCGCGCGGATCGAGGCCGGTGAGGTCGCTCCCGCGCAGGTCGCACTCCGAGAGACTCGCCTTGCCGAGCCACGCGCCCGACAGATCACAGTCCCGCAACGTCGCACCCTCCAGTCTCGCACCGGCGAGATCCGCCTCCCGGAGACGCACCCTGGCGAAGGTGACGTTGCGCAGATCGGCGCCGCGGAGCGCGACGTGCGACCAGTTCCCGCCCTCCGCCTCCACGAGCGCGAAGGTGCACCGGTCGAACGTGCTCCCCACGAGCTTGCAGTCGGTGAAGTGCGTCTCGAAGAAATCGCAGTTCGCGAACGTGCAGTTCACGAACGCGCCGTTCGTGTGCCGCGAGCAGTTGAAGCGCGCGCGCCGGAAGACGCACTCGGTGAAGACCATCCCGTCGAGCGTCGCCTCCGTCAGATCGAGATCGGTGAAGGCGACGCGCACGTGCTCCTCGCGCGACCGCTCCTCCCCTTCCCAGCTCGCTCCGGTGACCGACGACTCGGTCGGCGGCGGGCGATGCCCGCGCGCGCGCTCAACCACCCTTCAGCTCGATCCACGTCGGCGCGTGATCGCTCGGCTTCTCCCGGCCGCGCACTTCCTTGTCCACGCCGGCATCCACGAGCCGCTTCGCGACTTTGGGACTCAGCAGGAGATGATCGATGCGCAATCCGGCATTACGTCCCCACGCGTTCCGGAAGTAATCCCAGAACGTGTAGATCTTCGCGTCCGGGTGCACCGTGCGCAGCGCGTCGGTCCACCCCTGCGCGACGAGCTCGTGAAACGCCTCGCGCACCTCGGGGAGGAAGAGCGCGTCGTCCGCCCAGCTCTTGGGATTGTAGACGTCGTGGTCCGTGGGGATGACGTTGTAATCGCCCGCGAGCACGACCGGCTCCTTGCTCTCGAGAAGGTCGGCCGCGTGCGCCTGCAGCCGCTTCATCCAGCGCATCTTGTACTCGAGCTTGGGCCCCGGTGCCGGATTGCCGTTCGGGAGATACAGGCATCCGATCACGAGCCCGTCGACGTCGGCCTCGATGTAGCGGCTGTGCAGATCGTCGGGATCTCCGGGGAGGACGCGGCGTCGCTCCTTCGGCATCGCGCCGCGCGCGAGGATGGCGACGCCGTTCCAGCTCTTCTGCCCGTGCCAGATCGCGCCGTACCCGGCCTCCACGATCGCGGCTTCCGGAAACTTCTCCTGCGGCGCCTTGAGCTCCTGCAGGCAGACGACATCGGGTGCGCGCTCGTCCAGCCACTGCAGCAGCGATGGCAGGTGGCCGTTCACGCCGTTCACGTTGAAGGTGGCGATCTTCATCGCTCAAAGATGGCGCGATGAGCCCCGATGCGCATGCACCGTACGTCAGAGAAACGTCTCACCCTCCCGTCCACGCGTCCGGCGCATCGACGAACGTCGTTGCCGCGTCGTGATGCTCGACCGTCAGGTTGACGGCGCGCGGAAGCGCGCGCGTTCGATGCACCACGCCCGCGGGGATCGTGAACATGTCCCACGCGCGGAGCTCGCGCGTCGATCCATCGGCGAGATCGATCGCCAGCACGCCATCGACGACGATGAAGAGCTCGTCCGACGTCGGATGGCAATGCCAGCGATAGTCACCCTCGAACGCCGAGAGCCTGAGGCAGCTCTCGTTGACGAGACTCATGACGACGTTGCGGTACGCGCTCGTGCTCGCGGCGCCCTCGGCGGCGAGATTCGCGATGGTGAGCGGCGGCGTCTGGACCGGATCAGCGGGCATCGACACTCACCGGACGAGGTGCCACGCCGCGCGTGAACGCGAGCTCGAGCGTCTCGCCCGGCGCGACCGCACGCCAGCGCGCGAAGACGTCCGCGCGCGCCGCACGGATGCGCGCGATGTCGTCGTCACCGAGCGTTGGAAGCACGACTCCCTGCTCCGCGTCGCGGCCGGTCGCGGCGTACTCCGCTCCCGCGGCACGCAGCTCGTCGGGGGTCCAGTCGGGACCCATCGATCGCTCGAGATCGAAGAGACCGACCACCAGCTCGACCTCCCGTGCTTCATCCGGAAGCGTTCCGCGCGGCCACGGTGCGCCGAAGTCGCCGATGTCCCACCCCTCGGCGACCAATCCGTAGAATCCGCGGCGGTAGCCGAGCGTCGTCTCGACCGCGTAATGGGTGAGATCGTGCCCGGGAAAGAAGCGACCGCGCTCACCCAACTGTCGCTGCCACGTGACGGAGCCGTCGCCGCGCACGCAGGTGAGCGCGGCGGAGCCGTCGGATCCACGCTTGATGCGAATCAGAAGATCGGCCATGACAACGAGTGCTACCGCGGCACCACGGATTCGTGCGCGTAGACGATGCGCCACCCGTCGCCGCTCTTCCGCCAGACGTCGGTGACGCCGAGGTGCGCGCCGTGGGCCGTGCCGTCGGCGCCGGCACGATGCGAGTCGAGGAAGTACGTCTGCACGACGACGTCGGGCGCCGGCATCGAGTACTCCGGCGTGCCGAGCACCGAATAGACCGCGTCGGACTTGCCGTTCTGCCACCACTTGAGCTGCTGCACGCGCAGCGCGTCCCACCCATGGATCACCTGGTCGTTGACGACGAAGGTGAGCGACGGCGAGCGCAGGTAGGCGGCGAGGTGGCGATCGGTGTCGTGCGCGTTCGCCGCGGCGAACATCTCCTGGAACATGGGCTCGATCGCGGCGCGCGCGTCGGCGAGCTCCGTCGGCGACGGCACGTAGCCGTTGGGCGGCGTGCGCACCGCGCTGGAGCACGCCGCGACGCACGCGACGAGCGTGAGCATGGCCGTGGCCATGAGCTGCGTGAGCTTCGGCATGACGGAGAAGGTGCGATTCGGCATCACGACGTGCAACGGACCAGAACGAAATCGACGACGTACTGGGGCGGCAGGATTCGAACCTGCGATCTCCGGATTAACAGTCCGGCGCTTTGCCAGCTCAGCTACACCCCATCGAGACCACGCAAATCAAAAGCGCCTCCCCGATCGCATCGGGAAGGCGCTCATTCGTTCCGAGCATCCTCCCGACGGTGCGGGAGGATGAATCGTCGGCTATCCGAGCCGGCGTCCCTCCGCGCAACACGCGACCGAGCGCGCGCAATTCGAATTGCGATTGCGCACGAAGTTTCGGTTGGTGTCGTGGAGGACGGTCGGCATCATGGTCACACGTTATGTCGAGAGATCGAATCGGTCAAGCGCGTCGTTGCAGCGTCCATCCGTTTCCGAGCAGCGGGACGGTCGCGGCGGCGGGACCACCGTCGCGCGCGCGACCATCGATCTCCCCGACGATCACGCTGTCCGAGCTCGCGAGCGCACGCGCGATCATCTCACCACGCAGATCGCGCAGTGGCACCTTGGCGCGACGGCCGCCGTCGAGAGCCTCACCCGCGTACTTCCCCGAATTGACGTAGATGAAGCGTGCATCGGGTGGCCCCTGCACCTCCGGCGAACGCAGCTCCAGCGTTCCGTCGGGACGCTCGCGCACGCCGCAGCGCAGCTCGAAGACCAACGCGCCGGGAGACGTCATCACCGGATCAACGAGGTCGTTCTTCGCGGTGGCCCCGCGCTGCACGCGCATGCGCGCACCCGGCAGCGGATGCCGCACCACGAGCCGCAGCACCACGTCGTCGCTCCGTCGCGTCTCCGGCATCACATGCTCCAGAGTCGCACCAGCATCTCGGGCATGGAGTGGAGCTGGTCGATGTGATCGGGCGCCGAGTTTCCGGCGAAGGCGAGCAGCTCGAACTTGCCGGAATCGGCCTCGCTCAGCTGCTGCATCCCGCGTGGTCCCCAGCGCAGCACCGGCGTGCGATGCAGACCGAGCGCGGCGAGAAGCCAGTCCGCCGTCTCCGTGGTGCTCGCGAAGGTACCTGGGAAGATCTCGGAGTGCGTGACGAGGAAGCGCTTCTCGCCGCGCATGGCCGCACGCGCAAAGGCCTCGAACTGGACGAGGTGCGTGCTGTCGATGACGCCACCGGAGGCGAGCGGTGTGCCCTCGGGGATGTACGACGTGTGCATCCCGTCGAGGAGCAGGATTGCGTCGACGCGTGCGAAGTGCGCGGGGTCGCGCAGGATCGCGCGCACGGCGCCGTGGCCCGCGGAGAAGCCGACCAGCGTCACGTGCGCGATGCGCGTCGCGTGTCCCGTCGTCGCCGACGTCTCGCGCGCGATGCCCGCGAGGAGCGAGTCGAACGCCGCGGGATCGCTGAACGCGCGATCGTAGATCCCGGAGCCAGCGCCGAGGTTGACGACGGCCGCGACGGTCGGACGCGGGAGAGCGGCGACCGCCTGCTCGGGGAGCCACGCGGCGCCGAGGAAGTGGATGACGACGTCCACGCTGTCGAGCGTGCGTGCGGCATTCGGGACGTAGAGGTCGACCGGCTTGCCCAGTGGTCCGGTGAACGTGCGCGTCATCCCGGGAAGCGACTTCGGCGTCAGTCGCTCGTGCACGCGCGAGTGCTCCTGCATCGGCGACGGATTCTGCGCGGCTGGCGGAATCGTCACCGGCGCGGCCGCTCGGGCGGTGGGCTGCTGCGCGGACGGCGCCGACGCGCATCCCATCAGCAGCAAACAGGCGATCAATCGCCGCATCAGCTCGTCGTCTCCGTGTCGCTCATGCACCGAGTCTACCGCGCATGGCGGCGGATGTCGACTCCGGCGCGTCGCGCTACTTTATCTTCGCTCACGAGCGGGATCTCACTCATCACCAGCATCGCTCCAATGCGGAAGCTCATCGTCTCGGAGTTCATGACCCTCGACGGCGTCGTGCAGGCGCCTGGTGGCACGGACGAGGACCGCGACGGCGGCTTCGAGCACGGCGGATGGACGTGGCCGTACTGGCACGACGACATCGGCGCCAACTTCGTCGCGCTCATGCACGGAACCGATGCCTTCCTCCTCGGCCGCAAGACGTACGTCACGCACGCGCAGGCGTTCGAGCCGCTCCCGCCGGGCGATTTCTTCGGCGATCTCATGAACGCGCCGAAGAAGTACGTCGTGTCGAAGACGCTGACCGAGCCGATCTGGCGCGACACGACGATCATTCGCGACGATCCCATCGAGGCGGTGCGCGCGCTCAAGGCGCAGCCGGGCGGGAACATCATGACCGACGGGAGCAGCCAGCTCGTGCACGACCTTCTCGCGCACGATCTCGTGGACGAGCTGCACATCCTTCTGTATCCGCTCGCGGTCGGCGGCGGGAAGCGGCTCTTCCCGGAGGGGACGCACGCGACGTTCGATCTCGTCGAAGCGAAGTCGTATCCCACTGGCGTCGTGGGGCTGCACTACACGCGCAAGCAGGGCTGACTCACCCCGGACCTCACCCCGGACCTCACCCCGGACCTCACCCCGGCCGGGTTCAGGTCGGGTTCAGAGTGTCCCAGCGATCCGGGCACTCGCACGTATCACGAGCGTGGCAGGAAGATGCTGCGGCAGGTAGCATATGTCCGCGTCACCTGTCCGAATTTCGACGCGTCACGTCACCCGACGATGGCGCCCACTTCGCATCTGCCCGGAGCCGCTTCGTGCCCGTCTGCTCTCGTCTCTCTGCCGTCGCTTCTCTCGCGCTTCTGGGCGCCGCCTTCGCGCCACTGTCGGCGCAGCAGGCGACGACCGACCGCACCGTCTGGCCCGATGAGGGGCCGCGCACGTGGACACAGCGTCAAACGGAATCGGCGATCACGCCGAACGATCTGCGCACGCGACTCTACCAGATCGCGGACGACTCCATGCAGGGACGCGAGATCGGCGCGCTCGGCGACTACAAGGCCACGGCCTACATCGCCGACGTCTTCCATCGACTCGGCCTGCGTCCGGCCGGCGAGAACGGGACGTACTTCCAGAACCTCCCGTACGGCGCCTTCGCGCTGCAGGGGACGCCGCGACTCACCATCGGGAAGACGTCGTACGCGGCGGGCGCGCGCTGGCTTCCGCTCGCGACGAGCGGGCAGGCCGGAACCGGCGCGAGCGCCGCGCTGCGCAACGCTCCCGTCGTCTTCGCCGGTCGCTTCGGCGACACCGCGGTGACGCTCGACCCCGCGCGCTTTCGCGGCAAGGTCGCCGTCTTCGTCGGCGGTCCGCGTGTGCCGGAGAGCCGAGGCGGCGGCGCGAAGATTCCGGACTGCGCGTCGCTTCCGGATCGGTTCGGGGCGGATGCCGCGATCGCCGATGACGCGCGCAACCGCGCGCGCATGGCGGCCGCTGGCGAGCGTCCGCTCTCCCGCTTCGACGAGCGCGCGCGCAAGGCCGGGGCGATCGGCGTCCTCTTCATCGAGCCGATCGATCAGTCGGCCGCTGCGGCCGCGCTCGAGCCGCGCACCGGGATGCCGGTGAGCGATTCGCTCGTCGCCGGCCCCGCGGGTGCGGT
>Ga0070714_100003543_pt1 | contig 11671 bp, 9 predicted proteins | sample LARL83metaG_FD_65450 | JGI IMG/M metagenome (GOLD analysis project Ga0070714, IMG submission 65450) | Corn, switchgrass and miscanthus rhizosphere microbial communities from Kellogg Biological Station, Michigan, USA - LAR L8-3 metaG | ecosystem: Host-associated > Plants > Roots > Rhizosphere ... | reverse complement strand
CCAGCGCTGTCGCCGTCGCTGCTCGCACTGTGTGAGTGGATCGGCGAGTACTACGTGGTCCCGATCGGGCTCGTCGTGCGCTCGGTGCTCCCGGCACTTCTCACGGGCGCGGCGCATCCACGCCCCGCGCGCAAGACGCGCCGCGTCGTGCGCATTCGCGAGGACATCCCGACGCTGCTTCAGCGCGACAAGGCCTTCGGGCGCGCGCCGCAGCAGCGCGCGCTCTTCGAGCTGCTCGAGTCGCTCGGCGGGCAGAGCACGGTCGAGCATCTCCTCGAGCAGCTGCAGTTCTCGCCATCGGTGCTCAAGGGACTCGAGAAGCGCGCACTCATCGAGATCGACGCCGAAGAGGTGGACCGCGATCCGTTCATCGGGCGCGTCGGGCGGCGCGAGCCGCGCCACGTTCCCACGGACGCGCAGCAGGCCGCGATCGCGCGCATGGCGGGCGCGCGCCCCGGTGAGGTCTTCCTGCTGCACGGGATCACCGGAAGCGGCAAGACGCTCGTGTACATCGAGCTGCTGCGCGAGATCGTCGAGCGGCGCGGGCAGACGGCCATCGTGCTCGTTCCCGAGATCGCGCTCACGCCGCAGACCGTCGATCGCTTCCGCGCGGTGTTCGGCGATCTGGTCGCGGTGCTGCACAGCGCGCTCAGTGACGGCGAGCGGTACGACGCGTGGCTCGCGCTCAAGAGCGGCACCAAGCGCATCGCCGTCGGCGCGCGCTCGGCCATCTTCGCCCCGCTCGAGAACCTTGGCGCGATCATCGTCGACGAGGAGCACGAGGGGAGCTACAAGCAGGGCGAGACGCCGCGCTATCACGCGCGCGAGACCGCCATCGTGCGCGCGACCAACGAGGGCGCGATCACCGTGCTCGGAAGCGCCACCCCCTCGCTCGAGACGTGGACCAACGCGCGCGCGGGGAAGTACACGCTGCTCGAGCTTCCCGCGCGCGTCGGCGGCGCGACGCTCCCGCAGGTGCACGTCGTCGACCTGCGCAGGGAGGCGCCCGATCCGTTCGGCGTGCAGGCCGACTACGCGCGCGTCGTGACGCCCGCGCTCGATGCGGCCATCGACCAGCGGCTCGAGCGCGGCGAGCAGAGCATCCTCCTCCTGAACCGGCGCGGCTACTCGGCCTTCGTGCAGTGCGAGGCGTGCGGCATCGTCGCGACGTGTCCCAACTGCAGCATCACGCTCACGTATCATCGCGCGCCCGAGCGGCTGGTGTGCCACTACTGCATGCACCAGGAGGAGCCGCGCTCCACGTGCAAGCGCTGCGGCGCCGAGACGCTCAAGCGCCGCGGGATGGGAACGCAGCAGGTCGAGCGCCTCGTGTGCGAGCGCTTTCCGGGGGCGCGCGTCGCGCGCATGGACGTCGACACGACGTCCGGCAAGTGGGCACACGCCGACATCCTCGATCGCGTCGGACGCGGCGAGGTCGACATCCTGCTCGGCACGCAGATGATCGCCAAGGGGCTCGACTTCCCGAACGTCACGCTGGTCGGCGTCATCGATGCGGACGTCGGGATCAACTTCCCGGACTTTCGCGCGAGCGAGCGGTGCTTCCAGCTCCTGAGCCAGGTCGCTGGGCGCGCCGGGCGTGGCGTGAAGGGCGGGGAAGTGCTCATCCAGACGCGCGTTCCAGGGCATCACGCGGTGCGCTGCGCGGTGACGCACGACTATCACTCGTTCGTGGACGAGGAGCTCGCGGCGCGCGTGCATCCCGCGTATCCGCCGACGAATCGCATCGCCAACGTCGTCTTCAGCGGGCTGATCGAGCAGACGGTCGCCGATCTCGCGATCCAGGGCGCCGAGTGGCTGCGCCGGCTGGTGCGCGCGCGCGAGAGCGTCGCGCTCAGCGTCATCGGACCGGCGCCGTGCGCGGTCGAGCGAATCAAGAGTCGGTGGCGCTGGCACGTGCTCATCAAGAGCGAGCACCCGCACGAGCTCACCCGAGTGGGGCGCTACTTCCTCGAGCGCTTCGAGGTTCCGGCGCGTCAGGGGCTGCGGGTCACCTTCGACCGCGACCCCGTGTCGCTCATGTGAGCGCACGCGCCACCGCGGCCCCGTTGTCGATCGCCATTCAGTCCATCACCTTGTTGCCATGACCGAGACCACCGAGCGATTCCTGCAGGAGATCGCGGCGCGCGTCGGCTACGACCGCGTCGCCGAGCTGTATCTCTTCCCCGTTCTGCGTCAGGGCGGGGTCGAGGGTGCCGTCGCCGTGGTCGCCGCGTATCCCGAGCTCGCTCCCCCGGAGGTGACCCCGGAGGTGACCCCGGAGGGGGAAGCCGGGGAAGCGGCACAGTCCCCTGAAGCTCGCGTCGAGGACGGCTTCGCCGCCGACGCGTCTGCTGATGAGTCCGAGATCGAAACAGCGGCAGCGGACGAGGCACTCGCCCAAGAAGGCGCCGGCGCGGTGAAGGAGCCGAGCGCGCACGACGAGACCGCCGAGCCGAGCGAAGCCGGAGAGTCGGATGACGCAGTCGACTCGGGGGATGCGACCAACGTCGTCGCTTCGGCCGAGGCAGCTGCAGAGGCGCATGCAGAGGCGCATGCAGACGCGCGCATCGCGCGTCCCGAGCGCGCGCGCCACGTCGTCTACACGGCGCGCTATCGTCACACCATCAAGGGAACCGATCGCGGGCGCTGGGTCGTCGAGGTCGTCGCCGAGGCCGACGCGCCGCTCATCACGGTCGAGGAGGTCGTGCGCGGCGTCGTGCGCCGCAGCGGTGATGCGTTCCAGCCGGAGCGCATCTCCGGCGACCAGTTCAGAGCGATCGTACCAGCGCCAGCAGCTCCCTGATCGGCACCGGTTTGACGAGCATGTCGCGGCATCCGGCCGCGACGCAGCGATCGCGCAGCTCGTCATCGTCGTGCCCGGTGAGCGCGACCGTCGCCCCCGGCTCGGCGCCCGCATCGCGAAGCTGCTCGAGGACGAGCAGCCCGTCACCGCCCGGAAGCGTCAGGTCGAGCAGGAGGATGTCGGCGCGGTCCGCAGTCCCCGCGCGCACGGCATCGTCCACGTCGCCCGCGGTGGTGACACGATACCCCGACTCCTGAAAGAGCAGCCCCAGCGCGCCGGTGACGGCGGCGCTGTCGTCAACGATGAGCAGGTGCTGCGGCATGCGACGACTGCGACGGCGTGTGCGGGATCGTGAAGTAGAAGCGCGTCCCCACGCCGACCTCGCTCTCGAGCCAGATGTCGCCGCCGTGCAGCTGCACGAAGCGGCGCGCGATCGTGAGGCCGAGTCCGGTGCCGTGGTGCTGCCGCGAGGCCGACGAGTCTACCTGCGCGAACTCGTCGAAGATGAGCTGCTGGTGCTCCGGCGCGATCCCGATCCCCTCGTCACCGACCTCGACGACGTGATGCCCCGGATCGACGCCGTCATCGGCCTGCTCGTACCAGGCGCGGATCCACACGCGCTTCCCCGGCGCGGTGAAGTCGATCGCGTTGCCGAGCAGATTCGTGAGCACGTGCATGACCTTGTCACGATCCGCGTACACCGGCGGGAGCGACTCCGGAACGTCGGTGCTGCAGAGCACGCCCTTCCGCGCCGCGACGGCGTCGTTGAGCTGGAACACCTGCTTCACGACGTCGGCGAGCGCGAACTCGGTGCACACGGTTCGCAGCCGGTCGGCGGTCGCCTTCGCGTACGTCAGGATCTCGCTCACCATGTCCAGGAGCTGCCGCCCGCCGGCGATGATCCCGTTGACGCTGTTCGCCTGCCGCTCGGGGAGCGGCCCCAGGATGCCGTCGCGCAGGATCTCGGCGTGCGTGATGATCGCCGTGAGCGGGGTGCGCAGGTCGTGCGAGATGTTGGCGAGGAATTGCGTCTTGAGCGCGTCGCGTGAGCGCAGCTCGGCGAGCTCGCGCCGGGCCTCGTGCAGCTCCGCCTCCAGCGCCGCGGCGCGAAGGTCGTACGAGGCCGCAGTGGTCGCTGGATCGGTCACGGACATATCGAAAAGCTATACACCGGCCGTGACCTCCTCAACCAATTGCTGGCGCCGCACGAGTGACCAGTACCGCCCCTCGGCCGCGAGCAGTTCGGAATGCGTCCCCTGCTCGACGATGCGCCCGTCGTCCAGCACGACGATGAGGTCGGCGTCGCGCAGCGCGCTCGCCCGGTGCGAGGCGATCACGGCCGTGCGCCCCGCGAGCGCCGTCTCCAGCCCGCGCAGGATCTCTGCCTCGGTATGCGTGTCCACCGCCGAGAGCGAATCGTCCAGGAGCACCACGGACGGACGCCGCGCCAGCGCACGCGCGAGCGCAGCGCGCTGCTTCTGCCCGCCCGAGAGGTTGATGCCGCGCTCACCGAGCATCGTGTCGTAACCGGCGGGGAAGGTCGCGGCCGCCTCGTCGAGCTGCGCGATGCGCGCCGCTTCGTGCCAGCCGTCCTGGGTCGCGCCGGGAAGAAGCCCGTAGGCGAGATTGCTCGCGAGCGTGTCGCTGAAGAGGAGACTCTCCTGCGGTGCGAAGCCGATCTCGCGCCGCAGCTCGTCGATGGGAACGTGGGTGATCGGCACGTCGTCGATGCGGATCTCGCCTTCCTGCGGATCGTAGACGCGCGCGATGAGATCGATGAGCGCGCTCTTGCCACTTCCCGTCGCGCCGACGATTCCCGCGAGGGCACCGGCGGGGATCGTGAAGGAGACGCCGCGCAGCACCCAGCGCGGCGCCGCTTCACCCTGCACGGGGAAGTGGAACCCGATGTTCCGGAACTCGATCGTGCGCCCCGCTGCGGTGGGCGGGAGATGCTGCACCGGCTCGACGACGTCGAGCAGCGGGCGCGCCTCGAGGATCTCGGCGAGCCGTCCCATCGACGCGTCGCCGCGCTGGAACAGGTTGATGACCCAGCCGAGCGCGATCAGCGGCCACGTGAGCATGGCGAGATACATCCCGAAGGCGACGAATGCGCCGACCGTGATGATGCCGCGCAGCGCGAGCGCGCCGCCCATCCAGAGCACGATCACCGCGCCGATCCCCGCGAGGAGCGCGAAGGCCGGGTGCAGCGTTCCCCAGAGCCGGACGAGCGCCATGTTGCGCGTGAGGTATTCCTCGTTCAGCACGCGGAAGCGCTCGATCTCCGAATCCTCCTGTCGGTACGCGCGCACGATGCGCACGCCGGTGAGGTTCTCCTGCGCGTGCGTCGTGAGCGCGGAGAAGTGCTCCTGCACCGATTCGAAGCGAACGTGGATGAGCCGCCCCATGCGCACGGCGATGATGGGGAGCGCGATCATCGGCAGCAGCGCGAAGAGCGTGAGGCGCAGATCGATGCGCGTCATGAACGCGAGCGCGAAGATGGCTCCGAAGATCGTGTTGGTGAGATACATGATCGCGGGGCCAGCCGCCTGGCGCACCGCCGCGAGGTCGTTCGTGAGCCGCGCCATCGTGTCGCCGGTGCGCGTGCGCGCGTAGTACGTCGCGTCGAGCCGCTCGAGATGCGCGAAGATGTCGTTGCGCAGGTCGTACTCTACCCAGCGACTCAGCCCGTTCAGCAGCTCGCGCATCCCGAAGCGCATCGCGCCGCCGATCAGCGCGACCAGCACGATCATCGCGCCGATCGCAATGACGCCGCGCGGTGGGGCGCCCGAGCGCATCATGTCGATGGCCCGCTCGAGCAGCCAGGGGATCACAGATGTGATGGCTGCCGAGAGCACCACAAGTGTAAGTCCCCCAACGAGTTGCGCCTTATGCTGGCGGTAGTAGGGGAGGAGACGCCGGAGATGTCGCATGGGGCGGGTGGCACACCGATTGCCCTCCCATGGTACGATTCAGATCACGAAGCTCGTCGCACTCCGCTGCATCGCGGCGGACAGCCTGAGGGAGGATGGTGATGTCGAAATATATCTCGCGCGGCCGATCGGTCCGATTCGCCACCGCGTTGCTCGCGCTCGTTGCGTTGGGCGCGTGCGTGGAGAAGAAGTCGGACACGCTGGCGCAGGACTCGACGCTGAACAAGGACATCCAGCTCGCGAACGCGGATTCCACCGCGCAGCCGCAGCTGCGCGACACGGCGGCGGTCGCCGCGGCGCCCGCGCCGGCACCGGTCGCGCCCGCGCCGGCCGCCTCGCGCACGACCACCACGCGGACCACCACGCGCACGCCGACCCGCACGATCCCCACGCCGACGCCGCGCCCCACAACGCCCGCGCCGACGACGACCGCGAGCGGCAACACGGTGACCCGTACTTCGGGCGGCGGTGCCGGCACCAGCGGCGGCGCGGTCGGAACGATCGCGTCCGGGAGCTCGCTCTCGCTCACGTCCAACTCGCGCATCTGCACCAACACCAACCACGTCGGTGACGCCGTCACCGCCACGGTCGCGAACGCGGTGACCGGCTCCAACGGCGCGGTGATCCCCGCGGGCGCGACGGCACACCTCGTCGTGACGGAGCTCAAGCGCAGCGAGAACGTCAACGACAAGATCCAGATGGGCTTCCGGATCGAGTCGATCTCGTTCGGTGGGCACACCTATCCCGTGACCGGGACGATCGCCTCGGCGCAGGTCGATCGCGTGAAGAATCAGCCGAGCTCCAAGGACGCGCAGAAGGTCGCGACCGGTGCCGCGGTGGGCGCCGTGGTCGGCCAGATCCTCGGCCACAACACAAAGTCCACGGTGATCGGTGGCGCGATCGGCGCGGCGGCGGGTGCCGGTGCGGCCGCCACGACCGCGAACTACGAGGGGTGCGTCCCCAGCGGCGGCAGCATCGTCGTGCGTCTCGACTCGCCGGTGCAGGTTCGTACGTCCTGAACCTGTTCCTGATCGCGGCGACAGCCGACGATCCACGCGGGCCCGGATGCGAGATGCATCCGGGCCCGCGTCGCATTTCGGGTCGTTCGGAGGCTGCGTTACCTTTCGATCGTGCGTGATCCTAGAGAGACCGAGCGCCGGAACCCGCGCTCGGCAGACATCGACCTCGCCTCGGCGCGCGAGATCGTCGACATCATCCAGCGCGAGGATGCGGGCGTTCCCGCCGCCGTCGCGACGCAGGCGGACGCCATCGCGCGCGCCGTGACGATCGCGGAGGAGACGTTCCGCGCGGGCGGACGGCTCTTCTATGTCGGCGCCGGAACGTCGGGGCGCCTCGGTGTCCTCGACGCGAGCGAGTGCCCGCCCACCTTCGGCGTGTCACCGGAGATGGTGCAGGGAATCATCGCGGGTGGCACGGCGGCGCTGACGCGCGCGCAGGAGGGCGCCGAGGATCATCCCGAGAGCGGCGCGCGCGAGATGGACGCGCACGGCATCACCGCGCGCGACTTCGTCATCGGAATCGCGGCGTCGGGAACGACGCCGTACGTGCACGGCGCGCTGCACCGCGCGCGTGAGATCGGCGCGCGCACCGGATTCGTCGCGTGCTCGCCACCACCGCAGTCCGTGCTCGACGTCTGCGACGTCGCCATCATCCCCATCGTCGGCCCGGAGGTCGTCACCGGCTCCACGCGCATGAAGGCGGGGACGGCGACCAAGCTCGTGCTCAACACGATCACGACGGGCGCGATGATCCGGATCGGGAAGACGTACGGCAACCTGATGGTCGATCTGCGCGCGACGAACCTCAAGCTCACCGATCGCTCCGAGCGCATCGTGATGGAAGTGTGCGGCGGCGATCACGAGCAGGCGCGTGAGGTGCTGCGCGCTGCGGATGGTCGCGTGAAGACGGCCATCGTCATGCGACTCCTCGGCGTCGATCGCGCCGAGGCGGAGCGGCGCATCGACGAGGCGGGCGGCGTCATCCGCCGCGTCGTGCCGAATCCGCCGCCGCCGGTGCAGGATGCCTGAGCGCACGGCGTCGCCCGCCGGCGACGTCAGCGGCATCTACGTCGGGCTGATGTCCGGCACCTCGCTCGACGGGATCTCGGCCGCCGTCGTGCGCTTCCATGACGCGAGCGACGGGCGCGTCGCGCACGAGCTCCTCGGCTTCACGCAGACGGCGTACGATGCATCGCGGCGCGAGCGGCTCGCCGCCGCGATGCGCAGCGCGAGCGCGGAAGAGTACTGCGCGCTCGGCTTCGATCTCGGCGAGTGGCTCGCGGAGGCGGCGATCGAAGCGATGCGCAATGCGGGCGTGGAACCGCGCGACGTGCGCGCGATCGCATCGCACGGCCAGACGTTGTGGCACATCCCGGCGCGCGCGACGTGGCAGATCGGTGAGTCGGCAGTCATCGCCGAGCGCACCGGAGTGGACGTCGTCTCCGACTTTCGTGTGCGCGACGTCGCGGCGGGTGGGGAAGGTGCGCCGCTCGTCCCCATCGCCGATGCGCTCCTCTATGCGGACGCGCGCGACTGGCGGCTGCTGCAGAATCTCGGCGGGATGGGGAACGTCTCCGTCGTTCCGCCAGGCGGTGACGTCGCTGGCGTGCGTGCGTTCGACACCGGCCCGGGCGTCGCGATCATCGACGCGGTGGTCCGCGCCGCGTTTCCGGGGATGCGCTTCGACGTCGACGGTGAGCTCGCGCGCCGTGGCCACGTCGTGCGTCCCGTGCTCGACGCGCTCCTCACCGATCCGTACTTCGCGCAGCGCCCGCCCAAGTCCACCGGGCGCGAGCGCTACGGCATTCCGTACGCGGAAGCACTGCTCGCGCGCTCGCTCGAGCACAGCGGCGCGACCGAGGATGCCGTCGCGACCGCGGTGGCGCTCACGGCGGAATCGATCGGGCACGCGTATCGCGACTTCATTCCGGAGCGCGGGAGCGTCGTGCTGTCGGGCGGCGGCGCGAAGAATCCCGCGCTCGTCGATGCCATTCGCGCCGCGGTCGCGCCGCGCGAGGTGGTGCTGTTCGACGATCTGTTCTACGACGGCGAGGCGAAGGAAGCGGTCGCGTTCGCGCTGCTCGCGTACCTGCACGTCGCGCGGCGCGCGGGGAACGTCACCGGCGCCACCGGCGCGCGCGCGGGCCGAGTCCTGGGGAAGCTGACCCCGGCGTAGCGCTCGCGGCCTCGAGGCTGCGCTCCGGTACGAAACGCGCGGCGACGACGGTGATGTTGTCGTGGCCGCCGCGCATGTTGGCGCAGCCGACGAGGCGCTCGCACACCGCGCCCATGTCGTCGTCCGCGAGGGCGACGCGGGCGATGTCGTGCGGCGTGACGTGGTTCGACAGCCCGTCGCTGCAGAGCACGAGGACGTCGCCCGCTTCGGCCTGCTCGTGATAGAAATCGGGCGTCACGTTCGCCTCGGAGCCGAGCGCCTGCAGGATGATGTTGCGGCGGTCGCTCACGAGCGCTTCTTCCGGCGTGATCTCGCCCGCGTCGACGAGGCGCTGCACGAGCGACTGGTCCTTGGTGATCTGCCGCGCCTCGCCGCCGCGGACGATATAGGCGCGGCTGTCGCCCACCTGCGCGACGTGGATGACGTCGTCCTGCACCACGGCCAGCGTCTGCGTCGTCGCCATGCCGCGATGCTGCGGATGCGCGCGCGCGTAGGTGAAGATGACGCGATTCGCCGCCGCGGTCGCGCCGCGCAGCGCCTGCTCGATTCCCCGATTCCCGGGTGTCCAGTCGTGCTCGTAGCGGCGGCGCAGCTCGATGAGCGCGGTATCGGTCGCCATGAGGCTCGCGATCTCGCCCGACGCCGCCCCGCCCACGCCGTCGGCGACGACGAGGAAGGCCGGCGTGTGCGCGATGGTCAGCGACTCGGTCGCGCCCTTGAGCACCGTACCGTCGTCGCCGAGTGCGGCGACGAGGTACGCGTCCTCGTTCAGCGAGCGGACGCGGCCGACGTCGGTCCGGCCGCTCGCGATGACGACGAGCGGCTGGCGATGGTCGATGGTCGAGCGCGCCGATGGCATGCCCAAGAATACACCGCCAAGGCGTGGCCGGAACCCGCGTCCGTCACCTGTTCCGACGAACCCGGCCACGGATACGTCGCGCCGTGCGGCAGCCGCTAGCTTACAGACCCATGTTCAGCTCGTTCCCTCGATCGCGGGTCACACCGGTCGCGCTCGCCGCCCTCCTCGGCGCATGCGCGAGCGGCGGCGTCCGTCCGCTCCCCCCGGCCGCACCCGCGCCGGCGACGCGCCACGTCGCAGCGGTCGAGCGCGCGCCGCTGCCGCCGAGCAGCCCCAAGCTTCCAGCCGTTCCGGAGGTCGATGGACCGCTCGAGATTCACGTCGCGTATCCACACAATCCCAACTCGCTGATCGACGCGCGCGATTCGACGTTCGTGTTCGGGACGGTGGGGAACGGGAGCGCGGGTCTCCGCGTCAACGGGACGCTCGTCCCCGTCTGGCCGAATGGCGCGTTCCTCGGATGGATCCCCGTTCCGCCAGTGGATCATCAGGCGTTCGACTTCGTGGCGTACACCGCGACCGACACCGCGCGCCTGACCTATCCAGTGCGCACGCTCGCCGCATTGCCGCCGCGCGAGCCGGCGCCGCCGATCGAGGTGACCAAGCTCGAAGCGCCAGTGGCTGCGACGATCTTCGACGATTCGCTCGCACGCGCCGTGAGCGACACCGATGCGCTCGTCATCGGCCGCCCGACGCCGACCGGGACGTACAAGTGGTTCCTCTTCCAGGGCACGCCCATCGCGGTCACCGAATATCGCGGTGACATGGCGCACGTCCGCATCGATCCGGCGCAGGAGATCTGGGTCGAGCGTCGCGACGTCCGCACGACCGACGCGCAGGATCCGCCGGCGCCCATCGCGCTGAGCGACGCACGCTTCGACTCGCGTCCCGACCGGGTGACGCTGAGCGTGAGGAGCGCGAAGCCTCCCGCGTACATCGTCGAGGAGGGCGACCGCGAGCTGACGCTCACCGTGTACAACAGCAGCGTCGCCGGAGCGCTGCCACCGTCCACCGATTCGCTCCTGGCGAGCGCGACCCAGACGCGCGACGGTACGCGCACCGTGTACCACTTCGCGCTCACGCGTCCCGTCTACGGCTACCTCGTGCTGTATCACGACGGCGTCCTCTCGTTCAGCATTCGCCGACCGCCGGTCATCGATCCGGCGCATCCGCTGCGCGGGCTCACGATCGTCGTCGATCCCGGCCATCCGCCGATCGGCGCGACGGGGCCGACGGGGCTGTGGGAGCCGGTGCCGACGCTCGCCGTCGGTGAGCGCGTGCGCGACATGCTCGTCGCGCGCGGCGCGCACGTCGTGATGACGCGCACGACTCCGGATCCAGTCGCGCTCGGCGATCGCCCGATCATCGCGCGCCGCGCCGACGCGAACGCGCTCGTCTCCATCCATCTCAACGCCGATCCCGACAACGTGAACCCGTTCCGCGACGACGGCACGGGGACGTACTACTTCTGGCCGCACTCCAAGCCGCTCGCGGCGGCGGTGCAGTCGTCGCTGGTGCCGCAGCTCGGGCTGCGCGATCGCGGCGTTCTCTTCCAGAACCTCGCGCTCGCGCGTCCAACGTGGTTCCCGGCCGTCCTCGCCGAAGGGCTGTTCATCATCATGCCCGCGGAGGAAGCGGCGATTCGCACGCCCGAGTATCAGGATGCGTACGCGCGTGGCGTGATCGATGGGCTCGAGAAGTACTTCGCGGGGCTCGCGCAGTAGCATGCGGCGCCCGTCGCGGTTCGGTGCCGGTCGTCGGGTCGCGCGTGCGCTCTCGACGTTGGCTGCGGTGGCGATCGCGACTTCCTCGCTCGTCGCGGTCGCAGCGCCGCGGGCCGACGCGCAGGTCGCGGCGAACGAGCGCTGGCGCACGATCAACACG
>Ga0070714_100003542_pt1 | contig 11672 bp, 5 predicted proteins | sample LARL83metaG_FD_65450 | JGI IMG/M metagenome (GOLD analysis project Ga0070714, IMG submission 65450) | Corn, switchgrass and miscanthus rhizosphere microbial communities from Kellogg Biological Station, Michigan, USA - LAR L8-3 metaG | ecosystem: Host-associated > Plants > Roots > Rhizosphere ... | reverse complement strand
TTTTCATGGGCTGGGCGGTGGCTAACTCCGTGCCGTCGCTTACCAAACGCGAGCGCGCGATGGTGACCTGGGCGAGCGTGGTGCCGGATATCGATGGGGTCGGAATTGTCGCTGAACGGCTGACGCAAAATTCGGCGCATCCGTTGAATTGGTGGAGCGATTATCATCACGTGCTGGGGCATAATATCGGCTTCGCGCTCGCCGTGACTTTCGTTGCCGCGGTGCTCGCCCGGCAAAAAGTGAAAACATCCCTCCTGGTATTTCTGAGTTTTCATTTGCATTTGTTGGCCGATCTGGTGGGCGCGCGGGGTCCTGATGGTGATCAATGGCCAATCCCCTATTTGCTTCCGTTTTCCCATAAGCCGCAACTCACATGGTCTGGCCAATGGGCGCTCAACGCCTGGCCGAATTTTGTCATCACCGGGGTACTGATTGCTGCTGCAATACTGCTGGCGAGGCGGCGCGGCTTTTCGCCGCTGGAAATATTTTCCAGGAAAGCTGACTCAATTTTTGTCCGCACTTTGCGAACGCGGTTTCCAATAACACCGCCGTTCACGGCGATACTTGAATCCGCACGCGGAAGTATTGCTGATTGCCGGACGGCACCACCGTGTAGGGACTCGTCGCCGTCGGAAGAATATCCGTATAAGGACCGGTGACTGCCGGCGCGGATTGCAGGACGCCCGTCGGCCACGTCAGCATCACTTGTCCGTTGGTCTCCTGCGCCTGAAGCGTCACGATGGGGAGAGTAATGGTCCCGAAAGATGCGAAGGAACTATTCGCCACCGTGGCCCAACTGGCCCAGACCCACGCCGGCGAACGCACGGCGCTTTCGATGCGGGTGTCGTCCATGGAACCGTTGAAATACAAATTGCCCGCCGTGCCCGGCGCGCCCGTCAGGAGCGATCCGCAACGCGCGTAATTGGTCGTTTGGAAAGCCGTGTCTACGCCGGTATTGATCGTTTGATCCACGCCATCGACGAATACGTGCACCACGCCGTTGCTTCCATCCATCGTGCCGGTGAGCAGATGCCATTGCCCGAAGCTGAACACATGCGAAACCGTCCGGGCTGAGACATTGCCGCCCACGCCATCCGCGGTGTCGAAATAAATTTTCCCGTCATTCGTCTGGTAACTGTTGACGTAAAAATCAAACCCCGCCGTGTTCCAGCCGCCTTGCTTGTTGCACCAGACGGTTTGTTCGTTGCTGGCGTTGGACGCGATATTTACCCATGCCGAAACCGTAAATGTTTTCCCAACGTTGATTGGACCCGGATCGAGAAATTGTGACGTGCCATTGAATGCATTGCCGTTTCCAACAATGCCGGTGGCCAGCGTCGGCGCCACGCCGTAGGTCGCCGGATGCTGTAACGTGCTGTCCGCAACCGGGAATCCGCTGTGGCTGAGGTGATAAACCAAGAGGAAATTATTCGCGCCGCTCAAAGTCGTCCACACCGCGCCGTTGGTGTTGCTCGGCGGCATCGCGCTGTCCGCCGCGTTGCCCCAATGGGCCGTGATATAATCATTGCTGCTCGTGATCGACGGCACCTGCACCCAAACCAACGATTCGCCCGCTGGATTCCATTGATCGATCTCGAACGGCAATTCCCGCCCGTTGGCCGCCGTGAAGCGCAGATCAGCGCCATCGCTCGGCGATGCGAATTGGGAATAGGAGAACCCGCTGATATTCGTGCTCAGGCGCACGAGCACGGGGAAGTCCGCCAAGGTCTCGGTGTTCGTGTAGCCGCTGAAGGTAATCCGCATGCCATAATAATTAGCGTCGTTCAAGAATGTAGCGGGCACGCCTATCACCGTGGCGATACTCGAATTCGTGCTGTTCTGGCCGTTGCTGACCGTCACCTGGTAATAATTCGTCCCCGGCAGGGCAGGGAAAGCGTAGCTGGAGTTAGTCGCCCCCGGAATCCCCTGGCCGTTGAGGGTCCATTGATAACTGAACGGCGGCACGCCTCCGACCGTCACCGCAAACGACACGCTATCGCCCTGCCACACGATTTGCGAGAGCGGTTGCAAATCCGTGGTGATGTTTGGGCCGCTTACCACGGTGAGCGTGGCCGTGCCGCTTGAGTTGGTGCCGTAAGGATTCACGATCGTCGCATAATAGCTGTTGTTTTGCGTCGCATTGGTAATCACCAAGGTGCTGTTGGTGCCGACTACGTTGGTGTTTTGATCATACCACGTGTAACTCAACGGCGCGGTGCCGGTGGCGCTCACGGTGAACGTGGCCGTCCCGCCGTAGGTCACCGTCACATTGGTGGGCTGCTGCGTAATGGTCGGCCCGGTCGAAAGAAGCGCGGCAACGGGCTGGCTTAGATGATCCCGGATGCAGGCTTTGCCGATGGCATCCACATAAAGCTGATAATTGCCAGGCGCTAGGCCGGTCTGGCTGAGATTGGTCCGATACACGGCCACGTGCACGTTGCCGAGAAAGGCAGCGTTCACCCCGTTGCTCGACGCGTAAATTTCGTAATGATCCACCGTTCGCTCGTCGCCGGAAGTGATGGTCCAGGTAAGCAGGTTGGACGCGCCCATTTGCGCGCTGACCATGAAATTGTTTTCAATGCCGCCTTCCACCTGCGTTCCCTCCTCCCAATCGCTCCAGGTGGTCCACTGCATGCGCGTCATGTTCGATGGGATCGAGGCGTTAATGGCCGCCGAGCGTTGCACCACGCACACCCCGTTGCTGGACGGAAGATATTTGCCCATGGACCAACTCACGGATTTCGTGAGCGTGCCGTTGAAATTGCCGCACATGGCGCCGAAGGCTTTTTTGCCGGAGTTTTTGATCGTGGTGAAGTCGCTGGTCACCGCGGTCAGGTTGAACGGATCGCTCGCATTGACTCCCGAATTAAATTGGTCGGTCCATTCAAAGCATTCGTCCTCCCAGGACTCGGAAAGGTAACCGGTTCCTTGTTCCACCCAGACCATGTTGCCGCCGGTTTCAGCTTTCAGATCGGACATCGCCGAGGCGCCGATGGCGGAGCGCACGCCGAAAAACATCAGGATCGGTTTGCCCGTGGAGACCGGTTCATGTTCGTAATTCGGGTCGTTGAAATAATTGGTCTGGCAATACTGGATTTGAGCCTGGAGATTGTTGGTACCTAACCCGCCCAACACGCCTTTATCCACCATGACGATATATGTGAACGTGTTGCCGGCGATGCCCGCGAGATAGGCTTTGATTTTTTGCGTCACATCGTCCGTTTGATGGCCCTGGCCATACCAGTCGATGACCACGCCGTTGAACCCGCGATTTTTCATGTCTGTAATCATCGCGGCCACGTAAGCGGTCGTGTTGTTATTCAATCCAATGTTGATGTGGGAAGCCGAGCCGAACCAGGGAGTCGCGTGCGCGAACCACCGCACGTCCGGCCGGTTGGGCAGCAGCGTGTGCACGTCGGTCTTGGATACGTGCCCCGGCGTCACGGGGTTCAGGGACGCATCCATCTTGCTCTCGTCGACGGGGATCGTGGCGCCCGCCTGGCTGACCCAGCTCGTCGGCCAAAAATTCGCGCCAAAGTTGGCCTGGTTATAGGTGGCCGAGGCGGACGTATTGTGATTGGTGAGCGAAACCAGCGTGACGCTGAAATTGATCGCAAACACCGGCGTGGCCGGCGCGAAAAAACACAGGACCAGCCAGAAAACCGCGGAAAATCGCCCGCTCCTACCTCGTTGCTCAGGTGCCGCTTTTATCATTAAAAACTGTTTATTGCTTCGGTTTTGTTACGTTCGCGAATTTCACACCAGGCAGATATAAGATGGGCGTACTATGACCTAAGTTCCTTCATTTTCCGCGGGGTTGCCACCGTATGTTTATACGGGGTTACGAGGTGAAGCGGGCAAGTGGTTACGGATTCCGTTCGGCCGGCGCGCACGGAGTGACGCGCCCTACTACCAGCCGCCGCACAGATATTGCCCGCTCATTCCCAGGCGGAGCGGTCACGGAAATGACAGCCGATAAAACACGTCGGTGTTGGAGGGGTCAATGGGCACAATGACGTGATTGGTGGCGGACGAATTCGGCACGGTGAACCAGTTCGTGCCGAGGCCGTTGGTCTGGACTTGCAATTGCGGGCTGGCAATCGGCCACGAGAGATCGAGTGTGTTGCCGACGGCGTTGGCCGCGACGCGGAAGCCGAGAATTTTGTAAACAATCCCGCCCGTGCCATTGGCCGAGGTGTTGGTCACGAGCGCGTACAATTCGCCGTCGGCGTCCTGGCCGAAACCGTGCACCGTAAGGTCATTGGGCAGGATGGCGGAGCCGCCAAATTGGGGAAGCGGAAAGGCATTGATCGTTCCGGCCTGAAGATTGGCGAAAAACAAACGTCCATTGATTCGAACCGGCTGTGGTATCAACGCGAGGTCGGCGAAGATATATTTCCCGTAGAGTTCCGGTATCGCTTTGCCGCGATAAACAAAACCGCCGATGATGGAGATGCCTTCGTTGTGGTCGTATTCCAGGGTGCCCAACGGACCGGAAATCGGGTCAATCAAGCCGCTCGGCGCACCGGGGCTGCGATTTCCCGGCGGCGTTCCGATGGTGCCGGCGGGACCGGCGGGGCCATTCGTGCGGTTGAACAAAAAGTCTCCTTCCTTGACGGCCCAGCCGTAATTGCCGCCCAGCACGATGCGGTCAATTTCCTCGATGTTATTCTGGCCGACATCGGCCTGGATCTGGTTGCCGGTGACGGCATCGAAGGAGAAGCGATAAGGGTTGCGCAGGCCGTAAGCGTAAATCTCCAGCACCTGGCCGGCTCCCTGGAACGGGTTGGTCGCCGGAATGCGGTATTGGCCGTTGCTGCTGACCTGGTCAGTGCTGGAAGTCGTCAAAGCGGGGTTGTATGGGTCGAACCGCAGCATCTTGCCCAACGGCGTGCTCAGGTTCTGCGCGTTGCCGCCCGGCTCAATATGGCTCGCGCCGACGTCGTTCGCATTGCCGCCGTCGCCCAAACCGAGATACATGTAACCGTCCGGTCCGAACGCGATGGTCCCGCCGTTGTGGTTGCCCGCGGTTTTACCGAAGGAGATGACCTCCCGGCGCGAGTTCGGATCAATGACGTTGTCGTTCGTGCTGGAAATCTTCCATTCGTTCACCGCGTTTTTGTAATTATTGGTGGCATTGTTCGGGACCGGATAAGTGGGCAGGGTTCCCGCAGGAATCAATTCGCTATTGTAAGTGTAGACCGTGCGATAGCCGGGGCTGTTCGTGTCGTTGAAGCCGGGCGGGAAAGCGAGGCCCAGGAAGCCGCGTTCGTCATTGGCGTTGGCCGGGTTGAGCGGCGGCGATACCAGGCTCGAAATATCAAGGGCGGGCGTCGGCAGCAAAACCCCGTTCTGGATGATTCGCAGCAATCCGTTCTGCTCCACCACGAACAAACGGCTATGGTCGCCGGGCGGGCTGATCGCATAATCGGGCGCGGACAGGTTCGTGGCCACCGGCTGCAGGAAGATGGCAATATTGCCATTGGTCAGCGCCGGCAAGTACCGGGCAATCGTCACAATCACGGGCGCGGAAGTGGCGGTGACGCCGAGGCTATCCGAAGCCACGGCGGTCAGCGTGTGCACGCCCAACGGGAAGGTGGTGGTCAGGGTGTACGGGCTGGCCGTGCGATTGCCCAAAGAAAGAAGCCCATCGAAATACTGGACGTTGGTCACGCTCCCGTTCGTCTCACTGGCGGTGGACATGAGGTTGATAAAATCGGTATTGCCGAAGACGGAATTGTCAGGCGGATTTGTGATTGTGACACTGAGCGGCCCGTTGGTGGTATTGACCGAGACCTGGACGACGCTTGACGTGGCGGAGAGCCCGGCGTTATCCGTCGCCACGGCGGTCAGCAGGTGAGTGCCATCGCTGAGCGTGGTGTTCACGCTATAAGGTATCTGGGTCGCGTTGCCCAGAAACGCGTTTCCATCGAAGAACGAGACATTCGTGACGGAGCCGTCGTCTTGCGCGGTGGCGCTGATGGTGACATTGGCCGGGTCGGTGAAAAATTCCCCATTGGTGGGCGAATCAATGCTGACGGTTGGCGGCGTATCGACCACGGCCGGCGTGGAGCGGATATAAGAAAAACCGCCGGCGAAATGCCCGCCCAGGTAGGTGAATTTCAGTGAAAGATAAATATCGTCGGGAATGAGATGCACCACCAGTTGCTGGCCGGGGAGGTTGAGCACCGGATTTCCTCCGCCCGCTTGTTCCCATGAGGTGTAGGTCAAATTACTGTAATTATCGAGAGTGCCCACGGCCCATTCGGTGTTGGAAGGGCTGTAATTATGCGTGTAAGTGGTCTCGTTGACGGCGTTAAACATGCCCGAAGAAACGGCGCGCGTTAAGGCGACATCCGGCGTCAGTGGATCCTGGTTGGCCGGCTGGGTCGGATCGGGCGACGGCTGCGTGTAAGTAATCAGCGGGCCGGTCCAGATGGTCGCGGTGTGAGCGCTCAGCGCTCCGAGGCACAAGATCAGCCAGATCGAGAGTAAATAATGAATGCAGGATTTCATTGTGGCGGCATCCGGTTTCGAGCGATGTTCTCAGAGTGGAATTCGCTCGTTTCATCTATGACGAACCAGACGTCGATTTGTTCCCAGGTCAATTTTGAATCATTCGAATGCTGGAATAAGCATACGCGAAAGTTTCGCAATCGCGAGCTGAAAGCCGGTGCTTTCGGCGGGGTGATGAGTTGTTTTAAAGGGCGTCCCCCCCACTGATTTTTGGTCCGATAAGGTCCTAGAAGGTCCTAGCGGGTGCAACCCAGGTGCAACGGGCTGGCTTTGGGTTTGCCCTTTTCGGCTGCTGCCCCGTCGTTGCCCTGGCGCTGTTCATACTTCCTTTCCTGGAGTCAGACAGTTTACCGGGCGAATCGGTTCATTTATTCGAAGTATTCGGCAAGCGCGCGCAATCAACAGAATCGATTTAGCGGATTGGGAGTACATCGAATAAATTAGAGCTATGAACAGCAAAGATTTTTTGCGGTTGGGGGTTCCGCTGGGGGAAGCGACGCGGCGGGCGACGGATTTTGTGGCGCAATTCGTTTTGCGCGGGGGCGATACGTCGCGGTTGGAGGAGGAAATCAAAGCGATTGTCGCCAACCCGGCTCTGTTCGCGGAGGACCCGTTGCGGAAGGAATTCGCCAAGGCGGTCGCGAACGCGCCGCCGCCGCCGCGGGCGGTACCGGTGAAATATCGACAATGGGGGGAAGGGCTTGAGGCCGAGGCGGTGATGCAGATGGAAAAGGCCTGTTTGTTGCCGGTATCGGTCGCGGGCGCGCTCATGCCGGACGCCCACGTGGGTTACGGTTTGCCGATTGGCGGCGTGCTGGCCACGGAAAACGTCGTGATTCCTTACGCCGTGGGTGTGGACATCGCGTGTCGCATGAAGATGACGGTGCTGGATATTCCGGTGCGCGATTTGGAGCAAAAGCAGGACCGCCTCGCGCGCGCGATTGAGGCCGAGACGCGCTTCGGCGTGGGCGCGAATTTCAAGCATCGCCGCGAACACGAAGTGATGGATGCCGATTGGTCGGTCAGTGGCGTGACCAAACAAAACAAGGACAAGGCGTGGTCGCAACTCGGCACGAGCGGCAGCGGGAATCATTTCGTGGAGTTTGGTTTGTTCACGGCGCACGGGCCCATCCAAGTTCCATCTGCAGCCGGACGGCCTGAAGGCGGAACTGCGAACGAATTGCCGGCGGGCACCTATGTGGCGCTGCTCTCGCACAGCGGCAGCCGCGGCACGGGCGCGGCGGTGTGTGATCATTACAGTAAACTCGCCTTCGGCCGCTGCCGCGCGACGCTGCCGAGCGAACTACTCCGGCTCGCGTGGCTGTCGCTCGATTCGCAGGAAGGACGGGAGTATTGGAACGCGATGGAGTTGATGGGCCAATACGCGGCGGCGAATCATGCGTGCATCCACCGGCATATCGCGGAAAATCTCGGCGCGCAGGTGCTGCTCGATCTGGAGAATCATCACAATTTCGCGTGGAAGGAAAAACACGTCATTGACCGCGTGGAACGCGAGGTGGTGGTGCATCGCAAAGGCGCGACGCCGGCGGGGCAGGGCGTTTTGGGCATCATTCCCGGTTCGATGGCGTCGCCGGGGTTCGTGGTGGCCGGCAAGGGAAATCCCGAGTCGCTCGATTCGGCGTCGCACGGCGCCGGGCGGGCCATGAGTCGCAAGGCGGCGAATGAAAAATTCAATTGGAAAGAGGTGAACCGTTTCCTGCGCGAGCGCGGCGTGACGCTCATTAGCGCCGGTCTCGATGAGGTGCCGATGGCTTATAAAAACATCTGTGAAGTGATGGCGGCGCAGCACGATCTGGTCACGGTGCTTGGCCAGTTTGATCCGAAGCTCGTGAAGATGGCTCCGAGTGGCGAGCGGCCGGAGGATTGAGTTTTTTGACTCTCAAATCATAGGGGAATTAAGTTCACGGCCGGAAGAGGAATCGGAGATGCAAAAATCTGTGTCTTCTCTAGACTGCCGTATGCAGTCATTGCCAAAAATCTTTGCGCTCGTTTCAATATTCGCCCTGCTGGCAAACTCGCCGGTGGGTACCCAGGCGGCGTTCGTTCCGCCGACGTTGCCGGCCATCCCTTCCACGACTTACAATGTGAGGAACTTCGGCGCGGTCGGCGACGCGGTGGCGACTAATACCGAGGCGATCCAGGCGGCCATCAATGCCGCGCAAAAGGCCAAGGGCGGCGTGGTGGAAATTCCGGCCGGGATCTTTGTGAGCGGCCCGATTCATTTGGCGAACCACATTAATCTGCACCTGGACCGTGGCGCCGTGCTGCGGTTTTTGCCGCTGGAGAAATATCCGGGCGGCACGACCAATCCCGAGGATTTCATCGGCGGCGCCCGGTTGGAGGATGTGGCCATCAGCGGACCGGGCGCGATCGACGGGCAAGGCGCGCCGTGGTGGCCTTATGCGAATGTGAAGGGCGCGCGGCGTCCGCGGATGATCGGGCTTTCGGCGTGCGACCGCGTTTTGATTGAGCAGGTCACGCTCAGCAATTCGCCGATGTTTCACATTGCGATTGGAGGGAAGAGTTCGAACGTGACGGTCCGCGGCGTTACCATCCGAGCCAATCCTTCCAGCGATCCCGTCCATCCGGGGCATAACACGGACGCTTGCGACGTCACCGGGCGGCATTTGCTGATTCAAGACTGCGACGTCAGCGTGGGGGATGACAATTTCACCTGCGGCGGAGGCACTTCGGATGTGCTCATCACGAATTGCACCTACGGTTACGGCCACGGCGTCTCGATCGGCAGCCACACGGCCGGTGGAGTATCGAATCTGACGGTCATCAACTGCACGTTTAACAACACCGAATCCGGAATTCGCATTAAATCCGACCGCGACCGCGGCGGTTTTTTGCACAACCTTTCCTACCTGAACCTGCACATGACCAATGTGGGATGTCCGATCCTGATTTACGCTTCCTACATGGCCACGCAGCGCGAATTCCGGGCGTTGAACAATCTCACTCCCGCAATCGCCGCCACGTATCCCTCGGCGGAGATCACCGATCGCACGCCGATTTATCGCGACATCACTTTCAGCAACCTTACGGCCACGGTGCCATCCGGCCGGCGGGCGGGATTGATCTGGGGTTTGCCGGAAATGGCGATCACCAACGTTCTGCTGGACCGCGTGAACATCACCGCCGACAGACCTTTTGGGATTTTTTCGGCGCAAAACGTGCGGCTGGTGGATTCGATAATCGTGACTCCGGACGGCGTGAATCAATTGTCGACGACGAATGCGCAAATCATCGTCGTGCGGACTCACGAGCCCTGGTGATCCCGCGCACCGCTGATTTTTTTCGCGCCGCTGCTCGTCTGCCGTCCTCACCACCCGAAAGGGGGATGCTGCTGATTTTCTCCAAAGGTATCGTGAGCTGAATGGAAATGAGAAATGTTGTCTTCCACACTCTGACCGCGCTCGGCTTCGCGCTGATTCTCTCCGCCAGCGCCGGCGAAAGGTCGCCCGGTAAAGTTGAGGTCTACGTCACTGCCAAAGCGACGGGCCAGAAGCTCGCGGCGGCGGGTGAATTGACTTTTGCGAACCTGACCCAGCCCACGGAAAAGCAGCCCGCCATCTTTATCGATCCGGTGCGAACGGGGCAGACGGTGATCGGCATCGGGGGCGCCTTGACCGATGCCGCGGCCGAGACGTTTTACAAGCTGCCGAAGGACAAACAGCAGGAAATTCTGCGGGCGTATTTCGACCCGCAAAAAGGCATCGGCTATTCCCTCGGCCGCACGCACATTCACAGTTGTGATTTCTCGAGCGAAAGTTACACCTACACGGCGGACGGCGATAAGTCGCTGAAGGGTTTTAATATCGAGCACGACTTGAAGTATCGCGTTCCGTTCATCAAGGAAGTTTTGGCCACCGCCGGCAGGAACGGCTTCACCCTGTTCGCCAGCCCGTGGAGTCCGCCGGCGTGGATGAAGGACAACGGGACGATGTTGCACGGCGGAAAATTGAAACCGGAGTGTTATGGCACCTGGGCGAACTATTGCGCGAAATTCATCCAAGCCTACGAGTCGGAGGGCATTCCCATCTGGGGCATGACGGTGCAAAACGAACCGATGGCGGTGCAGACGTGGGAATCCTGCGTGTATACGGCGGAAGAAGAACGCGATTTTGTGAAAAATTATCTCGGGCCGACGCTGGAGAAAAACGGGCTGCAAAAAACGAAAATCATGATCTGGGATCACAATCGCGGCATGATGTACCAGCGGGCCAAGGTCGTCCTGGACGACCCGGCGGCGGCCAAATATGTCTGGGGCGTCGCGTATCACTGGTACGTGGGGGATCATTTTGAAAACGTGAAACAGGTGCAGGCCGCGTTTCCCCAAATGCATCTTTTGTTCAGCGAAGGTTGCAACGGGCCGTTCGATGCCGCCGGCCTGGATGATTGGAAATGGGGCGAGGCGTACGGCAAATCCATGATTAACGATTTCAACAACGGGGCTGTCGGCTGGACCGATTGGAACGTGTTATTGGATGAGGAGGGTGGCCCAAATCACGTGCGCAATTTTTGTTTCGCGCCCATTCACGGCGATACGAAAACCGGCGCGCTGCATTACATGAATTCCTATTATTACATCGGCCACTTTTCGAAATTTGTGCGTCCCGGCGCCAAACGGATCGTCAGTTCCTCGACTTTGGATAACCTGCTGACGACCGCGTTTATCAATCCGGGCGGCAGTATTGTCGTCGTGGTGATGAATGCCTCCGAGGAAGCCCAGCCGTTTTTTCTTTGGATGAACAATGAGGCGGCGAAATCCGCCTGCGCGGCTCACTCCATCATGACGTTCGTGATCGACAAGGCAGGTTGAACGAGCGGATCGCGGGTGTTCCTGAGGCCTTCTTTTTTTCGGCTAAGTGGTGTGAGACCGTTTTATGTCTCATTACTACCGTTGCTTCCTGGGCTATAAATTGCGGCGAACCACTTCCCAACGGAGCAATCTTATGAAAACAGATCTAGAGCATTTTCAGAAATACTGTAGCTATTCGGCAGAAGGGAAAGAGAGAGCGGTCTTTTTGGTTTTTGGCGTCGTTTCGGCTCAGTTACAGGGTTATTTAAACCTGCGCCTTCGCCGAAGCCTCGCCAAAAAACCAAAAATCCTCGCTCCGAACGGCTAC
>Ga0070714_100003541_pt1 | contig 11673 bp, 7 predicted proteins | sample LARL83metaG_FD_65450 | JGI IMG/M metagenome (GOLD analysis project Ga0070714, IMG submission 65450) | Corn, switchgrass and miscanthus rhizosphere microbial communities from Kellogg Biological Station, Michigan, USA - LAR L8-3 metaG | ecosystem: Host-associated > Plants > Roots > Rhizosphere ... | reverse complement strand
GACCGTCGTCGTGAAGGGAGCCAAGGCGATCGTGGCCGCCGCGCTCGTGATGGGCTTCGCGGTGACCGGCATGCACTACACCGGGATCTCCGCCATGACGGTGACGCTTCTCCCCGGCAAACAGGTCGCCAGCGGCCTGAGCGCGTCGGTGTTCATTCCGCTGCTCATCCTGGCCGTGGTGGTGGTCAGCCTGATCATCACCTTCATGCTGATCCTCTCCCCCAGCGCCAGGGAACTGCGCGAGTACGAGGAACTCAGTTCCTGGGCCGCCCAGCAGACCACGACATGATCACTCGGGTGCGGTCGGGGTGTGCCGGGCGCGCTGGCTAACGTCGGGGTCGGTGTGGTCGCGTAGGCCGACAACAAGCTCGCGCCATGGTCGCGGCCACCCGGTAGGTGCGCCGGTGGCGGCGGCCATGGCGACGGCGAGCAGCGCCTCGGCCGCCGTGCCGGTGGCGAGTTGCCGCGCCGCCGACAGCGTGTCCTGCCGATACGGGTCATGGCCGGTGAACCACGTCTGCACGTGGTCGGCGGCCAGCCAGGCCAGGACCGGGCGGTCGGCCACACCGGCGATCCGGCGCAGCGCCGGGTACAACTCGCCATGGCGTGGCAGCGCGGCAACGCTCAGCGCGATGGCCTCGGCTCGGTGGTCGGGGTGGTCGGCCAGCGCCAGCGCGACGGCGTCCGCCGTGGCACGCAGGGATTCGCCGTTCGCCGCCAGCGCGGCGATCAACCGGTCGACGATGTGGCCGATCCGCTGGGCGGCCGGCCGGTCCCGGTCCGGCGTGACCGCTTGCGGCGCGGTTTGTTCCGGCGCGGTCGCGAGTGTGGTGGTCGTGGTGCGCAACGGGTCGGGGTCGGCTGTGGCCGCGGTCGCGGTGATCAGCGCCTCCGCCGCGGGCCGCCAGGTGGCCGTGGTGGACAGGTCGACGACCCGTGCGACCAGGTCGGCCGCGCCCGCCCGGTCCCACGGGCTCCACGCCGGCCAGGCGGCGAGGCCGAGCAGCGCGGTGTCCGGGTCGTCCGCTGTGGCGACCGCCCGGACCAGGGCGGCGTAGCGAGCCCGGTGCGGCGTGGCCACCGTGTACGGCGCGGCATCGGTGAGCGCGGTGGCGACCGCGTCGCCGGCCGCGATCGCCTGTGTCAGCGGTGTCCACGCCGGGTCCTGGTCGAGCAGCCAGCGGGCCGCCGAGATGATCGCCCGGCGCAGGTCGCGATGCAGGTCCGGCTGTGCCCACAGTTCGGTGAGCAGACCGACCGCCCCCGGAACGCGATGCTCGGCCACCAGCCGAACGGCCTCCTTGCGCGAGGTCACCTTGCGGGCGGCGAGCGTGGCGCGCAACGGTTCCACCAGGCCGGCGGGCGGCACGAACCGGGCGCAGCGACTGGCCGCGTAGACCGCGACCCGGGCCCGGTCGGTGTCGGCGTAGCCGAGCAGTTCGGTCAGGACCTGATCGGGTTGGTCGGTCCAGGCCAGGGCGGCCAACGCGGCCTCGACCACGGACACGTCGGCGTCGGCCAGGAACGGGCGCACCGCGTCCGCGCCTTGGCCGGGCAGGTGGCCCAGGCGGCGCACCGCGCCGGCCCGTTCCCAGGCGGCCGTCCGCGGCGCGGTGGCCAGGTCGGTCAGCAGGTCCGCGTAGGCGGCGATCTGCCGGGGCAGCCAGTGGCCGAAGTAGCCGTCGAACGCCGGGACGTGCCGGACGCCCTTCTTCAGGAACCGGCCGTGCAGCGGCTTGCCCAGCACCCGGTCCAGCAGGTCGGTGCGCTCCCGATTGATCACGGCGAGCACCGCGGGCACCGTGATGGTGGACCGATCACGGTGCAACACCAGCTCCACCCGTTCGGACCGGGTGGCCGGCGGCGCGAGCCAGAGCGTGATGGCCTGACGCACCACCGAGTCGTTGGCGGCCGACACCGCCGCGCCGACGTAATCCTGCAGCAGGGGCATGGCCCAGGCGCGGCGACGCAGGCCTCCGGCCAGCGCGAGTGCCAGATCGTGCCGGCCGTGGCGGGAGTCCGTGTCGATCCGCGTGCGCAACGCCTCGAACAGCACGTGTTCCGTTCCGTGCGGCAGGTTCTGGTCGAGACAGTGCAGGCCCAGACCGGGGAATTGATTGCCGGTCTGATGCAGGACACGTAGACCGCAGTCGACCAACTCCGGTGCGGCGCCGCGCACACCGTGCCGGGTCAGTTTCAGCGCGAGGTTCCGCACGGCGTACTTGGTCTGCCAGGACGCGTCCCTGGCCTGGACCGCGTCGATGGCCAACCGCTCGAGGACGTCGGCGTCGGCCGGCCGGAACAGCCAGTCGGGCAGGGCGGCGATCGCGGTCAGCGCGGCGCTGCGCACCGGGTCCTGCTCGTTGCGCAGCCTGGTCAACGAGGCCAGCAGCGCCCCGACGGTCGCCGGGTCACGGGTCGCGGCGGCCGCGCCGATCAACAGCGGGTACGCGCGTGCCCGATCAGCCGGCTGCGCACGGCTGGTTTCCTTACGCAGCAGCGGTTCCGCGTCCGGCCACGGCAGCCGGGCGGTGATCTGCAGGCGCAGCACCGGATCGTCCGCGACCTGCCGGATGGTGCGCAGTCGTTCGGCATGCCCATGGCGAGCGCGCCAGCCCAGCACGTCCAGCACACCGGCCGACAGTCCGGCGCGGACGATGTCCTGGCCGTCGAGCGCGCCGTCCAAAATGGCGGCCCGCCGGCGCGGCGGCAAACCGCGCAGCAGCATGCTCAACCGTGCGTCGTCGGCGATCAGCACGCGGGCCAGGGTGATCAGGTCGGCGTCGCCGGCGCCGCGGAAGGCCAGGCACAGCGCCCGGGTCGGGGTGAACACGATGCGGCGGCTTCGGTCGGCCAGGACGCCGATCAGTCGGGCCGGGTCGAACCGTGCCAGCATCGCCAGCCGGCCGCGCAGGCCGGCCGGCAATCCGGTGGCCGGCCCCTGTCGCTCCAGCAGGTCCAGCACGGCACCGGGTTCGATCGGGATGAGCTGCGCGAAGGCCGGGGCGTACCGGTCCCAGATCTCGGTCCGACCGACGTCGCCGGCCGCGAGCAGCAATCGACGCAGATGCTCCAACACCACGGCGGGGTACCGCGCCGTCAGCCGGACCCAGTTGGGTACGGCGAAGTCCAGCTCCGGCAGCAGGTCCGCGACCACGGTCGGCCCACAGGCGGGAAGCACGGCGGCGGCCTCGTGCTCCCCGAACCGGTCGCGGACGAGGGGCAGCAGTTGGTCCGCCCACTCGGTGGCGCGGGTGGTGCGCAAGCCGTTGTACAGCGCCTGTCGCCACGCTTTCGGTGCGGTCGGCAGGAACGCCACGACCGTGTCGTAACCGCGACGGTTACCGATGAACCAGGACAGCGCCATCACCGCAGGCGGGTGGTCCGAGCCGGTCAGGCAACGGAGCAGGTGCGGTTCCTCCCCCGCCACCACTGCCATCAACGCCGCCCAGCGCCGCGGAACCGTGCCCATCGCACCAAGTTCGGCGAGCACCTCGGTCAGCGTCGAGGTATCCAGCGCACGAGCGGTCTGCGCCAACAACCGCTGCCGAGCACCGAACGGCAGCGGGTCGAGCTGATCGAGCAAACGACGAACGGCGTGATGCATGGCGAGCATTCTGCCGTGGACCGTTCTTCTGGTCGGCCGGGATGATCGACGGCGCACTCGCCCGGGCCGGCCGGTCTGGCTTGCCGGCTCCCTCGATCTCGTAACCCTTGGCCCACAGGCTCAGACGAGCGCGGCGGTCAGCAGGGCGAAGGCGGCGATGAGGACGGCGACGCGGAGGTAGTGGTAGCGGTTCCAGCGGTTGAGCTGTTCCTTCCAGTCCGCGGGCCGGTTCTCGGTGGTCCATGTCTTGTTCCGGTTGTTGATCGGGACGAGCAGCAGCATCGACATGATCACGCTCACGATCAGCAGCGCGGCGGCGATGACGACGAGGCCGGTGCTGTGGTGATGCCATGCGGCGATTGCCCAGACCGCGCTCAGGACGAGCGAGCCGATGTACCAGAACGGCATGAGGGCGCCGAGCATCCGGCCGCCGTGGGCGTGGCCTTGCTGGGTGCTGTCGTCGGGGAGTGCGTTGAGGATCGGGCCGAGAACGAAGGCGACAGCGAACTCCACCCCCACCATCAGGCCGACGACCACGATGGTGACGACCTCGAGTGTGCTGAGCATGATGACCCTCCCGGGATCTAGCGTTGCTAGCTGACGAGGCAACACTAGTACTACCGCCGCTCTATTGTCTAGCGATGCTAGGCGCACCGTGCAGTCGCCCCTGATCGATCATCGATCCGGCCTGGGACTCGCGGTATCGTCAATCGGTGCGCGAGGAGATCACCGCGGTGTGGGAGCGGGCAATCGCCCACGCCGATGGCCCGCTGCCGGGTGCCCAACTGAACGCGATGCCCACGCCACACGGCTGGTGCGGCCATGTCACCGGCGTGGCGGCGGACGACGTGGAGGCAGCCGCGGACGTGATCGCGACGGCGTACGAACTGGCGGCCGGCGCTGTCGTGGTGCACCGAACCGACAGCGACAGTTCGTTCGTGTGGGCATATCGGACCGCCTCCGGCGCGGACTATCACCGGCAGTGGCCGCAGCAGGTCATCGACGGCACCGAGTTCGCCGACGTCGAACGGCTCGGCGCGGGCGGCAGCAGCCTCCTGGACTTCGTCCGACTCACCGAGATGGCCCGCAAGCACCGGGCCGAGTGGCGGGACCTGCGCGCGGGACGGCCGGTGGACGTGCAGCGTTTCCTTCGGCGTATGACACGGCTGCGGGCCGGCATCGTCGACATCCTGACACGGACCCAGCCCGTGCAGGTACGCGAGCTCCTGCTACGTGTCGGTGTTCCCGCCGAATCCCTGCCGGGCGACCTCCTGGATGCCCTGAACTATCCGACCAAGGACATGCCGACTCTGCCGAAGATGGCCCGCAGCACGGCGTCCGCACCCGATTCCGACCCGACCGAACGAATCCCGCTACCGACGGCCGGTGACCGGTGAATCATCGGCTCAGGCCGGTGGCGCGAGTACGACAACGGAATTGTGGCCTCCCATGCCAAGGGAGGATTTGACCGTGATACCACCGGTCACTGATGAGTGACCATTCAGCAGTTGTGGATGCCCGGGGGCGACGATCGGTGGTGCCGGAACGAACCCGCGGTCATAGCTCAACGCGCAGACCGCGATCTCGACCGCGGACGCCGCTCCCTGGCAGTGCCCGGCTAACGGTTTGACCGAGTACACCCGCGTGTCCGCCGGAAACAGCCGCTCCAGCACGGCCGCCTCGGCCCGGTCGCACTGCTGCGTGCCGGGTCCGTGAGCGTTGAGGTACCCCACGGCGGACGCCGGTATCCGCGCATTGGTCAGTGCGTCCTGGAAGCAGTCGGTCAACTGCGTGAGATCAGGGTCGATCGAGGTCACGTGGTAGCCGTCGTGGGACATCGCGCCACCCAGGAGAAGCACGTACGGCTCTTCGACATGGTTCGACAGGACGAAGCCCACCGATGCCTCCCCCATGATGAAGCCCCTGCTGCCCTGCTGGAACGGGCGGCAGGCATCCAGCGGTTCGGCGTCGGTGACCGCCACGCCGAGCCGCACGAAATGCCGCACGTTCTCCGGCGTGGTCGACACGTCGGTCGCGACCATCACGACGTCATCGACGATTCCCGCGTCCAACCAGGCCTTCGCCGTGAGCAGCCCGGCGTTGCCGGAGCCGCACATGGCCGAGACGTTCATCGCGGGGCCGTGGAAACCGTATTCCTGCATGAACGTGGACATCGGGGTGGAGGGCATCAGCGCCAGGTAGTCGCGCGTGCGGAGATCACCGCCGCGGGCGGTGTAGAAATCTCGCCACAGATCCACCTCGCCGAGCACCACTGCGTGCAGCAACCCGACTCGCGGGCCGGGACGCCACCCCCGGTCGCCGGCATCCTCGATCGCTTCCCGCGCGGCCGCACGCATGGCCCTGGCGAAACGGCTCGGGCCGTCCTGTGGGTCGCCGCCGTCCGGCACGCGCGCGACCCACCCCTTGTCGCCCAGTTCCGCCCCGAGCCCGGACACCATCGCCGCGGCCGGGTTGCCCGAGACGAGGCCGTCCCACAGTGATTCGCGACCCCACCCATAACCGCTCACAGCACCGATACCGCAGATCCGCGTACTTTGCTCAGCCACGCTGCTGGCTCCTCTCACCGCGATGCGGCCCGCCCGCCGCATCCGGTAGGTTGTCGCTGGTCACGACTGGCGCGGCTGCCCGGTCTCCGCGACCACAGCGATCCTCGAGACACCAGGTGGGCCATGGGCACGGTGCGCCACCTCGGGATGTCCGAGTGAGATCCGGATGACGGATCTGAATCACATTATTTTACCCAGGACGCTGGGGATTGTGCCGACGTTGTAGTAGTAATCCTGGGTGGCCACGGCACGGCGGATCGGACAAGGCATGCATCCTGGGTTGTACGACGTCAAAATCGACCACGAAACGGTCGTTGACCTGGCGTTGTCGGCCGCTGGGGCGATCATGTGGTGGCTGGACCTCAGCACGGAGCGGCTTACCTGGACGTCGGGGTTGGAATCCATGCTCGGCATGACGGGCGCCGATCGGCGCGCGATCGAGGCCCGATTGTCCGAACTGATCGGCCCGCTGATCGTCACGGCGAAGGCCACGCCGGGCTGGCAGGACCTCACCCTCGAACAACCGCTTGCCAAGCCGGACGGCCGGACCAGGTGGATCCAGTTCCGGGCGACGGTTTCCGATCTTCCCGACGCCGCCAGCGTGCTCGGTATCGTGACCGACATAACCAGCCGGCACGAGGATCAGCTGGCACTGACCGATCTCGCCGATCGGTATCGACTACTCGTCGAACTCAGCCCTGAGGCGATCACGGTCCATCAGGACGGTCGTGTCGTCTATGTGAACCCGGCGGTGGTTCGATTCCTGCGGGCCGGTTCGGCCGCGGAGATCATCGGCCGGCCGATCGTCGATTTCGTCCATCCCGACTCCGTGCCGGACTTGCTGCGTCGTATCCAGGGCCTGACGGCACCCGGGACGACCAGCGCGCCTACCGAAGTGACGCTGTTGCGCTGCGACGGCGGCACGGTCGACATCGAGTCGATCTCGGTACGCACCAGGTGGGAAGGCCGACCGGCGTTCCAGGTGATCATGCGGGACGTGACGGCGCAGAAGGCCGCCGCGGCCGCCCTGCGCTACCAGGCCGCACTGGTCACGCATATCAGCGACGCGCTCGTGGCGACCACCGATGAGGGGGTGGTGACAAGCTGGAACCCGGCCGCCGAGACCGTCTACGGCTACTCCGCGACCCATGCGATCGGGCGCCGAGTGGGCGACGTGGTCGGCGCGCCGCTCGATCCGGTGGCCGTGCTCGACGCCGGTGGCGTGGTGCAGTGCACCCATCGGCGAGCGGATGGCTTTCCCTTGTCCATGCGGGTGTCGGCCGCACAGATGGACGTCGGGTACGTGCTCGTGTGCGCCGACGAAACCGCCAGGCGTCGCGCCGAACAGCACTTCGCCACGGTCGTCGCGGCCCTCGAGGAAGGCGTCGTCGTGATCGGGCCGACGGGACTGGTGGAATCGGCCAACCCCGCGGCCGAGCGGATTCTCGGGGTCAGCCAGAAGGAAGTCATCGGCCAGCCGTCGAGTCTGGCCGAACTCTACGACGAGACCGGCGCACGCATACCGGAATCGGACTACCCATCCAGCTACACCCGGCGTACCGGGCTTCCCCAGAACGGGCGGATCGTTCGGACCGACCGGCCGGACGGCCGTCGCATCTGGCTGTCGTTGAGTTGCCATCCGCTCAACCCGGACAGCGAAGCGCCGTGGGCCGTTGTCATCTCGTTCACCGACATCACGCAGCGCCGATCGGTGGACACCCGGCTGGAATACGAGGCGAAGCATGACGCGCTGACCGGCCTGGCCAACCGCAGCGTGGCCATCGACCGGCTCGGTCCACCCGCCCGCAACCACCACTGTGGACATACCGCCGTGTTGTTCATCGACCTGGACAAGTTCAAGGTCATCAACGACTCGCTCGGCCACAGCGTCGGCGACCGGGTGCTACAGATCATCGGCACCCGCCTCAGCCAGGGGGTCCCACCGGACAGCCTGGTCGCCCGGCTCGGCGGTGACGAGTTCGTGGTCATCGCGCCCGGTGTCACCGGTCCCGACGAGGCTCTCGGGCTGATCGGGCACCTCCGTCGGGAACTGGGCAGCCCGCTCGTCGTGGACGGTCGACGTCTGCACATCGACGCGAGCATCGGCGTCGTGATCGCCGGTCCGGGCGACGACCGTACCGGCGAAGACCTCCTCCGGGACGCCGACCTCGCGATGTACCAGGCCAAAACCCGGGGCCGCGGGCAACACGCGTTCTTCGACGTGCAACTGCGGGAAAGCATCCAACGGCGGCTCCAGCTGGAACAAGACCTGCGGGACGCTCCCCGCGACGGGCAGCTCTGGCTGGCCTACCAACCGATCGTGGACCTGCGCACCGGGCGCACCACGGCGTTCGAGGGGCTACTCCGCTGGACACATCCGCACTACGGAACGATCCCGCCGCTGGAGTTCATCGAACTGGCCGAGGAAAGCGACCTGATCAACCTGGTCAGTGACCACATGCTCCGCACCGCCACGGCGGAAACCGTAGAACTGCGTGCCCGACGCGACAGGAACGTCAACCTCACCGTCAACCTGTCCGCGCGCCAGTTCGACGACCCACACCTGGTCCCCAACATCCGGCGCACGCTCGACGCCACCGGACTGCCGCCCAACGCCTTGTGCATGGAGTTGACCGAAAGCGCGCTGCTGCGCGATCCCGCCATCGCCGCCCGCACACTGGCCGAGCTACGCGACTTCGGCATACACCTGGCCATCGACGACTTCGGAACCGGATACTCCTCGCTCGCCCAACTGCTGAGACTGCCGGTGGACACCATCAAGATCGACAAGTCGTTCACCGCCGGACTCGGCACGTCCAAGGACGCACAGGCGATCATCACCAGCATCATCGCCATGGCGCACGCGGTCGACCTCACCGTGGTCGCCGAGGGCGTCGAACACCCGCTCCAACTCGACATCCTGCGTCAGCTCGACTGCGACCTCGCCCAGGGCTACCACCTCGGCCGCCCGACCGCCGCCCAACACCTCTAGCGTCCGGTCCGGGCAGTTGCCTGGCATCACCCGTCGCGGCGCCACGCTGCCGCCAGACGCGTGGCCCCGTCGGCGAGCCGGTCCGGGGGATGGAAACTGAACGCCAGACGCACCGCGGGTTCGCCGGTCGGGCCGAACCGGGACCCGGCGGCCACCGGCACGGCGACCCGATCGGCCGCGGCCACGAGTTCGGCTTCCGCGAAGCCTTCCGGAGGCCGCACCCACACGAAGAAGCCACCGGCCGGACGGGGCACGTCGAAATCCAGTTCGGCACGCAAGGTGTCGACCAGGGCATCCCGGCGCTCTCGCAGACCCTCCCGCAGCCGGCCGACGTGCCGCTCGTACCGGCCGGACTCCAGCAGTCCCGCCATCGCCATCGCGGCCAGGTGGTTCACCCCGCCGCCACTGACGAACAGCGCGCTCCCGGCGAGACCGGCCGCGGTCGCCGGATCGGCGACCAGCCAGCCCAACCGCAGGCCCGGCGCCAATGATTTCGAGAACGAGCCCAGCCGCACCACGCCGTCATAGCCCGCCGACCCACCCACCGAGCGCGGCACCGAATCCGGTTCGTAGCACACATCGGCGTACGCATCGTCCTCGATCACCGTGACCCCGTAACGCTGTGCGACCTCGACGAGTGCCAGCCGCCGATCGGCGGGCACCACCCGGCCGGTCGGGTTGTGGAACGTGGGGACCAGGTACACGTATGCCACGGTGTCGGCCCGTTGGATCGCGGTCGCCAGCGCGTCCGGATCCATGCCGTGCGAGTCCATCGGTATCCGCCGGACCCGCAGGCCACGAGCCTGGAAGATGTCGACACCCAGGTCGTAGGACAGTTCTTCGACGCAGACGACCGCACCGGCGGGCGCGGTGCGGGCCAACAGGTCCAGCATCGAGGAGGTACCGGCCGTGATCACGATCTGTTCCGCGTGACACGGCACGCCGTCGGCCGACCCGATCCGGTGCGCGATGGCCGCGCGCAACGGCATCGGTCCCTGGTTCTCGCCGTAGGCCAGCGCCGCGGGACCGTACTCGGCCAGCGCCGTGCTGTAAGCGTCGCGGAGCAGATCGATGGGCAGCAGACGCGGATCCAGATAGCCCGGCCCGAGATTGAGGACACCGGGCGGATCCGGGCACTGCACGACCCCCGGAATCCACCACCGGGTGGCCGCCTGGCTGCCCGCCTTGAACGAGGTCATCACGTCATCGTGCCCGATGCCACGCATCGGCACGGAGTCAGCTCAGATGTCGGTAGCGCCGGACGGACAGTGGCAGGAAGACGGCGATGAGGGCGAGCGGCCACAGCGTGGCCATGAGTACCGAGTGCTGGGCGATCCAGGAGTGGTCGCTTCCGGTGGGGTTGCCGAACAGTGCACGGATCGCGGATGTGGTGGAGGACAGCGGGTTCCACGCGGCGATCGTGCCCAGCCAGGCCGGCATCGTGGCGGTGGCCACGAAGGGATTGCCGAGGAACCCGATGGGAAACTCCACGGTACGCACGGCGGTGACGGCCTCGGGATTGGCGAAGCAGACCAGTCCAAGATAGACACCGACCCAGACGAACGCGAACCGCAGCAACAACAACAGACCGACGGCGGCGAGCGTGTCCCCGAGTGGGCCGTGCGGGTGCCAGCCGACCAGCAGGCCGCAGCCGATCAGCACGGCCAGGGTCACGACGGCGGTGAGCATGTCGGCGATGGCCCGGCCGGCGACGACGGCCGATGGTGCCATCGGCAGGGTCCGGAATCGGTCGGTGATCCCGCGGGCGGCGTCGGCGCTGATGGCGACCATGGTGGCGCCGATGCCGAACACCATGGTCATGGCGAACATGCCGGGCAGCAGGAACTCGCGGTAGCTACCGCCACCGGGCACCGTCATCGCCCCGCCGAGCAGGTACCCGAACATGAGCACGATCATGATCGGGAACAGCAGCGTGTTGGCGATGATCACGCCGGGTTGGCGCGCCCAGTGCGCCAGGTCGCGGCGGGTCAGGGTGATCGCGTCGGCGACGGCCCACCGCAGAGTGGGTGCGGCGATGGTCATGCGAGGGCCTCCGTCCGGCCGGTCAGGTGCAGGAACACCTCGTCCAGGGTCGGGCGGCGCACCGCGATGTCATCGACCGCCATGTCCTTCTCCCGCAGCGCGTGGGCGATCTGAGTCAGGGCGGTGATCGGATCGTCCACCGGTGTGCTGATCCGCCGCAGTTCCCGTTCCACGCTCGGCTCGGTGGCCAGCCGGGCACGGATCAGCGTCACGGCCGCGTCCAGATCACCGGCGTGCTGGACCACGACGTCGAGGTGATCGCCGCCGATCCTGGACTTGAGTTGGGCCGGGCTGCCGGTCGCGATCACCCGACCGGCATCGATCACCGAGATCGTGGCCGCGAGTTGGTCGGCCTCCTCCAGGTACTGCGTGGTCAACAGCACGGTCGTGCCGGCGGCGACCAGATCGCGGATGGACTCCCACACTTGGTTGCGGTTGGCCGGGTCCAGCCCGGTCGTGGGCTC
>Ga0070714_100003540_pt1 | contig 11673 bp, 25 predicted proteins | sample LARL83metaG_FD_65450 | JGI IMG/M metagenome (GOLD analysis project Ga0070714, IMG submission 65450) | Corn, switchgrass and miscanthus rhizosphere microbial communities from Kellogg Biological Station, Michigan, USA - LAR L8-3 metaG | ecosystem: Host-associated > Plants > Roots > Rhizosphere ... | reverse complement strand
TCCCTGCCTCCTGCCGCATGGGAGAAAGCCCGCGAGGCGTACCGGGCCTGGCGGATAGGCGACGGCGGGGAAGGGAGGCTGCACGCCGCTCTCCTCGCAGCCGCCCCGCTGATCCGGGCCGAAGCCGAGGCGAAGCTGGCCGAGATCACCGCACTGTGCCGCGATGACCATGACGACCCGTGCTGGCCGCACATGGTCGAGGCCATTCTGGCTGTTATCGGCGGCGAGCAACCCGCGCTGTCCGCCGCCTGCACCGGCCCCGACTGCGGTGAGCAGTTCGCGGACAGCGAGACCGGGGAGTACGAGTTCGCCACCCGGGAGCGGATGGAACGCCTCCTGGACGCGGACGGGTGGCAGGCGGATCCGGTGCTGTGCCCGGCATGCCAGGAGGAGGCGGGGTCGTGACCCGCGCTCAGCGTGCCTACGCGATCCACTGGGCCAAGTCCCTCGCCACCCCCGTCGTGTCCTGCGTCCAGGCCCGCCTGTCCCCGGCGCACCTGCTGGACAGGTGCTCACGGGACGACCTGGCAGCCTTGGTGATCGTCCTGGCCGAAGCCGCCGACCCCGGCGTCCTGCGGGCCGTGGTCACCAGCGGGGACGACGACGGCCGCCCGGACCTGTCCCGCCGTGACGTGGCGCTCCGCAAGGCCCACACCGAGGTTGTCCTGCTGGTACGGCAGAAGCTTCCGGTCCCGGAGCGGCTGAGGATGCTGGACCGGGAGTACCGGCGCAAGAACCGGGAGGCCGAAGGGCAGCAGCGAGGGAGCGAGGCGGCATGAGCGCGCAGCCCGCCCCGGCCGACCGCGCATGGAAGCGCCTGAACGCTCGCGGTGACGCCCGCATCTACCAAGGCACCGAGGGCCGCCCCGTGGTGCTGTGGTGGCCTCGCGGCCAGACAGGCAACCCGTTCTGCCAGCGGAACTTCGCCGGGGACACGCTGGAGGCCGCCCTGATCGCGGCCGAGGAGGCGACCCGGCCGCCGGAACTGTCGGTCGATGAGGTTGCGTTCCGAAGGGAGCTGGAGCGGCGGCGGGAGAACCGGAAGCTGGCCGAGGTGACGGCCGATGGCGAGTTCAGCCCGTGAGCGGATCAGGCGGCGGGCGGGCGCTTGCGGGACCTGCGCTGGCGCAACTCCTTATCGGCAGCGGCGAAGGCGGCCTTCTCCTCGTCGCTGCCGTGTCTGCGCACGTCGGCCCACATGAGGTCGAAGAGATGACGAGCCCGGACCTGTCCCCGGCGCTTGCACATCTGGCCGAACGCGGTCCACGCTGCCAGCGGCATGCGGAAGCGCTGGATTGGCGTCTCGTCGGTGTCTTCCGTTGTCACAGGACAGATCTTAGCCTAACCCGCTTGTGTTGTCACAAGACCATGCGCTACTGTTGTCACATGACCTCAACCGCCGCGCACACCGCCAAGTGCCTGACCTGCGGTCGCGTCCGCCGCTTCCGCTCCGCCGAGGCCGCCGCGAAGGCCGCCCCGTCCGGGCGCATCTGCCGCGCGAAGCTCCGCCTCGCCGCCCTCGCCGAGGCCGTCGCAGGCTTCGCTGCCGCGCAGGTCGACAAGGCCCGCGAGCTGATCGCTGACGGCGGCATCATCGCCACCAACCGCCCCGGAGTGTTCCGGGCCGTGTCCAGCAAGGGCGACGAGTCCTACCTGACCCATAGCGACGTGTGCAACTGCCCGGCGGGCCTGCGCGGACGGCAGTGCTACCACCTCGCCGCTGCCCGCATCCTGACCGCGACGACCCGGAAGGCGGCATAACCGATGAGCACCGAGACCGTTCCCTTCGCCCTCTACACCGAGGACCGGGCCTGGGCCCACCGCAACCACGGCACCACCGACGACGCCGGCCGGGTTGTCGTCCAGGTCCCCGCCGCCGAGGTCGGCAAGATCACGTCCTGCGGCCGGCCGTTCCTGGCGCACACCTTCGCCGACGTGCCCGCCGACGCCATGAACCCGACCATCCGCTGCCTCGCCGCCTGGGTCGAGGACCCCGAGGTCACCGCGCAGCGTCCCGAGGCGCTCAGCGGCAAGGCGCTGTTCCTGGCCATGGCCAGCCGGAAAGCCTGAACGGAGACACCCGAGATGACCACCGCACACCCAGACTCCGACGCGATCCTCGCCGCGCTCCCGCTCCGCCAGCGTCCCGCGCTCTACATCGACGCCGGGACCGATGAGACCGGCCACCTGCTGATCCTTGAAGCATCCGCAGACCCCGAAGACGGCAGCGAAGGAATCATCGGGCTCGCGGTCAAGGACGGTGACGGCTGGTACCTCGGCTGCATCACCTGCAAGCAGGAGATCGAAGAGGCTGACTCGGGCATGTGCCGTCCTTGCCGGGAAGACGCCGAGTATCAGGACCGGATCGCGTGCGCCGACCCGATGGAGGACTGGTAGCCCATGACCACCGCCCCCGCAGTCTTCACCCAGCCCCTTCCCCCGGCCCTGGCCCGTCTCCGTGCCGCCATGCTCGCCGCCGGAGACAGCGCAGAGCCCGCCCCCGTTCTTGACTCCGAGGACAGGCGCCTCATCCGCGAGGAGGGGCAGTCGTAATGGCCGTGACCCTCGTCAACCCGGAAGCCATCCCCGGCGACCTTCCCTCCGGCACCTGGTGCTGCCGCCTGGACGAGTCCAGCCACTTCGGGGACTTCCGCGCCCGGCTCATCATGCCGCCGCGTCCCCACGAGCCGGGCGACTGCCTCATCCAGCTCGTGAAGGAAGCGGCCCCCGGGACATCCGCCCCCGAGGCGGGAAAGGACTAGAGCCATGACGGCGCTGAACGCCACCGCGAAAGCTGCGATCAAGGATGCAGGCTTTACCCTCGCCGAATGGGCGAGAATGCACAGCAGCCCGGACGGCAAGTGGTACGGCGACCAGTGCGGCTGCCCTGACAACCGGTGCGCGAACGGCTTCCACCACGTAGGGACGGATGACTGCGGCTGCCTGCCCGTCCTGCTCGATCAGGCCGTCACATGGCGGCAGGCTGTCCGCGACCCGAACACCGTGTGGCTGTCCGCCCCATACGGCCTTTACAACTGGGTCACCGTGTCCGCCGATGCCGCGCTGGTCACCGTGTCGGCGACCGCCGGGGGCCCGGACGCGGAGAACGCGGTGGTCCGGATCGAGCCCCGCGAGGGATGGTCGGCCGAGATTGCCGAACGCGACGGGCAGATAGAGATCCGGTTCGCAAGGGAAGCCGTGGAGACCGCCCCTGCGGCACCCGGAGAGAAGGAGTAGGGCACATGAGCAGCTACCTGGCAAGCCAGACCGGCATCGCAGATCCGAAGTTCACCGGGAACGTGTGGCGCGACGACGGCGGCAAGATCAACGCGACCGTGGACATAACCCCTAAGAGGGCGGTGCATTCCTGCTGGCTCGCCTTCGATGACCCTGCCGATGCCCGCGATCTGGCAGCCGAGTGCATCAAGGCGGCCGAGGCGATGGAACGGCTCGAAGCGGAGTCCGGGGAGGCCGCTCCTGCGGCAGCCGGAACGGAGACGACCGATGCCTGACAAGAACACCGCCGAGCGAGGCGGCTACAGCGCGGGCAGCCGCACCGTATCCGAACTGCCCCCGCCACCCCCGTCCGTGAGCGTCAAGAAGACCGGCGCGCAGCAGATGACGATGGGCGAGTTCCGCGAGCTGACTGCCGACGTGCCCGACGACTGGCCCGTGGTCTACGTCGTCCGCACCCCGCCGGACGACTTCGAGTTCTACCCGGCTGACGCCTCCGTCGATGGAGCGAATCGCACCGTGGATATCTACGATGCCTGACGCCGACCCCGCCGCCCTCCTGGCCCCGATCCGGGAACGCCACAACCGCTGGCACGCCGCGACACGCAGCCCCGCCTTGGACTTCGAGGAGTGGGTGACGTTCATCCAGGCAAGCGCCGAAGACATGCCCGTCCTCTTCCGCGTCTTGGATGCGGCGCTGGAACTGGCCGGCAAGTGGGATGCCGCCTCGGCGGCGATCACCGGCCAGCTCGCCACCCTCGGGGCGCCCGTCCCTCCGGATGTCGATCCGGGCAACCCCCGTGCACGGGAACTCCGTGCGGCGATCACTGCGGCTCTGACCGAGGGGGAGGGCGGCAATGGCTGAGCCGATGAGAGCGCTATCCATCAAGCCGCCATGGATCGGTGCCATCGTCTATTCGGACAAGCGCGTGGAGAACAGGTCGTGGTCGGCCCCGGACTGGATCATCGGCCGCACGATCGCGCTGGCAGCGAGCAAGGCTCCCGACTGGGACGCTCCGGACATGGCGTGGACTGCTGCCGGGCTCACCCCGTATGAGCCGGGCGCACCGCGCAAGGCGTGGACCGCGAGCCTCACCCTCGGCGCTGTCATCGCGGTAGCCAAGGTGGCCGGGTGTCACTACGCGACCTCATGCCCTCATTCTGAGCCCGGTGCCCCTTGGCCGCTGTGCACGAGGTGGTCGGCGCGCGATCAGTTCCACTGGCAGTTGTCCGACGTCCGGCCTCTGCCTGAGCCTGTCCCGTGCAAGGGAGCGCTAGGACTGTGGCGGCTACCGGAAGACGTGGAGAAGCTGGTACGGGAGCAGGTGGAGGAAAAGCCATGAGCGAGCAGCAGACCGCCGTATTCGACAACCCCGAGATCGAGTCCATGCGCCTCATCTCCGAGGCCTTGGAGGATCAGGACCAGATGGCCCGTGACCGCATCCTGAGGTGGACGGTGGACAAGTACGGCAGTGACGCGGTGCGCCTTGCCTGACATCCCACCCGAAGCCATCATGGCTGCCGCTATCGCGATCGAGCGTGAGCTTCTGTCCGGCAAGGACTACTCCATGGCCCAGGACTCGGACGAAGCTCTCGCCAGGGTGGCCCTGGAAGCCGCCGCGCCCATCCTGGCCGAGGCGATCGCGCAGAAGATCCTCGCGCACGCCGAAAGGCAGTTCCCGAAGAACGACCCCGCGAAGGTTCCCGGCAGGCCGGATCTCTGGCGCACGTGGCACCGCCACTTCGGCATCGCCGCCCGCATCGCTGCCGGGGCGTTCTATACCCGCGAGGATGAACTGAGGCTCGCGGCCGAGGCGATCGAGCGGGGCGACTTCATCGCCTGCGACATTCCGGAGGTGCCCGATGCTGAACCCCGGTGACGAGTGCGCCGTCTGCGGCAAGACAGGCGCTGAGATCGAGCGTGAGTATCTCGAGCGCAAGTCGGCCGGTCGCGAGGTCGATGACCGGCCGGAGGCAGCAGGAGAGGATGAGGGGCCGTGACCACGCCCTACGACGACCTGCCTATCGAGGTCCGCCGCGAGAACTGGGGATGGTTCGGCGAGCCCTGGTGGTCGTTCGTCTGCTACGACGAGGACGGCCGGCTGATCGCCGAGATGCGCAAGCCGTTCCCGGCCGGCGAGACCTGCCTGCTCTGCGAGGAGGAGTTCGCGCCGGGCGACTCGGGCCAGGCGATGCCGTTCCTCGGCGCAGACGGCGGCCAGGTCCGGCACGTCCACAAGGAATGCCAGTTCATGAACGTCACCGGCCCGCTGGCCCACCATGAGCGCCGGTGCCGCTGCCACGGCGGCGGCAGCGAGATGCCGGGCATGACGCGGCGCCAGGAAGCGCTCGAGGTGTGGCGGCGCCTCCGGGCCGGAGTGCTGTTCAGCGACTAGACTTGCGTGCAGCGCGGTGGAGAAGTTCGGTATCTCGCCGGCCTCATAAGCCGGAAGTCACGGGTTCAAATCCCGTCTGCGCTACTACCGGTTAATCCGGTAAGGGGCTGGCTAGCTTCGCAGATGGCGCCCCGGCTGCCTCGCGGCCGGGGAGTAACGCGGACTGCGCGGTGAGGTGTACGGGCCAGCAGCGCCGGGGGCGGCAATCCGGCGCACCTCTCTTCTCCTTGCTGCCGGGTTGGCAGCAACTGGCAGCAACTGGCAGTTGCTACAGGATCCGCGCCCCGGCTGGCAGCTGGTCCGCCCCAGCCCTCCGCTCTGCCCCGATGCAGCACCACCCGTCGACCGCGAACTCGTCGGCCCCTGCCGCCACGCAGATGGATCCGGCGATGACGGCCTGGGCGAGCTCGTCCGGCCAGCCGGACCGGGAGCCGGTCAGGATCCCCGCGACGTAGGCCAGCAGCTGCGGCCCGTCGTCCCGGCCCGCCAGGACCTCGTCCACCTCGGCGACCGCGGCCGCCATCTCCTCCTCGCCGAGCGGCTCCCAGCGGGCGCGGTGCATCACCACTCCCTGGAGCTTGGCCAGGACGATGCGGGTGGCGTGGCCGGGCTCGTCCATGAGGCCAGGATCGCACGGGAGCTCAGGCGGCAGGATCGCCGGTGAGGCGCTTGCGCGGGATCATCGCGGCGATCTGCTCGGACAAGGTGGGCCCCAGGTTCACGAACAGGTACAGGAACGGCTCGCCGTACGGCCAGCGGGCCACGCCGCCCCACTCCTCGATGTGCGTCCACGTCCGGCTCGCCAGTGTGCTACCGATCTCGAGGATGGCCTTGCCTGGCGGGATCATCATGCGCAGCGGGATCGGGAACGTCTCGCCGTCCGCGGTGCGGTCAATGAGGCCGGTCATCGCGGTGACGCGGATCGGCTCATCCCAGTACAGCATGCCGTCGCCGGGGTGCTTGTCCTGGTGGAGGTCCACCCTGGCCCGGAAGGGCCGCGGCAGGTCGGCCAGCGCGGCGGCGTTGGCCTCGCGCTCCGCGTCCCGCTCCGGCATTGCTCCCCTCGTGCTGATCATCACCTGGGCGGCATCGCCCGCCATCATCTTGGAGTGGACCATGGCGAAGGCGGCGACTTGCTCCATGGGCCAGTCGAGGCCGTGGCGCTCCGACTGCCCGATGGCCGCCGTGTATCCGGCACCCCATCGCCCTGTCCGGATTCCGGCGTAGGCGAGGCCGAGCGCTTCGCCGCCGTCCGGGTCTTCCGTCATCGTGTCGAGCAGCATTCGGGCGGTGGCGACGTGACGCGGTTCGCTCATCGGACTACCTTTCCTTCGGGGTGATTACGGGAGCCCCGGCCGCGCGGGGCCGTCACAGGGCCGTGGCAGCATCGAATCCGCTTCCCTACAGCCAACGCTAGCCAACGCATGAAACGGCAGGCCAGGATCGCCCTCCGGGACCCGCCGCAGGCAGCCCCGGCGGGCACAGAACTACTGGTCCTAGCGGAGGGATCGCAGGTCATGGCGCTGTTTTGCCTTCCTGGGCCGTGTACGGGCCGTCAGCCTCCGCGAAAGCGGCCTCGATCGCCTTCAGCGCGCGCCCCTCGGCCGAGGGCATCAGGTGCGCGTAGACCCGGAGCGTCACTGCCGGGTCCCAGTGCCCGAGGTACTTCGACAGCGCCTTGATGTCGACCCCGCCGGCCAGCATCGCCGAGGCGTAGAAGTGCCGCAGCTGGTGCAGGCCGCCCTCCGGCATCCCGGCCGCGTTCCTCGCCGACCTCCAGGCGGTCGTGTTGAACGTCGAGTGCATCATCGCGCCGCCCTGCCGCGAGGTGAACAGCAGCCGGGCCGTCACCGGCTTCCCGTGCTTCTTCAGGTCCCTCGGCTCGTTCCACGGCAGCGTCACCTCGGCCGGGGGGTGAGCTTCCATGTGCGCGGCCAGCGCGAGCCGGACCCATTCCGGCAGCGGGACCTCGCGCTCTTTGTCCCCTTTCGGCAGCGCGAACCACAGGCGCCCGTTGACGTGGGTCACCTGGCGGACGACGCGCACCCGGCGCTGGAGGAAGCCGACCGCGTCGACGGCCAGGCCGAAGATCTCGCCTTGCCGCAGCCCGAGCCCGGACCCGCAGTCCGCGACGGCCCGCCATTGTTCCGGCAGGCCGCTGCGGAGCGCGGAGATCTGCGCGGACGTCCACGGGACGATGTCCCGCTTCGGCTGCCTGGGCATCTTCACCGACCGGGACCTGCACGGGTTGCGGACGATCAGGCCGTCCTCCAGGGCCGCGGCGAAGATGCCTGACAGCGTCGCGCCGACCTGGCTCGCCCCGCCGGCCGACAGCGGCAGGCCGTTGAGGAAGCTCTGGACCGCGCTCGGCCGCTGGGAGATCTGGGCGAGCTGCATGGAGCCGAGGCCGGGCAGGATGTGGAGCCGGAGCTGGCGGCGGGCCTGCTCGCCGCGGCTGGAGTCCTCGGGGTAGCGCTTGACCCATTCCTCCGCGTACTTGCGGAGGCTGACCCGGCCGGCGTCCGGGTCGCGGTAGGACCCGGCGAGCTTGGAGTGCTCGATCTCGGTGAGGAACTTCTCGGCCATCACTTTCGTGGCGAAGCTGCGGCTGCGCTCGCGGCCGTCGGGGTCCTCGTACCGGGCCCGCCAGCGCAGGCCCTTGTCGTAGCGGGCGGTGCGGACCTTGCGCCCGCTGGCGGTGGTGTACCACCGGTCTTCCACGTGGCTAATCGGACTCACTTCCCTCAGTCGCGGCCGCGGCGAGGGCCTCGGCCTTCTCCCGGGCTTCGGCGTGGCGCGCCTGGATGGCCTCGAGCCGCGCGGCACTGTCGGCCACCGCGTACTCCGCGGCAGCGTGGGCGGCGCGGTGCTCTTCCAGCCTGCGCTCGGCCTGGTGCAGCTGCCCGGCCAGCTCGCGTTCGGCGTCCCGCGCGGCGGCGAGGGCGTCCTGCCTGTACCGCTGCGCGGGATCGGTTACGAGGTCTGCCAGGCCGGCATGGAGCACGGCCGCCAGGGCCGCCGCCTCGTTGACGCGCACCGGCCGCTGGGCGTTCTCGATCTTCGTGATGGTGGACTGCTGCATCTTCGGGAAGCCCCGCGCGGCCATGGCCCTGGCCACCTCGGCCTGGGTCATGCCGAGTTTCTCCCGGTAGGCGCGGGCCTGCGCGCCGAGGATGCGCTCTGGCTCGCCACATCCGTCCGTTGGCTGGCGTTGATTCGTCACGGGGATATTCAACTACATTCCCGCGCAGGTTGCATAGTTCCAACGGATGTGGCAGCCTGATCCCGTCATTCCCGTACCGGGTCTGACCGCTTATTCCCTGTGAGGATAACTATGGAAGACCGGTGGCTGACCACGGCCGATCTGGCGGTGCGGTACCACACCGAGCCGTCCACCATCCGCTACTGGCGGCACACCGGCTACGGGCCGGAGGGGACCAGGTTCGGCAGGCGCGTCCTGTACAAGGAGGCCGACGTCATCGCGTGGGAGAAGCAGAAGGAGGCCGACCAGAGGCCCGCCCGCTCGAGGTCGCCGCGGAAGAGGAGCGCCGCATGAGCCCCCGCACCTTCGCCGGTGCCGCCGCGCTGAGGCTGGCTGGCGCTATCCGCCGTGCGATGAAGCGCCGGGACGAGCGGCGCCAGCGGCGGGAGGCGAACTATGGCTGACAGCCGGATAGAGGAGTACCAGGCGTGCGCGGTAGGCGAGTGCCTCGAAAGATCCGAGGCGCGCGGGTGGTGCAATCGCCACTACCAGAAGTGGCTGTACTGGGGCGATCCGCTCGGCGAGGCTCCGTCACGCGAGGAACGATTCTGGGCGCGAGTCGATAAGGACGGCCCGGTACCGGTGCGCCGACCCGAGCTAGGCCCGTGCTGGATCTGGACAGGCGGCGGCCATTCGGAAGGCTACGGCTCCGATAGCGGCCAGCTTGCGCACCGCACCTCGTACGAGTTGAGCATCGGCCCGGTGCCGGACGGGAAGCACCTGGATCACCTCTGCCGGGTCCGGCTGTGCGTCAATCCTGCGCACCTGGATCCGGTGACGTGCGGCGAGAATATCCGCCGTGGGGAAAGCCCCAACGCGCAGACGGCGCGCGAGAACAGGTGCCGCAGAGGTCATGAACTCGCCGGGACCAACCTCTACGTGGTCCCGGCGACGGGCAGTCGGCGTTGCCGTGCCTGTGTGAGGTTGCGTAAGGAAGAACGCCGGAAGGCCGCAGCATGAGCGCGCCTGAGCCGTACTGGGCTAGCGATGACGGGGACGTCGTGCTGCACCTCGGCGACTGCCTCGCGGTGCTGGCGACGATGGATGACGCTTCCGTCGATGCGGTGGTCTGCGATCCGCCGTATGGCCTGGAGTTCATGGGCCGCGAGTGGGACACCTTCAAGCCGTCTTCAGCGCGGATCCGGCAGCGGTCGGAGCGCGATGCGAAGCCGGGCGCGGCGCACAACTCCTCAACGTCCCTCGTGGCCCGGAACGCCCCCGAGGGCTATGTGGCAGGCTCGCCCTTCCAGCGCTGGTGTGAGGCATGGGCGACTGGGTGCCTGCGGGTCCTGAAACCGGGCGGCTGGATGCTCACTTTCGGCGGGACGCGGACGTGGCACCGGCTGGCGTGCGGGATCGAGGACGCCGGGTTCGAGATCCGGGATAGCGTCGCCGACCTGACCGGCATGGACGGCCCCGGCCTGATGTGGCTATACGCGCAAGGCTTCCCGAAATCGCTGGACGTGTCCAAGGCCATAGACAAGCACCTTGGCGCCACCCGACCGGTAGTCGGGCACTGGGAAGCGCCGGGACGCGGGAAGCGCAGCCCTGAGCAGGAGTACGGGCTGACCGCCGATTCCGGCGATGTCACAACCTCGGCGACAGCAGCAGCAGCAGAGGGCTGGGGAACCGCGCTTAAGCCGGCCTGGGAGCCCATCGTCGTAGCGAGAAAGGCACTGGCCGGGACGGTCGCCCAGAACGTGCTAGCGCACGGCACGGGCGCGCTGAACATCGACGGGTGCCGGGTAGCGACCGGCGATGATATGCACCGCACGCGAAATACCGCGCTCGGCGTCATGAACGACGACGGCTGGCAGCCGAAACGCCAGGAGTCGGACGGCCACGATGCTGGCCGCTGGCCTCCGAACGTCGCGCTCGGCCTGGACGCCGCCGAGGAACTTGACCGGCAGAGCGGCACGCTGACCTCTGGCGCGAACCCGACCCGGCGCGGCTCTGACAAGTTCCGTGATGCGTACGGCGAGTTCGCCGGGCAGGAGGAATGCACCCCGCGCCGCGGAGTCGACTCAGGCGGCGCGTCCCGGTTCTTCCCTGTCTTCCGCTACGAGGCCAAGGCTCCCGCGTCCGAGCGTCCCCGCCTGCCCGACGGCACCGCGCACCCCACCGTCAAGCCGGTCGATCTCATGGCGTGGCTCGTGCGGCTCGTCACGCCGCCCGGCGGCCTCGTCCTGGACCCGTTCGCCGGAAGCGGCACTACGGCTGAGGCGTGCGTCGTCGAGGGCTTCCGGTGCGTGCTGATCGAGAAGCACCCGAAGCATGCCGGGCTGATCAAGGCGCGGATGTCCAAGCCCATCCAGCCCGCCATGTTCGGCCTGGAGGCGAGCTAGCCCCGCAGTTTCCCGCCTTTCCCGCTGGCGGGTCACCAAGAGCGGGAATCCCGAGGGCGCTCCGCAGGGGAGCGCCGCCAACCAAAGGAATCCCATGCTCAAGAACAGGTTCACCGCCGGGCTGGCGGCACTGGCCCTCGCCGCCGGCGTGACCGCGATGACAGCGGGAGCGGCCAGCGCGCGCACGCTCCCCTTCGGCCCGGGGCACGCCTCCACGGTCACCGCGACTGCCACGACCCGGATCACGAACGACCCGGACTCCGGCCACGGCACCCCGGCCATCTGGGCGACCGACACGATCACCCGCACGGTCACCGTCACCAAGGGGACCCAGGTCCCCGGCACCGGCTGCGGCCTGGCCGCCTCGGCTGGCTGCTGGTCTTTCACCGCGTCCCTGTCGGACTCGGGCACCTTTGTCACGATCCCCGGGGCCGGG